>ERZ1370068.775-contig-10710_pt1 | contig 31105 bp, 38 predicted proteins | sample MGYA00561227_ERZ1370068 | MGnify/ENA primary metagenome ERZ1370068 (study PRJEB38410, sample SAMEA6850437) | metagenome | study: Metagenomic assessment of the ecological functions of the soil: analysis of the soil microbiota associated with the...
ATTGCGGATGCGTCGCAGCCGGTGCCACCCGACTCGAGATACTCGTGGTTGCCGACCACCGGGTGCGTAATAGCCTTGACGCGGCCCCAGGTCGGATCGTAAACGGCTTGAAAGCGGCCAGGCCACCACAGTAGTACTGGTTGTCACCGAGCGATAGCACGGCCACCGGGTTGATGCCGAGCAGGAGGTCCGACGTGGCGCGCTGGTGACACGCCGAAGACGTGCCCGCGCCACCGTTGAATGCCGAGTTGGTGGGATCACAAGCGATGTCGCCTGCCGCCGCGATGACCGGATCGGCGACCGCCGCCAGGCCCGGCAATGTCGGTGCGCGATAGGTTGTTGTGCTGAGGTGCAGCGTCAAGAACGCCGCGACCGCCACTCCCCGACAGTCTCGCGTTAGGGGCACGTACCTTCATCATGGCTTCTTTCTGCGGTCCTAACCCGCGTCCGTGCTCTTTTCCATATCGAGGATCAATCTGGGTGCAGTGTCCGGCCCGCTCTCGACGCTGGCGTAATTGGCCATTGTTTCGCCTGCGCTCAGGAGGACCAGCTCGACTGGGCCGCGCCGAGGATTCAGGGTCGCCACGTTGATTTCCACCCATTGATTCGTTCTACCGGTTCCCCCTTGCCGATGAGCTCGCCGACCGGAGGCGCGGTCTGCCAGGTGATCGGATCCGCAGTGGCGACACCGGACGTCTTGGCCACCACGATCCCGTTGCGGTCAGCCGCGTTGGCGAACAGTCGCAGTCTTACCCCGACCAGCCGCCCGTTCACGTTGGGAACGTCGAACCGAAGGTAGGACCGGATGACAGACGGCGTCCCGTCCGCCCGGAGTTGGAGCGCGCCGTCGTAGGAGACGTCCGGTTTGGCTTCATTGACATACGTGTCCCAGGTCGGCCGTAGGACCACCTCGAGTCGCCCCGGTTGACGGGGATCGTCGCCCAGTAAGAGCGGGCCACGCCGACACCGACTATCGTAGAGCAATACGAGGGCCGAGCCACCCGCCATCCACGACCGCCCTCAATGACATCGATCCGCTCCCTCATCGAGAACAACGCCGTCCATCGTCAGGAATCGCCAGGAATAGCTGTCGGGACGCAACCGCAGTTCCAAGAAGCCAAGAGCATTATCGATGATTTTCTCGCTCGGCGCGGGGGATTTCGCCACTCCGCAAGTTGCGTCCGCCGGTGCCGACCACTAAAGGACCTCAGACCAGTCCGATCGTCGGGCTGGCCGTAGGCGTCGAGTTTCGTAAACCGTTCATAGTTGTGGTCGTGCCCCGACAGCACCAAGTCGGCTGCCGTGGTCGGCGAGCGTCTGCCACAGCTTCTGGTAGGCCGTGTGGTCGCCGTGCTCGCCGGAGCTGAACCGGGGGATGTGCCAAAAGGCGAGGTGCAGACGGTCCGATGCTGCTCGAGGTCCTGTTGTAGCCAGGAACTGGGGCGATCCGGTTCCACATCCCCTCGACGTCCGCGCACTCGGAATTGAGTGCGACGACGTGCCAGCTACCGACATCGAAGCTGTAGTAGCCATGCCCGTTGGGGCCAGCACCACTCCGGGAAATAGGCGAAGTATCCGTTCGCGCCCAGAGTGTTGTACTCATGGTTGCCTGGGACCGGCCGGGTGATAGCCCGTAGGCGGCCGTACGAGGTGGTGTATGGACCCCACTGGCCCTGCGCTCCCGCCTCGTACTGCAGGTCGCCAAGAGCCATCAGCAGGCTGGGGTTGTCCGCCAGCACCGCGTCGCTCACCGCGTCCTGTCGGCACACCGACGACCTAGGATCGGCCAGGCTGCGAGGTTGGTCGCAGGCCATGTCGCCCACGGCCGCGACCTTCACCTCGGCCGTGGCCGTGAGTCGCAGTCTGGCTGTCGCCAGCGCTGACACGGGGGCTACTCGACTGGGCGCCGTTGGCCAGCCGCGGACAATCCAGGCCGCCGTGCCACCACCCAGGACGAGGCCCAGCACGAGTCCCGGGAGCGCTACCTCCACGGGCCCCATGTTTTGGCCATCTTGCCATTCATGGGCGGGCGTCTCCTCGGCTCGTGACGAGGCGTCGAGCAACAGCCGCGGCGCCGTGCCGCCCGACTCCCGGCTGCCGTAGCTACTTGATGAGTTACCGCCAGACGTCAGCGCCACCGTGACCGTTCCGTTGCCGGTGACCAGCGGTGTGATGTCAACCGTGACCCAGGTGCCGGTGGTCGTCTGGCCGGTGGAACTGAGCACGACGGAGTCGATCTCGGGCGCATTGTTCCAGTTCATCGTGGTCTCTGACCACGACGAGTCGACGACCCGATGGGCCGCGAATCCGGTGCTCGACCCGGCGGACCACCCAGACCTGAAGCCGTGCCCGGAGCACCTGACCGCCCGATGCCCGTCACCGTGAACTTCAGATAAGCGTTCGTCGCCGGGTCACCGTCCACTCGTATTGCGGTGGCGCGGCCGTAGTTGGTGGTGCCGCTCGTCGACTTGACGTAGGTGTCCGCGACGGCGGCGATCGGGCACGACTGCTGGGGTGGTGACCACGACTGCGGTGCTCAGCGCGGACGAGTTGCCGGCCGCATCGGTCGCCAGAACCGTGTATGAGTAGGTCGTCTCGGACAGCGGCGACGTGTCCCCGAAGCTCGTCGCGGCCGTGGTCGTGATCGCGGTGCCGTTTCGGAACACGCTGTAGCTGCTGACACCACACGTCATCCGTCGAGGCCGACCAGGACAGGGACACCCGGTTGGGTCCGGTCGCCGCCGCCTGTAGGCCGGTCCTGGCACGCGTGGCGGGTCGGCATCCACCGCGATGGCGATAGCCTGAATTACCTGTCGCCGAGACGTTCCCGGCCTCGTCCGCAGCCGCGACCTGATAGGTATGGGCGGTGTCGCGCCACCGGGCGCGCGTAGTCGGTGAAAGTGGTGGCCGCGGTCGCGGCCAGCAGGCTCCCGTCCCGGTAGAGCCGGTAGCTGTCCACGCCGACGTTATCGGTCGAGCTGTCCCAGGCGAGACTGATCGCGCCGGGCTCGATGCCGGTGATCCGCAGGTTGTCCGGCGTCGAGGGGACCTCGGTGTCCCGGTACCGACGTCACGGGAGCCGAAGCGACGCTCGTGTTTCCGGCGGCGTCGAAGGCCAGCACGGCCCAGTCGTGCGCGGTGTTGGCCGCGACGGTTGTGTCCGCGTACGAGGTCGCGGACGTGAGGCCACCACGCCGCCGTCGCGCAACACCTCGTAGCCAGTGACGCCGACGTTGTCGCTCGACGCCGACCAGTTCAGAGGATACCGAGCCAGCGCTTGGAGTGGCGCTCAGGCCGATCGGTACCGTCGGCGCGGTCAGTGTCTGGACCACCGGTGGTCAGGACTACGGGGTTCGTCGGCGCCGACCGATTGCCAGCCGCATCGACGGCGTCAACCGCGTACGTATACTGCGTGGCGCCAGGCGCTGGTGGTTGTCGGTCCAGCGACGTGGCCGACCCGGCCAGATCGGCGACGGGGGCACCGTCGCGATAGACCCGGTAACCGGTCACGCCAAAGTTGTCGCTCGACGCGGCCCAGCTAAGTACGGCCGTCGAGCCCGTATCGGCGGTGGCGGTGAGGTTGCCCGGTGCGGTCGGCGCGAGTCCGTCCGTGCCCTGCGGGTGACGGCTGAGGAGTCAACGAGGGTATTGGCGGTAGCGCTGACCGCGTAGTACTTCATGTCGGCGTGGTTGCCGAACAGGTCCATCCCCGGAACGCGCCGTAGCTCTTGTTGGTCTTGAGTGCGCGAGCGTCGGTGCCGGTGATGGCTTGGCTGGAGTGACCGCCGGTCCCGGCAACGATCTCCACGATACCGCCCGCATCGACGACACCGCCCGCACCCATCGGAGTCCACCGCTGGTACTGGTGGTCATGGCCGGTCAGCAGCAGGCTGACGTGGTTGGCCGCCATCAGGTCCCACATGGACTGCATCCGGGGCGACGGATCCTCGGAACCGATGGTGAACAGCGGGTGGTGCCAGAAGACCACCGGTGCACGGGCTGCGGTTCGCGGCAAGGTCGGCGGCGAGCCAGTCATATTGCGGCGTGCCCGGTGCGACCTTGTTGTAGTTGCTGGTCGAGTCGATGGCGATGAAATGCCATCCATTGGCGTCATAGCTGTAGTAGTGCGGAATGTTGTCCCAGTAATTGAAGTAACCAGGCGCGGTGGTGCCGGCGTATTCATGGTTGCCAACGACCGGGGTGGTCACGCCGCGCAGCGCGCCGAAGTAGGTGGACGGGCCGCCGTACCAGTTCTTGAACTCGGTGAGCGTGCCGTCATCGTAGACGTCGCCCAGGTACAGGAAGAGATCCGGTTCCAGCCGACGAGAGTGTTGGTGACGTAGGTGGCGTTGTTCTGCACCGCCGGCACCGTCGCCCACCGCGGCGACCACGAATGGCTCCGAGGGCGCGCGGGGGTGTATCGCCGGGACCGTCCACTGTCGCTGGTTGACTGGCGTCGTGGCGTTGCCGTTGGCGAACGTCGCCGTCACCGTCACCGCGGGCGTGATGAACCCGTCGCGCATGATCCCGACCACGCCGATGACGTAGTCCCCGTCGGCGAAGTCCGCAGTGGACAGTGTGAACTCGTGCGGAGTCTGGTAGTCGGTGGCGAGGTATATCCCGTTGATGGACCACTGGGTCTTGGCCAGGCCCGGGCTGGTGCCGCTGGGCACGCTGACGGTTGCACCGGCGGTGATGTCTCCGCTGACGGTAGCACCGGTGGCGGGGCGTGTTGATGCATACCTTCACCAGGTACGGGTTGGTGGTGGCTTGAAGGTCTGGCACGTGGGCGAGGCTGCGGCGGCTGAAGCCGCGAGGGTGACCACCACCAGTGCCACGGTCACCACGATTGCCCCGCCCCGCACCATGATGGTGGAGACAATTCTGGGGAAGTTCATAAGGATCACTCTCCCGACAACGGGGCGGGTGGTACCGGGTGCCGTCGCGCGAACGTCGACGGCGCATGAGCATGGCCAGGATCAAAAGCAGCCCGACTACAGTTGTGCCGAGAAACAGAGCTCCCCAGGTGGTCAATCCCCGTGCCTGACGGTGGTGTCGCTACTGTCACCAGGTACGCTCGATCGTGGCGCTGATATCCAAGATGTCGGCCAGCGCTTGCAGCGCTGTCGCGCCGTACTCTTGCTCGGCTCCACGTGGGTGTTCTCGCTGAACTCGTTCCAGCTAATCAGTCCTATTGCATCGGGTTCCGGAGCCACGCGCGGCGGCGAAGGACTGGCGCAGCGTCGCCCCATCACGCCGGGGCACCTCTTCATGCCACCGACCAGGCGCGCGTCGAAGCCGGTGCGACCGGTGCGATCCAGATGCCGCCGCGTACATCGGACGGCGGCGGCCATCGCGGCCAGTTTGTTGCCGGTGGCGTTACTGGTCGGGTCGACGGAGGACCAGTAGTACGCCTGACCGTCGACGGCGGCGCCTTTGGGCATTGACATCCTGCACACTCTGGCGTTGCCGAGGACGAGCAGATGGTCGCGAACACCGCCGACGGTATCCGCGCGATCTGAGCCTGCGTGTGCTGATCGCTGCCAGTCCAGATCACCAGCGGTTTGTCGAAGATGGCGAACACAGGGTTGGTGGCGTAGACGTCGGCGAAGAACTGGAGGTCGGTACGAACGGTGTCCATCGGTAGCGGCGAGCGGTAGAAATCCAGACCTTGGTAGACGATGCCGAGCTTGAAGTTCTCCTCCTTCGCGACCATCACCAGCTTGGCGAGTCGCTCATCCAACTGCTGCGTGTGCTTCCAGGAGACGAGGAAGCCGCCGATCCCGGCCGCCATGGCCATCTTCACGTGTTGCCGCATGATCTCGACGTCGTCGCTGGAGTAGCGCCCCAGCAACGGGTAGTCGACCTTTGCACGACTCCACGAAGTCGGGTTGTACCAGATGTAGTAATACGCGAGCACGGGTACCGGGTCGGTTGGTGAGGCCGCACCGGTTGTCGCACGTTGCTCCGCTCTTTGCGCAACGCTTGCTGCAACGGCAGGCAGACCGGCCGCCCGGGCCGCGGCGCGCGGGTCGCGCCGAGCGCCAACACAGTGGCGGTCACCAGGAGGATCAGGATGACGGTCACCGATGCCTTGGCGGCCGGCGCTTGGGTCGCTCGGCGCAGCCAGCGGCTGCTGAATGATCCGTTTGCCCGCTTTCCCGCAGCTGCAGCGCGGGAGCGCGGACGGCCGATCACAATGAGCCCGAGCGCGACCCCGAGCACGACCAGGACAAGCAGCGTGACGTCCAGCCAGCTGATCATGTTGAGCGCCACGAGTTGGTCTTTGCTGATACTCACCGGTTGGGCGAACGACACGCCACCGCCGTACACCTTCACGCTGTAGGTGCCGCGCGGCAGGTCGGAGACGGAAGCGATCCCATCGTCGCCAAACGGTAGCCGGCGGATGGCGCCGTCGGGTCCGGTCAACTCCACGCCTTTGCCGGCATCATGGGCGAAGAGCAGGTCAGAGCTGTTGAAGGAGACCCGGTAGAACAGCAACTGCACGACCCACCGCTGCTGGTCCCAAGGTACGAACCGCTGCTGGGACCGATTGACCACGCTCGCATTCGAGACGACGGCTGAGTCGACGACATAGTAGAGCTGTTTCGACACGAGGCCTGCCGGACCCTGCTGGGTTCGGCTCTCATTCACCCACCGCGGCTGCGTCAACTCCGGCCCGGACAGGTCGACGGTCTCGCCAGTGTTGCTCCGCAGTTGCATCGACGTGACCCGCTCGACCGGCACGTCTGCGCCGAACCGGTCGATGAAATGCCAGGAGACCAACCGGACTCGTCCTGACGCCCATCTCCACGACCTTGCCGCGGACGCCGTTGGAGAGGTCGCCGCGGAACCGGTCGAAGACGACTTTGCGGTCGGGCGCGATCAGGGTGGGCGGCACCTCCTAGTCGCTCTTCAAGATTGATAAAGTTCTGCACCGCCACGGAGATCCGGCCATTGGCATCGGATGTCGCCGTGTGGCCGTCGACCTTCACTACCACGCCGGCAAAGCGGCGGCACGGTCTGCAGCACCCAACGTGCCGGCCATCGCCACACGCCCGACCGATCGGGCCGAGGCCGACGCCGGCCACAGCCCGACGACGGCCCAGACGGCCAGCGCGATGACGGCGATTCGAGCGCTCTCATCGTGAACCTCCGGTCTGCTCGGTGGCCGCCACCCCACCGACATCCACGACCTTCGGCGCAGATGCGGCCGCGACCCGGATCCCATCCTCTGACCGCGCGGCAGCAGATGGAGTAATCGCACCAACCCGGCGGCGGCGATCAAACAACGCGATGAGGATCCAGCAGCGTCACCAGCGAAGCCACGATGGAATAGGACGCGTAAACCGCGAACGAGCGCGGTCGCACGACGGTTGTGGGTTGCCGTTGCGTGCCTAGGAATACGGGCGGCCGGGGCGGGGGCCGTTGAAGTCGAACGCGTCCAGGAACGTGTTCGCCGCGCGGTCGCGGTCGGCGAGGGTTCGACCTTCCAGTTCGTCTCGATGAACTTCAGCGCGCGAGGTGAAGTCGAGGTGTGGTCGAATCGACGTAGCCTCGTTTGGCATAAGGGCTGACCAGCAATGCCGGCACCCTGAACCCGTAGCCGTACTGGTCCACTTGCGGCGGCTTGACGTGGTCGTACCAGCCGCCCCAGTCGTCGTAGGACCAGAGGAAGGCCGACGAGTTCCACTGTGGAGCGCGCATCAGCTGCGTCAACAGCGTGCGCACGAGAGTCTGCCCGGCCTGAATGCTGCCCGGTAGGGTGCTCACTGTCGCCGGACGGCGCGATGAAGGCCACCGCGGGCAGGTTGCCGCTGGCCGCGTCCTCGTAATACTGGTCAAGGTTTACGATCTTTGAGGAGAGTTCGGGGTGTCGATGTACCGCGCGTAACTGAGCAGCGGTACCCAGATCGCCTGGGCGCCTCGGTCGACATCTTTGGTCGAGGCTCGAGACCGGTAGGTGATCGTGGGGTCGTAGTTCTCCACGTAGAACTTCCAGCTGATGCCGGCCGCCTGCAGCCGGTCGAAGATGGTCGGGATGTCGCCCCACCCATCCGGGGGATCGACTTCGGCCGCGCCGGTGGCGCCTGGGCTGCCAGTGACCCGGTACATGTGGTTGCGGATGCTGCCGGAGTTCGAGGAAGCTGAAGAACTTGTCGAAGAGCACGTACTCGTCGGCAAACGTTCCAGTAGTACGGCAGGTCGCGATCGTCGTAATAGGCCATCGCAGAGTTTCCCATCTGCTGCCCTGAGTGCTCACGCCCTCGACGAATCCGTCGAGTTTCCCGCCGTCGTACTGGGTGCGGAACGCCTCAGCCGTGTGATCGAGGTCAAGGCTGCCGAGGCTCACCGAGGTGGAACGGCTTCACACACGGGTCGCGTCTCACCGCGGACCACCGGCATGCATACGTCCGCCGGGATACCGTCCACGCCAGGCCGGGTCCCGAAATAGTTGTCGAACGTGTGGTTCTCCTGCATGAGGAAAACGAAGTGCTCGATGGGTGTGGTGGTGGTCGGCGCCGTGGCTTTCGGCGGTCGGCGCGGCCGCCCCTGGCGCGATGGCACTGCAAATGCTTGCGGTGCACCGGCCACGGTCACTACAGCCAATACCACAACGCTGGCGGCAATACTCCGTAGTCTCATGGACGCACCTCGTAAACGATGGCCACCGGGATCCGGGTGGCATTCCCGGACGAGTCAGTTCCTTGCACGTACTCGGTGTGGACGACTCGGCCGTGATAGCGACGGGTGAGGGTGAGCAGGCGCCCGAGAAGAACGGTGACCGGGAGGCAGAAAAGCTGTCCCAGACCACATACTGCAGTTCATTGTGGCGCATCCACCGGTCGGGGTTGGATATAGGCGGATACGTCGGGTTGCGGTGCAACGGGTTCGGACTGACCGAGAGTCCATAGCACCGGCGATGGCCGTAGTACTGGATGATGTTCGCCATCGAAGGCCCGAGCGTGAGCACTACCGAACCCGCGGGTGTATTCGCGGCGAGCCACCGGCCGAGTCTCGCGTCCACCTGGCACACCGCCGGAGCCGGCCAGGAACTGGGTTCCCGCCCGGCCATCGTCTGCCGACCAGGTGGGGATGAGTAGGCTCAAGAAGACGATCGCGATGACCGCCGACCGCGCCGCCCATGCGTGGCGAAGGCGCGACAGCCGGCCCGGCAAGGGCAGGTTGAGCAGGGCTCGCGCGGCCAGAATGGTCACCGGCGCGACGATGGGCAACAGGTACTGAAAACCCTTCACCGGCCACAGCTCAAAGAAGAGCACCGGGGCGGCGATCCACGCGAACAGCAGGACCTCCCGCCACGAGTGCCGGCGCCGCAGCCACCAAAGTCCCTCCGACCACGGAGGCCACAACGAGCAGCCCCATCGCTGGCGGCACGGTCTGCAGATAGAAGGCCAGGTCATGGTTTGGCCGCCGGAACAACTGCCACACTAGATAGTTCTTGCCGGTCTGGGCGCCACCGGCGAGCGCCTGCGAGATGGGATGCGTGGCAAAGACCAGCAGCGTAACGGCGAGCGAAGGGCAGCGCTGCCCGCACGGGACGACGTACCTGCGGGGAGAGCGCGAAGAAGATGTACACGCCGGCCGCGAGCACGATGCTCGACTCCTTCGTCAGCATCGTGACGCCGAACATGGCCCCAGCGGCGAGCGACCAGACGAGCCTCTGGTCCCGGAACGAACCGCACCACACAGTAAAGCGTCAGCGTCGCGAACAGGACCATCGGTCCGTCTAGCAACCACCTGCCGGGTCACGATCACGTGGTAGGGCATGACCGCCAGCAGCAGCGCCGCTACCAGCCCGACCCGCCGACTGTAGAGCCGCGCGCCGAGCATGTAGACGGCCAGGACGGTAGCCACTCCAGAACAGGGCGACCACCACCCGGCCAGCCACGTCCACCTCGCCGACCCGGAAGAACACCGAAAGGATCGTCTGGAACAGCATCGGGTGAGCACGAAAGACCGGGAAGAGGTCCACGTAGTTCGGGTTGCCCGCGAGCGACGCGGCCTGTCCGGCGTAGACCGCCTCGTCGCTGTTGAAGCCGAGTGCGTCAAGCCCCCATATCCGCACCACGAAGGCGAGTACAGCGGTTGCGGTTCCCGCCGCAACGTGGCAGCCACGGCCGGAGCCGCCGCCACGCTGGAATGTTGGCCGGGCCAGCCGAGGGTTCATCCTCGCCAATCTCATCGAAGTCGAGCACGACCGTCCCACTCGGACGGTCGCGCTCCTCCCGCGTCTCCTCGGCCCGCCCCGGAATGGCCGTGCCGGTCTGGCTCACTATGTTTGCCTTTCGGTAGCGCCGGACGGTTGAGCCGTCACGCCAGGGCCTTTGTCAATAGACATGCCCCGACGGTCCTTCATGAGACGGGCCTAGGGACGCGCTGCCCGACGGTGCGGGCAGGGCAGCCCAACGCGACCGCGGGTCAGGCCGTCGGGGTGTGCCTTCGGCGGCCACAGTTCCGTCCAGCCCGCCCCGCTCCGACCTGAACAGCCGCGGAATCTCGTCGGCCCAACCGTACGAGTCCGACGCGATCGTCCGGGTGCGCACCTGGGAGAGGAACCCGGCGAGGATGTCGCGCTCACGTTGGCGCAACTCCAGCGTGCCCGCATGCCCCGACGCTGATGGCGGGCGCGAAGTAGCGGAACGGCGGGAAACCATACGCGTCGTCGGTATTGGTGATCATCCGTTCGAGCGTCGTCGCACCGTCTGAGGTCACCGATCGCGCGGTGTGCCGCGCTCGATGATGAACAACTCCTCCACCTGGGTGGCGCGCCGATGCGGCATGGCACGAGACGGTCCACAGTGTACTTCGGCGGCGGGATCAGTTTCTGGGTGAGCGCGTTGATGCCCATGATCGGCAGGTTGAAGCGGGCCAGCGTCAAAGCCGAGCGAGCGGCCGCCCTTGGAGTGCAGGCGGCTCTGGAACTGCAGTCGGCGCCACTCCTTCGGGGTCGAGGTCATTGGCCTGCACCGCCCGCAGGCGTGTGCGCGCTGATCGTGAGCGGCTTAGGGAAGCAGCACGGCGTTGCCCGTGCGCGTCGACGATCGTCATGTCGTCGGACAGGAAGAGCCCGCCGTGGTCGCGCAGCACGCCGCAGCACCGTGCCGGTCTTGCCGGTGTCGGTCAGCGCGGAGAGCATGACACCGACGCCGTCGAGTTCGACGCACGCCGAATGCAGCAGCATGCGGCCTCGGCGAGACCATCACGAACCGCAGCAGCGCCTCGAATGATGTTCGTGTAGACGACGTGTGGTGATCGCGCGAGTAGCGGGACCGACCTCGGATGTTGATGGCGTCGCCAGAGCTCCAGCCGGAAATTCGCGCCGAAGCCGGCCCAGGTGCTCCTCATACCGCAGCACCGATTGGTCGGTGTACTCGGTCATCGAGGCTCGCCGCCGGAGTTCCCGCTTGCCCGACGTCGCCGACCCGCACGGCGATGTCGACATCGGTGTCTGCCACCCACTGCGCGCGGAAGAACTCGAGCTCCGGCAGCATGATCTGGCGATCCGATGGTGACCACGCCGGCCACGTCGTAACGGTACTCGAGGTACTGGTACCGCTTGCGCGACGGCGTCGCCACGGTAGCTCGGTCGCGTCCAGGTCGACCGGGACGCGCACCGGGTCGCGGCCGCTCGGTGTTGGTTGCCCCGTAGATGACCCGGTCACTGACGAGGAACCGGACGAAGAACAGTGCGACGAGAGTGACTGCGTTGGCCCACAACACTCCCAGCGCCGGAAGCCACCATCACCTGCAGCACGGGCAGCCGCAACAACAGCAACAGGTTGTTGAGAATGAAGAACCGGCTGGCCCCGACCGATCAGGGAGCCCTGCCTGTTCCGTCGGTGAGATCAGCGTGTCGACCAACAGGAAGTTCCAAGTGGTCGGAGATCTGGGTGGCGAGCGCCGCACCGAGCAGGTGGTGGAGTTGGACGGACTCGTAGAAGTACCACAGCGCGGCCGTGTTGACCCCGACGCCCGGACAGCCCGATCAGACCGAAAGCCACCATCCGGCCGAACTCCCGCAGCCGGTCGCGGGCCGTCACGGGATGCTCCCGCATCTGGCGCACCAACCGCTGGCGGCGCAGCCGTACCAAGTGGCGCAGGAAGGTCACGCCGACGCGCAGGGACGCCTTGGAACGTCCGGCGTGCCGGGCGGCCATCTCGTAGCTGACCTCCGCGCACCCGGGCCGTACGGTGGCGCACCAGCGGTTCCAACAGAATCTTGAAACCGACCGGGTTGACCTGGTCGAGGTTGACCGACGTTCGGCGGAACGCGAACAGGCCGCTCATCGGGTCGCTCACGGTGGCCAGCCGGCGCGGGAAGAGGGTCTTGGCCAAGCGGGTCGCCCAGGATGACGTGGCCGCCCGCGCCGCGCCATTGAGTCCCTCGCCGGACCCGGCACCGGCGTACCGTGTACTGCCGACCACGATATCCACGTCGTGCCGAATCGCGGTCCGAGCCAGCATCGCCGCCAACTCTGGTGGGTGTTGCAGGTCGGCATCCATGACCATGACCCACTGCCCGGGCCGCGCCTGGCACCGGCCACCACGGCGCTCGCTGAGACCGCCCTTACGGGTGCCCTGACGGCCGATGCAGTAGGCGCACCGCCAGATCGGCGCCACTGGCGTGTTGCGCGAGCACCTGGGGGTGTCATCGTCACTGTCGTCGACCACGATGACCAGGCGGAGAGCAGACGCGATCGCAGGCCCGAGCCGCTGCCAGCCTGCACCGCGATGTTGTCAGCCCTCGTTGCGCGCATGGGCACGATGACGCTCAACTGCAGCAGCTGGCTGATCCAGAGCCGGTTCGTTGAGGTTGGTGGACCAGCCAGTTCCGTGATCCGGAACGAGCTCCGCGGAGAATGTTCGACGCTCGACGTGTCGGTCCGAATTGTCATCTAGCTCAAGGAGCGGTCTGTCAGATACTTCCGTCATGTGGGCCTCCGTTGGAGCAAATAAGTGAACTGCCGCCAACTTCACGCGGCATATGGCGCCGAAGAAATAGCCCACGCCCTGACCGAACGGCTGGGCAACGGCAACGATCTGGCTGCTCCGAAGCGCTGTCTGGGCCAAGTCGATCGGGAGATCGTCGGCGGTCGATGCGATCTCGAAGGCGCGCCTATACACAGGTTGCGCTGGTCTGGCGCTCGCTCGGCTGGCGGGAGGGGTATCCACTCTTCACGACCGTCGAGCCAGATGCCTCCACGCACCATCGGCTTCGAACGGCGACGACTTCATATGAGAATAATTAGTGTCAATTAACGAAATCTCCAAAGACCTCCGACCCATCGTCGGTCCAGGCACCAAACTTTCCCGAAAGTCCTCGCTAGTCGTCGACCTGTGCCGCCGCAAGGCCAATGCCCACGAACTCTCTGGAAAACCTGGTGGCGGCGCCTGCTGGCGGTCGCTCATGTGTATATCCGAAGCGTACGTGACGCCATGAACAGAGGTGTCCCCAGTTCGATCCGCCTGGCAGCGAACCTCTGGTGAACGGCATAAAGATTGAACTGGTGCTGCATGGCCACGTTTCGAGTTCGTGAAATCGCACAGCCGGTTTGTAATACCGAACAGCCAACAATAAGCGGCGGATTGGGCGGGGTTTCGAATCACAGCTCTGCCGGACAAAACCCGGTCAAACGATGATTTTACGAGGACATGGAACCGACACTGCATTGATGTCGATAAGGACGATGCGCGCGATACCCGATTGGTCGATGCAGCGAGCCGCGCGACTGGATGGCAGGTGTCCCGTCGTGCGGGCCAGCAGACAAAGACAACACTCACGCTAACGAGCGACGCGATGGTCGAGGACGGCCGCCGAGTCTCGACGCCACAGTGCGCCGCCAGCTGTCCATGACATGCCGACCAAAGCGAGGGCAATCCGCGCCCTTCGTAAAAGAAATGGTGAGCCAGGTCTCACACCGTCAGGGCGACATCGGCGCCGGCTCCAGGTCGAAGCCACCGAGGTGCCGATCCTCAGCCGGACGGCGCCCGGCTCCGCGAGCCACGCGGGGCCGCGGCCTGCGAAGTGGATCAAGGGTCAGTAATCGCCGCCGCTGGGTTAGCGCTCCGTCCTCGGACACGGCGTGTACGGCTTGCGCCCGCCGACACTCGCTGCGACGGTAAACCGCCCTGGACCGCGAGCTCAGACTCTGGCTCGCCCGGCGGTTGGTCCCGGCGCCGCGGCCCGGGCGGCCCGCAAAACTTGTATGAGCGCACTCGCAAGGGTCGCTAGACTCGTGATGCCACAAGCGGGACGCACGCCCGTTGGATCCGGAGGTCGTGGTTACGGATCAGCGATACAAACTCGGCGTACGGGTTGCGGTTCTCTGTGTCGCGCGCACATATCCGCCAACGATCAGCGCGCGTCTAGGAAGTCGCCACTGCGCAACCGCCACTCGGAACGCTCGCGCCTTCGCCGGGACTCGAGTCCACCTCGACGGGTGCCGTGGATGCGCCAGCGACGAGCGCCGCCACGACGGCCTTTGAGCCCAGGCCGGCGCCGCTGTGCACGACGCAAGCCCAGAGCCGCCGTAAGGCGCGCCGGGTGCGGGCCCCTTGTCCACACGATAGAAGCGCTCGAAGACCCGCTCCGGCCTGATCGGGCGCGAGCCACCTGGAAGCTGATAAGCCAGCCTCGATGACCGCGTCGTGGTCGCCGCCGGGGTGTAAGTCCCAACGTGACCGGAGTGCCCGGCGGGGTGTGCGTGAAGCGCGTTCGTCACCAGGTTGTTCAGCACCTGCCGCAGGCGAGGCCTCGTCGCCGGAGACCACGGGGCCGCCGGCGAGGACGCTCCCATGTCCACCTCGATCGTCCGCTCCGGCGCGACCGCGTGAGCCGTGGCGGCGGCGTCGTTCGTCGATCATTGATGCGGGTGCCAGGCGCAGCGGTCGCTCCCGATCCAGCCTGGCGAGCAGCAGGAGGTCTTCCGCGAAGTCCATTCGGGCCGCCTCGATATCAGTACGGCGCAGGACATCGGCCGCATCCAGCGCCTGGCCCCCTTGGCGGTAAATCGGCGAAGCCTGGATGCTCGTGAGCGGTGTGCTGGCTGGTACGTCGCGCCGGGCGCTGGCGCGCTGCACGTTCCTCCGACCGTACGGCTTGCGCCTCGGAAGCGGCCCCAGGTGGAACCGCCTCAGTCTGACTCATCGTCTTGAGGGCATCCGACGGTCGACCGAGCTCGGTGTTGGGATCCAGCTCGGGCACGGCGATTGTGAGATCTGCTCGCGATGGCGCCCGCGGTCCGTTCGATGCCCACCAAGGGCTTGAGGCTCGCCCGAATCAGCCACACACCGACAAGCGCCAGGGTCACCAACACCACCGTGCCGACGAGTAGCAGGTTCACCGCCACCAGAACGAGTCGAGCGCACTGTCCACATCGACCAGATCCTCGGCGACGGTGAGCACCTCACCGGTCGGCAACACCGTGGTGAGCATCCGCCACCGATGGCTGTGATCAGCGAGGACACCGTGTAGGGATCGTTGACGTGTCGCCTGCTCGCGGTTCGCCGGCACCAGACTGGGCAGCTGGTCCGCCTTATACGTATTGCGGTCGTACGCCACCGAGGCCGGAGCACTCTGGCCGGCTGATCGCGACCAGGTAATCGCTCGGAATGCTGATCCGGTGTCCTGACGCAGGATCTCCTGCGCGACCAAGCGCTGCCGGCCAGATTCGGATCTGAGTTGGCCATCACGACCCGGTCGACCAGGTAGCTGCGTAATGCGACGGCGCTGGCGGCCCGATCACGATCAACGCCAGCGAAATTCCAGTGCCAACATGACCGCGACGAGCTTGACCCGCAGCGGCGTCAGGCGAACCAACCGGCCTTCAGCTCGACCTCGGTCGGCTCGACTCGGACTCCATGGATGCGCCCAAGTCCTTTGTGGACTCGGGCGATGACACCACCGTGAGCTCTGGCGAGTTGGCGGTCGGTCACGACGGCAGGCGCAGGACGTACCCGACGCCCCGGAGGTGTGGATGAGCCGCGGCTCCATCGTGTCGACCTTGCGGCGCAGGTAGGAGATGTACGACTCGACGATGCTGTCGTCCGCCCCGGAAGTCGTACTGCCAGACGTGGTCGAGGATCTGCGCCCTCGACAGCACCCGTCCGGCGTTGAGCATCAGGTAGCGCAGCAGCTTGAACTCGGTCGGCGACAGGCGACACCAGCTTCCGCCGCGGCGCACCTCGTGCGACTCCTCGTCCAGTTCCAGGTCGGCGAAGCGGTGAGCACAGCGCATTCGGCTCGGCCAAAGCAGGAACGCCGCAGCACGGCCCGGATCCGGGCGGTCAGCCTCCAGGCTGAACGGCTTAGTGACAGTCGTCGCCGCCCAGCGTCAGGCCCGCGGATCTTGTCGTCGGTGGCGTCCCGGGCGGTGAGGAAGACGACCGGGGTCCGGACGCCGGCCTCGCGCAGCCGGCGGATCACCTCGAAGCCGTCGAGGTCGGGCAGCATCACGTCCAGCCACGAGCAGGTCGGAGCCGCGAGTTCCCGGGCGTTGGCGACCGCCTCCACTTTCCGTTGGTGGCCGCGGTGACGTCGAGAGCCAGCGAAGCGCAGGCTCGCGCCGACGAAGCAGCTCGACGATGTTGGGATCGTCCTCGACTACGAGCAGTCTCGGCCTGGGCATACCGCATGCCCTCTTTGCCGGGCGTCCGTGCCGACGGTGCCCCGGATTGCACGCGCTCCACTCGACTCCACAGCCATCATCCTCCGCCGTCCCGTCTTAGCACCCGCTGGCTTTTTCTGAAAGTTTGCTGTGAAGTTCCCATACGTTCGTTACTCACCGTGATCGCCGTCGACGCGACGGCCTACCGGATCGACCAGTTAGCCGACCGCCGCGCATGCCTGGCTCCGTCTGAACGGGGGTGCGGGTCCAGGCGCGCCGTTCGAAGCCGCCGCGGCTTGCGCGTCTGGCTGAACGCTTCCGACTATCCGATGTGGACGATAATGGTGGGCAATCGCGGTCCGGTAGCTGGCGACACGCTGAAGGTGGCTGGGTTGGCGGGATTGGCGAAACTGATCAGGCCATGGAGTGGCGTGACAAGGCGATGACGTTCTCAACCGAAACGTCGCCGCAAGGCTCAAAGGAGTCGCGCCGGCTGTGTTCGGCAGTTATCTGGGCTCCTATCTCCGTGCTGAGGAATGAAACAGCACCACGTGCGTGCGGTCGTCTGTGAGTGCAGCTAGCGAGGCCCTCTGGTGGGCGTTGACCGTTGCACGAATAGCCACTCCCAGCAGCGGCATGTTGCGTCATGTCGACGCCTGGCGCGACGTCTATGGCATACCTTGCGCTCGTGGTGGCAAAGGCCTGCCATGAGTTACTCCAAGTGCGGCGTTGGCAGCGCGCTGCAGAGGAGGCCGGTGATAGCGATCAGTAGTTAAGTCGGTCGCTGTGACGACGTCACTGTGTCTGGTTAGCGTACTGATGGCCTGCAGGACCTCTGCTTCAGCAACGAGCCGCGCACGACGGCTCTGCCGAAGGTGGTCGAGCAGCGGGGGCCTTAAGCGAGTTCGAGCCCGCCAACCACACAGTCAACGCCACCACCAGACCGCGACGTCGTTGGCGGAGGGTCATGCGCAGCAGCTGTGCAGAATCAACGTGGGCGTGAAGTTCATCCCGCCGAGCATGCACTTTCGCCAGGCGCAGACCAGAGCGTTCCTCATTGGCTGCCACCACCGCGCTCGGATAGCGATCGGCCCCGCCAGGCACCGTGGCGCGGCCTTTCCGGCGCCGTAGCGACCGTCATGGGCGTGCAGTTCGAGGTCCTCGCCGTCGATGCGGTGGGTAAACGTCGTGACTGTTCGCGCACTGTGCTAAAGTCGCAGCCGCCTAGCCATCGGACAAGCGTTCATCGGCCGAACGGCTGAGTTCTTTGTGGACACAAGGTCGGCAGACTCGTGCGCGAGTCCTGTCATCGGTGACGGCGAGCACGCGAGTGCCCGAACGAGGGTTCAAATCTGGCTCGGTAATCTCGCTCTTGTGAGTCGTGCGGAATTCTGGCATTGCTTTCGCTCAATCAAAGTCGCTGAAGGTGAGGCCGAGTCGATCACTCGACAGCGCTTCACCCGACCATCCAGAGGTGACCCTGTGTCATCACCGAGTGATCAGGACGCCGCATAGTCGTCGCGGTCGGTGCGCCGACCCACACTCTCCGCATGGTCCGCCGAACCTTGCTCGGCGTGAACACCACTGCGTGCTCGAGCGGCACCACTGCTGGTAGGCCCGCCAGCGGTGGCGATAAGTGATTTTTCGCCACTGATGCCTGGGTTCTGCACGTCCAGGCCCTCACGAAGATCAGCTGTTCAACCCCCAGCTACACCCAGCATGCTTATCCAGCGAAAGGGACATCAGGTGACATTACCATTGGTTTCAGCGCGCCAAACTAAGATCTTGGCGGGGTAGTGCCGGTAGCGATAGTCGCCGCCTGGCTCATCATTCCGGCGTTGACCGACGTCAAGTACTTCCCAAAATCTGGCAGACGGCGGGCCGCAGCTGCCTGTGGGGCCCCAGAAGAGAATGTGCCTGAGGATGAGGAACTTCACGGTTGCAGTCGGCCCGGGACCAACCTACTTCCTGGATCGACGTCTGACTGGAACGAAGCGGCTTCATCGATCCAGGAAGCTGGTGCCATGCTAAAGGCGGCGAAGAGGTTCCGGAAATGGCGGCCATCAAACCTCCGCGTTCGCCACCGTGGACGGAGCGCGCCAGGCTAACCCGATCGTGCAGGTCGGACGGACCTCAGGCACGTTCGAGGCAGCGCGGTTTTCCGGCCGAGATCGGGGCAGCCGGGCAGCAGCCTAGCGCACCGGACCGGACGGCTGGATTCGCCGGTGCCGCCCAGGGTGGAATCTGGACCTACGACCCGGCCGGCAGGGCGTGCCGGACGCCGCGTACCGACGACCAGCCAGCGCTGTCGATCGGCGCGCTGGTGATAGCACCGTCGGCACCGAACATCGTCTACGCCGGCACCGGTGAGGGCGCGCCTGTCCGGCGACAGCTACTTCGGCAACGGCGTGATGAAGTCCCACCGACGGCGGCGTCGACCTGGGCTAACGTCAGTGGCAGCACCTTCCAGCGGTGTTTCCACGATCGGGCATCGCGGTGGACCCGACCGACGCCGACCACCTCTACATCGCGGTGGGCCGCGGCCGCGGCGGCATCCGCCGGATCAGCCCGCCCAACCCGACCACGTTCGGCATCTTCGAGTCGACCGACGGCGGCGTGCACCTGGAAGCTCCGCAAGGGCACGACCGACCCGGTCCGCAGCCCGACCGGACATCGACATCGACCCGCAGACACCGACCACGTGCTGTACGCCTCGTTCTGGGGCGACGCCATGTACAAGTCGATCGACGCCGGCAGGTCACCTGGACGCCGATCATGAACGGCCTGCCGGCCGACGCCGACTACGCCGCCGGCGCCACCCGGTTCGCCATCGGCACTGTCCCACCCAGCCGGCCAGCCGGCCGTGCTCTACGCGCGGCTTCGACTACGTCGACACCTCGGGCGGCACCGCCGATCGCGCCGGATCTGGAAGTCCACCAACGAGGGCGCCAGCTGGTCCCTGCTGCCCGGCGGATCCGGCGAGGACGAGATCACCGACTACTGCGGCACGCAGTGCTTCTACGACAACGTCGTCGAGGTCGATCCGACCGAACGCGAACGTCGTCTACGTCGCTCGGCCAGTTCAACTACGACATCGGGTCCGGCGGCGTCTACCGGTCCACCGACGGCGGGACCACCTGGAAGAACCTCGGCTACGACCTGCATCCGGACTACCACGCGATCGCCATCCAGTCCGACGCGCCGTCGCACGTGATCGTCGGCAACGACGGCGGCGTCTGGTACTCGACCGACCAGCGGCGGCCGGCACCGGCGCCGCCGACCCGCTCGTCCGCGGTCGACTGGCAGAACCTCAACGGCACGGTCGACCCGGCCATCGGCCGCGCGTGATCCACCGGACCAGCCTGCAGATCACGCAGTTCACCAGCATCGCCACCAACCCGGCCATCCCGGCCCGGCTGTGGGGCGGCACGCCAGGACAACGGCACCGAGCGCCGGTCGGTCGCGAGCGACTCGATGGTTCGACGTCGGCAACGGCGACGGCGGCCAGGTGCTGGTCGACCCGAACACCGGCGGCTTCGTCGTTCGGCACGTTCTTCGGCATCTCGCCCCGTACCGGTTCGCAGTCGGCCAGCCCCGGCCTTCTTCACCAACCAGTCGATCACGCGCGGCATCAACCTCAGCGACCGGTCGGAGTTCTACATCCCGTGGGTGATGAACCAGGCCAACCCGAACCAGCTGTTCCTCGGCACCGTACCGGCTGCTACCGGACCGACAACGCCGAGGCCACCAGCGGCCGGCGATGCCGTCTGGTCGCCGATCAGCCTGGACCTGACCAGCGGCTGCACCGGCGCGCGCCCAACGGCGCTCGTGGCTGCTTCATCTCGGCGATCGGGCCTGCCGACGGCGGCGACGCGCGTCTACACCGGGCCCGACCGACGGCTGGTCTATCATCGAGCCCAGAACGCGGTCACCAGCCCGTCGCCGACCTGGCCAGCGGGTGGACAGGGCAACGTCTGCCGCCGCGCGCCGGTGACTCAGTTCGCCGTGGACCGGTCGAACTACCGGACTGCGTACGCGGCGTTCGCCGGCTTCAACGCGCGCAGCCCTGGCCGTAACGGGCCACGTCTTCAAGACCACCGAACGGCGGCAAGACCTGGACGAACGTCAGCGGGAACCTGCCGGATACTCCGGTCAACTCGATCATCCTCGACCCGAGCAACGCCCAACACGCTCTACGCCGGCACCGACGTCGGCGCGTTCGTCGACCACCGACGGAGGCACCACACTGGGGATCGCTGAGCCACCGGGATGCCGGTGGTGAGTTCGTGGCAGCATCTCCTTCGACTCCGTCGCACCGGACTGCTCGCCGTCCGGCACGCCACGGCCGCGGTGCATTCACCACCACCGACCCGACCACCGTCGCCGGCCCTCGTCGTGTCCACAGTCGGACACTGGGGTTCCGGTCGGCCCGGGCAGCAACATCAACTACACCATCACGGTGCGCAACATCGGCAACGCCGAACGCGACCGGGGTGACGCATCAGCGACCCGATCCCGGACCGGACGAGCTTTGTCTCGGCCAGCGGAGCGGGCACCCTGAGCAACGGCAACGCCGTCTGGACCGGTTGACCGTGTCCGGCCGGTGGCAGCACGTCGGTCAACCTCACGCGTGAACGATCTGATCGCGACCTCACCGACGTCGATGCCCGCGGTTGCCAACGACCACATCGCGGTCACTTCGGCCCAGGGCGCCGGGACGTCCAGCAGCCCGCACAACACACCCGATCGCGCCGGCCGCACGGCGTGCTGGCTCACGCCGAGCAGCCAGACCAGACGGCACCCGGGTCGGGCCAGTTCGCTGGACTACCACGTGCACCTGACCAACCTCGGCTTCACTGGCCGACAGCCATCACGGTCGCGCGTAGCGGGCAACAGCTTCACCACCACGGTGCTCGATGACGACCTGCACCTCGCCGCTGACCACCACCGCGTACGTGTGCCGTCGGTGCGAGCTCGGTCGATGTCTGCGTTCGGGGTGGTCGGTGCCAGCGCCAGTCGCCGACGGCACGACCGACCACGCGACGATCACGGCCACTCCGTTGGTGACACGCAGCGTCCACGGGATCAGCGGCGATCAATACGATCGCGGTCGCCGTGCGACACCGCTCCTGGTCGACAACGACACCAACAGCTCCGGATGTGAAGTCGTTCTACCAGACCGCGCTCATCCGACAGCGGTACGCCGTTCAGCTTCTGGGACCTGTCGGTGGACAAGGACCTGCCGCAGGAGTACATGAACGCACACAAGAACATCGTGTGGTTCACCGGCACTCAGCTACCCCGGACCGATCCTGCCGTACGAGGCCAAACTCAAGAACTTCCTCGACAACGGCGGACGGTTGTTCGTGTCCGGCCAGGATCATCTTGACCAGGCCGCGGGGACGACGACGTTCGTCGCACGACTACCTGCACATCAACTGGGACGGTTCGGAGAACCAGAACGACAAGGGCACCGCCCACGTCAACGGTGTCGGCGGCAGCCTGTCACCAATGGGATCGGCGCCGTGCACGCTCGACCTGAGTAGTGCTGGGCGGCGCGCAGTTCAGTGACCAGCTGACCCTGGTCGCGCCGGCTACGCCAATCTTCACCGATGACCTCCGCCGCCGCCGCCAGTAGTGACGACGGGACAAACGGATGGCCTGTCGGTCGACACCGGCACGTACAAGGTCGTGTTCCTGGCCTTCCCGTTCCGAGGAGTACGGGTCGGCCACGCAGAAGAGCTGATCTCATGACCCGAGTTCTGGGCTTCTTCGGCCCGTAGCACCTAGGAACAGAAAGGATTCTGCGGCTGCCCCGGCAATCTCAACGCCGGGCAGCTGCCCTTCGTCCAGCAGCGGTGCTCGTCACCGGCGCCGAGCTAGCTGACTGGAAACGGACTTGGGTACTTAGCCGCGAAGAATGTGGCGCAGCTGATCCCGTACGGAATCGAGCACAGTGGACGCAACCCGAAGGTCCTCAGTGGACGCTCGGCCCAAGCCCACGAGCCGAGTCACCTCCGAGGCCAGTTCCTCGGCCTTATGAGTCACCGCCGCCTGTGGGTCGGGCAGGTACGGACGGCGTCGTCCGGCCGTTGCCGGCCCAGGCATCACGCCACTGTCGCCACGCCTCCCGGACCGGCGCGCGAGCCTCCTGCCGCGCTCTGCCGGAGCTCGCGCTGAGATCCCGTACGGATCCTGCGCACTCCTGCCTCGACTTCCTCGGCGGAGCGCCGCAGGTCGGCTACGAAGCGTGAATCTCCGCCTCGAGCCCGGCCAGTTCGTCCGAGCGCTCGGCGAGTTCGCTGCGTCCTGCGTCGGTGATGCCGTACACCTTGCGGCCGCCCGACGCGGAATGCGTGATCAGGCCGTCCGCCTCCATCCGGGCCAGCCGCGGGTAGATGGTGCCGGCCGACGCGCGCGTACAGACCATGGAACCGGCTCTCGAGCAGCGCGGATGAGCTTCTCGTACCCGTGCTTCGGCCCCTCCTCGAGCAGCACGCAACAGGTACAGCCGGAGCTGGCCGTGGCTGAATACCGCGCTCATACGGTGCCGTCCTCGCCCAGATCGCGCCCGAAGTCCCCTGACGGCCGGGCCAGCAACGAGACCGATCCTGAGACGGCGTACGCCCGAAGCGTTCCGGACCCGCTTCCGATCCGCCGCTGGCCGAGTGGGTACCCGGCATACCGCTGATCAGCACCTGCGGGGAACTCACTGGTGACCCGACCGCTCGTGGCGCTGAGGCTCACGTTCAGGTCGGCGTCCTGGACACCCGTACCGTGATCGAGCCGGAGGTCGTGTCGATGTGCACCTCCCGCGCGAACGGGTTGTCCAGGTCGCAGGTGACCGCAGCCGGAGATCGTGCGGGCGCGAACGCGCTCCGCCGAGGATCTCGGCCAGGCTGATCTCGCTGGGACATGCGTCTCCATCACCAGTCACCGGAGACCCCCATCGCCTCGATCGAGCCCGAGACCGTCTTGGTGAGTACCGTTGCCGCCCGAGTCCCATGACGGTGATCGAGCCGCTGGTGACGTCGACGGTCGCGCCCTGCCGCAGGCCCGAGGCGACGACGTCGCCGGCGACCACGGTCAAGCTGTCTCGCACGGCCGGATCGACCGCGATGATCACGTCCGCGGTGTAGTAACGACGGCCGGCGAGGAACCACCAGAACGGTCCGCTCCAGTGCCGCCAGCCCTGCTTGATCGGATGCCGCACCGACAGGACACCGTTCTCAAGCGTGACGTTGATGCCCTTCCGACCGACCTTGTTAATCTCGATCCGAGCTGGACCCTCGGCGCCGACGACGCGCAACTTGCCCTGCGCGAACCACACATCCAGCTGTCGGACGTCGTCTTCAAGGTCAGCCGCTGCGGGCTGTCGATGAACCAAGTTCCCATTCCGTGCCTCCGCACCGGTTGGTTGATCGTAGTCCGCGACAGCGCTCACGATGCTGTCGCGATACATCTTTAACCTAACACGCGATACATCGCGACATTCTTCGGCTCTCAAGTTGCCCACCGGTTAGGGTTCCGGGCATGGCGGGGTATTCGGGCACACCACTGGCGCGCAAGCTTGGTGTAACCGACGGCACCCACGGTCCTGCTCGACGGTGCCCCGGTCGAGTTCGACTCTGGGCGATCTCCCCCGAGGGCGTGAAGGTCAGCCGGCGCCGGAGCGACGGACCGTACGACGTGATCGTCTGCTTTTGCCCGGACCACGCCCGGCTGAGCGCACGGTGGCCGATGCTCCACCCCCGCACCACGGCCGCGGGTCGCTCTGGATCGCGTGGCCGAAGCGCTCGTCTGGGCTGACCACGGATCTCAACGAGAACGTGGTGCGCGACTACGCGCTACGCAACGGACGAGTCGACGTCAAGGTATGCGCCATCGACGATGTCTGGTCCGGGCTCAAACACGTCATCCGGAAGGTCGACAGATGATCATTCGCAGTCGGTTCAACGGTCCACCCGGAACAGGCAACGGCGGGTACCCGCCGGGCTCTGCGCCGTCCAGAGCAGCCCGGGCCAGGGTGCGGTCGAGGTCACGCTCAGAATGCCGCCACCGCTCGACGAGGAGCTGACGCCCCGCGAGGAGGACGCTGTCCTGCGCGTGTATACGAGTGCGGGCGACCTCGTCGCCGAGGCTCGGAGAGTCCACAGTGGATGAAGTCGTCGCACCGGTCTCGTGGGCCGACGCAGTAGAAGTCTCGAGGGACTACCCAGGATTTCGAAGCCACCCGTTCCCGACGTGCTTCGTCTGTGGCACCGAGCGGGCGGTGGGCGACGGGCTGCGCCTGTTCCCGGCCGGCTGCCGGACCGGCGCACCGCGACCTCGTTCACCGTCCCCGATGAGATCGCGCCGGAGTTGGTCTGGGCGGCCCTTGACTGCCCGGGCGGCTGGTCGGTGCCACTCGAGGGCCGGCCATACGTGCTGGGCCGGATCGCCGCCCGCGTCGACGAGCTCCCGGCACCCGGGCAGCGATGCGTCGTGATGGGGCAGATGACCGGCGAGGACGGACGCAAGGCGTTCACGGTGTCGAGCTTGTACGGTCCGGAGGGCGCCTTGCTGGCCACCGCCCGGGGCACGTGGATTGCGGTGTGAAACCGGGTCGGTTTGCGCTGCCCGTTACTGTCTATGACTCTGACCGGTAAGAACCCCCGAGGGGAGCGCCATGGACGGCCAGTTGGTCGTGTCCAACCTGACCAAGGTCTATCCCAAGGTCAGAGCGGTCGACGACCTGTCGTTCACCGTGGCGCCGGGTCGGGTGACCGGATTCCTCGGACCGAACGGCTCCGGCAAGACCACCACGCTGCGCATGATGCTGAACCTGGTCACGCCGACGAGCGGCAGTCGGCCACGGCTGAAGTGGTCGCCGGTACGCCGACCTCGACGGTCCGTTGACACGGTTGGCGCGGTGCTCGAGGCGTCCAGCGCGCACCAAGGCCGGTACCGGTCGCAACCACCTGCGCATCATCTGCGCCGCCGCGTGGCTATCCCGACAAGCGGGCCGACGAGGTGCTCGACACTCGTGGGCCTCGGTCCGGCCGGCGAAGCGGCAGGTTTCGCGGTTACTCCCTCGGCATGCGGCAGCGGCTCGGGCATCGCCGCCGCGATGCTCGGCGATCCCCGGGTACTCATGCTCGACGAGCCGGCCAACGGCCTTGACCCGGAAGGCATCCGCTGGATGCGCGAGTTCCTGCGCGCGTTCGCCGAGCCAGGGCCGCACCGTCTTCGTCTCCAGCCACCTGCTCGGCGAGATGGAACAGCTCGCGGACGACCTCATCATCATTGCGGCCGGCCGACTCGTCGGCGCAGGGCACGGTCACGGAGATCGTGAACGGGATGGCTCAACCGAGCGCGGTACGGGTGCGGACCCCGCACGCCGACCAGCGCTCGTGTTCGAGCTGCAGCAAACCCGGCGCCGCGCGTGGACTACCCGGCCGACGGGTCGCTCCTGATTAATGGCGTGGACGCGCCGGCCGTCGGCCGCGCCGCGCTCGCCGCCCAGGCGGAACTGCACGAGCTCGTCGCCGAGCAGCCCCGACCTGGAGCAGGTGTTCCTGCAGCTCACACACGCGAAGGCGGGAATCCGATGAGCGATTACCAGGAGCAGACATGAGCGTGACTACCGCAGCGGCGCCCGCCCCGAAGGTGATCATCCTGCGCCGGGGCCGGTTGGTGGCGGCGGAGCTGCGCAAGATCTTCACCACCAACACGTGGTGGATCTTCGGCATCTTCATTCTCGTCGGCACGGCCTTCACGCCTGCTGATCAACTTGTTCCAGGCCAACGGTGAACTCGCCAACGCCGAGCAGGCGCGGCTACATCCGCCGGACTTCTCCCAACTGCCACCCGACCAGCGCCCGCCGCCGTCGCAGCAGAAGGCGATCCTCGAAGACTTCGCCGCACAGACCGACGTCGTGCGGATCCTCGCCCGCGTCGGCGGCGAACGTCTACATCGTCGGGCCAACTTCGAACCTAATGTTCATAGTGGTTCTGGGAGCGCCTCGTCGTGACGAACGAGTACTTCCACCAGACCGCCACCGCCACGTTCCTGACCACGCCTCACCGGACCCGGGTGATCGTGGCGAAGCTCGTCGCGGGCGTACTCCTGGCGACCGGATTCTGGCTCGTGACCACCGCGATCAACGTGGAATCGGGGCGCTGGACTTCACCGTCCCACGGGTACGGCTTCCCGTTCACCGATCCGAGCATCCTCCGGTCGCGTTTTCATGAATTTGCTCGCGTACGTGATCTGGGCCGTGCTCGGCATCGTGTCTCGGAGTCCTTATCCAGAACCAACTCGGGGCAACCATCACCGCCGCCGCGATGTACTGGATCAGCTGGCCCGGTCGCGGTCCTGCTGTTCGGGATCATCCGTCAGTTCGTGATCCACGACGACCGTGGTATGGCAATTCGTCGTTCTCCTTCCGGGCGTGGGCGTCGTTCATCATGGTCTCCACCGAACAGCTGCAGTTCGCGCTCGACACCTACGGGCCACCGTGGTGGGTCGGCGCTCTCGTCCTGGTCGGGTACGGGCTGATCGCGCGGCGTGGTCGGCACATTGATCACCAGGAAGCGGGACATCTCATAGTCGACCCTACGCGACCTTGCGGCGACCGGGAGCAAGCAAGCCGTCGGGCCGGAGCGGCGTAGCCTTTAATCCGCACCTCGTGAGCGCTCCAAGACCTCCTGCCGATACCTTCTGCGGCTACGCCGCGCGCACGAAAGGGCGATGGCTGTCGTGACCAGCCGAGCGACGAACTCGCAGGACAACCCGTTGGTCGGCTTCGGCCCCAACGAGTGGATCGTCGAGGACATGTACCAGCGGTACCTCGCCGACCCGAACAGCGTCGATCCCGGCGTGGCATGACTTCTTCGCCGACTACCGGCCTGCGCAGCCCGAGACGACGACCGCTGCCGAGAGCGCGCCCGCGACTACCGCCCCTGCGCGCAGCCTCGCTGCCCCGCACCCGCGCCGGCCGTCGAAGCTCCGACCCGCGCCCGCGGCCGTACTCGGCGCCCGTGACACCGGCCGCTAGCCAGAGGTCAGGCGGAGCCCGCCGCCCGCACCACCCGCGCCCGCCGGCCAGGCGCGATGGCGCCGATCCGAGGCGTAACGCCGCCAAGATCGTGTCGAACATGGACGCTTCGCTCACAGGTGCCGACCGCGACCAGCGTCCGGGCCGTGCCGGCGAAGCTGCTCTGGCCGACAACCGCATCGTGATCAACAACCACCTGGCCCGCGGCCGCGGCGGCAAGGTGAGCTTCACCCACCTCATCGGCTACGCTCTGGTCAAGGCGCTCGGCCAAGCACCCGGAGATGAACAACGCCTACGACCGTCGATCGACGGCAAGCCGGTCCTGGTCACGCCCGACGCACGTCAACCTCGGCATCGCGATCGACCTGGCCAGAAGCCGGACGGCTCGCGCACCCTGGTCGGTGCCGTGCATCAAGGACGCCGAGACGATGGACTTCGCGGCAGTTCTGGCAGGCGTACGAGGACATCGTGCGGCGGGCCCGGCGACAACGAGCTGACCATGGACGACTACCGCCGGCACCACGATCTCGCTGACCAACCCGGGCGGCATCGGCACCAGTGCACTCCGATGCCCGCGGCTGATGCAGGGCCAGGGCGCGATCATCGGCGTCGGCGCGATGGAGTACCCGGCCGAGTTCGCCGGCATGAGCGACGAGACGCTCGCCGACACCGCGATCAGCAAGATCATCACGCTGACGTCGACCTACGACCACCGGATCATCCAGGGCGCGCAGTCCGGCGAGTTCCTCAAGCGTCGATGCACGAGCTGCTGCTCGGCGAGGACGGCTTCTACGACGAGATCTTCACGCGCGCTGCGCATCCCGTACGAGCCGATCCGCTGGGCGCGCGACGTCGCGCACACCTCACGAGGGCCAGATCAGACAAGGCCGGCCCGGGTCATCGAGCTGATCCACGCCTACCGGGTGCGCGGCCACCTGATGGCCGACACCGACCCGCTGGAGTACCACATCCGCCAGCCACCCCGACCTCGACGTCCGCGAGCACGGGCTGACGCTGTGGGACCTCGACCGCGACGTTCCCGACCGGCGGCTTCGCCGGCAAGCAGCGGATGAAGCTGCGCGACGATCCTCGGCGTCCTGCGCGACTCGTACTGCCGCACGGATCGGCATCGAGTACATGCACATCCAGGACCCGGAGGAGCGCCGCTGGATCCAGGAGCGGGTGGAGCAGCCGCTACACCAAGCCGCCGCCGCGAGGAGCAGCTGCACATCCTGCGCCGGCTCAACGCCGGCCGAGGCGTTCGAGACGTTCCTGCAGACCAAGTACGTCGGCCAGAAGCGGTTCTCGCCTCGAGGGCGGCGAGACCGCTGATCCCGCTGCTCGACGAGATCCTGCGAGGCCGCCGCCGAGGCCGGCCTGGACGAGGTCGTCGATCGGCATGGCGCACCGCGGCCGGCTCAACGTGCTCGCCAACATCGTCGGCAAGCCGTACGAGAAGATCTTCCGCGAGTTCGAGGGCCACCTCGACCCGAAGTCCGTCGCAGGGCTCCGGCGACGTCAAGTACCACCTCGGCATGACCGGCAAGTTCACCACCGCCGGACGGCGAGCACGCCATCGACGCGTCGCGTGGTCGGCGAACCCGTCGCACCTGGAGGCGGTCGACCCGGTGCTCGAGGGCATCGTCCGGGCCAAGCAGGACCGCATCGACCTCAAGCTCGAGGGCTACACCGGTGCTGCCGCTGCTGGTGCACGGCGACGCGGCGTTCGCCGGCCAGGGCGTGGTCGCCGAGACGCTGAACCTGTCGCCAGCTGCGCGGCTACCGCACCGGCGGCACCGATCCACGTGGTCGTCAACAACCAGGTCGGCTTCACCACGCGCGCCGGAGTACTCGCGCTCGTCGCTCTACTGCACCGACGTCGCCCGGATGATCCAGGCGCCGATCTTCCACGTGAACGGCGACGACCCCGAGGCCGTGCGTCCGGGTCGGCGCGGCTCGCGTTCGAGTACCGCCAGGCGTTCAACAAGGACGTCGTCGTCGACCTGGTCTGCTACCGCCGGCGCGGCCACAACGAGGGCGACGACCCGTCGATGACGCAACCCGCTGATGTACCAGACCTCATCGACGGCAAGCGCTCGGTCCGCAAGATCTACACCGAGGAGCTGATCGGCCGCGGCGACATCACGATCGAGCAGGCCGAGGAGCCGCTGCGCGACTACCAGGCGCAGCTGGAGCAGGTCTTCAAGGCGACGCCGCGACGCCGCCGGTCCGAGCGTACGCCCGTCGCGGCCGCAGCGTGCCGAGCCGGAGCCGGAGGTCGAGACCGCGCATCGACGCTCGCGTGCTGGCCGGGATCGGGCGAGCGCCCACGTCGGGCTGCCGGACGGGTTCACCCCGCACAAGCGGGTGCCTCAGCTGCTCGAACGGCGGCGCGAAGATGGCCGCCGAGGGCGACATCGACTGGGGCTTCGCGCGAGATCATCGCCTTCGGCTCGCTGGTCGCCAAGGGCTCGACCGTACGACTCTCCGGTCAGGACTCCCGCCGCGGCATCGCTTCGTGCAGCGGCACGCGTCCATTGTGGATGCCGTGACCGGCGACGACTACCTGCCGGTGCAGTCGCTCGAGGCCCGAACGGTGGCGCGGTTCTTCGTGCACGACTCGCTGCTGTCGCGAGTTCGCCGGTGATGGGCTTCGAGTACGGGTACTCGGTGGAGAACCCGGACGCCCTGGTCTGCTGGGAGGCCCAGTTCGGCGACTTCGCCAACGGCGCTCAGTCCATCGTGGACGAGTTCATCTCGTCCGGCGAGGCCAAGTGGGGCCAGCGGCCTCGCTGACCCTGCTGCTGCCGCACTCGCACGAGGGCAGGGCCCCGACCACACGTCGGGCCGGATCGAGCGGTACCTGCAGCTGTGCGCCGAGGACAACCTGCGGGTCGCGGTGCCGACCACGCCGGCGCAGCTACTTCCACCTGTTGCGCCGCCAGGCGCTGTCGCCCAAGAAGAAGCCGCTCGTCGTGTTTACTCCTAAGTCGCTGCTGCGGCACCAGCTAGGTGATCTCGTCGGTCGGCCGACTTCACGTCCGGCACATTCGCAGCTCGGTGCTGCGGCGACCCCGACCCGCCGGACGCCGGCCGGCGGTCAAGCGGGTGCTGCTCTGCTCGGGCAAGGTGTTCTACGACCTGGCCGCCGCCCGCCTCGAGCGGGGCATTACCGACACCGCGATCGTGCGGCTGGAACAGTCTCTACCCGTTGCCGGTGGAGGAGATCATGAGCAGCTGGCGCGCTATCCGGAACGCGACCGGAGTTCGTCTGGGTTCAGGAGGAGCCGGCTAACCAGGGCGCGGGTCATTCATCGCGCTGAACCTTGTCGATCGGCCCGGCGTACCCATGAGCCATGTCGCCCGCCCGCCGGCGGCGGCACCCGCGGTGGGCTCGACGAAGCTGCACGAGCAATACGTAACTGAACGAAGTACACAA
>ERZ1370068.5384-contig-4407_pt1 | contig 31103 bp, 39 predicted proteins | sample MGYA00561227_ERZ1370068 | MGnify/ENA primary metagenome ERZ1370068 (study PRJEB38410, sample SAMEA6850437) | metagenome | study: Metagenomic assessment of the ecological functions of the soil: analysis of the soil microbiota associated with the...
TCAGTTGATGGCTGCTCCCGGCCTCGTCCGGGTTCGGGCCGCTGGAGCCGCCGAGCGGCGGCGAGACCGGCGCTGGTACTGGCCGCCCACTCAGCGAGGCAACCGGGGCTGCCAGCACCTGCCCCCGCCTGGGTCAGCGCCTGGCCCGCCCGGCCGGTGCCAGACCTGGACCACCGACGTGTCGCCGCCCGCCCGGCTCCCCGGCCCCCACCAGGCCACCTCAACTCCCTGGTAGGGAAGGGACCGGCAGGCCTGGGCAGCCTCGCGGAGCAGCCTGAGGCCGGCCGCTTGGGCCTCGCTGGCCGGGACCCCGGCCAACGGCCGCCGCGCGCTCGCCTCTACCGGTCAGCAGGCCCAGCCCCGACGCCAGCGCGACGCCGGAGGCGACCAGGCCGACCAGCACCGCCGTGGTGATGACTCGCAGCGCGGCGGGTCGGTGCCGGGCGACATGGGCTCTCAGTCAGCCTGGGACCGGAACTCCATCAGCGGCTCACGGGAGCCTTCGCGTGCCCGGCGCAGCACACGGACGGCAGCTGGTACCTGCCCGGTGGTGATCGCATGCTGCACCATGAAGACGTCCACCGCGCGGGACGACCTTTCGGGCCGGGTGGCGGCCGGTCGCCGCTTACCAGGAAGACCGCTCCGGTCAGGCCCAGCCCGCGCGGTGGCCACCCTGGCCGCAGCCAGTGACCAGGCGTAGCGGCGGCGCCAGCCGCCCGCGCCGGCGGGCGCTGACTGCCCGGTGCCCGGGCTGCCCCGTGCCGCCGCGCGCCGCAGGGCAAGCAGCCGCCAGGTCAGGGCGTCAGCCAGCCCGGCGGCGTCGCCCAGGGTGTGCATCCGCCGCTTGAGCAGCCGAGCGCGGCCGCTTCCCGGCGGCAGTCCTCGCACCTGGCCAGGTGAGCCAGCACGCGCTCTCGTTGCGCATCGTTCAGCTCGCCATCGATCAGTGCGGACAGGCGCTCGCCGAGGCAGCCATGCTCATGACTGGCGTGCCCAATGTCGCGGCGGGTGCCCCGGTGGCGGGACGGCGGGTCGAGCGCCGCCCGGAGCTGGGCCCGGCCCCAGTGGATGCGGCTGCGTACCGTCCCCAGCTTGACCCCGAGCGTGGCGGCGGCGATCTCCTCGTAGGCAGGCCCTCGATGTCGCACAGCACGACCGCCGCCCGGTACTCCGGCGCCAGGGCCTCCAGCGCCTGCTGCACGTCGGTGTCGAGATGGCGGGCGTCGAACGCCCGGGCGGGCGTGGGCTCGTCGCGCCGCGGCAGCAGTCCCACGGCCTGATCGCCGCAGCCCTTCGAACCGGATCCGCCGCCTGCGCCGGGCCAGTGTCGAGGAACAGGTTGGTGGTGATCCGGTGCAGCCACCCCTCGAAGGTGCCCGGGGTGTAGCTGGCGAGCGAGCGGAACACCCGCACGAACACTCCTGGGTCGAGATCCTCGGCGTCGTGCTGGTTGCCGGTGAGCCGGTAGGCCAGCCGGTGACCCGCGCTGAGTGCTGGCGCAACCAGGTCATCCCAGCTCAGGGAGAGATCCCGTTTCCGGCGCCAGGCCAGCAACTGGTGCCGCGTTCTCGGCCGGTGCCGCAGCCCGCCCACGGTCCGTCGCTCTCTGCACTGCGGCTGCTGCACTGCGGCTGCTGCGCTGTGGCCGCTGCCGAACCATCATGAGCCCGCCCAGGTTGAACGCGCAAGTCGGCCCTGCTGGTTCCCCGCGTTACCACGCGCAGACGGATAGGCTCCGGCACTGGGAAGGTCATGACCCACCGGAGGCAGGCATCGTGAGCACCGAGGCTATCGCGGCCTACGTCGAGGGTTCCTCCCGAGGACGAGCCCCTGCTCATGGCGCGGCCGCAATGCCGCGCAGGTGGGCGGCGCCTCCGCGTGAGCCCGGCGGTGGGCGCGACGCCTGCGTTTCATCGCCGCCGCCCTCGGCGCCAAGGCGGTCGTGGAGATCGGCACCGGCTGCGGCACGTCCGGCGTCTGGCTGCTCCGGGCATGCGCCGCGACGCCGTGCTCACCAGCGTCGACGTCGAGCCCGAGCATCAGCGGCTCGGCGCGCGGGCGTTCACCGAGGCCGGTTTCGCGAGCAACCGCTTCCGGCTGCATACTGGCAAGGCCTCCGGACGGTGCTCCCGCGCTCACCGATGGCGGCTATGACCTGCGTGTTCTGCGACGCGGACAAGCACGAGTACCCGGCCTACCTGACCGCCGCCCTGCGACTGCTGCGGCCGGCGGGGTGGTGGCGTTCGACAACGCGCTGTGGGGCGGCCGGGTAACTGATCCCAGCCAACCGATCGCGGAAACGGCGGCCATCAGGAGGTGGCCGAGCAGCTGGTCCCGCCAGGACGAGCGCCTGGTGCCGCTGCTGCTGCCGGTGGGGGACGGCCTGCTGACGGCGGTCAAGCGCGGCTTAGCCGTTGCCCAGCCAGGCGAGCAAGCAGCCGGGTGCCGTAACCCGTCCCGCCCTTGGCGTTCTCCCTCGTCGGACGACGACCGGGCCGCAGCCGGCTGATGTCCAGGTGCGCCCACGGCCGCCGCCGGTGAATCCTCGCGCAGGAACAGGGGCGGCGTCGATGGACCCGGCCCGCGAGGCGGTTCCCGTGGGGCACGTTGGCCAGGTCGGCGACCGGGGAGTCGAGCGCGTCCCGGTAGTCGTCCACCAGCGGCATCCGCCACAGGGCGTCCTCCGCTGGCGTCGGCCGCGGCGAGCAGATCCCGCGCCACCCGGTCGTCGCTGGCGTAGAGCGCGGCCAGCTGCGTCCCGAGCGCCACCCGCGCCGATCCGGTCAGCGTGGCGATGTCCACCATGACGTCAGGCTCGAGCACCGCGTCGGCGTAGGCGAGCGCGTCGGCGCAGGACCAGGCGGCCCTCCGCGTCGGTGTTCAGCACCTCGACGGTGCGGCCGCCGAACTGCGTGATGACGTCCCCGGGCCGCAGCGCGCGACCCCGACGGCATGTTCTCCGCCGGCGGCCACCAGCCCGGTCACCCGCGACCGGACCCCGAGCCGGCCGCAGCGCGGACATGGCCGCGATCACCGACCGCGCCGCCTGCCATGTCGGTCTTCATCAGCTTCATGCCGTCGGCTGGCTTGAGCGACAGCCCGCCGCTGTCGAACGTGATGCCCTTGCCGACCAGCGCGATCGATGCCCTGCGCCGCGGCCGGGGCGGTAGCCGAGCTCGATCAGCCGCGGCGGGCGAGGCCGACCCCGAGCCCACCGCGATCAGCCCGCCGAATCCCTGCGCGGCCAGTTCATCGGCGTCCCACACCCGCGCCGTGAGCCCGCGCTGGCGGCCACCGCCACCGCCTCGTCCGCCAGCCAGGCCGGGGTTTTGCGCCCGGACGGCGTGTTCGTGAGGTCACGGGCGAGCGCCACCGCGCGCCGCCACGGTCCTGGCTGCCGCGATCGACGTCCGCGTGCTCGTCCGGCCCGGCCACCAGCAGCCGCACCCTCGCCCGGCGCCTCCCCTGGTCAGTCTCATCTCGTTTCTGGTGAGAAGCGATAAGAGCCGAGGAGCAGGCCCACGACGAACGCGTGCACCGGCCTCGGCGGGCTGGCCGAGCAGGGCGGAGGTGACCAGCGTCCGCCCTGGCGCCACCCGGCGGCCCGACGGCCGCGCCCGCCTTGCGCATCGCGGCCGGGGACCCGTCGCCGAGCCCGAGGAAGAGGAACGGGCCCGGGCTGCCGCCGCGCCGATCACCGCGCTGGTGAGGTCGCCTAGCCTTGCCGGCTCGCCTCGCAGCGGGCGATCACACTCGGCCGCGGGCTGCCCAGGTAGGAGTCGATTCCGGCTGACTCCGGCGCCCTGACCGGCACCACGATGGCGCCGGCGCGCTTGTAACGCCGTGGGCGCCGCCGTCCAGCCCGGCGAGGTAGTTCAGCCAGCGGCCGGGGGCCGTGGTGGCAACCGCGATCAGCCGTGTGTCTATCGGCAAGGTTCAGCCGGTGGCGGACTTGAGCGCATTCAGAGAGCTGAGCCGCTTCGTCAGCCGACAATTCGACCACAAGCCTGCCACCGCCCTCGAGCGGTACGCGCATCACGATGCCGCGGCCTTCCTTCGTGACCTCGAGCGGGCCATCACCCGTCCGCGGCTTCATCGCCGCCATCCTGCATCCCCTTCCTGCCTGGGGCCGCCTGAGACCTCACCGAGGCCCGCCGCCGTCTCACCGGCGACTGCGGAGAGTGCGGCCGATCCACAGCCGTGTCGGATCAGTAGATCTATTATCCAGGCTTCGGGCCCCAGATGGGAATGATCCAGCAGCGCATGACAGCGGCAAGATGGGCGGCGCGTCGGCTAACGCACCCGGGCCGGGCGTGGCTGCACGCGGCGGCCTGGCCGTTGTCCAGCTCCTCGCACAGAGCTCCACGATGTGCTCGGCCGTGTCCTCCACGTCGGTCAGCATCCGCTGCTCATAGACACCGCCCCCGGTCCGCCACAAGATCGTGTTGGGCAGGCACCACACGGTCAGCCCCCGCCGCACCGAGAGCACGGAGATGCCGGTGCCTCGCCTCGCCCGCGCGCAGCAGGCTTCGCGCCGAGCCCGCGGTCCGGCCAGCATCACCTCCAGCCGCCGGGACACCTCGCACGGGCGCGGCCGGGCGCGCTTCAGGCGGGCGGGGATGCATCCGGGTGCACCGGCTGGGCGAACCAGACGGCCTTGCCCGGGACCTGCCAGCCGCCGAGCCGGGAACGGCTCAGATGATGGCCCCAGCGCCCGCCGGACAGCCCGGCGACGCACCTGCAGGCCCCGGCCGCCATCCACCTGCGCCTGGCGGGGCCCGGCCCGGGGTGGGCGGGCGCGCCGCACTTCCAGCCGGTCAGCGAGTCGAACGCCTTGCAGACCAGTTCCCACCGGCTCGCGGCATGGCGCAGGTAGAGCCACAGTTCGGGGGCACCGGCGACGGGCTGGCGGGCCGCCCCCTCGAACTGGACGTTCTCCTGGGCGTACAGCGTGGTGGCGCGCCAGTTCGCTGGCCATCGTCATGCCGTCATAGATCAGGTCGTCGGGCCAGCCCGGAGGCCGGATGCCGTCTCGCGGAACACCCGCCTGCCCTCACGCGCGCAGGTGGCGTCCAGGGACAGCGGCCGCACCAGTCTAGCGAGCACGTCCACGCTACGAGCGACGGCTACCGCCGGATCCGCCGCCTTCCGCCCTGCCTCCGGATCTGTCTTCGCGGCGGGCCCTCCCTCCACCGGCCCGCAGCATCCGGAGCTACCGGAGCCGTCATCACCTGCGGCGGTGTAGCTGCGATAGGAAATCTTAACATGGTTCTCAGCCTTCGTGACTCATACATCTGTGAAGCAGATATTACGAGTTGTGAAGCGCTTTTGCAATGAGATCCGCCGATATGCCTCGGCTCTCCGCGCGCGGGTGCGTGATCCGCGGTACGTGTACAGCAGTCACAGACGCGGCGGACTCCAGCTCCGCCCGGCCTTGAGACAGGCGTGCATAAGAGAATCCCCGGGTGGCAGCCCGGGGATTCTCGTGTCACGCGCTATGAGAGGGCTCAGCCCACGTCAGCGGCCACGCCCGGGTCGTAACGGCCGCGTCCGCGCATCCCCCAGGAAACGCGGCGAACGCGGCGCGGGCGATGACGTGGGCGCCGCCTTCGGCGCTTGCTGTCACGGACAGCGATGACACCGGGAAGGTTGGCGGCCACTCTCCACGCAGCCACCGTTCTGATGGCTCCGGCGGGCCTTCCTCCAGACGGCTTGAGACAGGTCAGGTCATGGATCACTCCAGTTGGTCAGCGAGTTGCCTCAGATAGATAGCGGTGTCCGGACGGCTCCAGCGCGCCATCGACCGCCTTTTCGAACGGATTGAATGTACCTGCTCACCTGATCGGGATCACTGACCTCAACGACCGCGAGAGTCGGTCTCCGTGAAGGCGATGCCCGGCTCGCCCTCGGCGAAGTCAAAGATGTTGATCGCCGACATCAGGCCCGGCGGCGGGCCATCGGTGAACCGCTGGATGCGGAGGTCGATGCTGGGACGGCGGCCCATGTCGATCAGATGCTCGATCTGGTCGCGCCGGTCCGATCGCGAGCCCCACTGGTACCGCAGGGACGCCTCGGTGATGACGGCGGTCAGCATCGGGGGCGGTGTCGCCCGGGCGGGACAGGATCTCTCTGCCATGCTGCCGCGGTGTCCAGCACCTCACGGCGCCAGGCCGGTGGCCGTGGCCCGATGCGCATGAAAGCCTCGGCGTAGTCCTGACGTCTCGCAGCAGACCGGGCAGGACCAGCGGCATGAACACCCGGATCCGGCTGGCGTCGTTCTCAAAGCCCGGGAACTCGTTCTCGAAGATATCGGAGTAGTCACGCCACCAGGGCCTGGCGCGCGCCTGGATGGCCAGCTCCTCGAGCTGCTCCCGCTCGCCCTCGTCGACGTCGTAGATGCGGAGCAGGTCGCGGATGTCGCTCATCTCGGGGCGCTTCCACTGATTCGCCTCGAACCGCCCCACCTCTGCCCCGGCCCCAGTTGGCAGCATGTCGCAGACGTGGTTGGCGGTGTACCCGCTCTGGACGCGCAAGCTGCAGGAGGCGCCGGGACAGCTGGCGTGCTTGGCTACCGTGGCGCCGTATGCCTCGTCGGTCATTCTGGGTCGCCTCCTTGACAGGGCGGCATCAACAGTATACCGCTACCTAAGTTGTGAATCACAGATTTTTTATCTCAGTCAACGTTACACACTCCACTCTGTTGTCACGCCCGTCCCTCCGATCCACGAGCTAGCCGAGCGCGTCGTCAAACTCGCCGTTCCGGACCCCGTCGAGGAAGCACTCCCACTCGTGGCGGTCGTACACCAGAACCCTTTCCGCCGGGTCGCCGACGACCCGCATCAGCACCCACTCGGCGGCCGACCCGTCCCGCCTGCCGGTGAAGGCGACCTCGATGGCTGCCCTCCCCGTCCCCCGAGCGCCGCCAGGACAGGGCGCGCGGTGTCGATGCCGAGGGTCTCCACGGTCGGCTTGCCGGTCATGACGGCCTCGGCGGTCTCATCGCCGTTGCGCGCCACGCCGCAGTAGAGCATCCGTGACCCGTCGCTGTCGGCCAGCGCCGGGACCTCCGCGCCCCACTCACCCACGTAGCAGACGCCGGCCCGGCGCCGCGAGTACGGCGGCACCATGTCCAGGTGCTCGAAGAAGCGCTGCACCTCGTCCCGGGCCGGACGTAGATGTTCTCGGTGGCCTGGAGTACACGTCGATGCCCTCCTCGACCCCGCGGGGCGGGAGCCGGTCGGCGGTCACGTGCGACAGCGCCAGATAGCTCCCCGGCGCCAGCGAGGCCATGTACTGGTCGACGAGGCCCCAGGGATCCGACGACGGCGCGACGAAGTGCATGACCGCCGTCATCAGCAGCCCGGTGGGCTCACCGTCCTTGATCAGCGCGCGCAGGTCCGGGTGGCCGAGCACCGCCGGGGGTCACGCAGGTCGGCCGTGACGACCGTGGCGGTCTCGGTGTCCCTGAGCAGCTCGGCCGAGAAGAGCGCCACCATCGGGTCGTTGTCCACGTAGACCACCCGGGCATCGGGGCCACCGCCTGCACGATCTCGTGGGTGTTTCCACCGTGGGCAGCCCCGACCCGATGTCGATGAACTGCCGGATCCCCTGCTCCGCCAGCCAGCGGGCGGCGCGCTGGTGGAAGCTCCGGTTCGCCCAGGCCGCGTCGGGCAGGTCCGGCAGGGCCGTGATGATCCGCTTGCGCCGCCGCCCGGTCGGCCGGGAAGTTGTGCCTGCCGCCGAGGTAGAAGTCGTACAGGCGGGCCGGGCTCGGCACGTTCGGGTCAACCCCGGGGACCGGCGGGTCTTCGGTCATTTCCGCTCCGTCCGGCTGTGAGTTCACTGACATCTGGCCACCCCGCAATAGCTCCGCTTGGGACCCGCCGCTAGCCGGCCGGGATCACCGGTCCCCAGCGCACGCGCCGCTCTCGGCCGGGACTTAACCTCGCGCGGACCCGCACCGGCTGCCGGCACGGGCATGGGTCCGCCGCCACACCCATCGCACCGGGGTGACCGCTCATCGCACCTCCGCACCGACTCGGCCCGGGACCGGGAGCCGCCGCCGCCGGCGAGGCGGGCAGATCCGCCCGCGATCCGCTAGCCAGCGAGGGCTCCACCGGGACGTGGCGCGCGCCTGGGGCGGGCCACGCCGCCGCGGCCCGGGCACGTTCTCCCCGCGGGCTGTGGTGACCTGCAGTCCACCTCGCCTGCGTTCGAAGCAGCCCACCCTCAGTCTCTGCATGCCACGTGTGATTCGCGAACCGCTGGGCGCACATCACGGCCGTGGATGTTCATGAATACGCACCCCGGCGGAAGCAGTCGCATGAGATGATCGTCCACCACCCGCAGGCCTGCAGGGCAGCGCGTAGACCGTGACCGGGCCGGTGAAGGTGAACCCGAGCCGCCGCAGTTCCGCGGCGCACGCCTTGGAGGCCGGTGTCCACGCCGGGATGTCGGCCGTCGTGGCCAGCGGGCGGGCCGGTGCGCCTCCGCTAGCAGCGCCACACCAGCGCGGCCAGGCCGCCGGGAACCGCCAGCGTGGCCCGGGCGTTGCCGATCACCGCCTTCGATCTTGGCCCGGTTACGCACGATGCCGGAGCCGTCGGCGAGCAGCCGCTCGGTGTCACCGGCGCCGAAGGCCGCCACCTGCGCCGGGTCGAACCTGGCGAAGGCGGCGCGGAAGTTCTCCCGCTTGCGCAGGATCGTCAGCCAGGACAGCCCGGACTGGAAGGCCTCCAGCGAGAGCCGCTCGAAGATACCCGCGTCGTCCCGGACCGGCTGTCCCCATTCCTCGTCGTGATAGGGAGGTACTCGGCGGCGCTGAGCGCCCACGGGCAGCGCGCAGCCCGTCCGGCCCGGGCGCCGGTCCCGCCCGGCCTCACTCATCGGTCCCGCCCCGGCTCGTCACGGTCCCGCCGGCTCACTCATCGGTCCGCCAGCCCCCGGCCCGGCTCACCGGTACCGGCGGATGGCCGCTGCCGGGCGGCAGCTCAGGGCGAGTGAGCGGTGGCTCTTCGTGGCGGGCCGACGGGCGGGCCGGATCTCGCTGGCGCGGCTGCTGCGGCGGCCACCGACCGGGCCCGCTGCACTGGCCAGCGGCGGGCTCCGCTGGCTGCGGGCTGGCGCGCTGGCGCGGGTGGGACTGGCCGGCGCATCTGCGTGACGCCGGCTGGCCAGTGGGCCTGCCGATGACGTTACTGGTCGCCGGTGCCGATGCGCCCGCGCCCTGTCCGCGGCCGTGCAGATCGGCCAGTTCCCGGCGCAGCGTCGCGATCTTCCACGTCGCGCGCGGTCACCGAGCGCGCGATCACCCGCAGCGCGTCCTCGGTCGCCTGGGCGTTGTATCCCCACAGCGACATCGGCGGCCGCAGCAGCGCCACGTCGGTGGCGCTCACCTCGTCGAGCTCGATCGGCGCGGTGTCGCCGACGAACGTGGCCATCTCGCCGGCCCGCCCTAGGGCGGCCAGCACCACGCCGCCCAGGATCGCGGCGGCCGCGACCAACAGAACTACTGGCACACTACGAATCGTGCCATGCTCGGTGGGTGCTCAGGCAGACCCAGCCCGGCGGGTCCAGCCGCGACGCTGCTGCTGGGCGTCGGCGCCGACCCGCGGCAGGCGGCGCCGGCGCGCGGGCCGACGGCGCCGACCTGATCGATGTCCGCGACGCCACCCCGGGGCGCTGGCCGCGATCCGGGCCAGCCTGCCCGCTGGCGTGCTGTGGACGGACTCGCGGGCCGCCCCGCTGGACGCCGACAAGCTGGCGGCGGCCGGGACGGGAGCCGCGTCGGCGGGCCGGCCCGGCGGCAGCGCTGGGGGCGGTTACGCCAGCCGCGGTGATCGCGACGGCCGCGGTCTGCACCTGGCTGGGCGCCCCCGTGGTCCGTTCCCGGCACACCCGGGCGGTGCGCCGCGCCGATCGACATGACAGCGTCCATCGCCGCACGCCAGCCCCCCGTCCCGCACGGTCCGCGGGCTGGCCTGAGACGCCCTAGAGTCCCGGGGCGTCCGCCGGCGGACACCGGCGGGCCCAGCGGCCCGCCGTTCTGGTGCGCCGCCCGGATGATCCGGACCACCTCGTCGGGGTCGTCGGCGACGCTCAGCAGGTCCAGGTCGGCCGGGGAGACCTTTGCCCTGGCCGACCACCGTGTCGCGGATCCAGGACAGCAGGCCGGACCAGTAGGAGCTGTCGACCAGCACGATCGGGAACCTGGTGATCTTGCCGGTCTGGACCAGCGTGAGCGCCTCGAACAGCTCGTCCAGGGTGCCGAACCCGCCCGGCAGCACCACGAACGCCTGCGAGTACTTGACGAACATGGTCTTGCGGACGAAGAAGTAGCGGAACTCGATGCCGATCTCCACGTGGTCGTTCAGGCCCTGCTCCAGCGGCAGCTCGATGCCCAGGCCCGACCGAGACACCGTGTCTGCGGACGCGCGCCCTTGTTGGCCGCCTCCATGATCCCGGGGCCGCCGCCGGTGATCACCGCGTAGCCGACGCCCGGCCAGCCCGCTCGCAGATGCGCTCCGCGAGCTCGTAGTCGCGGGTGCCGGGCACGGCGCGGGCCGACCCGAAGACGGAGACCGCCATGCCCAGCTCGGCCAGCAGGCCGAAGCCCTCGACGAACTCCGCCTGGATCCGCAGCACCCGCCACGGATCGGTGTGCACCCAGTCGGCTGGGGCCGCGCCGGTCCAGCAGCCGCTGGTCGGTCGTGGTTCTGGGAATCGCCTTGCCGCGCAGCATGGCGGGGCCTGTCTGCCGGATGCGGCGGCGTGACTCGGGTTGCAGGATTCATGATCCATCCACGGTAACCCAGCTCAGCAGCCGGGAAGAACGGCCACACCGGCCGCCGCGCCGACTGGCCGGGCCGCCGTAAGATGGCCATCGGCCGGCCACCCCGCCGCTGTCAGGCGTTCATTCCGTGGTCGCGGAGGATGTCGTTCAGCACCGCCTTGTCGTGCCGGCTGCCCTCCGGCAGCCGCTTGAGCACGAGCACGCACGGCAGGCCGAACTCGCCGCCGGCGAACTTCCTCATCCGGGTGCCGCCGACGCAGACCGACCAGGCCGGGACCTCTCCCCTGGGCAGTTCCTCGCCGGTCTCGACGTCGATCACGTGGGAGCTTCTGGTCAGGATCGTGCCCGCGCCCAGGCACCGCGCCCGCGCCCACCCGGGCCCCGTCCACGACCATGCACCGCGGAGCCGATGAAGGCATCGTCCTCGATGACCACCGGCACCGCGTTCGGCGGCTCCAGCACCCCGCCGATGCCGACCCCGCCGGCCAGGTGGACGTTCTTCCCGACCTGGGCGCAGGACCCGACCGTGGCCCAGGTGTCGACCATGGTCCCGGAGTCCACGTAGGCACCGATGTTGACGAACGAGCGGCATCAGCACACAACCCGGGGCGATGTAGGCGCCCCAGCGGGCGATCGCGCCCGGCACCACCCGCACCCCGTCCAGCCGGGTCTTCAGCGGCACCCGGTCGTGGTAGCGGAAGTCGCCCGCGGCCGACGGCTCCATCGGCAGCAGCCGGAAGGCCAGCAGGATCGCGCGCTTGGCCCGCTCGTCCACGCACGATCGCCGCCCGCCGGGTCGGGCCAGGCCACCCTGGCCTCCCCGCGTCGAGCGCGTCCACCGCCGCGGTCACCACCGCGCGCGTGCCGCCGCGTCGTCCGGGCCGAGATCGGCCGCGCCGGTCCCACAGCTCGTCGATGCCTAGCGGGCAGGGGCGAGCGGGACTAGACCGGCCGTGGCCTGGGAAGGATTCATAACGCCGATGCTAGTGGCCGGTGCGGAGCGGCGCGGGAACACGCGCCTGGACTCGGCGGACGGGCCCAGGACGGGCGGCGCTGGCCGGTACGGTCTTTTGATGTGCCGATCAAACCGCGCAGAGGTGTCCTGACGCCGGTCATCCTGCTGCATCGTCATCGCCCTGGCGGCGGTCGGCTACCTGGTGACTCAGGCAGGGCAAGCCGCTCCTGACCGGGAGCGGCTGCCAGGCGAGCCGGGGCGCGGCTGCGGTCGCGCTTCGACCCGGAGCAGGCCGCGATCGCGGCGACCATCGCTGTCGCCCACCAGCGGTCGATGCCGCCCACGCCGTCATGGTCGCCTACGCCGCCGCGCTGCAGGAATCGAAGCTGCACAACCTGAGCTACGGCGACCGCGACTCGGTCGGGGTGTTCCAGCAGCGCCCGTCCGAGGGCTGGGGACCGGCCTGGCAGCTGAAGGACCCGGTCTACGCGACCACCAGGTTCTTCCAGGCCCTGGCCACCGTGCCCGACTACCTCCACAAGCCGGTGTACCGGGCGGCCCAGGCCGTCCAGCGCAGCGCCGACGGCTACGCCTACATCCAGTACCAGCCGGAGGCGGCGCCCTCGCCGCCGACTTCACCGGCCACCGCGCCGCATGCGGTCTGGTGCTGGTCCGCGGGGCCTGGCCCGGGCGAAGGCCAACCTGACGGCGGCCCGCCGGGGCCTGCGCGCGCGTTCGGCCCGATCAGCTCGCACCGGGCGGCCACGCCGGGCGACGACCCGGCCATGCTGGTGCGTGCCTCCCCGGCGGACGCTGGGCTGGGCGGTCGCGGCCTGGCTGGTGACGCACGCGTCGTCGTACAGGATCCACGACGTGCGCTACGCCGGGTTCCGCGTGGCAGGAGCCGTCCGGCAGCAGCGGGTGGACGCGGGACAAGAGGCCAACGCGCCCGGATGTGGTCCGGGCCAGCTGATAACCTGGTCCCCCGGCCGATGAGCAATACCGCCCCAAACGCCACCGCCAGACGCGCAGATACTGAGCGCCGTTGCAGCGTTAAGGGACCTGATCTTGGGGACAGTGCCGGAAAGAGGAGTTCCGCACGTGACCTACATCATCGCGCGAGCCGCTGCGTCGACCTGCTCGACAAGACGTGCATCGACGAGTGCCCGGTGGACTGCATCTACGAGGGCGACGCGGCATGCTGTACATCCACCCGGACGAGTGCGTGGACTGCGGCGCGTGCGAGCCGGTCTGCCCGGTCGAGGCGATCTTCTACGAGGACGACGTGCCCGACCAGCTGGAAGGACTTCTACCGGGTGAACGTCGAGTTCTTCCGAGAACCTCGGCTCTCCCGGCGGCGCCGTCCAAGAGTGCGGCAAGATCCCCAACGACCACCCGATCATGGCCGTCGCTACCCGCCACATGCAGTAGCGGACACCGATGACCCTCGCCAGCCCGCCTGCCCCGCCTTCCCGTGGGACCCGCTCGCGCCCGCTACCGGGACAAGGCACGGGCGCACCGCGACGGGATCGTGGACCTGTCGATCGGGACGCCGGTCGACCCGGTCCCGCAGCCGGTGCGGGCGGCGCTCGCGGACGCGGTCGGACGCACCCGGCTACCCGCTGACGCAGGGCACTCAGCGGGCTGCGTGAGGCGGCGGCGGGCTGGCTGGCCCGCCGCCACTGCGTGTCCGTCGACCCTGGACGCCGTGCTGCCGGTGATCGGCAGCAAGGAATTCATCGCCGCCTCGCCGGCGATGCTCGGCTGCGGGCCCGGCGACCGTGGTCCATCCCGGAACTGGCCTACCCGACCTACGCGATCGGCGCCCGGCTGGCCGGGGCCACCGCGGTGGCGGCCGACGGGCTGGCTGCGCGCTCGGCCCCGGGCGCGGTAACCCTGGTCTGGGTGAACTCCCCGTCCAACCCGACCGGGCGGGTGCTGCCGGCCGGCGCACCTGCGCAAGATGGTGGACTGGGCGCAGGCGAACGCGGCGCGGTCATCGCCGCCGACGAGTGCTACCTGGGCCTGGGCTGGGACGCCGAGCCGGTGTCGGTCGCTGCACCCCGCAGGTGTGCGGCGAGTCCGCCCACGGACGTGCTCGCGGTGCACTCGCTGTCCAAGCGCTCCGAACATGGCCGGCTACCGGGCGGGGTTCGTCACCGGTGACCCGGCGCTCGTCGCCGAGCTGCTGGAGATCCGGCAAGCACGCCGGGATGATGATGCCCGCCCCCGTCCAGGCGGCGATGGCCGCGCGCGCTCGGCGACGACGAGCACGCCGACGAGCAGCGCGCCACGGTACGCCGCGCGGCGGGCCCGGCTGCGGGCGGCACTGCGCGGCGGCGGGCTGGGTCATCGACGCACTCCGAGGCCGGCCTGTACCTGTGGGTCCGGCCCGGCCTACGACTGCTGGCGGCAGCGTGCGAGCTGCTCGCCGAGGCCGAGATCCTCGTCGCCCCCCGGCGAGTTCTACGGTCCGGCCGGCGGCACGGCATCGTGCGGGTGGCGCTCACCGCCACCGACGAGCGGATCGACGCGGCCGTGGCTCCGCCTCGCGGCCATGGCCTGAGCCGAATCCGGCCCACGGCCCAGCTGGCCGCAACGAATCACCGACTCTGCATACGCCTGGAATCCGCAACAAATCCGCTCGCTGAACGCAGGATGCAGCGATATCGCCCTGCCCAGGCGTGCTCTTAGTCTGGATTGTGACCCCAGCCGTCAATCGACAAGGAGCGGATGAATGCGCGGCCACGAAGCACGACCGCGCAGCTGCGCGCCCTGGCGGACGCGCACAGCGCGCACAATTACCACCCGCTCCCGGTCGTTATCTCCTCCGCCGAGGGCGCGTGGGTGACCGACGTCGAGGGCGCGCCGCTACCTGGACCTGCTCGCCGCGTACTCGGCGCTCAACTTCGGCCACCGGCACCCCCGGCTGGTCGCCGCCGCGCAGCGCGCAGCTGGAGCGGGTCACGCTGGTCAGCCGGGCGTTCGAGCACGACCAGTTCGGCCCGTTCTGCGCCGAGCTCGCCGCGCTGGCGGGCATGGACATGGTGCTGCCGATGAACACCGGCGCGGAGGCGGTGGAGACCGCGATCAAGACCGCCCGCAAGTGGGGCTACGAGGTCAAGGGCGTGCCCGCCGGCCAGGCGGTCATCGTCGCGTTCGACGGCAACTTCCACGGCCGGACCACCACGATCGTCAGCTTCTCCACCGACCCGGACGCGCGCGACTCCTACGGCCCCTACACGCCCGGCTTCCGCGTCGTGCCCTACGGCGACCCGGCCGCGCTCGCCGCGGCCATGGACGAGCGGGTGGTCGCCGTGCTGGTCGAGCCGATCCAGGGCGAGGCCGGGGTGGTCGTGCCGCCGCCCGGGCTACCTGGCCGGCGTCCGGGAGCTGTGCACCGGCGCACGGGCGCTGATGATCGCCGACGAGATCCAGTCCGGGCTCGGCCGCACCGGGACCACGTTCGCCTGCGAGCACGAGGACGTCGTGCCCGGACATGTACCTGCTCGGCAAGGCGCTCGGCGGCGGCATCGTGCCGGTCTCCGCGGTGGTGTCCTCCGCGCGAGGTCCTCGGCGTGTTCAGCCCGGCCAGCACGGCTCCACGTTCGGCGGCAACCCGCTGGCCTGCGCGGTCGGCCGCGAGGTCGATCGCGATGCTGTCCACCGGCGAGTTCCAGGAGCGGTCCGCCAAGCTGGGCAGCGCCATGCACGACCGGCTGTCGGCGCTGCCGCGGCGAGCGCGTGCGCCAGGTGCGCGGCCGCGGCCTGTGGGCCGGGCGTGGAGTTCGCCGACGCTGTCAGCGGCCGGGAGGTCTGCGAGCGGCTGGCGGCCGCGCGGCGTGCTGGCCAAGGACACCCACGGCACCACGATCCGGCCTCGCCCCGCCGCTGGTCATCGCCGAGGAAGACCTGGACTGGGCGCCTCGACCAGCCTCGAGGAGGCGATCCGCTAGCCGCGGTCAGCCCGTCGCCGCGGCCAGCCGGCGGTAGCGGCTGGCGAGTAGTACAGCAGCGGGCCGCCGTGCCGGGCTCGGCTCGGCTGACCGCCAGCACCTCGCCGACCACGATGCTGTGGTCGCCGCCGTCGTGGACGGCGGTGGTCCGGCATTCCATCGCGGCCAGCGCGTCGTCGAGGATGGGCGCGGCCGGTCAGCGGGCCGCGGATGATGCCGCAACGCGTCGAGCTGGCCTTCCAGCGGCCGCCCGCGGGTCGCCAGCCAGCGGGCGGTCTTCTCCGCGTCCTCGTCCAGCACCGACACCGCCCAGGTGCCGGCTCGCCAGCACCGCGTCGTGGAAGCGGGCGATCTTCTCCGCGCAGAACAGGACCAGCAGCGGCTCCAGGAGACACCGACGGTGAAGGCGGTCACCGTCATCGCGTGACCGACACCGTCCAGCGCTGGTGGAGACCACGACGATGCCGCTGGCGAACCGGCCAGCGGCCCGCCGGAAATCGGCCGGGCTTACCGCGGCCATGTGCCCGCGCGCCGACGGCCATCGGCCCGGCGCCGCGGCCGCGCGAACGTGACGCACCACGCGCCAGCCCGCGCTGACCGCGCCGCCGTACAGGTACCACTTGCCCGCAGTGGTGTTGGTGACGATCACGCTGCCAGCCGCGAGTCGGCATGGTCAGCACGAACGAGGCGAGGAACCAGCCGAACTGCCGGCAGCAGGCCGCCCAGCGGGGAGCCCATGCCCAGGCCGCCCAGCAGGCAGGTGGCGAAGATCACCACGCAGAAACGCCAGCGCCGCCACCGGCACCGGGCCGATGGCGTGGCTGAACTGGAAGCAGCCGATCAGCGCCTGCATCACGCCGAGCAGGAACAGCACGCGCGTAGGCGCCGACGCTGTAGACCGGGCACACTCGGTGGCTCGTCGCTCTGGCGTGCTGTCCACGCAGAGCAGGCTATACGCGCCGGGCTCAGCCACGGCGTCACTGCGCAGGAACAGATCCGTGCTCGCGCCCGCCGCGGTCCCGCGCGGGCTGCGCGGGCCGGGCGCCGGCCAGCCAGCAGCGTGTAGTACTCGCGGGCGCCGATCCGCTGCGCCGACCATGTCGGACAGCGCGAAGAACGGGGCCGTCCACCGCGATCTGGGTGGCGTGCGACCGGAGCGCGGCGACCTTCGCCGCGCAGGTAGCCGGTGCCGTCGATCTCGGTGGTGACCTGCTCATCCGCCACCCCGAACGGCAGGTCAGCCACCGAGCCTGCCTGCGTGAAGCGCGGCGGGCGCACCCGGCCCGAGCCTGATCGCCTCGGCCAGCACCGAGCGCGGCATCGCCGTCGCATAGAGCTTCGCCACACCGCCAGGGACCGCCGTCGAGCGGACCGCGGCGCCGGACTCGGCGGCGACCTGACCGCCCGCCGCGTCACCCGGTGCGCCTGGATGTGATCGGGGTGGCCGTAGAAGCCGTTGGCGTCGTAGGTGACGATCACCTGCGGGCGCCACCTCGCGGATCACGGCGAGCGAGCTCGCCCGCCGCCTCGTCCAGCGTCGGCCCGCCAGAAGCAGCCGGATCCGTCGATTGCGACGCGGTGCCCATCATCCCGGAGTCGCGCCACCGGCCCGGGCCGCCGAGGAACCGGTGGTCGGTCACGCCGAGCGCCGCGCAGGCGGCCGTCCAGCTCGCCGATCCGGTACTCCCAGCAGCCGGTCGCCGGCCGTCGGCCAGATACGCCAGCTCCGGCGGGATGATCTCGCCCAGCTCGCCCAGCGTGCAGGTGACCAGGGTGACGCGCGGCGCCCTGCGGCGGCGTACGCTGGCCATGGTCGCGCCGGTGCCGATCGACTCGTCGTCCGGGGTGGGCGTGGACCAGCAGCAGCCGCCGGGAGATCACCAGCAGCCAGCACACGGGCGAGCCTACCGGCGCCCCGGCTGGCAAGATCGGGGCATGACGGACAGCTTCCCGCGGCAGCAGGCCAGGACCCAGGGGTTCAGCCTCGGCGTCCCGCGCTCGTTCCAGATCTCCCCGGACGGAGGCCGGGTGGCCTTCCTGCGCAGCCAGGGCGGCGACGACCCGGTCACCTGCCTGTGGGTGCTCGACGCCGGCACCGGCCGGAACGCCTGGTCGCCGACCCGCGCCGCAGGTCGGCGCCGGGCGGGGCCATGACCGACGCCGGAGCGGGCCATCCGGGAACGGACGCGCGAGCGGGCGGCGGGCATCGTCGGATTCGCCACCGACACCGCGCTCACGGTGGCCGCGTTCGCCCTGGTTAGGCCGGATCTACCCGGCCGGACCTGACCGGGGACGCCGCCCGCGGCGGCGATCCCGGCCCAGGTTCCGCGTTCGACCCGCGCCCCGGACCCGGCCGGGCAGCGGGTCGCCTACGTCTGCGAGCGGCGCGCTGCGGGTCACCGACCTGGCGACCGGCGAGGACACCGGAGATCGATCGGGCCTGGCGGGGAGCCGGGGCTCACGCTACGGCCTGGCCGAGTTCATCGCGGCCGAGGAGATGGGCCGCACCCGGGGCTACTGGTGGGCGCCCGACGGCACGGCCCTGCTCGTGGCCAGGGTGGACAGCACGCCGCGTCCACCGCTGGTACATCGCCGACCCGGCGAACCCGGCCCGGCCCGCCGCCGAGGTCGCCTACCCGGCCGCGGGCACCCCGAACGCCGACGTGACGCTGGCTGCTGGCCGCACTGGACGGCAGCCATGCCCCGCTGGAGCTGGGACCGGGCCGGCGTTCCCGTACCTGGTGACGGTGAACTGGCGACCAGCGATGCCCCGCTGGTCGTGGTGCAAAGCCGCGACCAGCGCCGGATGCTCCTGCTCTCCGCGGACCCGGCCGGGGCGGCCACGCGCGGTGCTGCGCGAGGACAGCGACGACCGCTGGCTGGACATCGTGCCCGGGGTGCCTAGCCCGGACCAGCGACGGCCGGATCGTCTGGACAGCGGACGCCGACGGGCCAGGCGGCTGCTGGTCGTCGAGCCCGGAAGAACTCGCCCGCGGGCAGCGCGGCACCGGTCACGCCCGCGGCCTCCAGGTGCGGGAGGTCCTCGACGTGGACTCCGGACACCGTGCTGTTCAGCGCGTGCGGCGGATGAGCCGACCGAGATCGGCCTGTGGACGTACCGGGCCCGGCGGGCTGGCCCGGATCACGCCGCGCCGGAGGCGGCGTGCACACGCGGACGCCGGGCCGGCGGCACCACCGTGATCGGCCAGCCGGACGCTGGACGCAGGACGGCGTCACCGCTGCGGGTGGTGCGCGACGGATCCGCGGACATGCCGGTCACCTCGCTGGCCGCCGCGCCCCGCCTGCCCACCGCCGCGGCCGGACATCTTCGCGGCCGGGTCCGCGGCATCCGCACCGCGCTGCTGCTGCCGTCCTGGCACGAGCCCGGCTCGCGGAAGCTGCCGGTGCTGCTCGACCCGTACGGCGGCCCGCACGCTCAGCGCGTGCTGGCGGCGCGGGCGGCCTTCTTGACCTCCCAGTGGCTCGCCGACCAGGGCTTCGCCGTGGTGGTCGCGGACGGCCGGGGCACCCGGGCCGGGGGCCGGAGTGGGACCGGGCGGTCTGGCACGACCTGGCCGATCCGGTGCTCGAGGACCAGGTCGAGGCGCTGCACGCGGCCGCCGGGCGCTGCGGCGACCTGGACACCGTCCGGGTCGCGATCCGGGGCTGGTCGTTCGGCGGCTACCTGGCCGCGCTCGCCGTGCTCCGGCGCCCGGAGGTGTTCCACGCCGCGATCGTCGGCGCGCCGGTCACCGACCGGCGGCTCTACGACACCCACTACACCGAGCGCTACCTGGGGCACCCGGATGAGAATCCCGAGGTCTACGACCAGGTGCTCGCCCGTCAAGGATGCCGAACGGATGGCCGCCGCGCGCGGAATCCGGGGCGGGGCGGCCAGCGGACGGCATCACGGTCCGGCCGCTGATGATCATCCACGGGCTCGCCGACGACAACGTGGTCGTCGCCCATTCCCTGCGGCTGTCGTCCGCGCTGCTCTCCGCGGGATACCCGCACACGCGTGCTCCCCTGTCCGGGGTCACCCACCTGGCGTCGCAGGAGGAGGTGGCCGGAGAACCTGCTCCTGCTCCAGGTGGACTTCCTCCAGCGGGCCCTCGGGCTGGCGGGCCAGCCGGGTGGGTAAACGACGAATAGGCAACGCGGTGTAGCCAGAGTCACATGCCGTGTAACCGGCCTCCGGGTCTGCGTGGTGATATTCAGTGGAATAGGGTTCCAGCGGCAGCGGCGGGTGACCCGAGCAGAGTCACGAGTAGGCTGGAGACGTCAAAGATGACGCAGGCAACAACGGCGCCTGGCCAAGACCAGGGCGCAGATCCCCGAGCGCACCCTGCGCAAGGACCCGTGGTGGCGGCAGCCTACGCATCAACGCCACCGCCCTCGCGGTGGTGGTGATCTACCTCACCTGGGCGTCCCTGGTCAACGCCGACTACTTCTGGGAGCCGTACATCTCCCCGCTGTACTCGCCGTGCCTGGCGACGACCTGCACGCCCGGCGCCGGGTACGACTGGATCCCGTGGCTGACCTGGCTCTCCCAGCGGTCATCATCATCGGCGGGCCGCTGGGCTTCCGGCTCACCTGCTACTACTACCGGAAGGCCTACTACCGGGCGTTCTGGCGGTCGCCGACCGCGCTGCGCGGTCCGCGAGCCGCACGCGAAGTACACCGGCGAGACCAGGTTCCCGCTGATCCTGCAGAACGTGCACCGGTACTTCTTCTGGATCGCGATGGCCTTCAACGTGATCCTGTCCATCGACGCCGTGATCGCATTCCGCAACCATTCCGGCCACTGGGGCCACATGGGGCTCGGCACGCCTGATCCTGCTGGTCAACGCCGACCCTGCTGTGGCTGTACTCGCTGTCCTGCCACGCGTGCTTAAGATACGGTCGGCGGCTTCGCTCAAGCATTTCTCCAAGCACCCGGTCAGGTACTGGATGTGGACCCAGGTCTCCAGGCTGAATGCCAGGCACATGCAGTACGCCTGGCTATCGCTGTTCTGGGTGCTGTTCACCGATCTCTATATCCGGCTGGTGGCCAGCGGCGCCATCACCGACCCGCGGTTCTTCTAGGCCGCCGCAGCAAGTAGGCAGAAGGTGCACAGCGCAGATGAGTGACATCGAACGGCTCTCCTACGACGTGGTGGTGATCGGGGCGGGCGGCTCCGGGCTGCGGGCGGCCATCGAGGCCCGGCAGGCCGGCAAGCGGACCGCCGTCATCTCCAAGTCGCTGTTCGGCAAGGCGCACACGGTCATGGCCGAGGGCGGCTGCGCCGCCGCGATGGGCAACGTGAACCCGAACGACAACTGGCAGGTCCACTTCCGCGACACGCATGCGCGGCGGCAAGTTCCTCAACAGCTGGCGGATGGCCGAGCTGCACGCCAAGGAGGCCCCGGACCGGGTCTGGGAGCTGGAGGCCTGGGGCGCGCTGTTCGACCGCACCAAGCGACGGCAAGATCAGCCAGCGCAACTTCGGCGGCCACGAGTACCCGCGGCTCGCCCACGTCGGCGACCGGACCGGCCTGGAGATGATCCGCACCCTGCAGCAGCGGGTCGTGGCGCTGCAGCAGGAGGACGCCAGGCGAGCACGGCGATCCCGAGGCGATGATCCAGGTGTTCGCCGAGACCACGATCACCCGGCTGATCACCGAGGGCGGCAGCGATCGCCGGGGCGTTCGGCTACTTCCGGGACACCGGCGATTTCGTGCTGTTCGAGGCGCCCGCCGTCGTGCTCGCCACCGGCGGCATCGGCAAGACGTACAAGGTCACCTCCAACTCCTGGGAGTACACCGGCGACGGGCACGCGCTCGCGCTGCTGGCTTAGCGCCAGCCTGCTGAACATGGAGTTCGTGCAGCTGCACCCGACGCGGCATGGTCTGGCCGCCGTCGGTCGAGGGCATCGCTGGTCACCGAGTCGGTCCGCGGCGACGGCGGGGTGCTGCGCAACTCCGAGGGCAAGCGGTTCATGTTCGGGTACGTGCCGGACGTGTTCCGCGCGCAGTACGCGGAGACCGAGGAGGAGGCCGACCGCTGGTACGACGACCCGGACCACAACCGCCGCCCGCCGGAACTGCTGCCCCGTGACGAGGTCGCGCGCTCCATCAACGCCGAGGTCAAGGCGGGCCGCGGGTCGCCGCACGGCGGCGTGTTCCTCGACATCGCCTCCCGCGCTGCCTACCGAGGAGATCCTGCGCCAGCTGCCGTCCATGTACCACCAGTTCAAGGAGCTGGCCGACGTGGACATCACCAAGGAGCCGATGGAGGTCGGGCCCGACCTGTCACTACGTGATGGGCGGCGTCGAGGTGGACCCGGACACCCAGGCGGCCAGCGTGCCCGGCCTGTTCGCGGCCGGTGAGGTGTCCGGCGGCATGCACGGCTCCAACCGGCTTGGCGGCAACTCGCTGTCCGACCTGCTGGTGTTCGGCCGCCGGGCCGGGCTGGGCGCGGCGCAGTACGCGGACTCGGTCGCCGCGCGCCGGCGGCCGACGGCCTACCGAGGCCGCCGTGGACGCCGGCCGTCGCGGAGGCGCTGGCCCCGCTGGAGCGGGACGGCGGGGAGAACCCCTACGAGGTGCACGCCGCGCTGCAGGAGACTGATGACCGACCTGGTCGGCATCATCAGGAACGAGGGCGAGACTGCAGAGCGCGCTCGCCGAGCTGGACAAGCTGCGCGGCCCGCGCCGCCCAGGTCAGCGCGGAAGGCGGCCGCGCCTACAACCCCGGCTGGCACCTGGCCCTGGACCTGCGCAACATGCTGCTGGTCGCGCGACTGCGTGGCGCAGGCGGCGCTGGAGCGGCAGGAGTCGCGCGGCGGGCACACCCGCGACGACTACCCGGAGATGTCGCCGGAGTGGCGCAAGATCAACCTGATCTGCTCGCTCGACGGCGACCAGGTGCAGCTGACTCCGCGCAGCCGATGGCCCCGATGCGGGACGGACCTGCTCGGGCTGTTCGACGTGGCCGAGCTGAAGAAGTATCTCACCGACGACGAGCTGCTCGCCTGACGGGCTGCACGGCGTCGGCCGCGCAGGAGGAGACGCGCTGATGGGCTACAAGGCGGCGCTGCGGGTCTGGCGCGGCGACGCGGGCGAGGGCGAACTCGCCGACTACACAGGTCGAGGTCGAACGAGGGCGAGGTCGTCCTCGACGTGCTGCACCGGCTGCAGGCCACCCAGGCCAGCGACCTGGCGATCCGGTGGAACTGCAAGGCGGGCAAGTGCGGGTCGTGCTCGATGGAGATCAACGGCGCGGCCCCGGCTGGCCTGCATGACCCGGATGTCGACCGTTCGCGCCGGAGGAGACGCTCACGATCACGCCCGATGCGCACCTTCCCGGTGATCAGGGACCTGGTCACCGACGTGTCGTTCAACTACGCCAAGGCGCGGGAGATCCCGTCGTTCACCCCGGACCCGTCGGTCAAGCCTGGGCGAGTTCCGCATGCAGCAGGTCGACGTGAAGCGGTCGCAGGAGTTCCGCAAGTGCATCGAGTGCTTCCTGTGCCAGAACACCTGCCACGTGATCCGCGACCACACCGGAGAACGAGCACGCCGTTCGCCGGGCCGCGGTTCCTGATGCGGGTCGCCGAGCTGGAGATGCACCCGGCCGACACCGCCGGACCGGCGCGAGATCGCCCAGGACGACTTCGGCCTCGGCTACTGCAACATCACCAAGTGCTGCACCGAGGTCTGCCCGGAGAACATCAAGATCACCGACAACGCGCTGATCCCGATGAAGGAACGCGTGGTGGGCCGCAAGTACGACCCGCTGGTCTGGCTCGGCGCGAAGATCGTGGCTTGGCTGCCCCTCGTTACGACACGCCTACGGTTCCGCGAACGAAGGTTTAACACCAACCAGGCTGTGGGTCTCGGTGCATACTGTCGTGGTCGCATCATTACCGTCCGCATCTGGGGATAGTACGCTCTGGCGCAGTCGCACCACCCATGTGCGCGTTCCGCCAGCAACGTGCCGCCGCCCTGGGGCCTCGGTCCTACCCCGCTACAAGATCGCGTCCTGCTCTGGACTCACCGGAGGGAGAGACGGGAATGTCCAGGAAGGTTCCGTGCAGGCCAGTGTACAGAGCTGGATCACTCGCCGCCGGGACCGCGGCAGTGACTCAGTCGCGCCCGTAGCGGGTCTGACGCGCACCACACTGGCGCATCGGGTTAATGCCATAAAAGCTCGCGAACTGGCTGTCGTTGCCGACCGCCAGAATGATGTGGCCGTCCTGGCACGGGAACACCTGGTAGGGCACGACGTTGGCATGCGCATTGCCGTAGCGCTCGGGATGTTGCCCGAGACGAGGTAGCCGAGCTGATCTGGTTGGCATTGAACGCGACCATGGAATCGAGCAGCGCCACGTCGATGTACTGGCCGCCGCCGCTCGCGCTCGCAGTGCGCGATGGCGGCGGTGATCGCCAGGCTCGCGTACATGCCGGTGAGGATGTCGGTGATGGCGATGCCGACTTTCATGCGGCCCGCCGCCGGGCAAGCTCGTCGCGCTCGCCGGTGATGCTCATCAGTCCGCCCATGCCCTGGAACATGAAGTCGTAGCCGGGACGGGGCGCATAGGGGCCCGACCTGGCCGAAACCGGTGATCGAGCAGTAGATCAGGCGCGGATTGACTCCTGCGCAACGGCTCGTAGCCGCGAGCCCGTAGCGCGCCAGCGTGCCGACTTTGTAGTTCTCGATCAGGACGTCGCACTTCGTCGCGAGCGTCGCGAGCGATGTTCTGGCCCTCCGGCCTCGAGATGTCCAGCGTCATCGATTTCTTGCCGCGGTTGCACGGAGAGATAGTAGGACGATCGCGCGTGTCCTCGCCGTCGCAGTCCTTGAACCAGGGCGGTCCCCAGCCGCGCGTGTCGTCGCCAGTGCCGGGACGTTCGACCTTGATCACTTCGGCGCCGAGGTCGGCCAGGTTCTGCGACGCCCAGGGGCCGGCGAGGATACGGGACAGATCGAGCACGCGGATATGTGAAAGCGGGCGGGGCATGGATACTCGCCTTGATGCGGTGGTCAATTCAAAAATGCCATGCCGGCCATCGACTGCCACACGCTGCGTTCAAACCCAGGATCGGTGCCGCGCAGGCAGCGCGCGCGCCGAGTCGAGTTTGGCGAAACTGGCCGCGCCGTCGCGCAGCATCCTGAGGATGTCGTCGCTCATTCGCGATCAGTCTTTGATCGTGGCGACGCCGTTGTTGAGCACCACGACATCGCGTTCGAGCGCGCGGGAACGGAACAAAATGTTGCTGCCGCGGCGCCACATCTCGGTGCGTATGGTCTCCCGCCCGGATACACCGGCGCGGAGAAACGCACCGACAGGCCGCTCAGCTTTTCCGGCTCGTAATTGCAGAAAGTCCTGAGGATCGCGTGGCTCCGCCACGCCGTAGGTGCACAGAGCCGTGCAATATCGGCGCCGGGAAAGCCGGCGGCCTTGGCCACCGCGAGCTCCGCGTGCAGCGGGTTGGGATCGGCGCACAGGCGGTAAATCAGCGCCGCCTGGGGCAGGGTGGGCAGGTCGCAGCTTGCATCCGGCGCACCCTCGGGCCGGCCGGGGGCGGCGGTGGAGCGGCGTCACCGCTGCCGAATCCGCCGTCACCGCGGCAGAAGGTGGTGTGGTCCAGCGTCGCCAGCAGCGTGCCGCTGGCCTTGTCGATGACGCTGCGGTTCCAGGATGACGAGTGCACCCCTTGTCGCGGCTCCCTTGTCGACCACGGCTTTGACGGCGCGGGTGCGGCCGATCACCGTTCCCGCAACAGGAATCGGCCGGTGCAGGCGCAGCGCCTGTTCGCCGCGAAGCGATTTTCACCCAATCGATACCGCTCGCCGGATCCTTCATCCAGAAGCCGGGATAACCGAGCACCACCGGCATGGTGGGCGCGGCGAGGAGGTTCTTTTCATAGACGAAGCGCAGTTGCGCCTCGTCCGTCGGGTCGTGGCCGTAGCCCACGCCCAGCGCGTAAAGAATGCTGTCCTTCCCGGTGTAGGTCTGCACCACATCGGGGAAGGGCCAGTTTTTTATCTTTGTCGTAATCGATAGGCATAGTGTATGCATTTTCGAGTAAATTTCACTGACTGCGGAGCATGCGCGGAGGCGCAGAGGAAACCTCCGGCATGCCGGATTTCCGCGTCCTCCGCGACAAAGATGACGTGTATATCAAAGCGACATGCATCCTAACGCAGTCTCCAAGCATCTCTAAGCACGTCTAACAACACCAATTCAGTCATTCTGAGCGAAGCGAAGAATCTGCGTAGCATAGGGAGCAAGAAGCAGATCTCTTCGCTTCCGCCTGCAATGATTCGAATCTGCAGACGATAACGCTTAGAGGTCCAATTCTCAGCAATTCTCAAACAGGGTCCCAGCAGAAACACGTCCCCCGAACGGTCGAGGCCGTAGAAACCGGCCTTCATCGCGGGAATCGCGTGCTCGGCGATACTCTGCGCGGTCCAGCCGCCAGCCGCGATGTACCGAGCGCAATGGGCGCGGCTGGCTCATGAGGAAGATTTCATTGGCGCGCACGGCGAACACCTGTCCGCTCACGTCCTGGGCCGCATCGCTGCACAAAAGACCGTCATCGGCGCGATCTTGGCGGCTTCCATGGTCTTGAGTTTTTGCACGCGCGCCTTGGCTTCGGGCGTATCCGCCGGGATGGAGCCGATCATGCGGCTCCAGGCGAACGGCGCGATGCAGTTTGAGCGCACCTTGTAGCGCGCCATGTCCATGGCGATCATCTTGGACAGCGCGGTGATGCCGAGTTTGGCGGCGCCGTAGTTGGCCTGGCCGATGTTGCCGATCAGTCCCGAGGTCGAGGTCATGTGCACGTAGGCGCCGGACTCCTGCTCGCGGAAATAAGTGGCGGCGGCGCGGCTGACGTAGAACGTGCCGTTCAGGTGCACGTCGATCACGGCACTCCATTCTTCCGGGCTCATCTTGAAAACATGCGATCGCGCAGGATGCTGGCGTTGTTGACGACGCAGTCGATGCGGCCGAAGTTCGTCGATGGCGGACTTGATGATGGCGTTGGCGCTCGTCCCAGGTGGAGACGCTGTCGGTGTTGGCCACCGCCTCGCCGCCCTTGGCGCGGATTTCATTCGCCACTTGCTGCGCCGGGCCGGTGTCCTGGCCTTCGCCGCTTACCGAAGCGCCGATGTCGTTCACCACCACTTTGGCGCCCTCGGCCGCCATCAGCAACGCGAACTCGCGGCCGATGCCGCCGCCCGAGCCGGTCACCACCACCACCTTGTCTTTCATCATGTCCGCCATATTGCACTCCTGGAGTTCTGGACAAAAATGATCATGCTTCACTTGGCTGAATAATACCCCGCCATCAATAACGCGTGAATTCGCGCCTACGAGTCGCAGTCCTGATGCGAAACACCATGGCACATCAGCAAGCCGATATCGACGTCGGCCGCGTCCACGATATCGCGCCGCACTCCCCGGCCGAGGTGATCCTCATGCGCGAAACATTGCAGTGGCTGCGGCAATGAGCTGCCCATCGCGCTGACGCTATAGGTATCGTGGGGCTGGTTTTTCGCCCCTGATCGGGAAGGACATGGCGGCGAGCGATTGCTACGAATCCGAAGACCTCAAGAAGTTCTGGCGACATCGGCCAGCACGCGAAGACGCTGGCTGACGATTTCTTCAAGTATTACGGCGACGTCACCGGTACCGACGGCGCGCTGACCAAGCGCGAGAAGGCGCTGATCGCGCTCGCCGTGTCGCACGCGCAGAAATGCCCCTACTGCATCGACGCCTACACCACGCAGTGCCTGGAGACCGGGCGCCAATCCGGAGCAGATGATGGAGGCGGTGCACGTGGCCGCAGTGATGCAGGCGGGGATCACGCTGGTGCACTCGGTGCAGATGCAGAACCACCTGAAGAAGATTGGTCCTTTGAGTGTCCGTCGTCCAGCTAAAGCTCGTGCCGCTGGCGTCGAAATACGACTTCGACGGCCCAGTTGCGCCGGCGCGGCATCGAGCTGCCGCCGCTCGGCATCGACACGCTGCAGGTCAACGTCACCAAGCTGTGCAACCAGGTTTGCCGCCACTGCCACGTCGACGCTTCGCCTGCAGCGCAAGGAAATGCTGTCGCCCGAGGGCGTGGCGAAATGCCTGGAGATCCTCGGAACGGCATCCGCAGATCGCCAAGCTCGATATCACCGGCGGCGCGCCGGAGCTGCATCCCGGCTTCGATGCCTTCGTCGAACGCGCGGTGGCGCTCGGCAAGCACGTCATGGTGCGGCACAACCTGACGGTGCAGCTCGACGGCAATCCGCAGACCGGGGAGAGCAAGGAATACCTGCCGCAGTTCTTCGCGCGGAACCGCGTCGAAGTCATTTCGTCGCTGCCGTACTACCAGGAGTATTTCACCGACGCGCAGCGCGGCTCGGGCGTATTCAAGAAGAGCATGGAGGCGATGCAGCGCCTGAATGCCGTCGGCTACGGCGTCGAGGGCAGCGGCCTGGTCCTGAACCTGGTCTACAACCCGGTCGGACCGTACCTGCCGCCGGCGCAGGCGGGCCTCGAAGCCGATTACAAGCGCGAGCTGAAGAACAAGTTCGGCCTGGTGTTCAACCAGCCTGTATCACGATCACCAACATGCCGATCAACCGTTTCAAGCTGCACCTGGACAAGTCCGGGCAGTACGAGGCGTACATGGAAAAGCTGCTTGCGGCGCTTCAATCCGGCAGCGGCCGAGGGTGAATGTGCCGCAGTCTGATCAGCGTCGGCCACGATGGCCGCATCTACGACTGCGACTTCAACCAGATGCTGGAGACTGCAGGCCATGGGCGCCGGGGGCACGCCGCTCAGCATTTTCGATTTCGATTTCAGCAAGGTGCTTAAAGCGCCGCATCCGCTTCGATGATCATTGCCTCGGATGCACCGCCGGCTCGGGAGTCTCCTGCGGTGGCGCAAACCATCTCCCAGCGATCTCGAAGCAGCGCTGAATCCTAAGTCCGTGGCAGATAGTCGGCGCCTCCGACAATCCGCACAAGGTGGCGGGCGCTCGATTCTGTTCATGCAGAAATATGGCTACCAGGGTAAAGGTCTTCCGATCCAATCCCTGCGCGCGCCGAGGTGCAGGGCTACGGTTTATCTCGATCTCGCTTCGCTGCCGGAGGTGCCGGATATGGCCATCGTCGCACTCGCCGGCGAAGGCACGGTGCAGGCAGTCGAGCGGTGCGCCGGCATGGGCGTGAAGGTCGCCGTGGGATCCTCGCCTCCGGCTACGGTGAAACCGGCGCGGAGGGCAAAAAATCCAGGACGCGATGCTGGCTGGCGCGCGCCGCCGGCATGCGCATCGTCGGTCCCAATTCCCAGGGGCTGGCGAATTTCGGCAACGGCGCCATCGCCAACTTCTCCACCGTGTTCAATGACCTTCCCCGCATCCCAGGCCCAGTGGCCATCATCAGCCAGAAAGCGGCGCGCTGTCGCAAGCTGATCTGCAGTCTGCTGCACCAGCGCGGCATCGGCATCCGCCGCTTCGCCACGCCACCGGCAACGAGGCCGACATCACCGTGGCCGAGCTGCGCGCTTGCGGCTGCGCAAGACCCGGAAGTGAAGCTGCTGTTGCTGTACCTGAGACGGTGAACGACCCGGGGCAAGCTCGCCGACGCCGCCGCAGTCGCGCGCGGCCGCGACCTGCCGCTGCTGGCGCTGAAATCCGCGCACCCAGGCCGGACAACGCGCCAGAGTTCGCACACCAGCGCCATGGCCACCGAGGATCGCGTGGTGGATGCCTTCCTGCGCCCATCATGCCATCTGGCGCGCCGCCGACCGCGCACGATCTGGTCAATGCGGCCGAACTCTACCTCAAAGGGCTGGCGGCCGCAGGGGCGGGAAGCTCGTGGCCGTGAGTAATTCCGGCGCCAGCCTGTGCGTGATGGCGGCCGACATGGCCGAGGAATTCAATCTGTCGCTCGCCACCGTGCTGGCCGAGGGCACGCGAGCGCAACTGAATGCCGTGTTGCCGGGTTTTGCCACCACAACGAACCCCATCGACATCACCGGCGCGTTGCTCACGGACAGCAGCCTGTTCGGCAGAGATCCTGGAAATCGTCGGCAAGGACGCCGGCGCCGACTTGTTTTTCGCCGGCATTCCCATTGCCGGCACCGGCTACGACGTCGAACGCCTTTGCACGCGACGCGGGCAGATTTCACCATCGCGAGCACCGGCAAGCCTTTGGCGCTGGCGGTGTCGCACCGGAATGCTGGTGGCGGCGCCGTTCATCAAGCTCGGCGTGCCGGTGTTCGCCAGCGACCGGCAGGCATTGCAGGGGCTGCACCAAGCTCGCGGCGCACACCGCTTTGATGCGTGCCGCCGGCGCAGGGCCAGCAGCTACGGCGCCGGTTGCAGATCAATCTGACGGCGGGCGGCAAGGCAGCTTTCTCAACGAAGCCCGACAGCCTGGCCCTGCTTCGCGGCAACCGGCATTCCGGTGGCGCCGCCAGGCGCCTGTGCCGCAGCGACGCGGAGGCGCGGCAAAGGCCTTGCGCGAGCTGGGCGGGCCGGTGGCGGTGAAAGCCTGTTCCGCCGAGGTGCCGCTACAAGTCGGAGTTCGGCCTGGCGCTTGAACCTCCGGGAGCGAGGACGAGGTCGGCGCGACATTCAATGCGCAATGGCGCAAGCTCGCGGACATGAAAGTCGGGCGCGACGGCATCATCGATCGCCGCCATGGTCACAGCGCCAACGCGCAGTGGCGCTGGGCGCGCGCACCGTACGCGCGCTTCGGCCCGGTGGTGATGAGTGCGGCGGCGGCAAGTTATGTGGAAGCACTGAAGGACTGCGCCTGCTGATCCCGCCTTTCGACAGCGGCGAAGTGATCGAGGCGCTTGCTCGCCTGCACATCCGCGCCGGTGCTGCACGGCGCGTGCGCGGCGAGCCTGCCGCTATCGACACCTGGGGGCCGTCGCCGTGATCGCCCGTGCGCCTGGGAGAAATCATGCAGGCGGGAGCGGGACGCATCGCTTCCATCGACCTCAACCTCGGTGATGGTCAAGGCCAAAGGCGAGGGCGCGGTGGTGGCCGGGATGCGCTGGTCGAGCTGGCCCATGACTTCAGAGCGCGTCACCAAGCGCGTTGCAGAGTGAGACACTGCCAATGAATCGTCATTCCGAGCATAGCGAGGAATCTGCTTTTGAATCAAACAAAAGCAGATTCTTCGGCCCGCGCAGCCACTCAGAATGACAATCTTAGAGTCTTCTGGCCGGAGCCTGCCCCGAGCGTAGGCGAGCGAGGCCTCAGAAACGGCAATCTTTAGAGATCCCTTAGACCCTGACATTCGGCGGGGTCGTCTTAAGCTGCTAATTTGACCTTCGCCGCATTCACTTCCTTCGGAGCGCGTTGATGAAAGTCCTAAGCAATACGTAACTGAACGAAGCGACA
>ERZ1370068.7359-contig-6280_pt1 | contig 31102 bp, 42 predicted proteins | sample MGYA00561227_ERZ1370068 | MGnify/ENA primary metagenome ERZ1370068 (study PRJEB38410, sample SAMEA6850437) | metagenome | study: Metagenomic assessment of the ecological functions of the soil: analysis of the soil microbiota associated with the...
AGCGTATTGCTAGCCGGTCTGGGCCAGTGGTTTGCGTGGAGACTGTGGTGCAGTGGATCGAGCCACTGCACCACAGGAGTTCCGTCGAGCACTACGCGGCGACGCGTCCATGGCGCGTTGATCTTCGCGCTGCTCGGCCGGGCTTGGCGATGCCGCAGCGCCAGCGGGCGCTGCCGAACGCTCCTGCCGGCTCCTTCCTGACGGGAGCACGATCGAGGCCACCTTGGCGTACCCAGAGCCATACTACTCTTCCGGACGGCACCGAGAAGACAGGCGCGACGCGAAGCTCGCCTACGACGGACAGCCCGCCAGCCTGGTACTGGCAACGATGGTGCACACCGAAGGCCTGTCCTACCTGCTGAGGGCGAACCCGGCTGCCGACCTCGATCTCGTCCGCGCCTACGAGGGGCCGCCACCGTCGGCAACGCCTTGCCGCTCGCCGCGATGGTGCTGGCCGAAAGATGCTTCGTGGCCTCCGAGCACGCCGACTGGGCGGGAGGTGACAGCGCTGGCCCGGCGTGCGGTGCGCATCGTGGACACCGGAGGATTCGAGGACTACTGACCAGTGCCCTCGTGTACGCGTGGCGACCCGAGCCGAACTCCACGCGGGCGACCTGACCAGGGCGCTGGCTCTGCGTCTGACGCCGCCCGACTGAGACCGCTGCTCACCTACGCTCCCGGGTGTCGGTACGTTCTGCTGGTGCTCGCACGCTGCTACTGCGGTTCCCGACCGGGCCGGCGCGCGGGCGCTGCCATCCGGCAGGGGCGGGACATCCGCGCAGCGGCCCGAGCTCGGCACTCTTCCCGGTGCGATCAACGAATTGCAGCAGGAGTTGGGGTCTTTCAGCGAGGCGGCCCTGGGCGCCACCTCGTTGACCGCCGCCGAACTGCGCGTGCTGCCGCTGCTGTCGACGCACCTTGTCGTTGCAGCGAGATCGGCGAGCGGCTGTACATCTCGCCCCACACCGTCAAGTCACCAACTCATCTACCGCAAGCTCGGGGTCACCTCCCGCAGCGACGCGCCGTGACCCGTACCCGCCAGCTCGGCCTCGCTGACGGCGCGCCGATAAACGCCACTTCCGCGAAGCGTCCGGCAGGGCGAGTTGTCCGCGGGCACTGACCCGCGCCCGGAGATCTGCGGGTTCTACTGATCGTCCGCTGCTTGCGGAGGATCCCCTCGACCTCGAGGGTGATGTCGATGCGGTCGCCGATCACTGACGCCGCCGCCATCGAGGGCACGTTGAACGTGAGCCGAAGTCGCTGCGGTTGATCGATCCGGTCGCGGTGAACCCGCAGCGCTGATTGCCGTACGGGTCCCCACCGAAGCCGTTCACCTCGAGGCGGAGCCGGACCGGGCGGGTGATCCCGTGTGCGGTCAAATCGCCGTCGAGGACGAATCTCCTCCCCGTCCGCACCCACCCCGGTGGACTGATAGGTCATCTGCGGGAACTGGTCGACCTCGAAGAAGTTCTTCGACCGCAAGGTCGTCGTCCCGGGTCGGATTGTTGGTGTCGATGGAGGTCATGTCGATCGTCGCGGTGGCCGAGGAGTCCGCGCGGATCGGGTGCGGTGACGAACGACCCTTCGAAGCGAGAGTGAAGCGACCGCGGACCTTGCTCACCATGAGATGTCGCACGCTGAACCCGACCTCCGGTGTGCAACGGATCGATGTCCCGCGTGCCGGCCACGTAACCGGGGTCGGATTTGCGCGCTGCTCATCGCCATGACCACCTTGACTGGCTCGTCCCATCGAACTGCGTCACAACCGAACCTTACGCGCCGACGACTGCACGGACCCACGGCTGGCGTCCTGGAGGCACGGATACGATGCGCGCATGGCGAACGTGACCTCCAACGCGGGCCGGGCCACGGTTCTGGTGTACTGCCTTTGGCCCCGACGTACGCGCCTCGGTGCGCACCGCGGTCGGGCGTCGGCCGTCGGGCACCGGGGCCCGGATCGACTGGCTCGAGTGCCAGACCGACCGCGAGGTCCGGCTGGCCATGGAAGGTGGGGACGTCGACCTCGCCATCCTCGACGGCGAGGCGCAGCCGACCGGCGGGATGGGATCTGTCGCGCCAGTACAAGTACGAGATCGACCGACTGCCCGCCGATCGTCGTGCTGGTGGCGCGCAAGCGGGACGGCCGTGGCTGTCGACAATGGTCGCTGGCCGACGCCGTGATCGCGCAGCCGATCGACCCGATCGCCGCCGCGGCCACGGTCGCGGACCCGTGTTCTCGCGCGCGCTCGCGAGATTCCCGTCGTGCGCTGACCGACCATGACCGAACCGCGCGGCTGGTCGCCGCTGTTCGCCGACCTGCTGGCTCGCCGGCGAGCTCTCCAGCGACGACACCGCCTGGGCGATGGACGAGATCATGTCCGGCTCGGCCACGCCGGCGCAGCTGGCCTGCGTTCGCCGGTGCTGCTGCGGGCGAAGGGCGAGACGCGGGCAAGAGCTCACCGGCCTGGTCGCACGATGCTCGACCGGGCGCCAGCCGTGATGCTGCGAGTAGCCGGCGCGCTGTGGACGTGGTCGGCACCGGCGGCGACGGCGCGCACACACGTCGAACATCTCGACGATGGCTGCGCTGGTGATCGGCCGGATCCGGGCGCGCCGGTGGTGAAGCACGGCAATCGGGCGGCGAGCAGCTCGGTGCCGGTGCCGCCGACGTGCTCGAGGAGCTGGGCGTGGCCATCGACCTGCCCGCTGACGGGCGTGGCCCGCACGGTGGCCGAGGTCGGCATCGGCTTCTGCTTCGCGCAGGTGTTCCACGCCGGGTTGCGTCACGCCGGCGCGCCGCGGCGCGAGATCGGCGTGCCGACCGCGTTCAACTTCCTCGGCCCGATGACCAATCCGGCCCGGCCGCCGGCCGCGGCGATCGGGTGCTCCGACCCGCGGATGCGCCGGTCTGATGGCCGAGGTGCTCGCCAGGCGCGGCGACTCGGCGCTCGGTCTTCCGCGGCGACGACGGGCTGGACGAGCTGACCACCGCGACCACGTCGCGGGTGTGGGCGGTGCACCACGGCACGGTGGCCGAGGCTGAGGTCGACCCGCTCCGGCTCGGGGTGGCCGGCCGCGCCGGACATCGGCGCTGGCCGGTGGCGACGCTGGCGCACAACGCGGCCGTGGTACGCGCGTTGCTGGCCGGCGCGAAGGGACCGGTGCGCGACGCCGTTCTGCTCAACGCCGGCAGCTGGCATCGCCGCCTTCGATGCCGACCTGGCTGATGTCGAGGCCGGCTTGCGGCGTGGGCTGACGGAGGCGACTGAGGCCGTCGACAGCGGGGCGGCAGCTGCGACCTTGGACCTGTGGGTGGACGTCGGCCAGACGTGCGGGCGGCTATCTGACGAACGGTGAACAGCCGCCGGCCGGTGCGCAGCGGCCTCGGATGGGCCGACCAGGTCGTGCACGCCGACGGAGAACGGGTAGTCCAGCGGGCGCGTCGAAGGCACGTTCACGCGGGCAACCCGGCGGGCGGCGACACCACTGCCGGATCATGCGCGGCGTGAGGTCCGGCGGGTTGTGATGGCGGGTCCAGATCACCCGCGCGCCGGCGGCACAGCTCGGGCGCCGCACGCCACCGTGCGGTGGACGTCCTCGTCGATGATGTTGCCGAAGATGCCGCACAGCAGGACGAGGTCGGCGGGTGCCGGCGTCGACGTAGGCCGACGAGTCGCCGGCATCCACCTGCTCAACCCGCACCGAAGTCAGCCCACGCGCGTCAGCGAACGCACGCGCGTAGCGACGTTGCGGCTGTCGAACTCGAGCAACGTCGCGCTCACCCGGCCGGCGTCGGACCGCTCAGCCAGAATCGGCAGCAGGTCGCGGCCGTCGCCCGAGCAGGAACTGAGCACCGTCACCGGCCTGCGGGTGCGGTGCGGTTCAGCCAGTCGCGGATGTGCCCGCGGACAACCGGCCGCAGCCGGTGCGACAGCGAGGACGTCGGGTCGTCGTACGTGCCGTGCCAGTCGACCCAGTCCGTCGGCTTGCCGACGGTCACTCCGCGAAGCCGATGTCGAACGCGGCGGACAGGTCGTGCCTGGAATACGCCCGGAACGCGACGTGGGTCTCGGTGGTCGAGTACCCCGTCGAGCTTGTTGATCTGCCCGGCGAGCACATCGGCTATCTGGTCGAACTCGCGCACGCGGACGATGGCGATCAGGTCCACGTTGCCGGCCACGGAGTACACCTCGCTCACCCCGTCGAGTTCGGCGAGGGGGCCTCGGCGACCTCCGGGATGCGGTCGCTGCGTGACGGCGACCATGACGATGGTGGTGATCACGTGGCTGAATCTAGTGCCGTGCGTCACATCGTTTGCCGGATGTGGTGATCACGATCGGCAGTCGGTGGACCTACCTCGAACGGGGGACACCAGGCCGTGGGTCTAGGCCGTGGCCCGGGCGGGCGAGCGGCGACACGCAGCCGGCGGCGGTGGTCGGCGAACGGTTCGGCGCGTCGCGGGCCGCGGCGGAACTGGCCACCGGCAGGCCGGCGCAGCCGTCCGGCGCCGAAGGCCGGACACGTCCACGGCTCGGACGTGAGCCACCAATCGCGTGCCCGCCTCCTCGAGCCAGCGCAGGATGCACTCGGTCTCCTCGGCCAAGCGCGTCACGCAACGGACCGGGACCGGGCAGACCACGTCGCCAGTGGCCTGGAGCGCGGCTATCACCGGCATCGGATCGACGCCGCGCGGGGCCGACGCCGGCGGCGGCCAGCCGTCCGTACCGGACGACCGGACAGCTCCAGCCGCCGATCGCCGTCCGGGCGGGCTGCGACGAGCTCGGCCATCCGCGCGACGGAGTGCAGCCGCTGCATCCGCGCGCAGGCGCGCGCACCACCGTCGCGAGGCCGGTCCGGACCGCGGCAGCCTCCTCGTACGCGCTGCGCCGCGGACAGCGCGGTCAGGCGTTCGCGCAGCGGGCGTCACCGAGGCTCGACGTCGCCCTGCCACGCCGCGGCAACGGTCTCGGCCAGCCGGGCGTACTGCGCCGGCTCGATGCGGTGCTCGCAGGGAGCGGTGCAGCGGCGGATCTCGGCGAGCGCGCACGCCCCGCGGACCTGCCGGCGCACCGACAAGCGGTCCGAGCACTGCCGCAACGGCACCGCGTCGTGGATGGCGTCGCGAACGGCCTCGGCCTGGCGCATGGTGCGCAACGGGCCCAGGTAGGCAGCGCCGTCGGGGCGGACGTCGCGCACGATCGACAGCCGCGGGTACGCCTCGTCGGTGAGTTTCAGCCAGACCGAGCGCTCGGGGAACTTCGAACGGCGGTTGTACCGCGGCTTGTGCGCGGCGATGAGCCGCAGCTCGCGGACCGCCGCCTCGAGGCTGTGGGCGCACTGGATGCCGTCCACGCGCTCGGCCAGCCCCACCATCTCGCCGATCCGGCTGCGCGTCTCGCTGGCCACGAAGTAGTTCCGGACGCGGCTGCGCAGCGTCCTTGCTCGTCCCGACGTACAGCGGCTCGCCGCGCGAGTCCCGGAAGATGTAGACGCCCGGGACGTCGTCGAGGTGGTCGGCCAGATGGCGCTTGCGACGCTGCTCCAGTGACACCTGGTTGGTGAACGCGCCGCAGCTCCGGGCAGCGACTGGACGCCGAGGCTGCCCACCCGCTCGATCAGGCCGTGCAACAGCGTCGACCGTGGCGCGCGCGTCGGCCAGCGCGCGGTGGATCGGCTGGGTGCGCGAGTGGAAGAAACGGTGCGAGGCGTGCTCAGCCGGCAGTTCGGCACCTCGTCGCGGGTGAGCACCCGCCGGGCCAGGACCGCGGTGTCGACGATCACAGCCGGGTTGTGCCAGGCGTACCCGGTTGCGTGGCAGCGCCAGCCGCAGAAAGCCCACGTCGAACGGCGCGTTGTGCGCGACCAGCACGCGCGCCGCGGGCGAGACTCGAGGAACGCCGGGAGGACGGCCTCGAGCGACGGGGCGTCGGCCACCATGCCGTTGGTGATCCCAGTGAGGACGCTGACGAACGGGCTGATCGGACACCCCGGCTCGACCAGGGTCTGGAACTCAGCTTCGAGCACACCGCCGCGCAGACCCGGACGGCGCCGATCTCGGTGATCGCGTCGTGCCCGGCCGCGGCCACCGGTCGTCTCGAGGTCGACGACGACGAACGCGGTCTCGCGCAGCGGCTCGTCGAGTTCGTCGAAGGCGAGCTGGACGCCCACGGTTCCGCAGGCGGCGCCAGGACCGCTGCGGAACCGGGACGAGCCATGAACGGGACGGTAGGGCGGGGCACCGACGTTTTCGGTGAGGCGCGCGTGCGCCGCCGCGATTACGGTCAAGGCCGTGCCTTCCGACGCCCCGGTCGTTCTGGTCGACGACGCGCGCCGTCAGGCGATCGAGATCGCAGCTCAGGTGGTCGGCGCATGCCGGCCGAGGACGTGCCGGCGTCGCTGCGTCCGATCGCCCGGTTCACCGCCGCCAAGCGGATCCGTCTCGGCGGGCCCGGCGCTGGCCGCGGCGGTGGAGAGCAACCCGACTTCCGGCAGCGGCTGGCCGACCTCGTGCGCCGCAGACCAGCCCGGATCTGGTGGCGGCGGTCGGATCCGGCGAGATCCCGCCCGCGGCGGAGCCTGGGCGACGTGATCACGTGGCGTACCTCGTCCGTCCGCGACGGCTGGCGGTCGATCATCGCCGCGGCTACGCCCGCCGAGTCCGGGCAGTCCGGCGACGAGGTGGAGCGGATGCGTGCCGAGCTCGCCGACCTGCGCCGGTCCAGCCGGGCCGAGGCCGGTCGACGCCGGATGCGCTGGGTGAAGCGTTGGCTCAGGCGGACGCGGCCGCCCGCGAACTGCGGTCGGCGCTGGGCCGAAGCCGCGCGCGCTCACGGGCCGAGCTCGAGGCGGCACAGGCCGAGGTGCTGGCCGCCCGGGAGGACGCGGCGCAGGCCGAGCGGCGCCGTGAGCAGGAGGTCCGCAGAGTGCGCGGACAGCTGGTCCGAAGCGGAGCGTGCGGTGGAGAGCGGCGCGGCGGTCCAGCCGCACCGAGCGCAGCGGGTGAACGGGCTCGTGCGGCACTGCTCATCGACAGCATCGCGGCCGCCGCGGCCGGGCTGCGCGACGAGCTAGAGCTGCCCGCTACTGTCAGATCGGCCGGCCGACGGCGGCGGCGCCGGTCGTCCGGCGGTCGGCTCTCGGGGAGCGCCGACCAGTCCGCGGCAGCTCGACGAGCTGCTCAGCCTGCCGCGGGCGCACCTGATCGTCGACGGCTACAACGTGACCAAGACCGGCTACGGCGAACTGCCGCTGGCGGCGCAGCGGACGGGCTGGTCGGCGATCTCGCAGCGCATGCGTCAGCGCGTCCGGACCTCGAGATCACGATTGCGTTCGACGGTGCCGCCGAGCCGCCCGTCGCGGTCCGCGCACCACGCGGTGTGCGGTGCTGTTCAGCGCCGCGCGCCGAGATCGCCGACGCGCTCATCGCGCGCCTTGGTCGAGGCCGAGCCGTCGGCTGAACTGTCGTAGTCGTGCTCCTCCGACGGTGAGGTGGCCGCGCATGCCGCACTCGCGCGGAGCACAGGCCGCCGCCAGCCAGCTGCTGCTGGATCGCCTCGCCCGAGCTGCGGTGAGCGGGCTCGCCCGAACGAAATTGTCGGTGCCCTTTCCTAGCGTGTGACGTGCCCGATCAGGAGACGGTCGGCAGGAGGACATTCGACGATGTTGATCGACTGCGAGAGCTGCCGGGCTCGCGGGGTGGGCTGCTCCAATTGCGTCATCAGCCTGTTCATCGACGGCGCTGCGGGGGTCAATGCGGTGGATCTGAACGACTCGGAACGTCAGGCGTTGGAGGTCCTGCGCCGAGGGTGGTCTGGCGCCGCCGTTACGGCTGGTTCCGATGGCCGGCGAGCCGCCGTCCGATGGTCGCAGAGCAGGCCGCGGCGGGGGCTGAATGCGGCGTGCCGAGAGGCGCCGGGCGCAGGGTGTTCTTATCGAGGGCTGAGACGCTTTAGAAGGCGCCTGTGGACGGGCCTGGGGACGAGAATGAAACACGCCGCTGACACGCCGGAGCTTGCCTCGGCGCACACAATCTCGTAACCTGCCTGAGACCTTCCGAGATTCTCGGCCCAGCAAGGTCCGACTCGGAAGGCCATCGCCGAATCGGCGGGGCTCCCCCAACAGGGCGTCCGTCGAGCCGGGGAACCAGGTTCCTGGGGTGAATCGGGAACGAACGGGGCTGCGCACCGAGCGGTGCTGTCTCTGCTTCTTCCTGTAGGGCTACTTCCGCAGCCCGAATCCGTCAGCTAACCCGGTAGGCGATCGAGTGGAAGAACGGAGACCCGCCCCTCGTGGCGTCTACCGAAAGGGCACGCCGTCGTGCCGGAATAGCCGCGCTTGCCCTCATCGCGGCCCTCTCCCTCATCGTCGGCTTGGCTGCCCCAGCGGCGGCCACCCCAAGCCGACCGTCAGCAGCGTCACGGCGCGGCTGGCCAAGTGTCCCACCGCGCTGGAAGCGCTGACCGAGCAGTTCAACAAGGCGAGCCAGGACGTTGCGGCCCGCCGGGAGCAGGCCGCCAAAGCTCTGGCTGCGGCCGCGCTCGCCCGTCAGCACTTCAGGCCGCCAGCGGCGAGCTCCGCTTCTCCCTCGTGGAGCAGTACAAAGGCGTCCCAGATGAGCGTGGCCGGCGCGCTGTTCACCGCCGGTTCCGGGTCAGCAATACATCGACCGTCTGACGATGATGTCGGTGCTCACCCATCACCGGGCGGGTATTGCCGCCTCGATGAGGGTGGCGCACCGACAACGCCGAGGCCGCGCGAGCATGCCGCGACCAAAGCCCTCGCCGACGCCCGGTCGGTGCGCGATGCGCTGAAGAAGAAGCGCGCCGCGGTGCTCAAGGAGCAGGCGAAGGTCAAGGCGCTGCTGGCGCAGCTGACCGCCAGGCGGCGCAACGCCTACTTCACCGGCGGGCAAGCGCCGGTCACGAGCTGGAAGCCGGTGCCCGTCTCGGGCCTGGCCGCCATCGCGGTGAAGTTCGCGCTGGCTCAGCTTGGCAAGCCCTACGTGTGGGGGCAGCCGGACCGGACTCTTACGACTGCTCCGGTCTGACGATGGCCGCCTGGGCCGCAGCCGGGTCCAGCTCAGCCACTACGCGCCGACCCAGTTCACCGCTGGGCATCACGTCAACGAGTCGGACCTCGCACCCGGCGACCTGGTGTTCTTCTACCCGGGTATCCAGCACGTCGCGATGTACATCGGCAAGGGCATGGTCGTCCATGCTCCGCAGACCGGTGACGTCGTCAGAGATCGTCTCACTCTGTCGACGATGCAGAACGTGTACCAGGGAGCCGTACGGCTGCCCTGATCCAGACCATGTGAATCCCCCATGATTGACGGGCGGTAGCCGGTAGAGGCTCCGCCCGTCAATCATGTCCAGGCGAGCGCGCAGCGCGCGTCGGAGGCCCGGTCTGAAGGAGTCGACACCATGCCGCAGCCCGTTGCCATCGTCACCGGGGCTTCGTCAGGGGATCGGCGAAGCCACCGCGCGTCGCCTCGCCGACGCCGACCTACACCGTCTACGCCGTGGCCCGCCGCCTCGATCGGCTCCAACCGCTGGTCAGCAACGGCATCCGCGTTGCCGTGGCCGACGTGACCGACGACGCCTCCCTGGTCCAGTCTGGTGGACGCTGTCATGACCGAGGACCGGACGTAGATCGACGTCCTGGTGAACAACGCGGGATACGGCTCGTACGGCGCGCTCGAGGACGTGCCGATCGCCGAAGGCGCGCCGCCAGTTCGAGGTCAACGTCTTCGGCCTGGCCCGGCTCATCCAGTTGGTCACTGCCGCACATGCGGCAGCGCCGCGACGGCTGCATCGTGAACATTTCGTCGATCGGCGGCAAGATCTGCGGAGCCGCTCGGCAGCTGGTACCACGCCACCAAGTTCGCCGTGGAGGGTCTGTCCGACAGCCTGCGCATCGAGCTGGCGCCGTTCGGGATCAAGGTCGTCATCATCGAGCCGGGATCGATCCGCACCGAAGTGGGGTGACATTGCCGCCGAGGGTCTCGAGGCGCGTGTCCGGTGGCGGGCCTTACCGCGATCAGGTCAAAGCCGATTCAGTAGGGCGCTGCGGGCCGCCGACCACTCCCGTGTCGCGTCCGGCCCGGAGGTGGTGGCCGCGGCCGTGCGTCCGTGCGGTTCAGTCGTCCCGGCCGCGCACCCGGTATCCCGTTGGCGGCGGTGCCCGCCTGATGGTCACCGCTCAAGCGGTGCTTCCCGACCGCGGCTTCGATCGGTTCATCCGCCTGGTGCACCGCACCGTCGGCTGACCGGCGCGAGGCCCGTCGGGCAGGATGGGGCCGGTGGCAGCAGCGCGGCGCCGGGTCCTCATCGTCACCAACGACTTCCCGCCGCGGGCAGGCGGCATTCAGTCCTTCGTCCATCAGCTCGCCATACGGCTGCCCGGCGAGCTCGTCGTCTACGCCTCCGGATCACGCCGGATCGGCGGACTTCGACGCCCAGCAGCCGTTTCCGGTCGTCCGGCACCCGACCTCGGTGCTCACGCCGCACGCCGGCGGCGCGCCGGCGCGTCACCGAGACGCTGCGCCGGCACCGGGCGACGCGCGGTGTGGTTCGGTGCGGCCGCGCCGCTGGGACTGCTCGCGCCCGCACTGCGCTCGGCCGGTGCACGCCGGTCTCGTGGCGACCACACGGGCACGAGGTCGGCTGGGCCATGCTGCCCGGCGCTGCGGCAGCTGCTGCGGCGGAGATCGGGACCAGCTGCGACATCGTCACCTACCTCGGGTGAGTACACCCGCAGCCGCCTGGCCGGGAGCGCTCGGCCCACACGGCATGTCTGGCCCGCCTGACGCCGGGCGTGGACGTCACGGCGTTCGACCCGCAGGTCGATGGCGCGCCGGTACGCGGTCCGAGCTTCGGGCCTGGCCGACCGTCCGGTGGTGGTGTGCGTCTCGCGACTCGTCCCGCGAAAGGGCCAGGACACGCTCATCCGGGCGCTTCCTGCTATTCGGGCGCGGGTGCCGGGCGCGGCCCTGCTCATCGTTGGAGGTGGACGCTACGAGGGCGCGTTGCGCCGCCTGGCCGAGCAGGAGGACGTAGCCGGAGACGTCGTCCTCGCCGGCTCGGTGCCCTGGCCGGAGCTGCCGAAGTACTTCGCGGCCGGGGACGTCTTTGCCATGCCGTGCCGGACCCGCAGGGCCGGGATGGACGTCGAAGGTCTCGGCATCGTCTACCTCGAGGCGGGAGCCACCGGACGGGCTGTAGTGGCGGGAGACTCCGGTGGAGCGCCAGACGCGCGGTCCTGGACGGGCGGACCGGCGTCGTGGTCGACGGCCGTGATCTCGATGCCGTGACCGACGCAGTCGCCGCGTTGCTCAGATGACCGTGCCCTTCGGGACCGGATGGGCGCAGCCGGACGGGCCTGGGTCGAGACGTCCTGGCGCTGGGACGTGGTCGCGGCCCGTCTGGACGAACTACTGCAAGGCTAGGGCGGGAACCCGCATCGTCTCGGCGATCTCGTGAAGGCGGCGCTGGGTGGTCGCCTGCGCGCGGCGTCACTGCGTAGCAGGTCGAACGTCTCGATGTAGGTGGCCGTCTTCGCGGGCTCGGTCAGGATCCGCCCGCCGGAACGTCCCCTCGAGATAGACCACGGACTCGACTGCCTCGCGGGCGAAGTCCAGCACGGTGAAGGCGCCGTCCATGCCGGGATGCGCACCGTCGCTGAACGCGGCAACAGCTGCACGACGACGTTCGGCCGCTTGGACATTTCGATGACCTGGGCGATCTGGGCCGCCATGGCTTCGGCCCCGCCGACCTGGCGGTGGAAGGCGGCCTCGTCGATCACGCACCGCAGCTGCAGCGGCGGGACTCCTCGAGGAGCCGCTTACGGTGCCGCCTGGTTTCGACCAGACGGTCTAGCTCGCCTTGGCCGAAGTACTGCGGCTCGATGGCGGAGATGACCGCGCGGCTGTACTCCGGCGTCTGCAGCAGGGCCGGGATGCGCACGCTGTCCCAGCGGTGCACGGCGGTCGCGGCCGCCTCCAGCTCCATGTAGGTGGCATAGTTCGGTCGGACGTCGACGCCCGTCCAGTAGGCGGGCTGCGCGGACCGGCCGGGCCAGCTCCATCAGCTCGGCCCGCTCGGCCTAGCCACCTCGTACAGATCGCACAGGTCACGCACGTCACGCGGGCTGGCGCTGCGGGCGCCGGTCTCCAGGCGGCTGATCTTCGAGGGTGAGCACAGCAGACGGTCGGCCGCGTCCTCGACGCTCAGCTCGGCTTTCAGGCGCAGTCGCCGTAACCGGGTGCCGAGCTCCCACTTGCGAAGTGTCGGTGCGTCGGTCTCGGCATGCGGACTCCCAGCGAAGCGCGCCTTCGGTGGCAGACGCAGCCTGTCCAGTGCCGCTCGGCATGTGCCAAGAGATGAGAATAGACCTGAGTAACGGTTGGTGACCAGCCCCGGGACCGTGTGTCACCTATCTTGTCTTGTCCCTTGTTTGGCATGTGCCAATAGGGCTTAACCTGAAGGTAGATGCAGACGGCAATGACCCAGTTCGGACAGCCTGCTTTCTGCATCCCGGTGCACGACACCGCGCACCGGACCGGCGACTCAGAGGAGGCGCCATGTACGACCTCAAAGTCCCCTCAGAGCCCAGCCGACGAGGCGATCGCGTTGGCGACGATACCCGTCGGCGGCGAACGGGCCCGGCCCGGCCGCCCAGCTGCCCACCGAGCAACGCTGGCCCGATCCCAGCTTCGCCGAGCTGCCCAGGCGCGGCGCGCTGCACAACCCGGTCGGCCCGGATCCGGTGGCTTCAGTGGGTGGTCACCACGATCTGCCTGATGATCCTGCTGCTCGGGGCGACCTTCCTGGTATTCCTGACTGCCGTGCTGCGCTGAACCGGGGCCGGGTCAGTCCGGCTTGGGACGGGAGTACAGCGCCTCGATCGCTGCGGCGTTCTCCTTCAGGACGATGTTGCGCTTGAGCTTCAGCGACGGCGTCAGGTGGCCGGACTCCTCCGTCCAGTCCGCCGGGAGGATGGCGAAAGCACGGATCGACTCGGCCTTGCTCACCGCGGCGTTCGCGCTGTCGATGGCGTCCTGGATCTCGGCACGCAGGTCGGGGTCGTTGACCATGTCGGCGAGTTCGGTGTCGGCGGGGCGGCCGTTCTTCTCCAGCCACTGTGGCCAGGCCTCGGGGTCGATGGTGACCAGCGCCCCGATGAACGGTCTCTGGTCGCCCACGACCGAGGCACTGGCCGACCAGCCAGTGCGCCCGGGCCCGGTCCTCGAGAACAGCCGGGGCGACGTTCTTGCCTGCGGCGGTGACGATCAGCTCCTTCTTGCGGCCGGTGATCCGCACGAAGCCGTCACTATCGATCTCGCCGATGTCGCCGGTGTGGAACCAGCCGTCCTGCAGCGCCTGCGCCGTCGCCTCCGGGTTCTGCCAGTAGCCGCGGAACACCACGCCGCCCTTGAGCAGCAGTTCACCGTCGTCGGCGACGCGCAGCGTCAGTGCCCGGGATGGGCACGCCGACGGTGCCGACGCGCAGGGCGTCCGGCCGGTTGACGCTGGCGGCCGCGGTGGTTTCGGTCAGCCCGTAGCCCTCGTAGACGGTGACGCCGACGCCGCGGAAGAAGTGGCCGAGCCGCTCGCCGAGCGGCGCGCCGCCGGAGATGGCCGACTCGCAGTTGCCGCCGAGGGCGCTCGCGATCTTCGAGTAGACCAGGCGCTCGAACAGCTTGTGCTGCAACGACAGCCACAGCGACGGACGGCCGGTCACCTGGGCCTTCGAGTAGTCGATGGCCACCTTCTCGGCCCGGTCGAAGATCTTGCCGTGGCCGTCCGCGTGCGCCTTCTGCTTGGCGGTGTTGAAGACCTTCTCGAAGACCCGCGGCACCGCTGAGCTACGAAGCGCGGCTGGAAGCCGGCCAGGTCGTCGATGAGGTTACGCACGTCCGGGGTGTGTCCGAGCGTGCATCCGGTGGCGAGGCAGCCGATCTCGATGGCGCGGCCGAACACATGCGCGATCGGAAGGAACAGCAGCGTCGACGCCTGGTCGTTGAGCAGGTCACCGAGGTACTGACGGACCTGGGTGACCTCGAACAGGAAGTTGCCGTGGGTGAGCTCGCACCCCTTCGGCCGGCCGGTGGTGCCGGACGTGTAGATGATCGACGCCAGGTCGTCCGGGGTGACGGCCGTGCGTCGCTCGTGCACGTCGTCCGCCGTCGCCGACCCGCCCAGCCCGCGGACGGCCTCGAGGCCGCCGTCGTCGATGACCCACAGTTCGCGGATGCCCGGTGCCTCACCACGGACCGACTCAACGGTCTCGGCGTGTGCCTTCGTCTCAACAATCGCAGCCACCGCGCCGGAGTCGGAGAGGATCCATTGCACCTGTTCCGCGCTGGACGTTTCGTACACGGGCACCGTGACCGCGCCGATGGCGGCCACCGCGAAGTCCACCAGCGTCCACTCGTAGCGGGTACGGCTCATCAGTGCGATCCGGTCGCCCGGCTGGATGCCGGCGTTGAGCAGGCCGCGGGCCAGTTCCAGCACGTCTTCGGCGAACTGCTTCGCGGTGACGTCGCGCCAGGGTCCGCCCGGGTCCCGGCGCCGCATTGACACGTGGTTTGGACGGTTCTGGGCGTAGTCGAAGATGTAGTCGGCGAAGTTGCGCTCCGCCGATGGCGCCGCCTCCTGGGGCGGGGTGAACTCCGTGACGGTATGCGGACCAGCGGTCACCTGGAACCCTTTCCTTGGCTGCGGAGGGTCGGAGCGTACCCAACGGTAACCGCGGTCAGACGTTCGCGGAAGAAACCCGTATGTCAGCCGGTAGCCTTCGCGCATGGCCGACCAGTCGGAGCAGTCGATCGTCGTCAACGCCGAGCCCGCCGCGATCATGGCGGTCATCGCCGACTTTGCCAGCTATCCGCTGTGGGCCGGGTCGGTCAAGAGCTGCGATGTGACCGAGCCTGGCGCCGACGGTGGGCGGGCGCGCCGGGTCGCCGCTCACCGTCGACGCGGGCGTGTTCCGCGACAAGTACGAGCTCGAGTACGAGTGGAAGGACGACGTCCGGGTCGACTGGGCCCCCGTGCACGGCCAGATGCAGAAGTCGCAGCAGGGTTCCTACAGCCTCGAGCCGGGCGTCGCCGGGACGACGGTCACCTACCGGCTGGCCGTCGAGCTGACGATGCCGATGTTGGGCATGCTCAAGAGGAAGGCCGAGCGCCTGATCATGGATACCGCGCTGAAGGAGCTCAAGAAGCGCGTCGAGTCGCTGGGCTGAGCCCATCGTGCGGATCGTCTTCTTCGCCGGCAAAGGCGGCGTGGGCAAGACCACCGTCGCGGCCGCGACCGCGCTGCACAGCGCGCGGCGCGGGATCAAGACGCTGCTGCTCTCCGCCGACGCGGCACACTCGGTCGGCGACGTCGTGAGCGCCGACGTGGGCCGGGAGCCTACCGATATCGCTGACGGTCTCTACGCCGCGCACCTGGATGCGCAGCACCATCTGGAACGGAGCTGGGACACACTGCAACGCCGACTGCGGAGCTGGTTCGAGAGCGGCGGCGCCGACCCGATCAGCGCCGAGGAACTGACAGTCCTGCCCGGCGTCGAGGAAGTGCTCACGCTCCTGGCCGTGCGGGAGCACGTCCGGGCCGGCCAGTTCGACGCGGTGCTGGTGGACTGCGGTCCGAGCGCGGAGACGCTCCGGTTGCTGGCGGTTCCGGACGCGCTGTCGCTGGTACCTCGAGCGCGTCCTCCCGGCGCACCGTCGGTGGGCGCGTCGCAGCCGCCCGCTGGCCGGTCTGCTGGGCGCGTCCGGCCAGGTGCCGCCAGACGACCTCTTCGACGGCGTGCTCGCGCTGGCCGAAGACCTGCACTCAGTGCGTGAGGTGGTGGCCGATCCGGCGACGTCGAGCGTGCGGCTGGTCCTGACCGGCGAGTCCATGGCGGTGGCCGAGGCGCGCCGGACCCGCACGGCCCTGGCGCTGTACGGGTATCGGCTCGACGGTGTGGTGGTCAACCGGGTCATGCCCGCCGGCGCCTGGTCGCTGGGGCGCAGCCTGGCGAGCCGCGCAGCGGCGCAGTTCGAGGTGATCGACCAGTCGTTCGCCGACCTGCCGGTCCGGCGGTTGCCGTACCTGCCGGCCGCGGAGCCACTCGGCCTGGACGCGCTCATCCGGGTGGCCACCGAGCTGTACGGCACGGACGACCCGTTGTCCGGCACCACCGTGGTCGGTGGGATGCGGGTCGCGGCCGAGGGGGCCAGTTCCTCCTTACCGTGGCCCTGCCGCTCGCTGACGGAGCGGACGTCGACGCCGCCCGGAGCGGCGACGACCTGATCCTCACCGTGGACGGCCGCCGCCGCCTGCTGGCGCTGCCCAGCGTGCTGCGCCGGTGCACGGTGACGTCCGGACGGTTCGCGTGCCGGCGAGTTGGTGCTGCGTTTCCGACCGCGACCCGGCGCTGTGGCCGCGCGGGGTGGTTTCCTCGTGACCGACTCGCGCCAGCCGCCTGACTCCCCACTGGTCGATCAGCTCGCCGGCCTGATCGCCGACGCGCAGCAGTGGGTGGCCCGCATGGCCGAACAGCATCAGATCGCTACCGGCGCCAAGGAGTGCGTCAACGCTGCCCGGTGTGCCGGCTCATCGCCGTGCTGCGTGGCGACCATCCCGAGCTCACCGACAGGGCCGTGGACTTAATGGCAACCGTAGTGACTGCGATGCGGACGATGTTCGAGCGAGGCGCCCACGCCGGGCCAGGATCCGCGCCGAGCCGCCCCGCGTCCAGCGCCATCGTGCTGGACCGACCCGACGACGAGGCCTGACGCGTGGCTCTGGCCATCGGTGTCGACATCGGCGGCAGCAAGGTGCTCGGCGGTGTGGTCGACGAGCAGGGTTCCGTCATCGACACGGAGTTGCGCGACACGCCCGGACATGACGTGCTCGATACCGAGACCGTGATCGTCGAGGTCGTCGACACGTTGTCCAGGCGGCACGAGGGTGGCCGCGGTCGGCATCAGGGCGGCGGGCTGGGTCGGTACCGACCGCGCCACGGTCCTCTTCGCGCCGCACCTGGCCTGGCGCAACGAGCCGCTGCGGGACGCGCTGCAGGAGCGGATCGGCCTCCCGGTCACCGTCGAGAACGACGCCAACGCCGCCGCGTGGGCCGAGTACCGCTTCGGCGCGGCCCGCGACGAGCCCGTTGTCGTGTGCATCACCCTCGGCACGGGTATCGGAGGAGGATTCGTCATCGACGGGGAGGTGTACCGAGGTGCCTATGGTGTCGGCGCCGAGTTCGGCCACATGACGATGGTTCCGGCTGGACGGCGCTGCGCCTGCGGGAACAGCGGTTGCTGGGAGATGTACGCATCCGGCACTGCGCTGGCCTATGACGCGCGTGAGATCGCCGCGGCCGCTCCGGCCGCAGCGCATCGTCTGGTCGAGACGGCCGCGGGCGGAGAGCTGGACGGTCCCGTGGTGACCGCCGCGGCCCGCGCCGGCGACCCGATCGCTATCGGCATCTACACAGCAATGGGCCGGTGGCTGGGGATCGGGATGGCGAGCCTGGCCGCCGCGCTCGACCCGAGCATCTTCGTCGTCGGCGGCGGGGTGTCCGAGGCGGGGGAGCGGCTCCTGCTCGAGCCCGCCCGGCAGGCGTTCAGCGAGACGCTCACCGGCCGCGGCTACCGTCCCGCCGCCCGCATCGCGATGGCTGACGTTCGGCCCGCGTGCCGGGCTGGTCGGGGCTGCCGACCTGGCTCGGTGTGCCGTCGAGGACAAACGGTGATCATCCGGGTGATGTCGTACAACGTGCGGTCGCTGCGCGACGACGCCCGCGCGGTGGCCCGGGTGATCCGTAACGCCGCACCCGATGTCGTTAGTGTGCAGGAGGCGCCGCGGTTCCTCCGGTGGCGCTCAAAGTGCGCGGAGCTGGCCCGGCGCAGCGGGCTCGTTGTCGTCTGCGGCGGCCGGCCGGCAGCGGCCAACCTCCTGCTGTCGACCTTGGCGGTGGACGTCCGTGCCACCCGGAGGTCAAGTTCAGCAAGGACCCGCGGCTGCACCAACGGGGCAGTGCGCTGGCCGTCCTGGCCAAGTCCGGGCGCACCTTCACCGTGGCCGGCACCCATCTCGACCTGCAGGCCGAGCCGCGGTTGCGCCATGTCGGCGAGCTGCGTGCGCACGCCGAAGGATTCCGACCCGCAGAGATCCCGCTCATCGTCGCGGGTGACATCAACGAGAGCCAGGTGAGCCGGCCTGGTGCGCGCTCACCGACATCGGGATGGACGCGTTCGCCGCGGTCGGCATCGGCGGGGGCAACTCGTTCCCCTCCGGCAACCCCACACGTCGGATCGACGGGATGTTCGTGGCCGCCCCGCTGAAGGTGATCTCCGCCGAGGTGCTCGACTCGCCCGACGTCCGGATCGCCAGCGACCACCGCCCGCTCGTCGTCGAAGTGGAGCTGGCTGAGTGAAGGCCCGCCGGGTGGCCGCCCTGGCCTTCTTGACGTTCTGCGCGGGGTGCACGTCCGCTGTAGCTCCGACCCCGCCCAGCTCGACGACGTCCGGGTCAGCGTCCAGCTCGACGACGTCCGGGCCAGCGTCCAGCTCGACCACCGCGCCGCGCTCGTCGTCCACATCGAGCGCGCCCGCTGAGGACAAGAACGTCGTCGCTGCTCGCGCGGCACTGGCCCGGATGGGCTCGGGCCAGAAGGTGGCGCAACTGCTGCTCACAGCCACGTCCTCCCAGGGCGCCAGCAGCGCCCTGCTGAACCTGGTGCACCGCGGCGAGGTCGGCTCGGTGATCCTGAACGGACACAGCTTCCTCGGCCTCAGCGCCACCCGGCGGATCGTGAACCGAGGTGCAGGCGGCCGTCCCGGACGGCGCGCCGGCTCTGTTCGTCTCCACCGACCAGGAGGGCGGTGTCGTCCAGGACCTGAACGGGCCGGGGTTCGATACGGTGCCCAGCGCGTTGCAGCAGGGCCAACTGAGCGTTTCCGTGCTACGCCAGCGGGCCGGGCGGTGGGGTGGGCAGCTCAGGGCGGCAGGGATCAACCTGACGCTCGGCCCGGTCCTGGACACCGTGCCCGGCCGGGAGCGGCCCAGCGCAACCCGCCCATCGGCCAACTCGACCGCGAGTTCGGTTACACGCCGGGAGTCGTGGCCTCGCACGGCGTGGCCGTGGTGAAGGCGATGGCGGCGGCCGGCGTGGACGCCACAGCGAAGCACTTTCCCGGGCTCGGTCGGGTGACCGGCAACACCGACCTCACCGCCGGCGTCACCGACCTCCAGACCACCGCCACCGATCCCTATCTGACACCGTTCGCGGCCGCGATCAAGGCCGGCATCCCGTTCGTCATGATGTCGACTGCGGTGTACCCGCGCATCGACCCGGCGAACCCGGCGGCTTTCTCGCACCGAATCGTGACGACCCTGCTGCGCGACCGGCTCGGCTTCGACGGCGTGGTGATCAGCGACGACGTGGGTGGTGCTGCGCAGGTCGCGTCCATCCCGGTCGGTGAACGGGCGGTGCGCTTCGTGGCCGCCGGCGGGGACATCGTGCTCACTGTCGATCCGGCGCAGATCCCTGTCATGCGCGCGGCGCTGCTGTCGGCGATGAAGCAACCCGCGTTCGCCCGGCTGGTGGACGCCGCCGCGCTGCGCGTGCTGGTCGCGAAGTCGCGGGCCGGGCTCCTTTAGCCGACCTCGGCGTACCGCCCGTCCGGTCGGACTGTGCGCACCGCGCCAAGCCAGCGTTCCAGCGGCAGCGACGCGCGCCGCGCCGCGACGACACCGGCGTCGAGCAGGACCGGGTAGGGCGTGCGGGCCAGTTCCTTCACCTGTGGGCGGGCCAGGAACGCCTCCCGCTCCTCGACCCCGTACTCGCGAGGGTCGGTACCGGTCAACCGGCACCACAGGACGAAAACCAGTTCCTCGTCTGACATCGACATGACGATCACTCCTGCGCCGGCGAGACACTCTCTCGCCATTCAGGCTGGTTGGCCGATGTTTCGCCGCTCCGACAGCCAGGTAGCCGTCAGGTGAAAGTCAGCGGAGCCTCAGATGACAGCGCCGTCATCGTCGTCATCGTTCGGGCCCGCGGAGCCGTCGCGCATCCGGGTGACGAGGATGCCGAAGCCGACCAGAATCAGCACCACACCGAGCGGGAAGCCGAGGCCTGCGTCGAGTCCTAGTGCGTCGGCCCGCGCGACGATGAAGATGCCGAGGGCGACCAGCAGTACGGCGCCCGCCGCGGCGGCGGACAGCCGCGGCAATGGCGGCGGTGGCGGAGGCTCGTAGTGCTCCTCGGGCGGGTCCTCGACGTCCGTGGGCGCTGGGTCCGCAGGGTCGACCGGCCCGCCCTCCCAGTCGGCGACCAGCGCGGCAAACTCGGCTTCGGTGTCTATGCCGGCCAGCAGATCCTCGGAAGTGGCGGGAACGACCCGACCGCCGGCCTCGTCGCGCTGCTGCCGCGACGACGGCGAGGGCCTGTTCGGCGCAGCGAGCCGGCTACATACAGCCGGTCGCGGGGGCTGCGGCCGCGGGCCCGGTTCGGGGCCGCGGGTTCGAGGTAGGCCGGGACATCGGCCAGCCGGAGCAGGTCGAGCAGGTGCGCCCCTAGCCGGGGGTCGACGTCGGCCAGCGCGACGAAGTAGGACGCGAGCAGGCCGTTACCGCGCCGCTGCGGCGGTGGGGGTTCGGCCACGTCAGGCATCGTTGGTCAACCCGCCACCGTCGTGTGCGCGGTGATGAACTCGACGCTGCCGTCGAAGATCGTCTCCGCGTCGTTGTCGAGCGTGGCCACGTGGTAGCTGTTCTCGAGCCACACCTGCTCAATGGTCGTCCTCGTGGCCATCTTGTGCAGGAGCTCGATGGTCAAGGTCGTCCACGACATGGTCGACGCGGCTCTTGTAGAGCCGGATCGGAGCCCGGAGCTCACCCAGCCCCGCCACGGTCTGGCGCCAGCCGTCCTGCATGGAGACGAAGGCGCGCACCGGGGTGCGGTCGTAGCCGTTCTCCACACCGCCGGCCTTGATGTCGCTGCCGATGCCCTTCTGTGACTTGAGGGCCCAGGCGACGTAGCGGGCGAACTTGGCGTCGAAACGGCGCAGTGGCCAGGGCCGGGTTCACCAGAACCAGCCCGCTGATCTCCTGGTGTTCCTCGGCCAACCGCACGACGAGTCCGGCGCCCATCGAGAGCCCGCCGGCGAAGACCTGCGTACACCGGGCGGCGAGCTCGGAATAAGCCTGATCGACCGCGCCGAACCATTCGTCCCACGTGGTGCGGTTCATGTGCTGCCAGGTCGTCCCGTGTCCGGGCAGCCGCGGCAGCCGGACGCTGTAGCCCGCGGCCGCGAGGTGCCTCGGCCCACGGCCGCAGGCTCGCCGGCGTTCCGGTGAAGCCGTGCGACAGCACCACCCCGACCGGACCGTTGTCGGCCGACACCGGTTCCGAGCCGGGCAGGTACTCGGTGGTCGTACTCAACCTGTCTCCTTCGTCTGCTCCCGACGGACATCCATGTGTAGCTCACCGACATCTGACGTCGTTGTGGCTCGACGCTACTGGCTATTAGTGTCTTGCACGGGGCGGAACGCGTACCACCGCAGCGAGCACCCGATTCACCACGGCAGGTTCTCGGCACCGGCGGCGACAGGCGGGAGGTTGACGCGGTGCTCTACTGGTTCCTCAAGCGCGTCGGGCTCGGGCCCTGGCTACGCCTGATCTGGCGGCCGTGGGTCGAGGGTGCGGAAAACCTGCCGGAACACGGCGGCGCGATTCTGGCCAGCAACCACCTCTCCTTCTGCGACTCCTTCTTCCTGCCGCTGATGGTGCCGCGGCGGGTCACCTTCCTGGCCAAGTCGGAGTACTTCACCACGCCCGGCCTCAAAGGCCGGCTGACGCGGATGTTCTTCGCCGGCGTCGGCCAGGTGCCCGTCGACCGTGAGGACTCCGACGCGGCCAAGGCGGCGTTGCGCACCGGCGTCCGGTTGCTGCGGAAGGGTGCCCTGCTCGGCATCTATCCCGAGGGCACCCGGTCCCCGGACGGCCGTCTCTACCGCGGCAAGAGCGGCGTCGCGCGGATGGCGCTGGAGGCGGCCGTGCCCGTAATCCCGTGCGTCATGGTCAACACCGACGTCATACAGCCGACCGGCCGGCGGATCCCGAAGTTCCGGCCGCGGCCGGGCGTGCGCATCGGCAAGCCTTTGGACTTCACCCGCTACGAAGGTCTAGCCGGTGACCGTTTCGTGGAGCGGTCGATGACCGACGAGATCATGTACGAACTCATGCTGCTGTCGGGTCAGGAGTATGTGGACGTCTATGCCGCCAAGGTCAAGGCAACCGCGGGCGGGCCAGTGGCCTTCGGGCAGCGGACGCCCGCGAAGGGTCCGGAGGAACTTCGCGAAGCCGCCGACCGGGTGCCGACCCAGCAGGCCGGGTGACGTGCGCTTCTTCTACGACTGCGAGTTCATCGAGGACGGCCGCACGATCGACCTCGTCTCGATCGGCGTCGTCCGCGAGGACGGCCGGGAGTACTACGCCGTGTCCACGGAGTTCGACCCGACGAGGGCCAACCCGTGGGTGCGCCGGCACGTGCTCGAGCAGTTGCCGTCAGTGGGCGACCCGGCCTGGCGGGACCGGGCCGGCATCCGGGAGTCCTTGTTCGCGTTCCTCATGTCGGCCGGGCCGGGGCAAATCGAGCTGTGGGCCTGGATCGCGGCGTACGACCACGTGACGCTCGCGCAGCTGTGGGGCGACATGCGGGCGCTGCCGCCGCAGATTCCGCGCTTCACCCGCGACCTGCGTCAGCGCTGGGAGGACGCCGGCGCGCCGGCCCTCCGCCCGCGCCGCGGGACCGGCACGACGCCCTGGCCGACGCCCGCTACAACCTGCTGCGGTGGCAAACCATCGAGCAGGCCCGCGCATCCACACCGTCCATCCAGCTTGCCCACGGCGGCGTGTAGGGGACCACTAGGCTCTCGCCAGGCGGGTCCTGACCGGCACGTTTCGCCCGCCGCATGTAGCGTACAACCCGCAACGAAGGCGAGTGGACATGCGCATTGGGGTACTGACCGGTGGCGGCGACTGCCCGGGACTGAACGCTGTGATCCGCGCCGTCGTCCGCAAGGGAGTCGGTGTCTACGGCTACGAGTTCGTCGGCTTCCGCGACGGTTGGGCCGGCCCGCTCAGCGGCATGACGATGGCGCTGGGCATCCCCGAGGTGCGCGGCATCCTGCCCCGCGGCGGCACCATCCTCGGCTCGTCGCGCACCAACCCGTTCAAGATCGACGACGGCGTGGAGCGGATCCGGGAGAACCTGCACACCGCCGGTGTCGACGCGCTCGTCGCCATCGGCGGCGAGGACACCCTCGGGGTGGCGACGAAGCTCCACGAGCTCGGCGTCAACGTCATCGGCGTGCCCGAAGACCATCGACAACGACCTCAACGCCACCGACTACACGTTCGGCTTCGACACCGCGGTCAACATCGCGATGGAGGCGATCGACCGGCTGCACACCACTGCCGAGTCGCACCACCGGGCGCTGATCGTCGAGGTGATGGGACGCCACGCCGGGTGGATCGCGCTGCACGCGGGCATGGCCGGCGGCGCCAACGTCATCCTCATCCCGGAGCAGACGTTCTCGCTGGACCGGGTGTGCGCGCTACGTCGAGAGCCGCTTCCAGTCGCACTACGCGCCGATCCTCGTCGTCTCCGAGGGCGCGATCCCGGAGGACGGCGGAGGTGCTGGTGCAGCGGCGAGGTCGACGCGTTCGGCCACGTCCGGCTCGGCGGGATCGGCGACTGGCTCGCCAAGAAGCATCGAGGAGCGCACCGGCAAGGAGGCGCGCACCATCGTCCTCGGTCACGTGCAGCGCGGCGGCACGCCGACCGCCTTCGACCGCGTGCTGGCCACCCGCTTCGGCCTGGCCGCGATCGACGCGGCCCACGACGGCGACTGGGGCAAGATGGTCGCGCTGAAGTCGACCGACATCCGCCGGGTGCCGCTGGCCGACGCGACCACGGAGCTCAAGCTCGTCGATCCCACCCGTTACTCGGAGGTCGAGGTGTTCTTCGGCCTAGGTGACGGGTACCGGCACCCCGGTCGTGATCGATGAGCACCCGGTCTCCCAGTGGAGACGTCAGGGTGACCGTCAACGTCCGCTCGTATGCCACGGTGGCGCACGGTCACCGAGGACGGGCTCGGAGCCGGAAGCATGCGAGCCGACGCCGAGACGGCGGTCGCCGGCCTGCCTCGAACGTCGGCGGCGTAGTCGGCGCTGCCACGGGCCGGAGCCCGGGGCCGCGCCCTGGGAAGCCGATCGTCAGCCGATGTCCGTCGGCAGCGGTCGTGGCGCTGGTGACGCTGCGTGAGCCTCTTCGCCCGGTGTGCTCGGCATGCCGGAATGTGCTGCTCTCGGTCTGATAGAGCGACCACGCTCGCGGGCTGCGCCACCGCCGGCAAAGGTGAAGAGACCACGCCGGCAAGGATCACGGTGGCGCCGATCGGTCGAGAACGTGTCGGTGCCGGGCCGCATCGTCAGTGATCTTCAGAGGCGTGGTCGCCGACTGCTCCTCGGCCAAAGCGCCACGCAGCACGGTGCGCGCCCTCTGGGGCAGTAATGACGCGTGCTGGCGGCCCGTGGTGGCGACCCGGCGGCAGGGCGGTGGCGTAGCCGGAACGCTTCCCTGACATAGGCGGCTATGTCCTCGCCAGTTCGGGCTACGGGCCGTCGGGTCTTTGACTGGCCCCGCTTCAGTCAGCACCACAGGTCGGGGCGAGGCATGAACTGGGAACTGCGCCCAGTGAGTCGCAGGGCGCCGGATCCTCGTTATCGGTCGAGCTCGCGGCAGATCCGGTGATGCGGTCGTGGCCAGCTGATTTAGGCCAACCGCGACCCTCCCGCGAGCAGGAGAACGGCGGCTGCGGACAGGAGTGGTGCGAGCCAGGACGTCCACGTGGCGATCGATCGCGGCGTGAGCCCAGGCCAGGCTGACCCGGAGAGTCTCGCTTGATGGTCACGCTCAGCCGCTGCAACGCCGCCGCGTCCAGCGGCGTGTTGTACGCCGCGCGCGGGTCTTCCTCGGTGCGGGTCATGAGGCCCCTCCGTCCGCGGTGGCCAGTGATGGAGTCGGTACGCACGACCCGCAATGCCGTGAGTGCGCGACCCGCGTGGACCTCGTACGGTGCTCTGGCCAGCGCCGTGAGCACGTCCGGCGATCTGGCTCGTCGCCGAGGTCAGCGAAGTGCCGCAGACCGCAGACTGCCGCTCGTTGCCGAGCAGGCGGCCGGCGTATCTCGCGCACCAGAACGTCAGGCTCGGCGCGCGCCGAGGCAAAGTCCTCCGAGGTGCTTTCCGCCCCGCGGCGCTGCCGGTCTGGCCCGTCGGCGAACGGCGGCAGCCGGGACCACTTCCGTCGCCACGATAGGTACTTCGCCGGACCAGCATGCGCCGCACGTAGGCATCCACTGCGTCCAGCTGGCTGATCGAAACGCCCACTTCTCGTTCAGCTGGGATCAAGACGTCCTGGACGGGGTCCCCGGCCAGGGCGTCGTCCGCGCAAACAGCCCGCGCGGTGCCCAGCATCGCCGGTAGGTGTCGCGTGGCGTACTGCTCGAAGCGGACACCGAGCTTCCTCCTCGGCTGCGAAGCGTGGCCCTACTACCTAAAATCGAAAGATTCGCACGCTTTGCTTTACCGCTCCTCAGGATACCGGAGCGAACGGGGCGCTAGATCGACGGCGAAAACCGACCAGCGGACCGCCACCGATACGCTATCGACGCGGCCGAAGGCGGTCTTCGCCCTCGACGCCGGCGCAGCCGGTGACCCGCAGCTTCCCAGCTCGACCCAGCTGCTGGTCGACCTTGCCGGCATCGAGGCGGTTCTTCCGCCGGCCTGTACTGGGCCTCTTCGCCGGCATCCCGGCCACCATGCTCCTCTCCTGCGTCGGCCTCTACGGCGTGATCGCCTACAGCGTGTCGCCGCCGCGCAAGCTGGGAGTTCGCCGTGCCCGCAGCATGGCGGTGGGGGCGTCGAAGCGGGCCACATCCTGTGGTTGGTGGTCAGGGCGGCAGAGCTGCAGGTGAAACTGGTTATGGCGAGGATCAGGCGTGGGGCTGGTGGCGGCGCCTTGCTGGCCGCCCAGGGCTTCTTCACGTTCGCTGCTCGCCGGGCTCCGGCCACGCGAGCCATCAAGCGGGCTTCCGTGGTGCACGCCGCCGAGTCCTCCTGGCGCCGGTGGCTGCTCGTCGCCTCCTACCTGCCCGGCCCGCCGCGCCATGCGCGTCGGCCCAGAGTCTCCCCCTGCGCCAGGTGTGAACGCTGGACCGGGGCGAGCCGCCGCGGCGGCTCACCTCGGATCCGGCGGCGGCGCGCTGCTACCCTAGTGAAGCGGCTGTATGGTAGCGGCGGACGATCAAGCGCGGCGGCGCCCGGCGAGGCCGGCGGCGGAGCAGGCAGATGCGGTCCGCCGGCTTGATGGCGTCCGAAGCGCTTTCGAGCGCCAGCTCGAGCTCAAAAATATCCAGCTCCTCGAAAGCAGAAGGGTGGTCGTCCGCAGCGGACCAGGTCCGCTCGGCCGTCGGATCTCGAGCGGAAGTCGGGAAGGGCTCGAAGTCGTCCGCCGATCAGTGCATGGGAGTCCACCACTTCTCTGAGGCGTCCGTGGCGGTGGTCTCTGTTCGCGAGTGGAGAGATGCTGCCTCGTCCGGAATACGAAGGGAGGAGTAACTCGCGCGACCTTACGGAGCCGGATTAAGGCCGTAGTCTGGAGCGGGCGGCGGCGCTCGGCCGCGCTCCCGCGCGGGGCGGCCGATCAGGCGCAGCCGCGCGTCGCCCACTGGCTTGCGCGATGAGCGGGTCGATTGCCGTAGGGGTGCCGCTGCGGAGAGGGGACGGTGCTCGAGCCGCCGAGCCCGCTCGCGGCGCTTTCGCAAGCTCTACCGCCGCCACTCGGCAGTCGAGCAGTGAGGCGCTGGCCGGAGATGGCCGCGCGGAGCCGGGAGAGAGGCGCTCCTGGGCGCGGGTGGCGGCGGACGCCACCGCGCCGCCCGCGTCGGCGTCTGCGCTGCGGCAGGGCTACCCGCCGGGGCGGAGCGCCGCCGCCGGCAGGCGCGGGACCAGCTCCGCTGGTCGCCCGGCCGGCAGGTAGTGGAGGGCGTCGAGCAACAGGACGGCGTCGCCAGGCGGCAGGCGGACCGCCCGCGTCAGGTCCGGCGGTCTCGATGGCCGCCCTGTCCGGCCAGGGGCGTGGCGCGCCGCCTCGGCCGTCTTCACGGCGCGCTCCGATGCCGATGCAGCCTCGTGGTGGGTGCACCGGCCCCCACCCTTCCGGGATCGTCCGCCGCGCCGCACTCGCGCTCGGCGGCCGCGCCGCGGCGAAGCAGGGCGAAGAGGATGCCGCGCCCGCAGCCGAGGTCGACGAGGCTGCCGCGGCACGGGGAGGATGCCCGTGACGCAGCAGGTGGAATAGAGCGGGTCGTAGCGCAGCTTGCCGCGGACGAACTCCCAGTGCAGGAGCCCGGTGTCCGCGGTAGCGGCGGGCCGCCTCATCGAGCAGGGCGGTCTCGTGCGGTATGGGCGCGCCGCGTCGGCTGGCCGGGTGAAGAGGCCGAAAGAGAGCGCCGAGGACGGCCGCCGACCACCGGGCTGCCGGGCGAGGTCGATGCCGGTCGCCTTGAGGTCGAGGTTGGCGAAGCTGAGCGATTCGAGCGAGGCCGGGGGCGCGCCCGCAGCCAGCGGCCGACCTGCACCTCGGCGATGAGCAGCAACGGCAGCAGAGGCGGGAAAGCTGATGTGCGAGGCGGGGTAGGTGAGCAGGCGGTTGAGGCGGAAGAGGCGGGCGACGACGAAGCAGGGGAGGAAGTGGATGCCGTAGAGGGGCAGGCAGCCGATGAACACGCCGAGCGCCACCGACAGCGAGGCGCGGGCGGCGAGCCCCCTCGGTGCCGCAGGCGGTAGAGCAGCTGCGCGCGTCGGGTCGAAGAGCGCGAGGAACCGACGCCAGCGGCTCGAGGTGTTCCGTCACTCGCGCGGCTCGCTTTCCAGCGGCGACGGGCGCAGTCCGCGGCGCGGCCAGACGGCGTCGAGGCAGGCGCGGCAGGACGCTCCAGGGACGACCGCGGCCAGCCGCTCAGACGCACGGCCGGAGCCGTCGTGGAGGAGGAGGACGTCGCCTGGCGCCAGGTCCCGCTCGAGCGCGCCGGGCGACGCTCTGCCGGCTGGCGGTCCGACGGTGTCGAAGCCGCGCCGGGTCCAGGAGACGAGGCTGCAGGCCGTTGCGGTGGACAGCCGCAGTCGAGGAAGGGTTGCGCAATCCCGGCCGGGGCGCGGAAGCAGCGCGGCGGCCGGCCGGCGAGCACCGCCAGGGTCTGCCTGGGCGGCGCCGACCTCCCGCGCTGCAGCAGCGGGGCGGGAAGCAGGCGAAGAGGTTGGGGTGGGTCCGGGTGTGGTTCTCGACCCGGCGGCCGCGGCGCGCGATCTCGCTGCCAGGTCCGGGTGGGCCGCGGCCTGCGGCCGATGGGAAAGAAGGTGGCGCGGGCGCCGGCCTGGTCGAGCAGGTCGAGCACGCCGCGGCGTCACCTCCGGGTCGGGGCCCGTCGTCGAAGGTCAGCGCCACCTCGCCGCGCGCCGCCGCGGCCGGCGAGAGCGCGGCTGACGGCTCTGGGGCCGGAGGCCGCTGCGCGGCGCCAGGCTCGCCGCCGCCAGCAGCAGGTGGTTGGCGAAGACCGAGCCGGCGATCAGGGCCAGCTGCGGTGCGAACAGCGGAGGCCGCGCAGCGCCGCGGCGGCAGTGCAAGCCGAGCGAGGCGGAGGCGAGGGAGACGGGCGGAAACCGGAGGGCCATCGGCCGTGGCCGCACTCGGCCGTCAGTCCCGCGCAGGGCCGGCCCGGTCCGAGCTTGCCGCGCGCAGGTGCGCGGGGAGCCGGTCGATGAGGATGACGCTGCGCGGCACCTTGTGGCCGGAGAGGTGGCGTCGCGGCACCAGGCGACGGTACCTCTTCGCGGGTGAGGCGCGCCGCGCGAGCAGGCGACGACGGCGCGCAGGGTCTCGCTCCCGGTCGCCGGGTGGCGGCACGCCCATGCACCGCCACCTCGACCACCCCTGCGAGGCCGCACCAGGCACCGCCTCGACCTCGCGCGGGTTGACACTTCCTCCCCGTCGACGTTGATCGGGTCGTCGATGCCGGCCGCGGAGCGCGAGCTCGCCGCCCGCCCAGGCCGCCGAGGTCGCTGGCCCGGAAGCGCCGCCGCGAGGCGCGCGTCGGTCTGCAGGCAGGTAGCCGGCCGGCGACGGCCGGCGACTCGACGCACCACTACGCCCAGCTGCGGACAGCGCGTGAGCCCCTCGTCCGTCCGTGCCGCCGGAAATCCGGCAACCCGTTCAGATGGACGATCCGCACGCCGTCGACCGGTGCCGACCGTGCCCGCTCGGCGGCCCCCCTCGCGGTCGTAGCGATGCCGCCCGCATCTCGCTGGCGCCGTAGAAGACGTGGACCGGCCGGCCGAAGGCGGCGCGGAAGCGCTCAGGTGGCCGGGCGAGAGGAGCGCCCGGCGGTGCATGACCAAGCCGAGCGACGGCGGCCAGGCCGGCGGCTCGGCCATCCGCACCAGGGCGTCGAGGTAGGCGGGCACGGTCGGAACGAAGGTGGCCTCCGCTTCGGCGCGCGGCGTGGATCGGATCGGAGCTGGCCCGCCGCCGGCAGGACCAGGGGCGTGCCGCGGAGGAGGGCGGGCAGCAGCCAGGCTCGACAGGCCGTAGGAGTGGGAGAGGGGGATGGCGCAGAGGAAGCGGTCGGCGGGCTCGAGCCCCATGGTGGCGGTCAGCGCCGCGTCGTCGGCGCAGCAGGCGCGGCGGTCGGCGTGACGATGCCGCGCGCGCTCGCCGGTCAGCCCGAGGTCAGCTTGACCACCGCCGATCTCCGGCGGCAGCGCGGGCCGCGGCGCGGCAGCCCCGAGGCGGCGATCCAGCTCCAGTCCTCCGGCCCGCGCCGGCCAGGCGCAGTCCGGCGTGCGAGGAGCCCGGCGGCCCCAGCGCCTCGACGACCCGCAGACCTCCCCCCGCGAGCATGGCCGCGGTCGAGCGGCAGGGCGACGCGCAGCCAGCGCGCAGAGGCGAGAGGCGGCGAGGAAGGCGGCGGGCCGTTGGGGGCCATGCAGGCCGATCAGCGAGCCCGGGGGCTGCCGGCGGCGGCAGAGGAGGGCCGCGCCGGCGGCGCGAGGCCAGGCGCGGCGACGTCGGCGCGGCTCGGCGGCGCGGTACCGGCGACGACCAGGGTGGCCCCGGGCGCCCGCTCGGCGAGCGCGTCGAAGGCCTGGAGGATGGGGTCGTGGTGGGGTCAAGCGTCGCAGCTGTCGGATACCAAACCGTTGGCGTTTCAGATGCGCGGATCGGATGGACGCCATCATATCCGATCCGTGCAGCCCGGGCGGCGCCCTTCGCCCGCCGGGCGGGGTAGGATTGCCCGGCAGGCGGCCCGCGCTTCGCCTCGAAGTCCGGCGCTCGAACAGCCAGGATTCTGACGCGCGCAGAGAGGCGTGACGCGCGGCCAGTGCGGCTGCGCCCGAGAGGTTTCTCACTATGTCGGACGTACCCACCCCAGCCCGGATCAAGCGGCTGATCGTCGAAAGCCTGCACCTCGAAGGGATGAAGCCCGGAGATGATCGAGGACGAGGCTCCGCTCTTCGGCGAGGGGCTCGGCCTGGACTCCGTGGACGCCCTGGAGCTGGTGGTAGCCCTCGAAAAGGAGTTCGGCATCAAGATCAAGAGCCAGGAGATCGGCCGCGAGGTCTTCTCCTCGGTCTCAAGCCTTTCGACCTTCATCGAGGGCGCACGTAGGCGAGGACCGCCTCTGACGTCCACCCCGTCCCCCATCGCCCCGCCCCGCGCCGCGTCGCCGTCACCGGAGTCGGCGCGGTCTGCGGCCTGGGCTGGGGAGTCGAGGCGCTCTGGCGCGGCCTTGCGCGCCGGGCGCTGCGCCATCGGCCCGTTCGGCCGCTTCGATCACGCCCTCCACCGCACCCACCTGGCGGCGCGAGGTGCCGGCCCCCGAACCGGCGGCGGGCGGCCGGCGGGACGGGACGAGGGCGGGACGACCGCCTGTCGCTGGCCGACCGCTTCGCCCTTTAAGCAATACGTAACTG
>ERZ1370068.158-contig-10139_pt1 | contig 31092 bp, 53 predicted proteins | sample MGYA00561227_ERZ1370068 | MGnify/ENA primary metagenome ERZ1370068 (study PRJEB38410, sample SAMEA6850437) | metagenome | study: Metagenomic assessment of the ecological functions of the soil: analysis of the soil microbiota associated with the...
GTTGCTTCGTTCAGTTACGTATTGCTGGAACTGGTGGAGATATTGGACGAGACGCCCCCTCCCTCACCCCCTGCCCTCTTACAACTCACACGCTGGATCGCTGAGTACTATCTCTGCCCCTGGGGGCAAGTGCTGAAGGCCGCTGTCCAGAAGGTTTTCCGCGTCAGACAGAAGCGGTCTATACTCTGACGGCCCAAGCCCAGGACCATCCTGAGTACCTGGCCGCAGGGGAGAGCAGAGGAAGTGCTGCAATGCCTCGCGCACTTACGGGTACACAGGGGCAGCACGAGGTGGAGCGTCTGCTGGAGGTCCAGGATCTGGCCCCCTTGGTTGCGGCGTTTGGAGCAGCATGGCCTGGTGCTCCGACAACAACAACGTCTCGCCCCGAAGACTCAACCGCGCATGGTGACGGTTGTCCGCTTACGCCTGTCATCCTGCTGAAGCGGACGCCTTGCGACAGCAGCTGCAACAGCGCTCGCCCGAACCAGGCAGCAGTCCTAGCCCTTTGCAAGAGCAGCCAGTAGTGGGAGATGGCGGCCCTCCGGCAGCGCTGCTCCTGGAGCTCCGGCTGCAGTGAAGCGTCTCGCCCTGCACGCTGCTGTGGAAGTCACCCAGGTCGAGAAAGATGCGGGCTGTAGTACCCATCAGCGTCCTATGTGTTCTTCTCCACCTGCCCACCTTGAACCAAGCCCAACAGCATGCCTTGTGGCAGATTGAAACCAGGCTTGCAGTCCGCCGATAGCGCGCCGGTGCTCTTGTATGGCGTCACCGGCGAGCGGCAAGACTGAAGTGTATATGCGTGCCATTGCCACCACCTTGCGTCAGGGCAAAACGGCGCTCGTGTTAGTCCCTGAAATCGCCTTGACCGATCAGCTCGTCGAGCGCTTTGTGGCGCGTTTTGCCTCGCACATTGCGGTGCTCCACAGTGGGCCTCTCGGCGGCGAACGGTTCGATGAGTGGCGGCGGCTGGCCGGTGGTGAGGCGCGCATTGCTATTGGCGCACGCTCGGCCGTCTTCGCGCCTCTGGACAATCTTGGTCTGATTGTCGTTGATGAGGAGCACGACACCTCGTATAAGCAGGAAGAAACGCCGCGCTATAATGCTCGCGATGTGGCCATCGTCCGGGCGCAGCAGTACCACGCCGTCGTCGTCGTTAGGCAGCGCCACGCCAGCTCTGGAAACGTTCCACAATGCCCGCAGCGGTAAGTATCTGTCGCTGTCTCTGCCGCATCGTGTTGAGGACAAACCGTTACCTCAGTATCACGGTGATCGATCAACGCGCCCACGCTACTGCCAAACGAGCGAGTCATTTCTACGCCACTCTATCAAGGCCATTGCCGCCTGCTTGCAGCTGTCAGGAACAGTGTCTCATTCTGATCAATCGGCGTGGCTTCGCCGCCTACCTCCAGTGTCGTGATTGCGGCGCTGTGCCGCAGTGCGCCCATTGCAGTGTCTCTCTCACGTACCATCGGCGTGATCGTACCCTCAAATGCCACTACTGCGATTTTTCCCAACCTGCCCCACTCTGTCTGTTTCGCATGCTCCAGTCCAGCCTTGTACCCCTTCGGCCTCGGCACCCAGCAAGTTGAAGAGGTGTTACGGGCCCTGTTTCCCACGGCGCGTCTGGCACGTATGGATCGCGACACCACCCGCGCCAAAGCCGCTCACCAGCGCATTCTGCGCACCCTGGGCAGCGGCGACATTGATATCTTGGTGGGCACACAAATGATTGCCAAAGGGCATGATTACCCCAATATCACCCTGGTCGGTGTGGTGTCGGCCGATGCAACACTCGCCATTCCTGATTTTCGTGCCCCTGAGCGTCTGTTTCAACTGCTCACGCAGGTGGCTGGTCGGGCCGGGAGAGGGCAGGCGCATGGGCACGTCTTTCTCCAGACCTATCGTCCTGAGCACTACAGTATTGCTTTTGCCCAGCATCATGACTTCACAGGGTTTTTTCACGATGAGGTACAACGCCGTCAAGCGATGTTGTATCCTCCCTATGCCCGCCTGGCACGCCTCATCGTGGACAGTCCGGATGCCGTACGGGCCGAGGCGGCCAGCCGCTGGCCTCGGCGCAGTGCTCCAACGTCGTATGCCCCACCTCCAACACTGCCACCCTCTTGGGACCAGCGGAGGCTCCTTTAGCCAAGATTAAGGACCGCTATCGCTGGCATATGCTGCTGAAAGCGGCTTCGGAGTCGAGGCCTTACATCAGTGGCTGAAGGACACGCTCGCCGAGACGCACCAGGATCGCGACCAGCTACGGGCTGCGAGAATCAGTGTGGATATTGATCCTGTGACTTTTCTCTAGTGTCTGGGACCACGGCCTGCGGCTCTGTCTAGCAGCGGCTGTGCCACTCGTGACCGCATTGCACCGGTCTACAAAATGGGCTATACACATTAGCGAATTTGCATGTGGTATCGTTTGAGAAAACATGACGCAAGGAGAATGAAGGACACAGAGCATGGCGGTGTTGCCAATCCACGAATTTCCCGATGCGGTGTTTGCGTCGCAAGGCCGGGCCGGTTGTGACCATTGACGATACCCTCCAGCGCCTGATCGACGATATGATTCAAACCATGTACCGACGCACCGGGTATTGGCCTGGCTGCTCCGCAGGTAGGGGATCTCGCCCCGCAACTGTTCGTAGTCGATGTGACGAGTGGCCGCGATGCCAACGCTCTGATGACGTTCATCAACCCAGAGATTGTCAAAGCAGAGGGACGGATCCAGGAAGACGAGGGATGCCTCAGCCTGCCGGGGAGTGTACGGTCCCACACCACGGGCCACGCATGTGATCCTGCGCGGCATGAATCGTCACAGGGGAGATTGTTGAGGTTGACGGAGAAGGGTTGCTCGCACGGGCCTTGCAGCACGAAATGGACCACCTGCAAGGCACATTGTTCTTCAACCGCATGGGCCCAGCGGCTCGTGATCTTGTGATGCGAAAGTTTAAGCGCGCCTAACGGCAGCGGTCACTAGGGCAGGGCCGGAGTTACTCCATGCGCATCATCTTCATGGGCACGGCACCTTTTGCGTGTCCCACACTCCGCACGCTGCTCGCCTCGCCGCACCAGATCGTTCGCCGTCGTCACGCAGCCGGATCGTCCGCGTGGGAGGGTCAGCACGCCACAGCATCCGCCGTCAAGGCCCTGGCCCTTGAGCACCACGCTAACCATCTTTGCAGCCAGCAAGTTTGCGTCCAGCAGCGGTGGTCGACGCACTGGCCGCCTATGCGACCAGAAGTTATTGTGGTGCGTGGCGTATGGCAATCATACTGCCGTCGGCTGCTGCGCGCTGCCACCGTACGGCTGTATCAATGTACATGCCTCTTTGCTCCCCAAATACCGCGGGGCTGCCCCGGTGCACTGGGCCCTCATCCATGGGGAAACGGTTACAGGCTGTACCATCATGCAGATGGACGAGCATCTCGACACCGGGCCAATGCTGCTGGCGTGAGGGCGTGCCCCATCGCCCCGGAAGACGACGCGCTGAGTCTAGGGGCACGACCTCGCAGAGGCTGGGGCAGGGGCATGACCTGACGTGCTGGCAGCGCTTGAGGCGTGGCACTCTGACGGCGCAGCCCCAGCCTGATGCCGGGCGATGCTATGCCCCCAAGCTGACCCGCGATCTGGGCCGTCTCGATTGGCACGCAGCCTGCGGTGACCCTGCACAATCTCGTGCGCGGTCTGGTGCCCTGGCCCGGAGCGACGACAGGGTGGCGTGGCACCGAGGTGAAGATCTGGCGCACGCGCGTCCATGCCACAACACCGCTCACCTCTCCGCCGGGAACGATCACGGCTACTGCTCCCAGATGGCCTGTGGCGTTGCTTGTGGAGCTGCAGCAACTCCTCGTGCAGGAACTCCAGCTCGCGAACCGTCGTCGTATGTCTGCCAGGGAGTTTGTCCAGGGGTATCGCGCGCAACCGGGAGATCGTTTTGATCAAGACCATGCCGCCACCGACAGCGCGGCAGACAGCGCTCCAGATACTGCACACGCTTGAGACGCAGCACGCCTATACGGATGTGGTGCTGAGGCAGGTGCTGCGTCAGAGCACCCTGGAGCGAGCGTGATCGGGCCTTTCGTCACGGACTGTGTCTATGGCGTCACGCGCTGGCAAGCAAAAATTGATTGGCTGCTCGGGCACGTGTGTCGACGTCCACTCGAGACATTAACGCCCTGGATTCGTAACGCCTTGCGCCTTGGGGTGTATCAATGCCTGTGGATGGAACGCGTGCCACACAGAGCGGCGGTGCATGAAACCGTTGAACTGGCACGGCGCTTCGGTCATCAGGGGACAGCGCGCTTCGTGAATGGGGTCTTGCGCACACTCCTCCGGCAATATCACCACCTACAAGTTACCGGATGCGGCCACCTGCCCGGCAGCCCACTTGGCGGTAGGCGTGCTCGCACCCGCAATGGCTGGTCGAACGGTGGCTGCAACGTTACGGCTGGGAACGTACCCAGGCACGCTGTGCGGCGAACAATCGTCCCGCTGGCATTACCCTGCGTCACCAATACGCTCCGTATCACGCCACAGGCATTAGCCCAGCGTCCTCCAGCACGAAGGTCTCCAGCACATCACCCCATCTCGTGTCGTCCCTGAGGGCTCTCATTGTGCAGGGGACAGACCGGCTTGGATATGCTGCCGAGCTATGCAGGAGGGTCTCTTTCAGGTGCAGGACCAGGGCGCCATGCTGGTCGCCCGCCCTGTGCCAGGCACGACCAGGACAGCGGTGGCTCGACGTGTGTGCTGCTCCTGGAGGAAAGACGACACATCTGGCACAATTAATGCTGGATACCGGACAGATTGTGGCGCTCGACCTGCAAGCAGGGCGTGTACGCCTGCTGCACCACAACATCAGGCGCTCTACGCTTGTCGAAGCGTTACAGCGCTCGTCGCGGATGCCACCAGTGCTCCGCCCATACGCGGGCTGTGCGATGGTATTCTTGATTGACGCCCCGTGTTCTGGATTTGGGGTGCTGCGCCGTCACCCTGACATCAAATGGCGCAAGACAGCCTCTGATCTGGTGGCGTTACAAGCGGTCCAGCTCAAGCTGCTGCATATCCAGCAGGCGTGGCTCGCAGCCCACGGGGTGTTAGTGTACAGTGTATGCTCGAACGAGCCGGAAGAGACACACGAAGTGGTCCAACGTTTTCTGGCCGACACATCCACATATGCGGCTTGATGCCGTCGACCATGAGCTCTTCACCCCAGCCTCTAGGGTCTGCGGCGAGTGCCGGCACTCTTGATGTGACGCCAGAGCAGTGGAGCACCGAGGGAGTGTTCGTTGCCCGCTTTCGCCATAAGGACGCACTCATGATAAGGACAAGCCTGTGACACAAATCGCACCATCTATCCTCGCCGCCGATTTTGCCCGCCTGGGTGAAGAGATCGCGCGGGTCGAAGCCGCTGGCGCTGACCTGCTCCATGTCGATGTCATGGACGGGCACTTCGTGCCCAATTTAACGATCGGACCGCCTGTCATCAAAGCCCTCGACGCCGTGACGCGCTTGCCACTCGATGTGCACCTGATGGTCCAGGAGCCTGACGCGCTCCTGCCAGCGTTTATCGATGCAGGGAGCGATAATCTGACGGTCCATGTCGAAGCCTGCCGTCACCTGCATCGCACCATTCAGATGATCAAGGACGCCGGCATGCACGCCAGTGTCGTGTTAAATCCTGCCACACCGCTGCACGCCCTGGAGGAGATCTTGCCTGAGCTGCACATGGTGTTGCTGATGTCGGTGAACCCCGGCTTTGGCGGACAACGCTTTATTCCATCGACCCTGGAGAAGATCCGTGCTTTGAAGCAGCAAATTACCGCACGGGGTCTGAACGTCGCTATCGAAGTCGATGGCGGCGTCAACGCCTCCAGTGCCCGGGCAATCTGCGACGCTGGGGCGGAGTGTCCTCGTTGCCAAACACCTGCCGCGATTTTTGGCCAGCCAGACTACGCGGCGGCGATTCGCGCCTTGCGTGGCTGATAGCCCTGCGATCAAGGCAGAGAGGGACTCCTCTCTACCTTCGCCACCGCCTGAAAGCCGGCGCGTGCTGCCTGCAAGCCGTGAGCGCCGTCTGGCGGTCTTCAGCCTCCAGGGCCAGTGAAGAGTTGCCCGAGCCAGGTGCGGTAGGGGCCAGTTGGGCAGAGTGATCGATAAAGTGCTTGGTGCCGTTGAATGTCAGGTGACCTTGAAATCGTCGAGGCTGGGCGGCAAGGGCTATCGATCAGGGTCTGGAGTTTGTCTGGCACCAGGGCCACGTTGTTCAGGGCCGAGGAGACTGGCGATCTCAGTAGCGCGCAGCGCGATTTTGGTGCGCTGGCTTCCACGGTGGGATGCTCCACCAGCGTACCGATGCGCTGTGTACATTCGACAAAGCGACCGGTGGTAAAATGCTTCTCCGCGAAATCGCTCAGCGCTGAGCGATCATCAGGATGCCGTTCCAGCCAGTGCTGATTTAACGCAAAGGCTTCTGGGAGTGAAACAGAATCTCATGATAGATGCCACTTTCGCCGTGCGATAGGCTTCTTACTGCATCCGGGATACACTTGCCATACATCAGCCATAGCTTGCCGCGGCGTTGGGCCAGTCTTCGAGAGCAACATACGCTTCAGCTAAGTTATCCTGGGTTTGTGCCCATGGGCCTGGCAGGTCCTCACGGGTCCGGCCTCAGGGCACGCTGATAGGCAGCCACGGCTTGCGCGAACCAGGGTTTGCCGGCTACGTCGCCCGCCTGCATACCCTGGGCAGCGAGCCTCCCCCAGATAATGCTGCCGTCATGGCCCACGGTTGCGGGAGATGCTCGCGGGTATGCACCTCCAGGGCGCGCTGCTGCGCTGCGGCGGCTTCTGCCAGCGCCTTTGGGTGCGCTCATGGCCACGGCCCCGCCTTCCCTGGGCCACCAGTGCCGCTCCCGGCATGAGTCTGCGTGGTGGCCCAGGAGTTGTGGCTGGTGCTCGGCAGCGTACTCAGACCTCTAGATGCCTGGCGGTATCCGTGCTATCGCCTCGGTCAGCTAACCGGTCCACACCGCTTCTCCCTGAGCTGCGCTGCGCCTGCACGACCAGCGCCGGTGCCCACGCCGTCTGCGTCTCGGCCCAGTAGTGTGGCATATGCTCGCGGGTGCGCACCTCCAGCGCCTGTCGATGCGCCTCCAACGACCTCTGCGAAGAGCCGTTCCGCCTCTGGCCCCGCACTCCAGCGTCCCTGCTCGACCAGCACGCGCCCCAATCCGTGTTGCCCCCCGCTCCACGGCTCGCGGCTCATCTTCCCGGGAGGAGACCTCGAGGGCGCGCCGATAGGCCACTTCTGCTTCCTGTGAGAGGCGTTGCCACTGCTGCTCCACCGCGCCGCATTGCCCTGTTCAACCAGCGCGACCCCCAGGCCGCCTTGCGCGTCCCTCCAGTCGATACCGGGCTGTGCTCAGGGGTGTACACCTCTAAGAGGCCCGTCTATACTCCCGCACCGCGTCGGCCAGCAAGCGGGCGCCTTCCCGCACCTGGCCTGCCTGGTGCCTTGCGCAACGAACGCCTCTCCCAAGAGGCTCTGCGCCGCACCACCTATGCGCTCGCGAGGACGCACGCTCGCGGGGAAGCACCTCCAGCGCCTGCCGCTGCCCCTCGACCATGGCCTCGGTCAGCAAGCGGGCGCCTTCGGCCCCCTCGCTCCAGCGTCCCTGCATAGGTCAGGACTACCCCCAGCAGCGCTGTGCGCCAGGGCCCTACTGGATCAGCGGCTGGGACTCACGGAGTATACACCTCCAACGCCCGCCGGACGGCTGCGGCCGCCGCACCTCCGTCAGGAGGGCGTCTCCCCTTCTGCACCACCACGCGTCGCTCCCTGATCCAGAACCAGGACCCCGCCAAGGTCCACTTGTGCTCCCGCCCACAGGCTTGCGGCTGGTGGTGAGGAGTATACACCTCAGCGCCTGTCGAGGTGCCGCCAGGGCCGCCTCGAGCCAGCGCGTCCTGTCCTCCCCAGCTGGTCCTCCGTGACCCAGATTGCGCGGAGGCGTGCCCCAGTTGGAACTGTGTGAACGCCCAGTCTTTGAGGCCTGCCTTTTGCCGCGAAGGCCGGCACCGTTACCCGACGCCTGCGGAAGTATGCCGCCGCCGCACTTTCCACCAAGCGGGTCCTTTCCTGCCCCCTTCGTTATCCGACTGCCAGAAGAGGACACGACCGAGGGAGAATTACACGTGCACCCATGCCCTAGTCCTGCTCGCGGGTAAAGACTGAGCCCGCTGGAACATGGGCCTCTGCAAACATACGGCCCACTGGCCTCTCCGCCGAACACTAGTGCTTGTAAATGGAGTGAAAATCCTAGGGCAGCCTGCGCCGCAGCCATAATTTCGGCTGTTCCGGGCGGGAGATGACCTCTGGGCGTGCCGATACATAGCTTTACCGCGCCTCTTGCACCAGGCGCAGGCTTTCCTCGCCACGCGTATTGCCGCCAGCTCTGATGACAATACCAACCCCAAGCTTTACTTGTGTCTGGCCCATTCCTGGGAGGTGCTCGGGTATGCACCTCAAGGCCCGCCGAAACGCCTGCTCCGCTTCTCTGAGAAATTGCAAAGGTAGGACGCTTTCTCCTGCCTTGCAGGCATAATAAAGGCCGAACCAATATCTCTCCAGAGGGCAGCCCATAATTGTGGTTTCTGTCTTTCGCAACATACTGCATGGCGCGCTGGTAGGCATGCTAACGCCTGGTCGGGCTGTCACTCGTTCACATGCGCATCACCACCTGCCAGCCGAAAGTTCCGGACAGCTTTCGCATGGTTACGCTCTGCTCCTGCTGTTTGATTTCTGCCAATTTTGTTGGCTTCCATATTCTAAGAGTCGTTGAAGAGTTTGCTCGCTTCCCCCAAAATTCTTCCTGGCAAATGCCAGCCAAACCCAATGTTGTATAGATCGTTCTGGTTTTTCTCAACTTCGGCTATCCAGGTGTCAATCTCTGCCCCTAGCTTGCTGGGCACTAAAGCCATACTTCACCGCCCACTCTTTCACATACCGGCTAAAATCAATCGGCTCTGGCTTGCCCTTAAGTGTGACGTGTTTGCTTGGCTTGTTCCGCGACATTTTTGAATAAAATTTTTCGAGTGGCGATGTCGTGGGTCCAGAACAACATGGAGCCTACGGGCAGCAGCGCGCACTTCCACCAGCCCTTTTGCTGGGTCGTCTGGGATTTGCATATCCCCATCAACGGGTATTGAATGCGCCAGCCAGGCTTCTCGACATCGAGCCTCACCTTCTCCCCGGCTTTGAAGACTGTGGGCGAAAACACGAAAGCGCCCGCGTGAATCAGTCGTATCTCGGTCTCCCGTTTGTTCATGATCACCGTGACATTGACTTCGGGGAGCCTTTCGCCATTCCCGCCAATATGGATCACCTCCCCGCGCAGCCAGCGTTCCTGCGCCCACGGTGAGGCAGGGACAAGTACCCAGAGCAGCACATAGAGCACAACGCGCCGGTGTATCACTTTCCCTCTGCATGGTGAAGTTGAACGAGGTATTGCCCTAGTGTGGCATCCGCTCTATACGTGACATAGCCGCCTTTGCGTGCGACGAGTCTGACGGGACGCTGCGGCATGGCTCGGACCTGGAGTGTAAAAACGCCATGCCTATTGGTACTGGCAGTCCGGTTGAATTCCGGTACAAAGACCTCGACATCGGCCAGCGGCTCCTTGCCTCTCATCCGCGATCATCCCAGATACAGTTTGTAGCACTTCCGTCATCGCTGACGGGCTCGTGGTAGGTCTCCCGTATCCTGGTTGGCAAATCCGAGTGCTACAGTGCTGAGGCTGAGCAGTGCCGCCAGGAAGACTACCCACGTTTGCCATTTTCCAGACCAGCTCCTGGCAGAGCTGGTGTGCAAGCGTGAGGTGGATGTCCCCGCCTGCCTGATAGACGTTGCCTTGCACATGCCAGCCTTGCTGCATAAACATGGCTTGGCGGTCTGAACGACTTCGGCAGGGTCGGTAGCCGTGATTCCCCTAAGGTCGATGACCCTGGCATTCTGCTCTGCTTTGGAGGGTGTGACCGGCTGTTGTAAGGCATGCAAAATCTTGGGGAGGGCCTCATGCGGCAGGCGCATCAATGTCGTTGATGGCGCTGAGCGCTGGAGGGGGTGGCGTCTGATCCAGCAAGCACGGCAGGATGCTTTTTGCAAGGCCAGTGCTGTGTTCCATTCAGATTCAACAGAAGTGCGAGGCTGCGGCCTCCTTGCGACCAGACGAGCAACAGCACATCGTGGGCTGCAATCGCTTCCCCAATGGCTTTGGGCCAATTCTGGCCGCCATAGAGACTGTCCTGGTCACGCCAGACAGTGATGCCATGTGCCCTGAGGTCCTGCAAGGTGGCCGCAAGGTGCGGGCAAATCTCGGCGCGCATGGCTAGAGGAAGACCTGGGCCATGATGACTCCGAAATGCCTCGTGTCTCGTAGAGAACAGTGAGTGTCACTCTCCAGGAAGGAGCAGCAAGAGGGAACACAAGTCAAGGAGGCTTGCAGCATGGGCCAACGCTCTTGCCTTTGTAACTTATAAATTACTCTAAAGCATGGAACGCAGAGTGGCAACTCCGAGTATACATCACCGTACTGGACGCAATCCTTCGGGGGAATGGTTGCGGAGCATCACCGACAAAACCACACGTGCTCGCATCCGCACCAGGATATCACGACTGCGGCTTGGCAAATTTTGGAGACTGTCGCCCGGCGTAGGTGACGGTGATGTCCACGAACTCAGGCTCGATTTCGGTCCGGGCTCCCGTGTGTATTCTGGTCGCGTCGGAGCTGGAGCTCGTTTTTGTTACTGGGTGGCGGTGACAAGAGTTCGCAGAACAAAGATATCCAGAGAAGCCAGGCGGCACTGGCAGAAGGAGTATCAAGAAGATCATGCCCACTAGAGATTACAAAGAGTCCCTACTTCGAGGATCTCAAAGATCGAATTTGTCGTGACATATTGAACGCGGCCCTGGAGGAAGGGACCCAGAAGTCTTTTTACTCCATCTCCGAGATGTTGCTGATGCCTGGGGAGGGCTCGGCAAGCTCGCGACAGAGACGAGTCTGGCGCGTGAAGCTCTGTACCGCATGCTCAGCGAGCAGGGTAATCCGCAACTGTCGAGCCTTGAAAAATCTTGCAAGTTCTAGGGCTACGACTGGCGGTCACAAGAGCTTCATAAAAAGCTGGGGACACCCTCACCCTGAGCCCTCTCCCGCAGGGAGAGGGAACAGACCAGGGAGAGGGGAACAGCCCGGCCATTACAATGGACGTGGCAAACCATGTGCAGGCAGGGCGCGCTGTGGCGCAAAGGGTGTGAGATCGACACTGTGAGCGTGTCCATCAACAATAAGCTCGGCCATAGCAAGGCCGCTGGCCGGGCATTCAGGATGCCCCAGCAGCTATGGCCTGTGGCGATGTAGGCTCCGGTGACGTCGGGCACCTGGCCCAGGGAACGGCAGGCCATCCTCGGTCACCGGGCGATAGCACGCTTGCACGCGTTGAGGGACTAAGACCGGCCAGGGACGATGACAGGATCCCGGCAATCTGTTGGAGGAAAGGACCTGCCTCGGGACGTGGCTGTACCAGCTCAGGACTCTCAGGAGTGCTACCTCCTCAGAGAGGCCGCAGAGATAGACTTCCCCATCCGGGCGTGGATAGACCTCGGGCGCGAGGCGCTCACCAGTCGCGGTGACATAATCCACGAACAGCGCCTGGGCGGGAATCGCGGCGGTGGGCTGCAAGGTGATGCTGTGGCCCTTCAGACCCCACACGGGCGGCAGCGGCAGCCAGGCGGCGGCGCGTCCTGACCATGGACCCATGGCAATCACTACCGTATCAGTGGGGAGGAGTTGCCCATCGACACGCACGCCACGTACCTGCCCCTGGGACACCTCCAGGCCGTCCACGCAGCCTATCCGTAGCTGAGCACCGCGCTCCAGGGCCGCATCCAGCAAGGTCTGTGTAAACCTGGCCGGATGCACCTGGGCGGTGGTGGCCGGTGTCCCCAGGACAGCATAGGGGATACCCTGGCTATCTAACCAGGCCAGTTCCTCAGGCACCTTGTGAGAGCCTCTTGAGGTCGTGCGCACCCGCAGCAACGGCCAGGGTGGTTAGCCGTCTATAGCCATAGTCCGCTCCCAGCGTCTGCGACAGTTCAGCGTGCAATTGAAAACTCTTGCGGGCGAGGAGGCGAGGGGTGAGCTATCGCACCAGTCCAGTGCCAGAAACCCGCCAGCCTTGCCGGAGGCGGCGCAGGCGACGCCACATCGTTCCGATGACGGTCGCAGCCACGCCGCGCAGCGGAGATAGTACGCTACCGCGGCACCGATCACCCCGCACCACAGATCACCACGCCAGCACTTGCCTGATGTGCCATAAGCATCTCCTACGCTTACCACGCGGTCAGCAGAAAGACTCCCGACACGATGAGCATGGTCCCCAGCACAACGCGTCCGGTCAGCCGCTCAACGCCTTTGAGAAACACAAAGGCCAGCGCCAGGACGAACAGCGGTGCCGTGCCATTCAAGGGCGTGACGACGCTCACCTGCCCCAGCCCAAGGGCGACTCAGCACGAGGAGAACACCGACATTCTCCGCCACGCCGGCCACCAGAAAATACCACAGGCTTTTGCCATCGCATGCCACGGTGCTGAACTGGCCAGACACCATGAGGTAGGCGGTAAAGGCGATGAACGCCGTGGTGACATTGATAGCATAACCAAACATGGGAGGCGCATGACTCAAGCCCAGCTTGCGAATGATGGCCACGGCCCCGAAGCAACAAGCGGAGAGAAAAGGGTAGAAGAGGTGCACTGGGCGAAACCCCACAGAGCGTCCACTCATCGACAGCAGGATGGTGCCCAGCACAATGACACATGTGCCAGCGAGAATGGGTAGGGTCACCCGTTCTCCCAGGATCAGAATCGCCAGGCCAGTCGAGATAAACGGGTTGAGGTTATTGATCGCGGCCGCCACAGGGGCACCGACTTTCTCGATGCCCTTGAACCGGAAAAAGCGGCCGGCTACCGTGCCCAGCAGCCCTGAACCGATGAAGAATGGCAACGCCCTGGCATGGAAGGCAGACACCGGGACCGTGAGCAATGTGGCGGACCCAGACACAGATGAAACCAACCACGAGGTTGATCCAGAACCCGGCGTAGGCATTCGAATGTCTCGAGACCCTGTCGGAACGTAATGGTGGCAGCAGCGGAGCACAGCGCACCCGTCAGCGCCAGCGCATGGGCTGTGAAAGCCATGGTCGAGATCACGCCTCCCCTGTCCTAGAACAGGGCAATGGGGTTGGCTGGTGAGCCGGTGCCGCCAATCACTTTCAGCGGCGCAATGGTCAGCATAAACTCATACCGCCTCCTCAGCACACACCTCCGCCAGCGGCTGCAACAGCGCGTTGTCCAGCAGCGCAATGCCATAGGCAAAAATGGCGCCATGCACGGACCAGGAATATCGTAGCCGTTAGGCATGAGGTCCATCATGTCCCAGACGAGGACCGCGATGTCATGGTCGCGCAGAAAGGGGAGACAGGAGGCATGGAGCCCGGGCCGCTCCGGATTCGGGGTGCCGAAGGGCACGCCGTAATACTTGGTCTGGATGGTCCGCCTGCAATGCCTCGCGACCGCTGTACACCACGAGCGCATCGCCCGGCTCCAGGGCCACGCCCTGCGCCTTGGGCGATATCTTCTAATTCCCAGCCATGCACGGGTTTGTCAATAGTGACGTAGGGCTCGCCACGGTATTTCGGGACATCGAGCAACACGCCACGGGTAATGAGCCCGGTGCTCCAGTGCTCCACACTCCCAAAGGTGGCCCCATCAAAGGTAATTTCCTTGTCCGGGTCGCGGCCGTTCCACATGCCCTGGTCGTCCCACGTGTGACACAGCGCATCGAGATGTGTCGAGGCGATGCCGTGATAATAAATGCCCACGTAGTCCGCCGAGAAGCCCCCGGTGCCACGCGGGACGATCTTCATCCAGTGCTCCGCTGGATAGGTGTTGCCTGGGCCGGGCAGTTTGGGAAAGTCACGGCTGAGGGAGACGCTACGGCCCGTCCGGACGAGCGAGGCTGCCTTGACGCGCTTGGCCGGGGTGATCAGGATTGATGGCGCCGACCTGGTCGTCCTGGCCCCAACGCCCCCAATTGCGCCGTTGATGCAGATAAGAGAGCACTTCCTCACGTGTAGGTATGCGCCGTTCTGCCATGGTATTCTCCTCGTTGAGCTTTATCTGCTCGTCGCTTGTGCACAAGCTATAAACCCCTGCAGCCTCTGGGAGAGGGAAGAACGTGTGCGGCATTGTAGCATGGTGAGCGTGTGACGTCCCTACGCCGGCTTACACTCCACGCTTAGCGCCCCACAGCAGGATGTGGAGGCGTGGCGAGTAGCCGTAGCCGCGGCTTTTGCAGCCTCGACCAGCCAGAGGGATTTGCTGAGCACTGCGTCTGCTGTGATGGCCTGCGGCATGAGGAGCACCCGTTCAGGAGTGAGGGAGAGCGCTGGCAGCCAGGGTATCAACCTCAGCCACGTCGGCCGGCTGGTCCACGACAAATTTAAAAATACGCCCTGCCAGTATCGCGGAGGAAATGCAAGACCGGGATATTGATGCGCCGTTCGTAAGGCACACCGGAGTGCGCGAGTTTGGGAGAGACGTTGAGCTGATGCGCCAGAGCGGCACACTGGACATTGGCGAGCGGGCGAAACCAGCCGTTTCGATCTCAATGGTAAAACCTGCTTGCCGTGAGGGCTTGCAATAGCGACGTAATATCCTGCTCAAAGGGTTCGCCACCGGTGACCACGACGCGCCGCGCCGGGAACCCCTTGACCGTGTCCAGGATACGCTGCTCCTCCCAGAGAGGGCCACCACGCCAGAGTGTACTTCGTATCGCACCACTGGACACCCCAGGCTACATCCCCCTAGGCGAGATAAACGCTGCGGCCTGGCCGCAACTGACCCCCTCACCCTGCATGGAGTAAAAATTTCCGATACCTGTAACGTCGACATTTTAACGCTACTCTGCAAAGCGGTATGTCTTAACTCTCTACCTGAACCAGGAGCTGCTCGACAGACAAGAGGCAGCCCGTCGCATCGGTCCCTGGATGAGACCCATGCCAGTCGTCCCCAGCCACGCCCACCATCGCCAGCGCCGATTTCCCGACGCCCTCGAACATGCGCACCATCACCCGCTGCACGCGCGCGGGCATGCGCCGGTATATGCGCCGCAGCGAGGATGGCCGAGAGGTTCTCGACGGTCGCATCGCCGTCGATGATGCGCCACTTCGCTAGCTGGGCAGGCATAAACGGTGTGGCCCAGCCGCCGTTTCAAAGGCAATGGTGAGGAGTCCTGGGCATCCGGTGGTCCCAGCACGCGTGGCACGTGGGGCAATCACCTTGTGGTCGAAGAGTCGCCAGGGTCTCCTTCACCAGCTGCTTGGCCTCCCCAAAATCAATGACAAACCCTCGGGCGTCCGGCTCGCCACGCAGCATCACCGTGACGACCGAACTGTGGCCCGTGGAGACTCCGGCATTGTGAGGCATGCCAGGGCAAAAAATGACAGTAGTCAAAATTGAAACGGTCATCTTCGAGAATTAACCACGTCGCCATAGATCGAGTCCCTTTGTGCTCCTGAGTCTCTGGCGAAACGTTCTCATCCTCTAGCAAGATACGTCCGGAGGCCACGGCGGATCAACCCTTTTCTCAGGCTACCTCCATGGCACTGCGCGCATGCACAGTACGCGCGATAGGATGCAAAGGAGGCTTTACCTCTATGGGGCCATCTGTTAGAGTAGCGCCTACTTTTCCAATGGACGACCCTGTACTATCAGGAGGAAGCTATGGCTACCGTCAGCCCTGTCACCGACTCTTTGCCCTGGTGCTCGAACGCGTCAGTCCAGCCAGCCAGGGGATTGACGAAACCTGTCTTGCCCGTCTCTATGCGCGTATTGAAGCCCACATCGCTGCTGGCTGGTATCCGGGCGCGGCCATTGCCATGGCACGCCACGGGCAATTAGTGGCCACGCGCAGCTTTGGCGTGGCGCGCCTGGCGACGGCCAGCACTCCCGGCAGTGCCAGCCACGGACCAGACCATGTGGCTGCTCTACTCCCAAACGAAACCGGTCACGTCGTGTGCCATCTGGACTCTGGTAGAACGCGGGCAGCTGCGCTTTCATGACGCGATTGCCGATTACATTCCGGAGTTCGCCAAACATGGCAAGGGGCAAGTGACCCTGGCCCAGGTGTTATCACATCAGGGCGGCTTTCCCAATGCCAACGTGCACCCCCGCGGCATGGGAAGACCACAACCAGCTACGCCAGGAGGTCTGTGACTTCACCCTGGACTGGGAGCCAGGGGCGAAGAGTCATGTATCACAGCGCCGCCGCCCATTGGGTACAGGCAATCCTGATCGAGGCCGTTACCGGTCAAGACTATCGTCAGTATATCCGCGACAACGTCACGCAGCCACTCGGACTCCAGGGAGTGTGGGTGGGGTGCCTGATACCCTGTATGATCACCTGGCTCGGCGCCTACGAGCGCACAGAGAGTGGTGAGCATGTGGCCCTCGCCGAGCGCAATACCCCGGCCTTCTGGCGTGCCGGTGTGCCCGGCGGTGGTGGGTACGCGACGGCGACTGATCTGACCACGTTCTATCAAATGCTCCTCAACCTCGGCACGCTCAATGGCACGCGCCTTCTCAGCCCACGCACGGTGCAATATGTGACGCGCAACTACACCGGCGAGCGTATCGACGAGCGGTTTTGGGATGCCCATGCACCGCGGCCTGGGCGTGCACGTCCGCGAGCACCACCCCGATGATTCGTGGCCTCGGCAGTACCGCCTCGCCCAGTACCTTTGGCCATGGTGGGGCAGGGACCTCGTACTCCTGGGCTGACCCCGAGACCGGGTGTCTCTTGTACCTACCTGTCCAACTCCGCAGATGGCCGAACCCTACCATAGCCGCCGTCTGGACGAGATCATGACGCTGGCGCATGCCGCGGTGGTGGAACTCTAGCCAGAACGTTCAATACAAGTGCCTTAGCTCCTTCTCCCTGCGGGAGAGGGAGCTAAGGGCTCCTCTCGATGTGTTGCCCTCACATGCGCTTATCCCGATCAGGGAGCAGGATGTCCGCACCATCGCGATGTACGAGCACGGGCACGACCGTCTTCGAGAGATGCTCAATGCCAGCAAAGCCTCCTAACATCGGATGATCCCACCGCAAGCCAAAGTAGCGGTGGGCTGCCACCGACATCTTCAACTGCAAGACAAACGCACGAACCCAGAGCTTGCGCCACCATGGCAGCTCTGGATCCACCATGATTTCTTCTTCACCGATCTCAATGTTTGCCAGCGACAGATCGAGGTGCTGAAGCTCCGGATGGGCATTGGCCTCTTGCAAAATGCTGGGCACATCCGGTTTTTGCATAAACCCGAAATGGGCCACAATCGTCCAGACATTGGCTCCCAAGGAGTGGATGTCATACTGCTGGTCCAGCTCGACGATCGGGCGACGTTGCTGATCAATCGTGAGCAGGAGGAGATTTTTGGCCACGGTGCCATGCCGCTTCAGATAGGCCCGCAGGACCACCGGGACCCCATCCGTCTCCTTCGAGACGGGACGCGAGGTCATGAAGACATCCGTCCGCTCCGCCTCTTTCAGGTCACGGGTGTTCTCATGCAACACCCCGCCATGGTCAATCAAGCGCTGCTTCAAGGCGAGGAACCAGCGCATGTCTCTGTTGGCCGCAAACCCGGCATACGCCTGGGCCAGCAGTGCATGCCGGCCCCAGTGGTAATTGGACATGGCCACAAAGAGGCCCAGGCCAATGGCGAGTGGCACGAACCCGCCTTCCAGAAATTTCAGGGTATTGGCCAGGAGAAACATCCCCTCCAGCCCCGCAAAACCGCCGAAGAGCAGGCCGGCCCGCAGTACGCTCCAGCGCCAGCGCAGGACAGCCAGCGGAATCATGGCCAGGGAGGTCGAGAGCATCACGCCGGAGACGGCCAGGCCATAGGCCGAGGCCAGAGTGCGAGCTGGACTGAAAGGTAAAGATCAGCACCAAACACCCGGCACAGAGCAGCCAATTGAGCGACCGTATATAAATCTGCCCCGCATGTTCCGTGCTCGTGTGGGTAATGTCCATCCGTCCGCCATAGCCCAGCGCGATGGCCTGCGCTGTGAGCGAGTAGGCGCCGGAGATCAGCGCCTGGCTCGCGATAATGGTCGCCATGGTCGCGCAGACTCACCATGAGGACGAGCGGTCCTATCCCTGGCACTACGGCATTGAAGGTCGCATAGAAGACATGCAACTGGTCGGGCAGCGCGCCCCGCCCTCCAGGTGCCCGAGCAGAAAGGCGCCTTGCCCACAGTAGTTGAGCAGGAGGCACGGGTAGGCGAGCCCCAGCCAGCCCACCTGAATAGGCAGACGGCCAAAGTGCCCCATATCCGCATACATGGCTTCCCCGCCGGTGACCGCCAGCATGACGAACCCGAGGACCACCAGACTGGGTGACCATCCCAGTCTGGCCAGAAAGATGAGGCCGTATACAGGGTTGACGGCCAGGAGAATCTGCGGATGCCGCCAGACCAGGACCACTCCACACAGGCCGATACTGACGAGCCACAGCACCATGCACCAGCCGAACCACAACCCCACCTTGGCCGTCCCTGTGCGTTGCACCGCGAAGAGTGCCAGGACAATACCCGCGGCAATCCAGATGACGTAGGGCTGTAACCCCGCCGTGATGTACTCCAGACCTTCGACGGCCGACAGAATGGAGATCGCGGGCGTAATCAGCCCATCGCCATATAACAGCCCTGCCGCCAGGATAAGCATGCCGGTCACCAAGCCCGCGCCAAGATACTTCACGCCATTGAGCAGCCCTAAGAGCGCAAACACGCCGCCCTCGCCGTGATCGTCGGCATACAGCACAAAGCCAATATATTTGATCGTAATCAGCAGGAGCAGGGCCCAGAAGATGAGCGACACGGCGCCCAGAATATTGTCCCGCGTGATCGGCACCTGGCCGTACGTATGGGCCCCAAAGAAAATCTCCCGGAGGGTGTAGAGGACGGAGGTCCCAATATCCCCATAGACGACCCCGCAGGCCCGCACGACGAGCAACGCAAAGCCAACACTCCACCAATGTGGCGTCCGTTGGCCGTATGCTGGTCGGCTGGTCCACTGACCGCGGTATCAAACAACCGCATCGCTCTTCCTTTCAGAAAGAGGAGAAGAAAAGGCCAGCAGGTATGCTCTCCGTTCAAGCGGCACCTTGCGCGGTGCCCAGCCGCTGTTGGTGCAGTGCACAACGCACGGGCACGTAGTCTGGCATACGATGTGTGACAAGCCAGCGAGACCGCGTGCCTCTGGTGCAACGGACGCCCATCGCCTCGGAACGTGGGCGGTGACTGCACCCGCAGACGCTGTGCTACCGTGGTGTGGGATGCTAAGGGTGCAGGAACTCGCAGGTTATCGACTACAGGCGAGGGAAGGACACCCCCCAGCGTATGGCTCTGTCCCGTGATGGGTCACGGCAGACATACGCGAGGGCCCCAGGGTTGTAGTCAACATGCCTCGGCCCAGGCTGCTCGGGGAAAGGGAGGTCGGTGGAGAGGGTACGCATCGTGGCGGTGGTCCATGCACAGGCGCAAAGGGGTTGCATCACCATCCACGCAAGGAGTACATCACCTCGCGGAGGAGCAAACACACCAGCAAGAGAAGACCCCACAGCACAAAGGGCTGTCGCAGTAGCAGCCGCCACGGCACCGGAGGACTCTGATGATAGGCTTCCCACAGATTCGGTAATGGCGGCTACCTCTCCCCGCGGTGCGTGCTCTACCTCCGCACGCCATGCCGCACACGGCAGTGCGATGCCTGGCAGTAGACTCTGGGCAGGGGTCGAGTGGCTGCCACGAGGCTTCCGAGAGGTTTGTTACACAGCACACACCTATCTTCCACTTGGATGCGCCTTCTAAGTCAGAAGCCTCCGTTATCTTGGTACGAGACGAGGACGTGCAACCCTCCCTTGCTTGCATATGTCGGAGCAATGGACCTAGCAGACCTTCCCCGACAGCCTGTGGGTAGGGATTGTGCCTCACGCTCGCATTGTATGGATCTGAAGTTTCTATTATAGCAATTATATGTATATTGAGAATCTATTAAAGCAAAAATGCATATCGCTGCTGCGCCATGACACGAAATATGCATATGATGTGTGCGCAAGGAGCCAGCAACGCAGGCTATCTGCAGGATTTTCGCAGGTAATGGAGACGGTGCGATGGAAACCTTTGGGCAACGGTTGCGTGGGTTTCGGAAAGCCTCTGGCCTCCACCAGGAGGAGTTGGCGGCACACGTCGGGCTGCCAACCACGGCTATTAGCAAGATAGAAAATGGAACCCGTGACGTCACATTAGCGGAAGCGCAGGCGCTCGCGCGGGTCCTCCATATGGATCTCGGCACCTTGGCCGGTGGGCCGGAGGAGGGGCTCGGTAGCACGCTCCACCGGCTGGTCCTGGCCTGCTCCGTCGAGGGCCGGCACGACGCCATTGGTCTCTTGCGTGGTCTGGCGGATGCGCTCGAAGCGAGCCTGCCGGATGCTCCAGGGCGTGACGAGGAGGCCCACAGGAGCAACGGCCTCGCACCAGCAGACCGCGATGCGCTCAGCAGAGCCCGACACGGGGCCTCCGCACCCCAGTGTGATGCGCTCGAACGCCTTCGCGAGGGCGTGGGAGCGAGGCGTCGCTCGGGCCCACCGCGCCACGCGATGGCCTCCAATGCTTCCCTCTGAGTCTTGGGCTGGCCCTCGGCGTGTTTCTCCTCGATATCTCCCTGCCGCTGGGGTCGTCGTCGGCATTCCCCATGTGGCCGTGGTGGCCCTGGCCGCTTGTGCCCTCCGGTGGCGTGCGGTCGTTGGTGTCGCCCTCGGTTGCACCGGACTCACCCTCCTGGGCTTTGTCGGCTCGCCCCGGAACCCCCGCGTGGTTCGATGTCACCAATCGGGCGTTGGCGCTGGGGACCCTGTGGGCGACGATGTTCCTTGTCCGCCGCTTCTCAGCGTGGGGAGGCGGCCCCTCCGCCAGCCCTATGCCAATGAGTATGCACCCCTGTGGAGGTAAGAGTGGCTATATGCACCCTCGTTACCCATGACAAATAGGGTTACCGTGGCTCCGGTTTCACGGTACGGAGCAACGTCAGCTGAATGGCATGCAGGCGTTGCTGCAGTTTGCGCATAGAAAAAGTCAATCCGGAAGTCCAACATGTCCAGATAGAGCACCCGGTAGGTTTCTTGAGCAGCCTGCGTGCTCTGATCCTCATGCACCAGCGCTGCGGCCTGTTTCTGAGGGTCACTTTGTGGATACCACTGGCGAAATTCTGTTTCGATCCGGTTGTGGCGTCCAGTCCTGACTCACCTGTTTCGAGAGACGCCCTGAAAGGGCAGAAAAACATGCCCGCCTTGGCATCCCAGGTTTTGGTCAGGTAAATGCGCACGCGCCAGCACTGGAGGGGTGACTGGTCCCTGGGTTGCCGCATCTCAAAGGAGAGGCCTAACGCATGATACTGGATGTGCGTCCCCTGGCCTTCCTGGCGTCTCTCTGGATCCTCGATGGCAGAAGGGGGACCAAACATGCTGCGCAGCGTGTCTGCAGTCATGGCCGAGAACAGCGTGCCATTGATCTCCCGCGATATAAGTTCACAATCGGCACCTCCGGTGAGGCACTCTCGGCACGGACGCCGAGCGCCAAGCAGACCCCCAAGCCAGATCAACACCCAAGCGGCGCAGGCAGACTTACCCATTGTAGGCTCCCTGACCGACGCGCGGCACGAAGACGCGCGGTTTGTAGGCGGGGCAGCTGCGATGTGCCTGCCCCACAACTCCGGCGCGAGGCCCATGGCAACGATGGGATAGAGTATTTGTGCGTTCGTACGTGCCTTCATATCACCATACCCCACAGTCGTCAGTGTAAGGAGTGCCCAACAGCCAGAAAGCCCTTGGAGTTCATGGCGCTCCTGATCTTGAGAAGGGGTCTGTCGCATCACTCTGCCTCACTCGCAGGTCACGCGGGCCGCTCTTCCTACGCGAACAGTCCGCTGCCGCCCTTAACTGACGATCTCTTCGCGCACTTGTAAGTGCTCGATGTGGGCCTGCTTGAGTTGCGCCATTTCCATGGTTTTCCCACGCAGCATCCGTTCCGTTATCTCCAAGAGATGCTGGGCCGCGATCATGCGGGGCATGAGGTACATAATCGGCCCCCTCGGCATACATCTGTAAAGCGCTCTGAGGGTTTTCCGCCGTGACGAGCATTTTCGCGTGCGGACAGAGACTTTGAATATGTTTCATCAGGCGAAGATTATCCGTCCCGGACCAGGATGCTGTCAGGAATCGTCGAGAGCACGATTTTCGCGTCATGGATCCCGGCATGATGCAGGGTATCAAGATGGCTAATGTCCCCATAGATCACTTTGACCCCATAGGCATCAAGTTTGCGGTGTACCTCAGGGTTAAAATCGATGACGACGATATTCTCTTTTCTCCCACTAGATATGGCACCCGTGTGTTCATCCCGATCGAGGACTTCATGCAGGAACGAACTCGCGACTCGATAAAACCCCAGCAGTACAATATCTTTCGCTCTCGAGAGCCTGCGCTGTCGCTACGGCGTGCCGATGTCTTTGAGGCCCAGACGCTGCAAGAACGCCGCGAGCCATTTTTGCAGGGGATCGCTGTACTGAATCATATACGTCGAGACAATTGAGGTCAGTAACAAAGACAAAAATGATGATGGAGAGCGTGTCGTGGCTTATATGGCCTAGCGTCAGGCCAAGAGCGGCGATGACCAGCGAGAATTCGCTCATCTGGGACAGATTGATCGCGGTCAAGAGGCTCACACGATGGCCGTTATGCAGGGCATAGAGCAGCGGCGAGACCGCGACAAAGCGCGACGCAATCAGGAAGACGGACGCCGCCCCGGCGATAGCGAGCACTGGGAGATTCTGAGTGCATTCGGCACCTCCATCCCCAAGGCGACGAAGAACAGCGTAATGAAAAACTCACGGATGCTGATGATTTTCGCAATTACATCCAAATTGTACGGAAGGTGGAGATCGCCACCCCGGCAATCAAGGCACCCATCTCCGGGAAAGCCCAGTGCCGTGGCTCATCCCTGCGACCGCAAAGCACCAGCCCAGTGACGCGACCAAGATGATTTCCGGCAACTTCGCCACGGCGTGAAAGAGCGGGGAGGCATAGCGACTCAACAAGAGGCTCACGGACAGGAGGAGACCGCCTTTGGCAAGTGACACGAGAATCCCCACGATATCGGGACGGGCGAGATTGGGTTGCAGGCCCAGGATGACGATGGCCCAGATATCTTGAAAGACCAGAATCCCCAGCGTCAGACGCCCGGCCAGGGTGTCTAATTCAAATTTGCTATAGAGCAATTTCACCACAATCGTGGTGCTGCTAGGAGCGCAGCAGCAGGCGAGATACAGCGCATCATAGGTGCCCTGACCAAGCCCGTAGCCGAGCCAACGAAAGAAGCCCACGCCGAAGGCGGTACACAGGAGAAACTGGGCTACCCCCGAGAGGAGGAGGGATGTCCCGGCCTCTTTGAGCTTTTTCACATCTATCTCAAGCCCGATCATAAAGAGCAGGATGATGAGGCCGATTTCGGAGATGGTGCGGATATCGGCTTCACTGGTGATCAGACCCAGGCCGATCTGCGGGCCAATGAGCACCCCCGCCGCGATATAAGCAAGCAGTAACGGTTGTCTGGCCGCATGGCTGAGAGAGGCGAGCACCGTGGCGGCCAGAATACTGATGCCAATACCGGCGATGAGTGTGGAGTCATGCCCTGCGCTCTCTGCCGCCCACACACCATCGGGGCAGAGCCAGAGCCCGACACTCACGAGCGCTCCAAGCATGAGCAGACGGCGTGCTGGTAATCCTCCCTCCTGCCCTAGACATCAACGGTACCTCCCATAGTCATTGAGCGACGCGCTACTCCTCGTGCCGCAAGGCGTGCACTGCCGTAACGCGCGGTTGAGGGTATGACACGAGAGCCCAGGCGGTGATCTCAGGTCTGCTCTGCATCGACTGCCTCACCGGGGACCTTCCTGCCCGTGACTGACGTCCACGCGTGGCAATAGACCAGGAGGGGACTCGCAATAAAGACGGTGGAGTAGGTCCCAGCAATCATGCCCACGAGGAGCGCAAAGGCAAAGTCGTGTAAGACGTCTCCACCGAGCAGGAAGATCGCGACCACCACGAGGAGGGTGTAGCCCGTCGTGAGAAGGGTGCGACTGAGCGTCTGATTCACGCTCGCATTGACCACAGCGGCAAACTGGTCACGCCGCTGGCCCGCATATTCTCGCGGATGCGATCGAAGATGACGATCGTATCGTTGAGAGAATACCCGATAATGGTCAAGAGGGCCGCGATGATTTGCAAATCAAACTCCTTATCAAACAGCGCAAGAAATCCCACGGTGACCAGGACATCATGATAGATGGCCACGATAGCCGCCAGCGCATAGAGGAGCTGCAACAGCAGGCTCAAGACGATGAACGCGACGAGCCCGCCAAGCAAGCACGACGAGGGGGAGAGCCCGAGGAACTCCAGTGGGATCGTGTAGGTCACCACGAAGAGCCCAGCCGCCAGGCCGAGCGCCACGAACCACTTGGCTTCAAACCGTCCAGAAATATAGACTCCCGTGCCCAAAATGGCATACAACAGCGCAAACAGAGCCTGACGCCGCAAGTCCGTACTCACCTGGGCCCCGACAGCTTCCGTCCGGCGGAGTTCGATGGTCTGTCCAGGCAAACGCTCTTGCAGGACGCGCTGGACCTGCGCGCCGACGTCCTGTCCCGCCCTCGGCCTCCTGGGCGACGCGGATCAAGACTTCATGCGTCTCGCCGTAGTGCTGGACGATGCTCCGCTCCAGGCCCATGGTGCCGAGCGCTTCGCGCACCGTGCCCAAGGTCCGCAGGTTGACTGAAGCGCAGTTGCAGGAGTACGCCCCCGCTAAAGTCAATCCCCTGATTCACCCCGCCGCGCCATACAATCGAAGCCGATACCGATGAGGATCACGACTACTGGATATGCTAATCCAGATCTTAGCTTTCCCGATAAAATCGATCTGCAATCCAGGAGGGACTAATTCCAACATACGCGTCTGGCCTCTCGACAGGCATCCGACAACCGCCTCCTGTGTGGAGAGAGTCCGCCATCCCTGACAGGGAGCGGTTGCCCTCCCCTACGCCTCTGTGCTAGGAAGGAATCTGCAAAAATCGAGCCATCTGTATCACCGCACGATATCGTACATAGGCGCTAAGGAGGAGGGCATTATGCCCCATTATAACTCTTTTGTGTGGCTTTTTGCCCCGTATTCATCGCTTTGCCAGGCGAGTTGCTACTGTTCATGGACAGGCAAGTACTGCGTCGCTTCTCCCTGGCAAACATCTTGCAAGCTCTACAGCTATGGACTGCCCTCGTGAGAAGAGCCTATGGAGAGTGTGCTTCGTCCAAGGCGATGTCCTCGCAGTTGCATGCGGACCTCACAATACACGACAATGGTGGCTGACGTAGACATGGAGCAGGAACGCGGGACAGCACCGGCTGATCCACGTCCTCACATAGGAAGCATGCGAGACATCAAGCAATGGCACCAGCCAGCAGGACCAGGAGTCGCTGTGCCTGTCTGGCTCAAGGGCTGGTGTAAGTTGTCCTGACCATGATGAGTCTTGGCACCAAACTCACCTGTTATCTCTTACTTGGGGTGTTGGTGGTCATGGGGCTTGATCTGTATCTGAGCGTCAAGCGCATCCAGACTGACCTGCTGCATGACGTGCGCCGTGAGGTGGCAGCGATGAGCAGGACTCTGCACCTTGCCTTGACGCTGATCGATCGCACCGACAGCCCGGGACCGGTATTTTACGTCCTTCGTCGCCAGCCTGAGTCGACTTTGAGAACGTGCTTGATGTGGTGTTCTATGACCACACGGCCCAGATCGTGGCGCGCTCGACCACGCTCCAGGAGCACCAGCTCCCAGAAGTGAACATCCATCAGGTCATGACCACGCAGACCCGGCTGAGGGCTCTTCAGGAGCTGGACGGGTCCAGCGCTACTACCGTGTTGAGCCGATGCATCACGGCAGGGAAGGCATCGCCGCCATGCTGGTGCTGGAAGATTTCCCGTTCTTTACCCGTGTGCTGCGTGAGCGCATCGTTGTAGCTCTGGGGGCAACCCTGGGGCTGCTTCGCCGTCCTCGCCAGTATTGTCGCTGTCGTCGTCCGACGCAGCATTGCCCAGCCTCTCCGCACCCTCACCCGGCAGGTCGAGGCGATTGGCCAGGGACAGTTCACCCAACGGCTTCCCACCACCGCGTCGGTGATGAGATCGGCCGCCTCGCCCACGAGTTTGACCGCATGTGCCTCCGCCTGGATGCCGCCTACCGTACCCTGGAGGCTGAGAACGAAGCCAAACTGCGCCTCGAACGCGACCTGCGTCAGTCCGAGCAACTGGCGACCTTGGGGAAAGTCGCCTCACGCCTGGCGCATGAAATCGGGACTCCCTGAACGTCATCCAGGGCCGGGCTGAGCAGCTCTTACGGCGGGAGAACCTCCCCGAGAAGATCGGGCATTTCTTGAGGTGATCGTCTCCCAGATTGACCGGATCAGTGGCTTCATTACCCAGCTGCTGGCCCAGGCACGCCGGTCCGAGCCGCACCTCCGCGTGGTCCACCTGCATGATATTGTGCGCCGCGTCTGGGAGGCCGTGAGCGATCGCGGCGCCGCCGCGAACGTTGAGGTTGAGGCTCGAACTGTCCGAGGGGCTGCCGCCGGTCATGGGTGATCCGGAACAATTGCAGCAGGTCCTCCTCAATCTGAGTGTGAATGCCCTCCAGGCGGTTGGCCCAGCCGAGCCGGGTCGTCCTGCGCACGCGCTTCCAGCCGGACGGGCATCTGAGCCCGGCAGGCCATATCGAGGTAGAGGTCGCTGACACCGGTCCAGGGATTCCTGCCCACGATCTGCCGCACATCTTTGAACCGTTTTTTACGACCAAAGGTGTGACGGGAGGCACCGGCTTGGGGCTGACGATTAGCCGTGAGATTGTCCGCAGCCATCACGGGGAGATACGCGTCGAGAGTCGACTCGGGCAAGAAACACGGTTCATTGTGTCCTTGCCGCTCGCGCGTGCGTTGGCGGCACAACCCGCTGGCGGTGCAGATGCGCATCCTCTGCCAGCACTAGGAGAAAGGACAGAACGCTATGGGGAGCGCAGGGCACCCAAGGCGAGCGCACATTGTGGTCCTGGACGATGATCGCGAGATGGGCGCCTGGCTCGTCGATCTGCTCACGGAAGAGGGCTACACCGCCGAAGCGTATCAGCAGGGGACCGACCTCTTGGCGGCACTGGAGCAGGGCGGTCCTGATCTCCTGATCACCGATCTCGTCCTCGACGGCATCAAGGGTATGGATGTCCTGCGTCGCGCCAAACAGCACGACCCCACCCTGGCGGTCATCATGATCACGGCCTTTGGCACCATCGAGACAGCCGTCGAAGCGATGCGTTTGGGCGCGTTTTATTACCTGACCAAACCATTCAAGAGTGCAGACCTGCTGCTGCTCGTCGAGCGGGCGTTGGAGGAAAAATACCTGCGGACGGAGATCCAGCGCTTGCAACGGGAGGTCGAGGGGCATTACCACTTTGACCGCATTATTGCCAAAAGCCAGGCCATGCAGCACGTCTTGGCCCTGGTCGATCGTCTGAAAGACCACCACGTGAACGTCCTGCTTAACCGGGGAAAGCGGCACAGGGAAGGACCTCATCGCGCGCACGCTGCACTATCACAGCGGCCGGAAACACGCGCCGTTTGTCCCGGTCAACTGTGCGGCGTTCCCCGAGCATCTCTTAGAGAGCGAATTGTTTGGGTACCGGCGTGGCGCCTTCACCGATGCGCGCACCGACAAGCCAGGGACTCTTCGTTGCCGCCCATAACGGCACGCTCTTTCTCGATGAGATTGGCGACTTCCCCTGCCGTTACAGGCGAAGCTCCTCCGCGTCCTCGAAGACAAAGCGGTACGTCCCCTGGGCTCGACCCACAGCGAGACGGTGAATGTACGCATGTGATTGCGGCCACGAACCGGGACTTGCGCCGTGCCGTGAGCGAGGGGCAGTTCCGCGAGGATCTGTTCTATCGCCTCAATGTGGTCGACATCCACCTCCCGCCCCTGCGTGAACGACCTCGAGGATCTGCCGCTGTTGATCCAGCATGTTCTCAGCGCGTTCGGCGCATGCCCCTCAGGCGCGGCGTCTCTCCGAGGAGGCGCTGCGTCTCTTGCTCCACTATCCCTGGCCCGGCAACGTGCGGGAACTCGAAAACACCCTGGAGCGGGCACTGGTGCTGTGCCAGGGGAGGGAGATCACACCTGCCGATCTGCCAGCGCCGCATTGACGGGGAGCCAGCCGCAGGTGGCGGGCTTACAGGCAGGCGCCCTGATGCGCCGTTGCACACTGGCGGACCTCGAACGCGAATATATCCTGCTCGCCCTGGAGTGGACTGAGGGGAAGAAAACCGAGGCGGCCGACCTCTTGCAGATCGACCGTAAGACGCTCTATCGCAAGCTGGTCAGTGGGGCCATGTGATGCATGTAATAACCTTCCCAGACAGGTATGGACGTGGTGCTAGATGCTCAGGTAGGGGTAGAATCATGCAACGACAGAGCCGTCTGGGGCGTGGAATATCTACATGGCTACTTTGAGTTGCTCGCGGCGGTCTGTCGGGAATGGTGAGGGGCACGGCACCCCCACCCTGCTTGCCAACATCGCCCAAACCTCAAAGATGGGCTGGCGACTTCCCGGATTACACCAGCCACCTTACGCCTACCCTCTGCCGACTCCAGAGGCGGTGGAGGCCACCAAGATCGCCGCCACACAAAGCCTGACGCGGTGCCCTGTGGTCTGTTGGGGGACGTTGTGTGCACAAGGTTCCAGCCTGGCGCCTCCGCCGGACGCACCGCAGGAGACGACGGTGCTCTTTATCGGCTTGAGGGACCGTTATAGCTCAACCCCTTAGCTTAGAACATCAGCAGAGTGATCCCCACAAAGAGAGGAATCAGGATAAGGCCGCTGTAGACCATATACCCGAAGAATGACGGCATCCTGATCCCAGCGTCCTCCGCGCACGGCTTTGACCATGAAATTCGGTCCGTTCCCGATATAGCTATTAGCGCCCATGCAGACCGCCCCCAGGCTGATGGCCTTCAGCCAGATGTCCTGCACGCCAGCCACCGTCGTCCCACCGAGCGTGAGACTCGTCTGCACCCGTGCAGCCTCGAAAAATGTCATGTAGGTTGGGGCGTTATCGAGGAAGGAGGAGAGGGCACCGGTGATCCAGAAAAACCTGGCTGGCGTGTTGACCTCCAGGGACGCCCCATGCTGATCTAAAAATTCCAGCGCCGGGATCATGGTCAGAAAGATGCCCAGAAACAAGACTGCCACCTCGATGATCGGGGCGTAGGTGAACTGGTTCGCGTGACGCGCAGCGGTCTCGCCGAGGAGGAGAGAGCCGCCTGTCGCCGCCAGCATGAGGAGCATCCGCCATGGCGAAGGGACAAGCGCGACTGCAGTAATGACCAGCCCCAGGAACAGGAAATTGATACTGCCCTGGAGACGTAGAGGCTCAATGTGCGTCCGATCGAACTGCAGCGCTTGTAAACTCTCGCGGGCATGCATGATGATATCCCACACGCCATACACCACGAGCAGCACGACCACCATGGCTAAGCCATACCGGCCACAGGGACAGCGTCCAGGTAAAGGGGACACCGCGCAGATAGCCCAGGAAGAGCGGTGGATCCCTAACGGTGTCAGACAGCCGCCGATATTACTGACAAGAAAAATAAAGAACACCACCGGTGTGGGCGACGTTACGACGCTCAGCGTTCGTCTGCAATAACGGGCGGATGAGGCAGCATCGAGGCGCCAGTTGTGCCCATGATACTCGCCAAGACGGCCCCGAGACCAAGGAAACAGACGATTCACCACTGGAGGTAGCCTGCAGGTCGCCGCGCAGAGCAATACCACCTGAGATCGTGTAGAGTGACCCCATCAGCACCATAAATTCCGCATACTCCAGCAGGGTTGTGCTGGACACGGTACACCACCCTGCCTCCCTTGCAGGAGTGAGATAGCCAGCGACCAGGTACCCCCAGAGTGAGGGCCACGAGGGCTTTGTTGGAGTTGCGATTCCCACCAATGGCGGGGCAACCAGTGGTAGCAACGCGATGGCCAGGAGCATGAGCACAAATGGCACGATCAGCAATAATGACACCTCAAAGCCTCCTTTGGATGAAGTACTGGATGATATGCTCACATCGGGCCCGTCAGCTTGGCACCCGCTCGCCACTGCTGCGCTGGATCGGGCTCTGCGTCCTCTTGCCCGGAGCTTCTCCCCTCTAGCTCCTTGTGCTACCTCTCTTTCCCTCTAGGGAGGATTGAGGTGAAGGGCAGGGTCTCGTCCTTTGTCTGCAGTGCCAGACTCTATATATAACTGACATTCTCGTGTTGCAAAACATTTTTGTCCATTATCATTTCATTTTTTTTGTTCTATCATTTAAATCTGACAAAGAGATATTTGAAACCTTCTTAACACCCCTAGGATGTTGCATGGGTTATGACAAAAGTACATCTTGGCATGGAGGTTTTCCTTCTTTTCTCTTAGTATAAGGACTTTATGAAGTTTACTCGACGGTGGTCTGTTGAATGATCAAACCAGCAGTGGTCTTCTTGAACTATCAGAATGTCCAAGATCATGAAGAAGGTTTTCAGGATGCCATCGCGAAACCTACGCTCTTGTGTACCATCCTGTGAAACCTACGCTCTTAGGCAAGCTATCTCGCTTGCGAGGGGCGCGTATGCGAGCCGGAATGGCGACGCGCTGGCTTTATCTCTTACTGCTCGGCGAGCATAGGCATTGCCCTGATATTTTAAGGATGATGTACCTCATCTCTGGTCTTCTCCGGGTCGCCTGCCGTTGCTGCTGATGCGCCGCCAGTGCTCACCAGAAGCAATACGTAACC
>ERZ1370068.3844-contig-2943_pt1 | contig 31091 bp, 54 predicted proteins | sample MGYA00561227_ERZ1370068 | MGnify/ENA primary metagenome ERZ1370068 (study PRJEB38410, sample SAMEA6850437) | metagenome | study: Metagenomic assessment of the ecological functions of the soil: analysis of the soil microbiota associated with the...
CGTTACGTATTGCTATCAATCGCTATTGAACTCGTGCATCAATATTTGAACCGATTTTGAGCACTACCACACAAATGACAGACTAGTGAGGCGCTGATGGCCCAGTCTGCGCGGGCTCCGCTGTTCGCGGACCTTGCAGGATGAAGATGAGCGTTTGCATCGAGGCATGCGGAAGAACGGCGGCTGGACGCAGGCGAGGTGCTTGTCAAGGAAGGGGAGCCCGCGAAGAACTTTTTTGTTCTCTTCGAAGGCGAAGTCAGCGTCGCCAAGAGGTACGGCGATCAGCAGATCACTGTCGCGCGCTACCGGCCCGGCGCATTCTTCGGCGAAGTGCCGCTGCTGCTCGGCGTTCCTTACATCCTCTTGACGGCACGCGCCGAATCCGACTGCCGGCTCGTCGTATTTCCGGAGGATGGGCTTCTGGCGCTTGCTGACGGCTCTGTCCGTCGATCGCCGGCGAGATTTTTCGCGCGATGGCGGCGCGCCTTCGCAACCTCGAGGGTTCAACGCGACAACAAGAAAAGCTGGCTGCGCTGGGAACGATGTCCGCCGGTCTTCGCGCATGAATTGAACAATCCTCCGCGGCCGCGCAGCGCATCGCCGTGCATCTGGGAGAGGTGATTCAGAGCAATTCAACTGGTCGCCCATCGGCTGCACCACGCGCTCGAGCCAGACCATTGGGATCGGCTGATCGCGCTCGCGGGCGGGGCTTTGAAAACGTCTCGGCGAGCAGGCATAACCACTCGATCGAGCAGAGCCGATTCGGAAGACGTGCTCGGCGCCTGGCTGCGGAAAGCGGCGTGGCTGACGCTTGGAAGATCGCGCCGGTGCTCGTCGGCGCCGGGGTGGATGAGGGAGCGCTGGCTTCGCTCGCGTCGAGGACCTTCCTCCGAGCGCTTTCGGCGATGCGTGTGCGATGGATCGCGTTGCGGCTGACGATCCGCGCCTTGCTCGATGACGCGGAGCAATCCACCGGACGGATCGCGGACTTGGTCTGATGCGGTGCGTTCCAGTGCGCGGCAGGAGCGCGCCGAAGCCGCGGACATCGATGTTCATGAGCAAATCAAGAGCGCGCCTCTGCGGTTCTTGATCGCAAGCTCAAGAATGTTCGCGTCACCCAGCATTTTTCGAACGACTGCGGCCACGTGCGCGGCTATCCGAGCGAACTCGCGCAGGTGTGGGTGAACCTGCTCGATAACGCCGCGGATGCGGTGAACGGCAACGGCGAGATTTCGATCCGAACGCGGCGCGACGACAATCAAACCGTCGGTCGAGATCACTGGACAACGGATCCCGGCATCTCGCCGGAAAATCTCTCGCCATATCTTCGAGCCGTTTTTCACCACAGAAGGGCGTTGGTTCTGGGAAAGGTCTCGGGCTGACGATCAGCCAGGGCATCGTGGGCGAACGGCATGGCGGTGAAATCGAAGTCGAATCGAAAGCCGGCGAAACGCGCTTCATCGTGCGATTGCCCGTGCGGCGAGTTGAGAGGAATGAAGCAGCTGAGGCGGTCGCCGCAACCCGCGCCGTCATGGCGGAACTTACCGGAGCGTTTTGAAGAGATGGAATCACCTCCGCACGTCCGTATCCGCTGTTTCCGGATGGGGCGTTCGCAACGATTTTTGACATCCGCTTTTCGCGCAGCTCGACGCCGTCACGAGCGTGCGTGCTCTTTCGACAGGAACAGAGATTCGTTTCAAGGCCGGGGAGACGTCGTCATTCGCGAAGGCGACCCGTCAAACTTTTTCTATGTGATGCTGGAAGGCGAGCTGCGTGTGACGAAATTCTTCGACAATCAGGAGATTTTCTCTTGGGGAGATGGTTCCCGGGGAGTTCTTCGGCGAGATTCAAATCCTGCTCGACGATACCGCATTCTGTGATCATTCGGGCGGTGGCTGACAGCCGGCTCTTTCGTCTCCCGCGCGCCGGATTTTGGGATTTGCTGCGCTCCTCGTCGGTTGTGGCGACGGGAAATCATGCGGACGCTCGCGACGCGATTGCGCAACATGGAGAGCTACACGCAGGAACGCGAGAAGCTCGCGCAACTTGGCGCGATGGCCGCGGGACTGGCCCATGAGTTGAATAATCCCGCGACGGCTGCGCGCGCAAGGCCGCCGCCGCCTTGCGCCAGAATCGTCGAGAGTGTTCAGGACTATGCGTGTGAACTCAACCAAACGCTCAGCGTGGAGCAGTGGCAGCAGCTGGTCGCGACTTCCAAGGAAGCCGTGCATTGCACCGAAACCCAGCCAAAACTGAACCCGCTCGAGCAAAGCGACCGCGAGGAAGCGATCGAATGCTGGCTCGACATCGCAGAATATGTCGCGGACGCGTGGGACCTCGCGCCCGCATTGGTGAGCGCCCGCATCGATGAGGAAGTGCTGGAAATTTTGAAGCAAACGGTGCCGGCCGCAAGATCTTGAAAATGCGATTACGCTGGCTGGTGGCGGACGTCACCACGCGCGATTTGCTCAAATCGATCACGCACAGCACCGAACGCATCTCGGAGTTGGTGCAGGCGGTGAAGTCCTATTCGTTCATGGACCAGGCGCCGTGGCAGGAAATCGACGTGCATGAGGGCATCGAGAACACGCTGATCATCCTCGGCCATAAGCTAAAGAACGTCCACCGTCACGCGCGATTTTGACCGCACGCTTCCGCGCATCTGCGCCTACGGCGGCGAGTTCAATCAAGTTTGGACGAACCTCATCGACAACGCGATCTATGCCGTGGGCGGCACGGGTCGCATCGATATCCGCACGCGCCGCGACGGCGAGTTTTTCTCGTTGAGATTGCCGACAACGGCAGCGGCATTCCGCCTGAGGCGCAGCCGCATATCTTTTCCGTGCCCTTCTTTACCACCAAGGGCGGCTCAGGACTGGACCTTGGCTTAGTCATCAGCCATCGCATCGTTAGCGGAACGGCATCGCGGAAAAATCGGATTCAGTTCAAGCACAGGTCCGGGCGGCACACGATTTAGCGTGCGGCTGCCGTTTGAGATCCTCCCAGAGCGCTTAGAGGAAGTTGATTGTATTTGCGGAGTATGTGAAGGATTTTTGGCAGAGGTATTTGGGTAAACCGCACTATGAACGTGAGATTATGGATGCTGGATTGGTGATGAAGACAAGGGCATTGGCTGCGACGTGGCCGACAGCCGCAGACTGGAACATTGGAATCCCATCGCCGGCGAAATGCGATGCAGGGTTCAAACCAGTTTTCGTTGCGACGACTGCCTCGTTGCGGCGCCGAATTGAGGAAGCATGAAAAAGCCGGCGATTCTCACAGTTGATGACGACGTAGACGCATTTCGGGCGGTGGAGCGGGATTTGCGGCGACAGTATGGGGAGCGATTTCGCGTGATGCGGGCCGATTCGGGCGCGACCGCGCTGGAATTGGTGCAACAGCTTAAGTTGCGAAATGATGCCGCTTGCGCTGTTCCTCGTCGATCAGCGGATGCCGAGGATGTCGGGTGTCGAGTTTCTCGAGCAGGCGCTGAAGGACTTTCCGAACGTGAAGCGCGCGTTGCTCACGGCCTACGCGGACACGGACGCGGCGATCAGCGCGATCAACTCCGTGCAAATCGACTACTACTTGATGAAGCCCTGGGACCCGCCCGAGGAGCGGCTCTATCCCGTGCTCGACGACTCTGCTCGACGACTGGCTGACGAGCTTTCACCCGCCGTTCGAAGGTATCCGCGTGATCGGTCTCAAATGGTCGCCTCAAGCGCACGCGGTGAAGGAGTTCCTCGCGCGCAATCAAGTTCCGTTTCAATGGCTCGACGTGGAAGCTCGACGCCGAAGCGCGCAAACTCGCCGAGCAGGCTGGCGACGGGAAGAGCCTGCCGCTCGTGATCTTTCCGACGGTTCACGCCTCAGAGAGCCGACAGCCGAGGCGCTCGCGGGAAAGGTGGGACTCAAGACACGGGCGCGAATGCCATCCTACGATCTCGGCGATCATCGGCGCCGGACCGGCCGGCTTGCGGCGGCCGTTTACGGAGCGTCGGAAGGACTTACGACCGTGATGATCGAGCGGAAGCGCCGGGATGGGCAGGCAGGTTCGAGTTCGCGCATCGAAAACTATCTGGGCTTTCCATCGGGCTTGAGCGGCGGCGATCTCGCCCGCCGGGCCGTCGCGCAGGCGCGGCGTTTCGGCACCGAGATTCTCACTCCGCAGCATGCGACGAAGATTCGGCTCAACGGTCCCTATCGCGTTGATTACGCTTGAGCGACGGCAGCGAAATCAGCTGTCAGGCGCTGCTACTGGCGACCGGCGTCTCTTACCGCCGTCTCGAGATTCCCGGAATTGAGAGAACTCACGGGCGCGGGCGTCTACTACGGCGCGGCGGCGACGGAAGCGATCTCGTGCACGAACGAAGATGCATACATCGTCGGCGCGGGAAATTCCGCGGGCCAGGCGGCGATGTATCTCTCGCGGTTCGCCAAAAGCGTGACTCATGCTCGTGCGCGGAGACTCGCTCGCAAAAACGATGTCGCAATACCTGATCGATCAAATCGCGAAAACGCCGAATATCGCCGTCGCAATTTCGCTCGCGCGTGATCGAGGCCAAAGGCAACGGCAAGCTCGATGCGCTCACCATCGCGAACGATCGAAACCGGCGAAGTGAAAACCGTTCCGGCGATCGCGCTGTTCATTTTCATCGGCGCGATGCCGCACACGAGCGCCATTGCGGAGTTGATCGAATGCGACGAACGCGGCTTCATCTTGTCCGGCCCCGATTTGATCGCAAACGGCCGGCGCCCGCGCAATTGGACTGCTGCAGCGCGATCCGCTATCTGCTCGAAACAAATGTCCCCGGCATTTTCGTGGCCGGCGACGTGCGTCACGGCTCGATCAAGCGCGTGGCCTCCGCCGTCGGCGAAGGATCGATCGCCATTGAACTCGTGCATCAATATTTGAACCGATTTTGAGCACCATCGCACAAATGACAGATTGGGAGGCGCTGACGAACCAGCTCCGCCGGGTGCCGCTGTTTGCGGACATCAAGGATGAGGATGACGTTGTCCGTCGATCACGCGCTTGAGCCTGACCATTGGTTCACATCGAAAAGCACTCACGCCGGGCAGCGTCCGCTCGGAAACGGCGGATGGCGACTCTCTTTCTTCAAAAACGCGCTCCGTCAGTTCCGCCGTGACGGCGCGGTTTAGGGCGATCGCCTCAACTGCTTCATTTCCTCTCCAACTCGCCGCACGGGCAGCCGCACGATGAAGCTTCAATCTCGCCACCATGCCGGTCGCCTATGATGCCCTGGCTGATCGTAGGCCGAGACCTTTCAGAACAACGCCCGTCGTGGTAAAAAACGGTTCGAAGATATGTGAGAGATTTTCGCCACAGCCGGGACCGTCGTCCTTTGATCTCAACGACCGTTTTGATTGTCGTCGCGCCGCGTTCGGATGGAAAGCTCGCCACCGCCGTTCACCGTATCCGCGGCGTTATCGAGCAGGTTCACTCACACTTGCGCGAGTTCGCTCGGATAGCCGCGCACGCGGCCGCAGTCGTTCGAAAAATGCCGGGTGACGCGAACATTCTTGAGCTTGTGATCAAGGACCGAGAGCGCGCTCTTTGATTTGTTCATGAACATCGATGTCCGCTGCTTCCGCGCGCTCCTGCCGAGCACTGGAACGCACCGCATCGACCAAATCCGCGATCCGCCCGGTGCATTGCTCCGCTGTCATCGAGCAATGCGCGAATCGTCAGCCGCAACGCGATCCATTTTGGAAAATGCGCTGGCGAGCAGGGCATAACCAATCAATGGAGCAGAGCGACTCGGAAGACGCGCTTGGCGACAATTCGGCGAACTTTTCTACATCATGCTGGAAGGCGAGCTGCGTGCGACAAAATGCTACGACCAGGAGATTTTCCTTGGAGAGAGTTGATTCCTGGGAGCAATCCTGCTCGAGATACCGAATTCTGTCATCTCATTTCTGGTGCGAGAAAGTGGCGTGGCTGAGGCTTGGAAGTTCAGCGCCGGTGCTTGTCGAAAGCGCGAGGTGGAGAGGAAACCGCTGGCGCTTCATTGTGTGAAGACCTTCCTCCGGGCGCTTTCGGCGATGCGGTCGCCGACAGTCGGCTGTTTCGTGTCTACCGCGCGGGATTTTGGGATTTGTTATCCTGCTCATCGGTTGCGGCGACGGAAATCCGGCGCTCGAGCAAAGCGACCGCGAGGAAGCGATCAATGCTGGCTGGACACGCAGAATATCGTCGCGGATGCGTGGGACCTGGCGCCCGTATTGGTGAGCGCCCGCATCGATCAAGGAGTGCTGGATGTTTTTGAAGCACACGGTCCCGACGCAAGATCTTGAAAACGCAATACGCTGGCTGGTGGCAGAGGTCACCACGCGCGATTTGCTCAAGTCGATCACGCACAGCACCGAACGTATCTCGGAGTTGGTGCAGGCGGTGAAGTCGTATTCATTCATGGACCAGGCCCCGTGGCAGGAAATCGAAGTGCATGAGGGCATCGAGAACACGTTGATCATCCTTGGCCATAAGTTAAAGAACGTTACGGTTACGCGCGATTTTTGACCGCGCACTGCCGCGGCTCTGCGCCTACAGGGGCGAGTTGAACCAAGTTTGGACGAACCTCATTGACAATGCGATTTATGCCGTGGGTGGCACGGGTCGCATCGAGATCCGCACGCGCCGCGACGGCGAGTTTTTCCTCGTTGAGATTGCCGACAACGGCGGCGGCCATTCCGTATTCCGTCTGAGGCGCAGCCGCATATTTTTTTAGCGCCGTTCTTTACCACCAAGGGCGGCTCAGGCACAGGACTTGGCCTAGTCATCAGCCATCGGATCGTCACCGAGGCGGCATCGCGGAAAAATTGAATTCAGCACAGGTCCGGACGGGCACCCGATTTAGCGTGCGGCTGCCATTTGAATCCTCCAAGAGCGCTTAGAGCAAATGCCGAAATGGTGGCAGCGCTCGACCATTTTGGAAATTTCTTTCGGCATTTGCTTTAGAGGGCCGTATCAGACGACCACCGTCATATTCTCCCGGGCGAGAACACAGTTTGGGAAAAGCTCTTGGCAGTGTTTCTCGACTTTGGCAAGAAAGGCATCATTGTGGTTTGGATCATGGTGGGTCAAGACCAGTTTCTTGACTCCGGCAAGCCGGGCGCACTCGACGGCCTGCTCGTAGCTGGAATGGCCCCAACCGCGGTGGTTGGCCAGCTCCTCCGGGGTGAACTGTGCATCATGGAGCAGGAGATCGGCCCCGCGGCAGGATTCGACCGTGGCAGGGTCCAGATTTTCGCCGTGCTCAATATCGAGGCAAACCACGATCGATTTCTTGCCCCTGACGATCCGATAGCTGTAGGCGCTACCGGGATGCTGATGTTTTCGGGCAGTTACGATGGCCTTCGGATAGAGAAGTATGTTCGCGTCGGGAAGCAGGAACTCAAAATCAGCTCCCATATCGCACAGCTGCACGGGGAAATATTCGCGCTGCATGGGCACTGAGAAGACGCGCTGCAGGTCCGCGATAGGGCGCTCGCGACCGAGTGCAAGGAGCGAAATCTTCTTTCCTTTGACGTAGGCCGGTTCAAAAATGGGCAGTCCTTGAATATGATCCCAGTGGAAGTGCGTGAATGCAATGACAATGGGTTTCTCCCGGAAGAATCTCGTCCTTCATGATCTCCTGACCGAGGCGCCGTATTCCTGTGCCGGCATCGATAATGCTGACATTTACAGAGTCGTCCGAAGTGATGAGGATGCAGCTGGTGCTCCCGCCGAATTCGTCGAAGTCACGTCCGTTGACCGGAATTGAGCCGCGACATCCGTAAATCACGACCCTGATCTCATCGCTGCCGTCCGCTTCCATTACCGTGAGCGTAAAGCCTTGCCCGAGCGTGCGACAAACCAAGAACCGACGGTGTGAGTTTAGTTTGGGTCAATTCGTTCACTGGGAGGTTGTCTCCAGGGTTGGGAGAAGCGGATGCAGCGGCAAAGAAGGCGGCATCCTGGGCAAGGGAATCACCGATGACCATGAACTTCGGGCCGGTACGAGGAATGGTTGCCATGGTGATGAGGGCGACGGGTTCGGGATGTTATCCTAAGATCCTGCGCAATCGCAAGCGCCGAGTAACGTTGCCTGGACCCGAAGCGTGCTTGCTGTTAAATGAATACGGGTCACATGGCTTACTCGCTCGACCAGATTGATTGGTGTGATGTTCCGCTGCTGCCCCCGATGCCAGATCCAGTCTGGGAGAGGGAATCCACAAAGCGGCTCGGGTTCACGTCGAATTTGGCCAAGTATCTCACTCCGGTGCGTTGGATGCTGCAAGCGGACGAATTGATGCAGTCGCGCGTCACGCCCAGTGTGCCGGTGGATCTGAGAGCACTAATCAGCCTCGTGGTCGCGATGGACACCTCATGCCGGCATTGCTACGGGGCCTTTCGGAGTATGCTCAAAATCATGGGTTACTCCGAGGGAGTGATCCGGAAGCTCGAAGAGAGTCTCGCCGTGAACGAATTGCCGAACAAAGAGAGGACGGCATTGGAATTCGCACGGAAGGTTTCGCATTGTGCGCCGCGCCCGTCGGAAGCCGATCTGCAGGAACTGAAGGCTGCCGGCTATTCTCCGATTGAAATTGCCGAGATCGCTTATCTGGCCGCGAACAGCGCTAGCGGCAACAGGCTGGCGACCCTCCTCGCCTTGCCACCCGACCCGCTGGAGGAAGTGGGGGCTAATTGGTTCAGGAAATTGAAACGGCCCTTCACGCGGAAGGAGTTTCGAGCGGCACTTTCTTCGATTCGCATTCCGGACCCTCCGCCTGCCTACGCGGGTCCGGGTGCGGGAACTGTAAAGGCCTTCGAAGGCTCTCTGCCGGTGCGGCACTGGCTACAGTCCTCAGCGGGGCGTGGGAATCCGGCATCACCTCAAGCGTGTCAAAGCGCTTATCTTTGGTGTAGTGGCGCGGGGTCTGGGTTGTGCAGCTTGCGAAGCGGAGGCCGCCGAAGCTTTAAGACACGAGGGCTGGACAGATGCGGAGATCGAGCAAGTCATGACGTACCTGAATTCCGGGAAGCTCGAGCCCTTTGAGCTGAAGGTCTTGCGGTTTGCCCGGGAAACGGTGCGCTATCAGACCCGCCGTGTTCAGCAACTCGCGCAGAACTTCGCGGCAGGTCTCGAACGGGAAGTCCTGCTCGAGATCGTCGGCCTGGTTTCCTACGCCAATGGTCTGGCGCGGATGAGTATCCTGCTTCACCTGTGTTGACGCCGACGATACGCTGGATCGGAGTTGCCGCAGCTTCGATCTTGGCCAACGCGGTGCTCATTATCTCGCTCTGCCGTCTCCTGAAGAGAGCCGAGTTGCTCACAATCGCACGCGAGAAGTCCACTCTGGACCTGCAGAATTTGCAGCAGGCTTTTCACCAGTTCGCACCGCAACGCGTGGTGGAAGAAGTGATCAAGCGCGGGGTTTCAACATCCGGCGAAACGCGTGAGGTGACGGTCCTCTTCGCGGATATTGTTGAATTTACTGCCATGAGCGAAACGGTGGATCCGGAAACTCTTGTGCGCATTCTCAACGGCTACTTCGAGGCAACATGCACCGCCGTGACCCACCACGGAGGTCACATCGCCAAGTTCCTCGGGGATGGTATCATGGCGATTTTCGGCGCTCCGGAGAACAACGCATGGCAATCGCTGGACGCGGTGATTGCGGCGCTTACCATGCGGGAGGCTGTCAGGAAATACAACGAAGAGCTGGGGCGTCAGGGTCTGCCGTCTCTCGATGTGCGGATCGGCGTCCACAAAGGAACGGTAGTGGCAGGCGTCGTCGGCTCGACGGAGAATCTGGAGTATACCGTCATTGGGGATGTCGTGAATACGGCAGCACGAATCGAAAGCCTGACGCGCAAACACGGAGTCGATATCCTGATCAGTGCCGATGTTCGTCCCGCACTCGATGACCGCTTCCAGGTGCGCGAACTTCCGCCGGAATATGTTAAGGGAAAGGCAGAGCCGATTGTCACGTTCGCTGTGGAAGGATTTCGCGGTGAGTTCGCGGAAGTCGACTGAGGGCTCGGACCTCCCGCACTCTTACGGCAACAGCCGTCATTGAATCGATGAACACGAATCTTACGAAGAACGGTGCGGAACTCCTCTTGGAGCAGCTGAAAGCGAACGTCTATTGATGGAACATTACTCTTGACGATTCCCGATATAATCAACTTTAGTCCCCCTACAAAACGTTAGGCTAAAGAATCCTCATCCCGTTGAGAGGCAAAAATGTCATGCGTTACAGTTTTGCGTCTGTTGCTCCGACTGGCATTCTCTACTCCTCCTAGCGGTTCATCCCGCAGGCGCCGAGGAGCAGCGGAGCGAGCCGGAAGTGCCGTCAGAGTTGCGGGTGCCCCCGATTACAAACTCCTCGCCAGGGCCGAGGCGAAAGGGGTGCAGATCTACAAGAGCGTCGAGGGCAAAGACGGGAAGCTTGAATGGGCTCTTGAGGCACCTCTGGCGGACTTATTCAGTGGTGAGGGAAAGAAGCTGGGCTCCCACTATGAAGGACCCTCTTGGGAAGCGATGGATGGGAGCAAGGTGACACGGGACAAAGGACAGGCGGTGCAGATGGCTGCGGCGCCGAACGCACAGGAAGACATTCCCTGGCTGCTCATCAAGTGTACAGGCGGAGGGGGACAAGCAGGGAACCTTCAGCCAGGTGGTGTATATTCAGCGGGTCAACACCAAAGGCGGGAAGGCCCCTGCCGAGGCTCCCATACGCGTGGGGACCAAGGTCGGTGTGGCGTACGGGCCACATACTATTGCTATGGTCGTGCGGACTAACAACACGGCTCTTGGCGCTTCTCCTCCCTGGCGGGCAGACAATCACTATCATCCCACAGGGCATCCAATTTCACCTTGCTCGTCAAGGGCGTTCCTCCTTCGCGCCGCTTCCTGCACCGCTAAACGTTTCATTCTGCAATCTTCTTCTTCTGGAGCTTTTCATGACCTTAGCTACCGACCCTATACGCGTTGCCCTAATCGGCTTTGGCTTTGTTGGTAAAACTTTTCACGCTCCCTTGATCCAATCCGTTCCTGGTCTTGAACTGACCGTGGTCAGCTCTCGCCACCGCGAAACGGTGCGGGAAATTCTACCCGAAGCGCAGGTTCTCGGTAATCCTGAGGAGGCAGCCACGCATGCTGATGTGGACTTGGTCGTCATCGCTAGCCCAAATGAAACTCATGTGCCTCTTGCGACGGCTGCGCTGAGCGCGGGAAAGAATGTGATTGTGGACAAGCCGTTTACCATCACACTGGCGGAAGCACGCAGACTGGGCGAACTGTCGCGGGCAAAGCAGCGACTTGTCTCTGTCTTCCAAAACCGGCGATGGGATAGCGAGTTCCTTGGGGCGCGGGCCATCATCAGAGGAGGGACGCCTCGGCGAGGTCCTGCACTTCGAATCACACATCGATCGCTTCCGCCCCGAGGTCCGGAAAACGGTGGCGTGAAGTCGCCGGTCCAGGAGCGGGCTTGTGTGACGATCTTGGACCTCATTTGGTCGACCAAGCCCCTGCAGCTGTTTGGATTGCCCGAAAAGGTGAGTGCGAGCCTGGTGAGGCAGCGCCCCTACGCGCAGACAGACGACTGGTTTCACGTGCTGCTCGACTATGGGCGGCTTCAAGCCATCCTACATGGTTCGTTGATGGTGGCGGGAGGCATCCTCGCATGGCGATCCACGGAACCCGCGGCAGTTGGCTGAAATATGGTTTGATGTGCAAGAAGAACAGCTCATTCGAGGCGTTGTTCCTGGACACGCGGGCTGGGGCGAGGATCCTCGTCCGGGAATTTTCTACAGTGGCTCCGAGAACGAGACGCTCGAACTACCCGTGCCCAAAGGAGACCACCGCCAATACTATTTCAGGATTCGAGATGCCATACGCAATCAGGCGCCCAGTCCCGTCACAACGGGGCAGGCAATTGCTGTAATGGCCGTCTTGGAAACAGCGATCCAATCCTCAGAGAAGGCGGAAGTCTTGTCGCTGCCGCTGACCGATCCGGAACGCGCCGCGTGGCATTCGGCGAGCGCCTAGCAGGCTGTCGGACTTGGAAGTCCGAGTGGAATTTCTCCGGGAAACCCACCGTGCAAAAGAGGACCAACCGCCCGACACCCTGCTAAAATCGCACTTCGTGCCGAATAGAGACCAAAATCCGTGTTTTTTCTCCGCGAAAGCGGAGTTGCAGCAGCCCGTCTGAGAGGGCCCGGGTTCATTTTTTTCGACGATTTCTCATGCTTCAAACTTTAGCTTCATTCGAAGTCCGAAAGGCCGGAGAGAGGAGAGCCAACTCAGCTACGCGACAACCCTGTCGAGTGCCGCGATCGCGTCGTCCGTGGGGAAACATCGCTTGCTCCTGCGTTGGCGCGAACTTGGTCTGGAGATTTCGCGCCGGGCAGGGCGACCGCAATCCCTGGCTGGGCAAGGATCCAAGCCAGGGCAAGTTGAGCGGGGCTACAGGAGAATTGCGGTGCGAGCTCACGCAAGCGCTCTGCCAACGCGAGGTACTGCGGGAGGTTTTCCTTTGCGAAGTATTTGCGATGATGCCGATAGTCGTCTGCCGGAGGTAAATGCTGAGCATCATACTTTCCGGTGAGCACGCCTTTCCCGAGCGGGGAATGCGCAATAATGCCAACTTGGTTTTCGAGACAGAAGGGACGTTTGTCAGCATCGATGGTGCGATCCGCCAGACTGTACGCGAGTTGATTGGCGACAACGACCCCCTGCTGCAGCGCGGCACCTAGAAGGTCACTGGGAAAGTTGCTGACGCCGAACCAGCGGATCTTGCCCTGCTGTCTCAGTTTATTGACGGCTTCCATCGTTTCTTCGACGGGTGTCAACGGATCGGGATAGTGAGCGAGATACAGGTCGATGTGATCGGTGCGCAATCGCCTCAGGCTTAATTCGCAACGTTCGGCGACATGGGCTGCGCTGAGATTGCATGTTCGGCCGTTGATCTGCTCGTCTCCAAAGAGGGGGCCAACCTTGGTGACAATGATCGCCCTTTCGCGGCACCCGAGTTCCTCCAACGTCTGCCCCAAGAGTTCCTCGGCCAGTCCGCGGCCATAGCCTTCGGCCGTGTCCAAGAGATTGATCCCGGCATCGAGCGCGGTTTGGACCATCGCGCGTGCGGCGGTGAAGTCGTCCCGCGCCGGCGCGTAGCCGCTGTCTGCCGTAGTTGCACCCCGGCCAGGACATCGTTCCGAGGCCGATAACGGAAAACGTGCAGATCGGATTTGCCAAGCTTGCGGTATTGCACGGAAGCCAGCTTAGCTAAACCGAGCGGGAAATCAACGGGGAGGCGCTTAAAGCCTTCTTTCAGCGAACGTTCGGTGGCAGGAGCGGTTGCAGCTTTTATATCCTGCGCAGCGTCACGATGGCAGACAAGCAAGGCGTCCGCAGTCTCGATGACGATCAGGTTTTCGACTCCACAGAGGGCGATCAGCCTTCCATTGCTGAGAACGACATTGTTGCGGGAGTCGTGCTTTACAACCTCACCGCGCAAAGTATTTCCATCTTCATCGCGCCCGAGATGCTCAGGCAGCGCGGTCCACGAGCCGACATCATCCCAATCGAATGCCGCCTTGAATGCCAGCACCTCCGAGGCCTGTTCCATAATCGCATAGTCCACCGAAATCTTTGGAAGTTTCGGGAAGCGTTCGGCGAGATAGGCGGTAGCCTCGCCCGCGGAAAGTCGCGAATGAACTCCCGAGCGGCGGTGCCAGCCGTTCGGCTTCACGCAGAAAGATTTCGGCTCGCCAGATAAACATGCCTGCGTTCCAGGCGTATTGTCCGCTCTGATAGTAGGTCTCGGCAGCGGGAAGATCGGGCTTTTCGACAAAGCGAATGACGCGATGAACCGAGTCGTGACCTTCGCCGAGATGAAGGTATCCAAAACCGGTTGCCGGGTATGCGGGAGGGATCGCAAAGGTGACCAATGCATCGCGCTTCCCGGCAACTTCTGCCGCCTCGATCAACTGCCGCTGAAAAACCGGAATGTTGTGAATGACGGCGTCGGCAGGAAGCAGCGCGCATATCGCTTCCTTATCGCGAGCTCGGGCAAAACCGACGGCCAGCGCGCACGCCGGAGCGGTGTCGCGCTTTTCCGGCTCCGCGACGACGTTCTCGGGTGGCACGAAGGAAGTTCCTTGCGAATCGCCTCTGCTTGGGCTGCATTGGTGAGGACGAAGACGCGGTCCCACGACACGAGATTCTCCACGCTGACGAACGGTTGTTTCCAAAAGCGTCTTGTCACTGAGAAGACGAAGCAGGTGTTTGGGCGTCTTGGAGCGGCTAAGCGGCCAGAATCGTTCGCCGCTTCCCCCGCAAGAATAAAGGTAAAGAGATGATCGGACATGGTAGTAACGACTAGAGAGCGAGCTGATGATGTTCGCGACAGAAGGACAAAGCAAGTCTTCGGTAGTGGTGTGCTTCGCTATCTTCACCCTTTCGGACTCGCCGTTGGAGATACGATCTTGAATCAGCGAAAAGCGATTCTTCCGCTACAGGCTGCGCGAGGAGCGCATTTGCCCTACCCCAGGGCGTCGCGAGCTCCGCAAAGGGCTGCCCACCGCGCTGACCACGTTTCGAGCCGGCGCCGGTGATCCGAGACGATCTCCGGTGGCGCATTACGAACAAAGGACTCTGAGGCAAGCTTGCGCTCGACCTTGTCCATTTCCGCCTGCACTTTGGCCATCTCGCTTTCCAGTCGCTTCCGCTCGGTGGCGGGATCGACAACGCCCTCAAGCGGCAGGAAGATCACGCCAATTTCCGTTGGACAAAGCCGCGCTGCGCCGGCTGGCTGCACATCGACCGACTCGATGGATTCCGCATTCAGCAGCACGCCAAGAACCGCTAACTCCGCCCTCACCCAATCATTCTGCGTCTGCAGCAAGCCAGCGCAGGCGCCTGTTCGAGGGAAGGTTGTAGTTTGCACGCAGAGTGCGGGCCAGAGTCACCGCGCGAAATACGGACTCCGCTTTCGGTTCTGGTGGAGGTTTCCTCAGCCTGCAACCAGCCTGCAAATTGAATGCTGCCAGAGCCAAATCCGAGACCGTGCCAGAGCTCTTCTGTGACGAAGGGAGTGAAGGAATGCAACAGAAGGAGAACACGCCTCAACGAGTAGTCGATCGTCGCAAGCGTGCCGGCCTTCCGCATGGGATTGCCAAAATCCGCCTTCGCCACTTCGATGAACCGGTCGCAAAATTCGGCCCACACAAAATCATAGAGCACCTGAGCGATCTCGCTGAAGCGGTAGTCGGCGTATCCGGTTTCGATTCGGGAAATCGTGTCGTGGAGCTTGGCCAGCAAGTCCTTCGCGAAGATGGATAGCGCATGGCGAGAGGGATCGGCCGCGACATCGACAGAGCCCTGTAAGAGGCGGAACCGGCACGCGTTCCAAAGCTTGTTGCAGAAATTCCGGCCCTCCACGATCTGCTGTTCATCAAAGCGAATGTCCTGACCCTGCGGGGCGATGCGCATGAGACCGAAGCGCAGACCGTCCGCTCCGTATTTTGCAATCAAGTCGAGCGGATCCGGCGAGTTGCCCAGGCTTTTGGACATTTTTCGTCCCTGTTTGTCACGGATGATTCCCGTGAAATACACATGCCGGAAGGGCACTTCATGCATGTACTCCAGCCCGGCCATGATCATCCGCGCGACCCAGAAAAAGATGATATCGGGCCCGGTAACCAGCGCGCTCGTGGGATAGAACTTCTTCCGGGTGGGTTCATCCATCGTTTCATGCGCCCAGAGCCAGGACGAAAACCATGTGTCCAGCACATCAGGATCCTGAACCCAGCCCTCGCCCGGAGATTCAATCTGGCAGAGAGTGGTGGCATTCCGCTCGCTTCCTCCCCGGACGGCAAGGTGGACTCTTGCTTATGCCATACCGGAATCCGGTGCCCCACCAGAGCTGGCGCGATATGCACCAGTCCTGAATATTTTCCAGCCAATGATCATAGACCTTCTCCCAGCGCTCTGGAAAGAATCGGATGAGGCCATCGCGGACGACCGCGCGAGCTTCGGCGGTCTTTGGGGATATTTTAAGAACCACTGTTCCGACAGGCGCGGTTCAACTGGCACATCAGCTCGTTCGCTAAAGCCGACATTATTTTCATAAGGCTCCTCTTTTACGAGGACGGCCAATTCGCGCAGCTTCTCAACGGCTTCAACCCGTGCCTCGAAGCGGTCAAGACCCGCGAAGTCCTCGCCGGCGAACTCGTTCAGTGTTCCGTCCGGATTCATGATGTCCAGGACCGGGAGCCCGTGCCGAAGACCGATTTCGTAGTCTGCCTTGTCGTGCGCCGGGGTGACCTTGAGCACGCCGGTGCCGAACTCGAAATCCACAGCTTCGTCGCCAACGATCGGCAACCTCGCTTGATTTTCGATTGGGAGCGGGCGCCGCACCTCTTGCCGATGAGGTGCAGCGTAACGCGGGTCGCGCGGGTTCACTGCCACCGCCGTGTCGCCCATGATCGTTTCAGGGCGCGTCGTCGCGATCTCCAAAAACGTTCCCGGCTCATCGACGACCTCGACCTTGAAATGGTAGAGATATCCCTTCTGCGGCTTCGAGATCACCTCCTCGTCACTCAACGCCGTGAGCGAGACCGGGACACCAATTGACCATCCTTTTGCCGCGATAGATCAGGCCCTTCCCGTAGAGATCAACGAAGACTTCCTGCACTCTGCGCGCGTATGCCTCGTCCATCGTGAACCGTTCGCGGCTCCAATCGCAGGAACAACCGAGTTTCTTCAGCTGCGCGATGATGATTCCGCCGTGCTTTTCCTTCCACTCCCACACGCGCTTCGAAGAACTCCTCGCGTCCCAGATCATGTCGCGTCCTTTTCTCCTCCTTGCGAATCTTGCGTTCGACCACCGTCTGCGTGGCGATGCCGGCATGGTCCGTGCCAGGAAGCCAGAGCACCTCGTGGCCTGTCATGACGCGCGCGCCGGGCGAGGATGTCCTGATGGTGTTGTTGAGAACGTGGCCCAGTGTGAGCACGCCGGTGACATTCGGCGGAGGAATGACAAGCGAGTACGCCGGCTTAGGCGAAGCCGGGATCAGCGAAAAAGTGCCCGTTTTCCAACCACCAGGCATACCACTTTCTCTTCGACCGCTTGGGGTTCGTAGGATTTCGCAAGTTCCGACATGGAGCGTCGATTCTGCGCAAAAATGCCCCGCGTTCAACCGGCTTCATGGCAAATTCCGCTTGCAGCGCCGAAAACCGCAGTCAACTTGCAGCCATCGTGCGATATGTCACTGATCAGCTTCATCTTCTGTTCATTTGGACCTCTGTGTCCAAAGCAGACTGGAACGTTGTGATTTGCGACAACCGGCGTTACGTCCCCATCGAGAACGTCGCCGACCTTCTATAAGATGAATCTGCCCGTCGCGATCGGAGAGCGATTTCGCCTCGCCGCGCCGGGCCGGAGCATCGAGGGCACGACAATGGCGGACGCGACGTTTACATTAATGGCGTCAAATACGCTCTCTGCTTCCCGATCGTTTCAAGACGGACGGACGCACGCTCATCTCGGCGATGGACGTCGTCAAGATTGTCGAGCCCATCCTGCGACCGCAGAAGATCAAGAATTCCGGCACCGGTGCAGTACGGTGATTCTCGACGCCGGCCACGGCGGCATCGACAGCGGAGCCACCGGACCGTTCGGCAAAGGAGAAGGACGCCGACGCTTGATGTGGTATTGCGAGCAAAAAGCTTCTCAGGAGAAGCGGCTATCAAGTGCGTTGCACGCGCCTCGCCGATGTGCTCATCCCGCTGGAAAAGCGGGCCGCTTTCGCCAACCGCCATGCCAACGCCGTCTTCATCAGCGTCCATTTCAACAAGAGCAGTAACAGAGGCGCTTCCGGCCTGGAAACCTACTGTCTTGCACCGCGCGGCGTGCCATCAATGGACGAGGAGAATCTAAGCTACAGCGATTATGTCCAGCACCCTGGCCACAAACACGATCCCGCGAACATCGCCCTGGCGACCACCGTGCACGCTGCGTTGGTTCGTAACCTGGGTTTGATCGACCGCGGTGTGAAACGCGCCCGCTTTGTCGTCGTTCGAAATACCACCATCCCAGCTATTCTCATCGAGGGCGGCTTCATGAGCGGAACGCCGGACGCACGGCTAGTCGCCACGCCCGAATACCGTCAGCGCATCGCCGAGTGCATCCTCGACGGCGTCAATCGCTACAAAGCAAGCCGTCACCAGCCAGATCCCATACCAGAAACCTTCCGCCGTCGTCGCTGCCACGGATCCCACCAGCGTTCCCAGCTTGGAAAAATCGCCCCCGTCGTGGGCTCCACGGTCGAAATTGATTCCTCGGTTGCCCGGGCCCAGGAGGCTCTCGAATCTTCCGTCAAAGAAAACTGAAAACCTCCCAACGAGTCACGCTTGTAGAAAGAACTCGATCAACAACAGCGATTTCAAGTCCGACAGGCTGCTATGGACAAGAAGCGTTTCGAGTGTAAAGATCAGGAAATGCCAGCGGCTTTGGAGGAAACGATGTGGTGAACCGTGTGCTCGATGGCGCGCGTATTTCTCAGAGGATGCCCGCGCGCTGTATCGAGCTGCCCTTGCAGGAGCTTGGGAGCGCTTGCGGATTACCGCCGCCAAGCCGCCAAGGACGATGCATACCGATGGGCGCGGTGGCGAGATCGTGACCTACATTGTTGATCGCAACGTGAATTACACCAATGTCTGCAATGTCTATTGCAAGTTCTGTGCGTTTTACCGAACGGAGAAGGATGCCGATCATTACGTTCTTAGTCTCGAGCAGATTGACCAGAAACTCGATGAACTGGCTGCCGAAGGCGGTGTGCAGAGTGCTTCTGCAAGGCGGTCATCACCCCAAACTCGGCATCGACTTCTACCTCGACATGCTTTCGCATATTCGCGGGAAGTATCCGCAGATCAACATTCACGGATTCAGCCCGCCGGAGTTCAACCACTTTTCGCAGGTCTTCGGAATGCCGCTGCGAGGTGATCGAGAGATTTAAACAAGCCGGCCTGGGCTCCATTCCAGGCGGTGGAGGGGAGATCCTGGTGGATCGCGTGCGCGATCGCATCGCCCCGCTGAAATGCAAGACCGATCAGTGGCTCGAGGTCATGCGCATCGGGCATGAACTCGGCCTGCGTTCGAACGCGACGATGATGTTTGGCCACGTCAGAATCTATTGACGACCGGATCGAACACCTCCAACGCCTGCGCGATACCCAAGATGAAACCGGCGGCTTCACCGCGTTCATTTGCTGGACGTTTCAGCCGGAGAACACCCGCCTAAAGGCCGAAAACCGTTACATCCGCCGAGTACTGCGCATGCAGAGCCTTGTCGCGAATCTTCCTGGATAACTTCGACAACGTGCAGAGCTCCTGGGTCACTCAAGGCCCGAAGATCGGCCAAATCGCTGAAGTTCGGAGCAAACGATTTCGGCAGTGTGATGATGGAGGAAAATGTCGTTTCCAGCGCGGGAACGACGTTCCGCTTGAATGCGCAGGACATCGAGCGCCTCGTTCGCGAAAGCCGGCTACGAACCTCACCGCCGCAGCACGTGGTATGAGCTGTTGACTTAGCTCGATCACGTGAAATCCAATCACAAGCGCGGGCTGATCTCGAAGGAGCCACAAATCAGGGTCTGTCGCGGTGTGATATGCCACGAGTAGTCGGCCTCGCTACGCGGCGCGGTAAAGGCGTCGGGCGAAAGAAATACTGGTTGCTTGGCGCTTGGCTCAAGAGATCGACGAGAATCACGCCTGATTCTCTTATTCATCACGACTCTGAGCAGATATTTCCATGCCTGATCCCGGCCGCAAAACGATTTCTCAGATCCGCGCCGAAGCGAGGGCGGGTGCGCTGGGGCGCGCGAGTTCACGCGCAGATTGAAGAGATCGGGCGCAGGGAGGCCAGCAATGGAAAGCCGTTTTGGGAGATCCGGCTTCGCGATGCCGGCGACTCGATGACGCTGAAGGCCTGGAGCGATTCGCCAAATTTCTTCAGCGTGTGAAGAGCTTGAGCGCGGCATGCCGGTGGCGCTCGAGCGGCGAGTTTTCCCTCAGCGGGTTCGGCCTCGATGCAAGACGCTGGTCGCTTCTTCCTGCGGGAGCACGAGGCGCAAGACCTGTTCAACGGTGACGAAGCCGCACGCGTGGCGGTTCAAGCGGATTTTGACCTAATATTGCAGCGAATCAGAGGCCTTTCCGATCCCAGGCTTCGTGCGCTGGCGGAGGCGTTCGTAGAGGAGTTCGGTCCGCGTTTCCGTCGTGCCGCCGCAGCGCGCCATAATCACCATCGCCTTTCGCGGAGGCCTGCTCCGCCACACGGCGCAAATGACGAAATCTGGCCGACGCCCTCTGCACAGCTGCTTACCCTGCGCTCAACTGCGACCTGTTGCTGACGGGCGTCCTCCTTCACGATTGCGGCAAAATGTGGGAGATGTGCCCGTCGGAAACGGGTTTTGAAATTCCACGCGAGTTGCGCGGCGAACTGCTCGGCCACATCAGCATCGGCATCGAAGTCGTGAACGCCCTCTGGCGCAGGCTTCCGTTGGAAAAGTGGAAAAACCTCGCGCCACTCTCAGAGGAAGTCCGGCTCCACCTTCTGCACATGATCGCCTCGCATCACGGGGAGCTGCAATTCGGTTCGCCGGTGGAGCCCAAAACACCCGAAGCCATCGCGCTCCATTTCGTGGACAACCTCGATGCGCGACTGGAAATGATTTTTTCCTCTTACGAGCGGCCGCCCGAGATTGCGCCCGGCATCTTCGAGCGCGTTCGCGCGCTCAACGTGTCGCCCGTGCGCAAGCTGCCCTGATTTCCGGCTTCGGAGTAAAATTCCGGGGCAAATGCCGACAAATTTCCGAAAGGAATGGCAGAACAGGCATCAACGACGCCGCCGCAGTTGCAGCCGATGATCCGGATTTCGGAAGTTTACGAGCAGATGCTTCTGGACAGCTCGTTACCGCGATTGCGGCTCTGTGATCGTCGGATTATTTGCCTCTGCATCCGCAGGGTTCGGGGAAAGAGCCGGCTTGGGAGCCATTTTTTCCAGCAGAGCTGCTATGGAAGGATCTGCCTCGACCATGGCCTCACGCATCGCCTTTCGGTAATCCTCAGATGCAGCATTCCGTTCTTCGAGCGTATTCGCCTCCCGCTTCTTTTTCTCCGCCGCCTGAACGGCAAGATCGCTCTTCGCCTTCTCCCGTGCGCTCATGAGCTTCTCAAGTTCGTCTTCGCTGAGATTGCCAAAACCAGAGGAGGTGCCTCCCTCCCTCCAGCCCTTCCAGCTTTTGCGCTCGCCAGCCCGTTTCTTGACGATATCGGCGAGACCCGGGTCGATCTCCAGCATTTTGTCCCGCATCGCCTTTAGAAAGTCCCTCTTCGCCCTGTCGGCGGCTTGTCGGAGCTCCTGGAGTTTCGGATCCTGGAGCGCCTTTTCTCGCGCCGCTTCAAAGCGCTTCCGCGTTTCCGGAGGTAGGCTTTCGAGAAACCTGGCGAGGCTCTTCCGAACCGGGCCCTGCTCTCTAGGGGCGGCGGAGGTGGTTCGGGAGCAATGCTTTCGTCCGCAGGTTGCGCAACTCCCAACGTCCAACCAGAAACGATCGAAATTGCCGCGAGTGCCAGGTAGCGATATTTCATGGGCGTGAAAATGGAACCCCCTGGAGCCAGAAAAGTTACGTTCGCGATTTCGGCATCCGCTCTAGAGTAGCCTAGGAAAGCGGAGAGGTCTTCAGCTTGACCGTGGCGACCTGCGTGGCCGTTTCATGGACGACCGGGAGCCGGATTTTGAAAGCTGCTCCTTGTCCGGGAACACTTTCGACGGCAATGGCACCGCCGTGGGCGAGAACGATATGTTTGACGATGGATAAGCCGAGGCCCGTGCCGCCGCCGGCAATACGGGAGCGATCCTTTTGAACACGATAGAACCGCTCGAAGATGTGGGGCTGATCGTCATAAGGAATGCCGGGTCCATTGTCGGAAAACACAATCTCGATTTCCTCGCCGAGGATTGAGCCTTGATAGCCACAACAACCTCATCTGTAACCGCGTGACGGATGGCATTTTCCAGCAGGTTTTCAAATACTTGCTCCATCCTGCGTGAGTCGGCCTCGGCCCATGTTGCAGCTGAACTCCACTCCACCACAAGGTGAGCATGCCTTCCGAAATCGCAGGCGTAATGCGCTCGATCACACGATCCAACAGCTCGGGAAGATTGACCTTCTGGAAATCGAGCTGAGGCGAACGATACTCCAGATGGGAAAGGGTCAGCAGATCCTCGATGAGGAGAGTGAGCCGGCGGCCGTTCTTGGCCATTACTCTTAGCCACGCCTCCGTCGTGGCTCCGGTCTTCAACCGCGCCGTCCAGAAGCGTCTCGATGTAACCATTGATAATTGCAAGCGGTGTCCGGAACTCATGCGAGACATTGGCAACGAATTCACGCCGCACGCCTTCAAGACTTTTCACGGCAGTGATGTCATGGAAAACAATCACGGTGCCGAGCGGTCGAGTCTTTGGTCTGGGATTCAGACCGCACGCACAAACTTCAAGGTGCTTGGTCGTGTAACCCTCCCGGGCCGGAGTCTGAAGGGATATCTCGATCTTCCGGGAATGCCATCGAAGAGCGTTCGCTCAACGGAGTGCTGAAGCTCGCGGTTAAAGAAGACTTCCATCACGGTGCATGGTTGACGGGGACTGCGTCAGCTCAAACATCCGCTGGAGCGATTCATTGACGAGGCGGATGCGTTGTGCGCGGTCCGTGATCACCACTCCCTCAACCATGCTGGAGAGGATCGCCTTCAGACTGAAGCCCTCATCAGTGATTTGCTGATCGAGCTGCTGGAGCAATTCAGAAATCCGACGCACGTCACAGGATGTTTCCGCAGAATTCCTTTGCGCGAGCTGAGCAGAACCGGTCGAAAATCACCCAGTGCCAGCCTGTGCAAATGGCGCGCAGTTGGTTTAAAGGCACGATGATTCTGCAATATGCGAGGATCGCTCCGGCTACCACACAGGCCGACGAGAATTGCCGTCGAGAGGGTCAAGGAATCAAGACCGTATTGAAGCGATAACCTTCGCCTCGGACTAGTCTCCAGCCGCGAAGGCATGCCTGCCGAGCTTTTCCCGCAGACGTCGAATGTGGGTATCCACCGTCCTGGTATCGATGGGATTTCTGATAGCCCCAGACATCGTAGAGCAGCGTCTCGCGTGACTGAGTGCGTCCGCGACGCTCGATCAAGACGGTTAGAAGCTTGAACTCTGTCGGCTGTCAGATCGAGTCGACGGCCCTCGAGCCGAACAGTCGAATCTGTTCTTATCCAAGCTGAAAATCATCTGACTTCCAGCACTTCGCTGGCGCTTGCGAACGCGATCGCCGCAGCAGGGCCTGGACGCGGAAGACGAGCTCGCGCGGACTGAAAGGTTTCGTCACATAGTCGTCGGCGCCGATCTCCAAGCCGTGAACGCGCTCGCTCGGTTCGCCCCTTGCCGTCAGCATGAGAATGGGCAAGGCACTCGGTGTCCGGGGATCTTTCGAAGCTCTTTGCAGACACGAATATCCATCCATCTCCGGAAGCATAAGATCCAGCACGATAACGTCAGGCCGGCTTTTGCGAGCCATCTCGAGTCCTGTAAGACCATCCGCCGGCAATGAGCACGGCGAGAACCCGCCTTGATGAGGGTTGTAACGCAGCAAATCCACCACATCGCCTTCGTCTTCAACAACAAGGACCGTATCAGCCATGGCCTATCGGCTCATAGCTGAAGCTGGTCCAGACGCAAGCGGGAAGCAGGCCGGAACCATGCGGATGAAAAAGATTCGGGCCACTCGCGAACGATGCTCAGAACAAAGGAAACTGAACCGCGGTGGCCCGAATATGCTGCCTTAACCGATAATTTAGACGCCGCCCGAACGTCGACGTTCAAAGAAAATGCAGAAACTTTTCGCGGCCTCGGTCTCCCGGCAGCTCAGGCTGTAAGAGATTTATAATGGACGTGAACGACGGAGGGCATAGGCAAGATGACAGGAAAATATTTTGCCCTGAATCGTCCTGGATTCTGGAGATCCGCGTAGAGCGAGCTTCGCAAGTCATGGAAACACTTCGAGCCATTCAGGCTGACATCACCACGCTGGCCGTCGATGCGATCGTTAACGCGGCGAACTCCACTTTGCTCGGCGGCGGCGGCGTGGATGGAGCCATCCACAGAGCCGCGGGACCCGGTTTGCTCGAGGAATGCCGCAGCATTCGGCGGCTGCCAGACCGGCGATGCAAAGATCACCAAGGGCTACAGAGCTCACCGGCCCGCTGCATCATCCACACGGTGGGTCCGGTATGGCACGGCGGGCACCGGGGCGAGGCGGAACTCTTGGCATCATGCTATCGACGGTCGCTCGAAATCGCTCACGAGGAAGAGCTTGCGGCAGCATCGCGTTTCCATCGATCAGCACCGGCGTTTACGGATATCCGTTTGAAGCACGCAGCGGTCAATCGCCGTCGGAACGGTCAAACGATTTTGTCGACGCCAACGCCTCCAGCTTTGACGAGGTCGTCTTTTGCTGCTTTTCCGCCCGGGATCTCGCAGTCTATTCCGGAATGCTCAAGAGTGAAGATCCGGGTCTTGCGATCCTGGCGAGTCTTTTTCACGGGCGGCGCCGGATGAAGTGGGCGGGAACCGCAACGGCTGAAGTGGTTGCTCTCCCGTGTAACCAGGCTCCCAATAGATCTCGGAGATCCTCTTCCATTTCGCGCCCTCCAGGCGGCATGAGGGACTGGTCCTTCAGTCGTCGACGCACCTCAGCGCGAATGTTCGTAGCTCGACGTTTCCGGCGAGCGAGTCGAGTTGCAAGGGGCGGATGACGACGGTATTCTGGTCGATCACCTGATAGTTGACGAATACGAACGCTCCTTCAGGCACTTCCCCGAACTGACATTCGCACTTCAACGAAAGAAAGCGGCTGTAGGCGATTCACGCGAAATCCAGCCCTCGAATTCCCAGACCTTTTTGTCTCGATTCTCCTTCGCCCAGTGGCTCTGAAAGCTCACGAAATAGCGATCGCCGGTGAGAGGAACGACCCTTGCGCGATAGACTCTTCCTTTTGCGTCCTTGTGCTCCCACACCCCGAGCAGCCAGGTATTGATGTCCTTCAAAGGTCCGCCCGTGAGCGGATGCTCGAAATAACAGCCGGCCAGAAGCGTACAAACGAAGCAGCAACGCAAGCGCTCTTATCCTCATCATCGGCTGCGCGCTGGCTATATCCGAGTTCCTGACGCGATGACACTGCTTTTCGGGATGACGACGATTCCGTCGCGGATGTAAAATCCTTCACCGTTCATTTCCTTATCCTTGCCTTCCGGCGAGATTACGACGTTGTCGCCAATCCGGGCATTCTTGTCGATGATGGCAGTTTCGAATGTTGCAGCCGCGTCCGATTCCGATATGGCGGAGCGTCTCCCCTGCTCCGTCCCAAGTCGTGCTTCGTAGTAGTCGGCACCCATCAAGATAACATCCTTGAGGACTGTGTCCGGATCTACGATGGAACGGATGCCTATGATGCTGTGCTCGATCGAGGCCTTCTCGATGACGCAGCCGTCGCAAATCAAGGAACGATCGATATGAGTCTGATCGAACGATGCTTGCCGGCAGAAAGCGCGGATGCGTGTAGACGGGCGCTCCAGGCTCGTTGAAGTTGAAACTTGGGATTGGGATCGGTCAGGTTGAGATTGGCCTCGAAGAATGCAGTCGATCGTTCCGATGTCCTCCCAATACCCCTGAAAAATATAGGCCGTCACCTTGTATTTCCTGATGGCCGCGGGGATGATATTCTTCGCCGAAAGTCGGCGAAATCGTTGTCGAGACACTCCTGGAGAACTTCGCGCTTGAATACGTAGATACCCATCGAAGCCTGGTAGAGGTCGGCGTCGTCGGGTTGGCCGATCGGCCTGCAGGAGGTCCGCGGGAATTCGCAGGCTGTTGAGGACTTCAGGGTCCTTCGGCTTCTCAACGAACTCGATGATCTTGCGCCTGTCATCGGTATGCATGATCCCGAAACCCGGCGCCGACGGTGCGGTTCACCGGAATGGTGCCCACGGTTATGTCCGAACCTGTCTCGAGGTGCTGGCGCAAAACCTGGCGGTAGTCCATCCGGTAAAGCTGATCGCCGCTCAGAATGATATAGTAATCGACCGGACGCTCGAGGAAGTAGCGGAGGTTCTGTCGGACGGCGTCGGCCGTTCCCTGGTACTCAATGCGATCCCTCGGGCGTCTGCTGCGCCGCGAGAATCTCGACGAAGCTTGGCGTGAAATTGTCGAACTTGTAAGCTGGCGTTGATATGCCTGGTGCAGCGACATGCTGTTGAACTGGGTGAGCACGTAGATGCTGCGAATGCCGGAGTTCAAACAATTGCTAATCGGGATATCAACCAGCCTGTACTTCGCCACCAAGCGGCACGGCGGGCTTGGCCCGTTCCTTCGTCAGAGGGAAGAGCCTCGTGCCGGCTCCTCCGCCCATAATGATCGCGAGAGTACGGTTGACGGGAAGGATCAGGGAAGCTCACTCATAGCGGGATTTGCATCTTGCCCACCTTTGAGCTGAATTTGTCACGATTCAAAATTCTATGTGCGGCATTGTTGGTTACATCGGTAAGGCAGACGCGGTTCCGATCCTGCTAGACGGTTTGCGGCGTCTCGAGTACCGCGGCTATGATTCGGCAGGCATCGCCACTCTCAACGGAGGAGGCATCGAAGTGCGGAAGACGGTTGGGCGCATCGCCGATCTTTCGCAAGTCATTTCGGCAAGTCCTCCGCACGGAAATCTGGGCATCAGTCACACGCGCTGGGCGACCCACGGAGGCGTGACCAACGAGAATGCCCACCCGCATTTTGACCAGAGCCGGCGCCTCGTGCCTCGTGCACAATGGCGTCATCGAAAACTACCTCTCGCTTCGGGCGCAACTCGAAGAAAAGGGCCATGTCTTTCGCAATCCCAGACGGACACCGAGGTGCTCGCCCACTTGATAGGCGCGACCTTCGAACGGCGTCATGACAAAACCGCAGGCCGCGCTTGTCGGAGGCCGTGCGGGAATCGCTGCGACAGGTCATCGGCACCTATGGCATTGCGGTCATCCATGCGGATGTTCCCGGCGTGCTTGTCGGCGCGCGGCGTGGAAGTCCGCTCGTGCTTGGCGTTGGAAGGGCAGAGCATTTCCTTGCGAGCGACGTTTGCGCCATCGTCGCGCACACCAGCGACGCGGTCTATCTCAACGATTACGAAATCGTCACACTCAGGGCGGATGGTTTCGATATTTCCACGCTCGCGGGATCCGATGCGAGCTTCCAGGTCAGCAAGGTCGAATTCATGGCCGAGGATGTGGACAAGGGAAAGTTCGCCTCATCTACATGCTCAAGGAGATCTACGAGCAGCCGAACTCCGGTGCGAGATGCCATTGCGCGGACGGCTTTCGATCGAGGAGGCGACGGCCAAGCTGGGCGGCCTCGAAATGACCAACGCCGAGCTTCGCCAGAGTCGAACGAATCGTCTTGAGCGGCTGCGGCACGGCCTTTCACGCCGCAATGGTTGGCGAGTATCTCATCGAATCGCTCGCCCACCTTCCGGTTGAGTGCGAATTTGCCAGCGAATTGCGCTACCGCAACCTGCCAATGACACGCGACACCCTGGTCTTCGTGATCAGCCAGAGCGGAGAGACGGCGGACACGCTGGCCGCCCTGCGCGGAGAGCCAGCGCAAGGGCCATCGAACGCTCGGGATTTGCAACAATGTCGCCAGCACGATCGCCCGCGAAAGCGACGGAGGTGTCTACATGCATGCCGGACCGGAGATCGGCGTGGCGGCGACCAAATCGTTCACCTCCCAGCTCACCATCGTCACACTGCTCGCTCTCCTGCTCGGGCGCATTCACTACCTTTCCTACGCCGAGGGCCTCGACATTATTTCGGAGCTCGAAAAGCTGCCCGACAAAGTCGCGCAAAGGCGCTCGAGCTCGACAGCCAGGTGGCGGCCATCGCGAAAAAATATGCCAGCCGCGAGGAACTTCCTCTTTATGGGTCGGCAGGCCAACTATCCCATCTGCGCTCGAGGGCGCCCTAAAGCTCAAAGAGATCAGCTACATCGCTGCATCCGGATACCCGAGCGCAGAACTCAAGCACGGGGTGATTGCCTTGGTGAATGAAGAGACTCCCTCGCTCTTCATTGCCCGCGGGACGCGGTTTTCGAGAAGAATCTGAGCAACATCGAGGAGGTCAAGGCGCGGAAGGGTCCACGTCATCGCCGTTAGGCACCGAAGGCGACAAATCGCTCGCCAGAGTCGCTGATGACGTCATTCTCATTCCCACGGCTCCGGATTACCTTACCGCCGATTCTCGCAGTCATTCCCCTCCAACTCCTCGCATACCACATCGCGGTCGAATTGGGCTGCGATGTCGACAAGCCGCGGAATCTCGCCAAGAGCGTGACGGTCGAGTGATGCAGACCTTGCGCTCCGCACGCGCTACTTGCCGCCCTGAAAGGAGCCGTAGACGGACGTGCTCGCCGACGCCACAAGGATTCGCTTCCACCGTGGGAATTCGAGCGCAGATGCAGCGGTTCAATTCGCGCTATCCGGGTGTAGGGACCGTTGGCAAAGTAGTTTCGCGGAGAGTAAAGGTCGGCCCGATTTTCCAGCGTCGTCCATGACGTTGAGACCGCGCTGTTGCGGCTAGAGGCCTTGCGATCCAGCCGGTAACCGCACGCCGTGGCGTATTCGCTCAGATTGATCCAGACGGCTCCTGCCGCGACAACGATCAGCGAAGAGGGGTGGTTTCACGACCCGAGAGATAAACCGCTTCCAACGAGAAACCGTCAATCCGGGACAATTTGAACGTTGAGACTATGGCTTGAGCGGTAAGAGTCTCCGGGCCCGCCCATGCTTAGCCTACTACGTCCACGACCTGAGTCCCTTTCTCCTTCGCTTCAGCGAAAATTTCGGTGTGCGCTGGTACGGGCTTGGCCTATGTGGCGGCTTTCTTCGTCGGAATCGCTCGTCGTCAGGCAATTGTCGCGGCTCGGCTATTGCGACATCCCCGCGGACAAGGTGTCGGACTTCATCATCGGGGGCGCGATCTTTTGGCGTGTTGCTTCGGCGGCCGGCTCGGCTATATGCTCTTTTACGATCTGCACAATTTCCTGCGGAATCCGTTGATTTTCTTCCGGTGATGGACGGGGGAATGTCGGCTCACGGCGGCATCGCGGGCCTTACGCTGTATACGCTCTGGTACGCCCGTCGGCATAGAGCTTTCCTGGCGCAACGTCGGCGACAACCTCGTCGTCGCGGCGCCGATCGGTTTGTTTCTCGGGCGATTGGCGAATTTCATCAACGGAGAGCTGTATGGGCGGGTCGCGAACGTGCCTTGGGCGGTGCAGTTTCCCAAGGAGCTCTACGAAGCGCCCGCCGGAGACGGTGCAGTTGGTCCTGAACGAAGCCGCCGACGATCAATCCCAGTTGGACGACTATCGAGCAAGTCATCGAAAATGTCCGCCACTCCCCGGCCCTGAGAACGCAGCTGCGCCGGCTCGCTCTCGCCGCGGCATCCTTCGCAACTCTATGAGGCCGCGCTCGAGGGCCTCCTGCTCTTTGCGATCCTCTGGGTTCTTCGCACCCGGCTTCAACTGCGCAATGGCGTTCTTACCGGCGTGTTTTTTGTTGGATATGCGATTTTGCGCATCGTTGGGGAGCTTTTCCGCGAACCGGACGCGCCGCTCACCGGACCGTTTACGCGCGGGCAGTTTCTCTCGCTGTTCCTGGTGCTTATCGGCTTGGGCTTTTTTCTTCTCGGCCTGGCGTTCGCCCTGCGTTTCCCGATCCGTCGCGAGCGCAAAGTGATGCCGCCAGAGACGAGATGGTTGCCGTCGACTACAAGCGGGCGTGCACTCTGCCGGGACGCAGGCCTTTGGCTCGATCCGCGGGAGACCCGCGCGATCTGGCCTTTGTCTCCCACGCCCATCAGCGATCATACCGGATCTTCACAAGCGCGGGTCTTATGCACTCCCGCCACGGCGCGCCTGATTCAGGTGCGCGCTGACCCGGTCGGGATGCCCGCAGATTCGTGATGCCGGCTTTCGGCGGAGACCAGGATGTTCGTTGATTGGTCGGCAAGCTACTCCCGGCGGGCCACGTTCTGGGGTCGGCGCAATTGCTTCTACGAAGCTTCCCGAGGGTCACTCTGCTCTACACCGGGCGACTTCAAGCTGCGTAAGGCCCTTTCGTCGGAGGCAGATCGTTGCGCGAGCCGCGCGGAAACGCTCTGTCATGGAAACGACGCTACGGTTTGCCTGCGTATATCAGCTTCCTCCCTGTTCAGCGAGACGCTTGGCAGCCGTGGTGGAAGTTTTGTGCCGAGGCGCTTGAAGAAGGGGAGACGCCCGTGCTCTGCTCGGTTACGTCCTCGGAAAAGCCGCAGGAAATTCTATCCGCTTTGGGAGCAGCGAATCTTCCCGTCGTGCTGCACGCGGCGGCGGCCCGGATCGCTAGAAGGTCTACGAGGAGTTCGGCGTCGCTGTTTCCACCTTATGCGCAATTTGCAGAGCAGGCGACGGCGGCCGGCCACGTGCTTATTTGCCCTCCAAGCAGCAAATCGGATCGCGCATGCTTCTGCGCACTTCGGCCGCTGTCGCCTCGGCTGCGCTCACCGGATGGGCGATGGACCCCGGCGCGGCCCGCCGGCTTCGGGGTCGATGCCGCGTTTCCCATTTCGGACCACGCGGGACTACAACGATCTCCTTCACTATGTCGAGGCCGTGCGTCCCAATCGTGTGCTCACCCTTCACGGATTTCGCTCAGGAATTCGCGCGCGATCTTCGCGAGCGAGGCATCGAGGCTTGGGCTTTAACCGGAGCAAATCAACTCGAGTTCTCCATATCCATGCCCGCCCCGACAGATCTCCTCCCGGGAGCCCGATGCATCGATGGAGGACGCGGATTTCAATCGCTTTCTGTCACGTTTGCGAAGCCGTGCGCGAGTCAACAGGAAAACTCGACAAGATTCGAGTAATACGTGGGTAACTGAACGAAGCAATAT
>ERZ1370068.5510-contig-4533_pt1 | contig 31090 bp, 55 predicted proteins | sample MGYA00561227_ERZ1370068 | MGnify/ENA primary metagenome ERZ1370068 (study PRJEB38410, sample SAMEA6850437) | metagenome | study: Metagenomic assessment of the ecological functions of the soil: analysis of the soil microbiota associated with the...
GGGTTGCATCAGATGGCCTCCAAGTCATTCCGCTCCGTCCAGGGGACCAGCTCCACGCCCGCCACCAAGGGCGCGGAATATCAGGTGAAGGTCTCCCGGGTCACCACCCCGCACGAGACCGCCGCCGCCCCCAAGGGTCAGGCCCGTAGCCCCAAGCCCCAGCACCTCGGCGCCACCCGGGGCGTCGGCGCCGGCGGCAAGAAGGTCCCGGCCGCCAATACCTCGAGCCACTCCCGCGCCTGGGGCCTGAAGGGCTCGTGACGATGGTCCGAGCGTTCGAGCACCGCGAACGCATCCTGGACGTCGCCGAAGGAACGCCGGCCAGCACCTGGATCGAAGCCGCCGAGTCTCTGCTCGATCAGCAGTCCGCCCAGGCACGCTCCGATCTCGCCGGCTCCTACACCGACCGCTCAGAAGCCCGCCGCCAGCTCCGCGCCATCAACATGATCAAGCAGGCTCTCCGCGCCGAGAAGGGCCTGCCCGCCAGGAAGATACCCCACGAGCCGAGCGGCGACCCGCTCGTCCGGCGCGTCCGGCGCTCCGACCTCCTCTGCTTCAAGGGCTGGCGCGACGGCATCCGCAAGAAGCTCCTCGACCTCGCCGAGATCTCCGAGAAGAGCTTCCTCGACGCCAAGGTCGCCAACGACGACGACATCGTCCTCTCTCTCGCCATTCGAGCCTTCGTCACCGAGCTCGACTGGGTCGAGACCCGCGGCTCCACCGCTCGGGCCACGCTGACGCGCCGGACGTTGAAAGAGGCAAGCTGATGGCAGACGAGCAGCCTTCGATCGAGCAGATGATCGCCCACCTCGCGCAGCAGGTCGGGCAAGTCTCGCAGAACCAGGCCGCGCAGGCGCAGACCCTCCAGCAGCTCGCGCAGGGAACCCAGGTCGCGGCGCAGGCCGCGCGCCAGGCAGCTCAGGCGAGCCGGCCCCCGCCCGATCCCGACGGCTACTCGCGCCTGAACGAGGAGTACCTCAAGACCCTCGCCAACGATCCGATTGGTCTCAGGAACGCCGAGAAGGCGCAGATCGCGAACGAGATCGCGATGCAGCTCCGCCAGGAGATGGCCGCGACCGTCACCGAGGCCGAGCGCCGGCGCCACGCCGAGGAGATGGAGCGATCCATCTACCAGCAGCACCCGCACCTCGTCAGCGAAGGCCCGTACCTGGAATTCTACTTGAACCACCTGAACCGCTCGCAAGGCAGCGCGGGCTGGCCCATCGAGGCCAAGGTCCGCCAGGCAATCGAGTGGTCCTACGAGAACAAGGCCGAGCGGGAGAACGCCATCGTGCATGCCTACGAGCAGTCCAAGCGAAACATCGCCCGAGCGTCGAGCCCGGGTGGGCAGTCCTTCCGCGATCCGACCGGCGCCGATCAGGGCGTCGGCGACTCTCAGGAAGAGGCCAACAAGAAACGCTTCGAGGTGCTGCAGGGCAAGCGTGCCAGCAGCAATGGGTGGTGGCCGTTACATGAAGTGACGGCCCCGCGGGGTCGGCGCCCCGAGAACAGCAACCTTTAGTCGTCTGGGAAAACAGAGCCATGAGTGGCTGGGCAACTCTGGGCGCAAAGCGAGTACGGAGGCTACTGGTCAAACCAAGAGCTGTCCCTGGATATGCACATCCAGGCGCAGCCCATCATGCGGTTTCGCCAGTTCTGCGACCGCGACTCTTCGTTTGGCGCGAACAGGGGCGATACGCTCTTGTTCAACAAATTTTTGAATGTTGACACCGAGGGCGGCCCGCTCGACGAGAACCTGCCGTTCCCCAAGACTGGCTTCAAGACCAACCAGTCGGCAGCAATCGCGACGGAGTACGGCAACTCCATCCCGTACACCGAGAAGCTCGAGCGCCTCTCCAAGTTCGACACCCAGGACGCGCACAACCGCGCCATCATCAACGACGTCGGCAAGGTCCTGAACCGCGCCGCGTCGCTGGAGTTCAGGCGAGCGCGCATCAAGGCGACTCCCGTCGGTACGGCGGGCACGCCCACGGTCAGAGTTCGAGCTCCGCGCCGCGAGCGGCGTGTGCTCTGCTCGACCGCCAGCGACGCGACCGGCCGAGGTCGAGGACATCCTGGTCGTCATCGAGGCCATGAAGTCGGGCGTCTACACGTCGTCGGATACCGGCACGACGGTGGCGACCCTCTCGCCGGTTCCGCCCTACGACGACGACGGCAATTACATCTGTGTTTGCAGCGTAGGCTTCGCGTCCAGCATCCGGCGCGATAGCGACTTCATCAATGCCGCGCTTTACGGCGACCCCGAGCGTCTATTCGCCGGGCGAAATCGGCGAGATTCCACGGCGTCCGCTTCATCGAAGACAACCACATCCTCGCGAACAACATCACCGGCTTCCGCGGCGAGGCCGTGTTCTTCGGTGCGGAAGCCGTCAAGGAGATCGTCGTCCTGATGGAGGAGATCCGCCGCGGTGTGCCGCTCGACGGCGGCCGCGACCGCTCCTTCTACTGGTACGGCATCATGGGCTTCAAGCTGATCTGGGAGGCTCACGCGACCAACGAGCCCGACAACCGGATCGTGCATTTCACCTCCTCGTCAATCGTCGCGTAGGGGAGGAGAATACAATGGCAAACGAACTGCAATTCATTCCTCGATACGCCGGTTGCCTACGGCACGGCGGCGGCTGCGGCTGCCTACGACGCGACGACCGGCACCACTGTCGGCTCGGCGGCGACCGACGGCGCTCTCGGCACGGGCACCGATCATCTACCAGCGGCTCTCCGGCGCCTGCGGGCTGCAGATCAAGTTCGTCGGCTTCGTCCGTCACGGTGGCGATCACCGGCGTGTCGGCAGTGCTGTCGGTCACTCGCTCAGGCCGACCGATCGGTGCAATACGTCTGCGTCGAGTGGTCGGGCACGATCACCGTTCCGACCGCGCGCTGCCATCGGTGACGTCGTGCTACGGCACCTTCGGCGACGACGACATCAACGTGAACCCGGGCGAAGAGGTCATCGTTCACTTGTCGACCAAGTCGACTGCCGGCTCGGGCTACGTCACCGCCGGGTTCAGCTGCTTCACTGGTCGGCCCGACCTCCGGCGGCTACGGCGACGACTCCGAAGACGACCACCAAGCCCTACGGCGCGGTCAAGGTCGGCTCGGTCAAGCTCGTGACCAGCGGAACCACGGGTAACTGACCATGCGTGAGGGCATGCCTCCCGATCGCTTCAGGTCGGGCGAGGAGTTCAAGAGTCTGCGGGCCAAGCGCCGCGTAAAGGGTGTCGAGTCTGCCAACTACAAGGACGGGGCGTGTGGCGGCCCTCGGCCCGCGGACGTCTGGAAGGGCCAGACCAAGACCCTCACGAAGGACGTGAAGAGTGCGAAAATTACCGAGCAACCGTCGAACCAAGACCGTTACGGCAGCAAGCGGGAAGCCATCCGGGGCATCCGCCCGTTCGGTAAGCCCGTCGGCTAACCTGAAGCGGCCGAAACTCCCGCCACGCCTCGGCGGCGGCAACCCGCACGAGAAGGGATACACCACCGTTGGCAAACCTGGGTGAGCTGCGTGCCATCGTCTTGGACAACCTCGAGCGCGCAGCCTCCGACACCAATGTTCAAAGCAACAACGCGGATCGTTGGATCCAACAACGTCATCCGCAAGTCGCTTCTGCACCCGCCACAACTGGGACGCCATGGAGGCGACCTACTCGATCAACACCGTAAGCGGCCAGGAGCTCTACCCATTCCCCTCGCCCCAGACGAAGGACGTGAAGCAGCTCGCCCTTCGCCTGGATTCGAGCTCCCTCTACATGCCGATGCGCGAGGACTCGAGGACCAGCTCGACTGGAACATCCCGGTGACCTCGGTCGGCGGTATCCCCAGGGGCTGGTGCCGCGCCGGCGCCGGCATCCGCATCCGCCCCGTGCCGTCGAGCAGCAATTTCCGCCTCCGCGCCCGCGTCTGGGACTACCCGACTCCCCTCACCGACGCTTCAGCCACCAACTACTGGACGCTCCAGCACGACGACCTGATCGAGGACCTGGCGACGGCGCTGGGGTTCCGCTGGCTCGGCGACTTCGAGCGGTACAACGCGCTCCTGCAGGCCGCGATGAACGAGCTGCAAGTACGCATCACCGACGACATGAAGCGCCTCCGCCCCAGCCGGCAAACGGTCGCCCCGGGCATGCGCGCCGGGAAGCCGTCGTCCAGCGTCGGCCCGCGCATCGGCGAGGACGGCTACTACCGGCAATATTCCCCGTGAGGTGACCCGTGGCGAAGACGGCAACCGACATCCCCATCACTCAGGGCAGCGGCGTCAACCTCTCCAATTTCGCGCTCGCCTCGGGCCGCAGGCGCCAGACCGTGATCCTCGCCGACGCCGACGACTCGGGCGAGGCTCTCGTCGCCGAACTCCCCGCCCACGACTCGGTCGATCGCGGGAGCCCGATCAAGATCGGCGGGCGCGCCTCGGCTTCCCCGCTGACTGCCGTTCAGGCGGCCGACCGAACCGACGCCTGGCTCACGCTCAACGGACAGCAGACCGCCGTCAATACCGTCCGAGCCCGCAGTGGTCCTACGACGGCGGACGTCAGGGGCGTCGGCTCCCAGCTCTTCCGGTTCGACCGCCGCGCCTGGGCCGATCATCGCTGCCGTGGCAGGGGTGCGGCTCAAGGTTCTCTCTATCCACATCGCCTCGTACGACCTTCACTACCGTGGGCACCATCACGATTCTGGCAGGTAGCGGGGGTTCCCGATGATCGCCCTCTACGTCTCGGGACTCGGCAACTACAGCGTGCCGCCTACGGGCTACACATCCTCGCCCAGCACCGCAGTGAACCAAGACCTCTGGTGGACATTCAGCGGCGGTGCCGGCGACCTTCCATCGCTGCTGACCTGGGTATAACTGCGCCGTGATCGATCCAACCGGAGGGCCGGGACAAGCAGGGCAGAGCGACCTAACGGTCGCTCTACGACGGGGCGCCGCGCGGACGATCAGCGGGCATCGGTTGGCGCGGTACTCAGCGCCACGGGTGTCGCGGTCGTCGCCGCTGCCGCGGGACTCAAGACGAAAGTCGTTGCCCTCGGCACCATGTTGCTCTACCTTCACGACCAGGGAACGCCTACTTAGGACTGGCGGGCCAGCCGCATTCAACATCGCCAATCTCGCCGCGCTCGCTCTAGCTTCGCGTACCTCGGGAATGGTTTCGTGATCTCGAAACCACCGTGAACACCGCTCTACCGGCAACTTCAGCGGCAACGGCTCCGTTGCCGTTCAACATCGTCTACTACCAGGCGCCGTGAATGCTGATCGAGTACCTCGCGCAGCCTCGGGCCGGCGACATCACGAACGCCGGCGACATCTCCGACTCCTACGTCTGGGTGAAGGAGACGGTCCCGCCCGCGACCTGGACCCTCGACGAGGATCTCTGATGCCCGGCTACGCGCCGACCAGCGCGCCCCGGTCGTCCATGCCGACGACGGCGAACCTGCCGCAGCCGCGCGACGTGGCGATGCCCGACTTCACCTCCAACGTCTACGTCCCGTTCAGCGGCGATCGTGACCGGGGACATCATCATCGACGGCCAACATGCTCGACGCGTGTGGGCGCCGAGCGAAACGCGCTACGTGCTCCGCGGCGGCTACATCCAGGTCGTCTGCCTGCGTCACTCGCGTGTACGGCAACGCCCGTGGCGAGAATCAACTGCGAATCCTCGGATTCGACGACGAACGCGCTGCCGGCGCCTGTTCCGATCGTCCACCTACAACGTCACCGACGCCGCATGGGCTGGGTGAACGACATCGTCCCGTGGCCCTTCGACCTCGGGCAAGGGCTTCAAGAGCGCCGGTCAAGAACAACCGCCTGCGGATCGGCGGCTCCCTCGCCATCGGCGCGGGGCAGCTCTACGTCGCCGGCCTCCTCTGGGGCGTGCAGGAGCTCTGGGTGGCGAAGCAGATCCAGCGCCTCGCGCCGCTCCGCGGCCTGAACCCCATGAACGTCAGCGCCGAGGCTGGCCTCCAGGGCACCTTCATGCGCGGCGGGCTGCAACGTCGAGGTGTTCGACGCGGAGTGGTGGGTGCGCCACGGCTGCGCGCAGTCGAGCGAGAATCTCGGCTCGGTCTGGTGGAGGTGGATCATCTCCAGCCCCGAGCTCGACCGCCTCTTCCTCGTCTCCAACGACTACGTGCTGCAGGTCGAGGGTCGCGTCGGCGAAGTCGGCGTGCCCGACAACACCACCTTCTTTCGCCAGCTCGTCGATCCCGTACCTGACCGGCAACACGATGAACGCCACCTTCACCGTCGGCTCGCCCACGGTGACCTACGTCGTCGTGACCGGCGCCGTTCCATCGAAGGGATATTGCTTCGTCGTCGAGGGTACGGCCGGCGTGCCCGATCGTTTCTATCGAGTCATCGACACTCCGGCCGCGGGTCTTCTGGTCATCGACCGGCCCTACCAGGCCGGCAACCCGACACGTCATCGCCGGGCTCAAGCATTACATCGATCTCATGGTAACCGTGGCCGCTTCGCCGGGAGTCGCGGACACCGACTTGAACGGCGGGTGCTGCCTCTTCGAGCAGACGGCGACGCACGCGGCCAATACTCTCGGCTACGTCAACTACGCTCGTCGACCCGGGCACGTACATCATCGTCATCTCGACGATCGGCTACGCTGCCGTCGCCATCGCCCCGGCGATCAAGCCGCTGATTCTTGGGCAGCTGGGTACGCCAGACGCAGCTCCCGGTCCCGACTGACGGTGACGCTCTACAACGTCAAGCCGTGCGTCTACAAGGACCGACTCTTCCTCTCGGCTGCCGACCCGACCATGCCGAACACCGTCTCGTACCGCACCTTCTGGTACTCGCGCCCGTTCGACTTCATGCAGTGGCACACCGGCCTCCAGGGCCTCGGCGGCACGCCGAACTTCTTCACGCTGAACGATCCGACCGATCCCATCAGCGGGATTCATGGTCCAGGGCGATACGCTGGTCGTCCACCGGCGGAACTCACAGGATCTCATCCAGCCCTACGGCACCGGGTTCAAGGCGGCGCACAACGAGTCGGGCATCGGCTTCTGGCCGCGCTCGATGATGGAGAACATCCCGACCGGGCACATCGGCTGGACTCGCTACGGCCCTGGCCTCTTCAACCAAGAGGGCATGACCGTGATGTTCCCCGAGATCGAGCGCATGCTCGCGGCGTTCAACCAGTCGCAGCGCATGAACCCGCGCCTCCGTGGCGTGATCCACGATCAGAACCGCCGGCGCGTCTACTTCCTGCTCGGCTGGGAGGCGGTCGGGATTCGTCGATACTCCGACGGAGTACGGCACCCGGCGGATCATCCGGCACCAGGACGCCAGCGGCACGAATCGCAGTCTCTTCTTCTACCGACCAGACCTGGTACTCGCGCTGCCCGGTCCTCGTCGTCGACTACGCGCAGGAACGAGGCCTGGCTCGAGGACTACGCCGGGCTCTGCGGCGGCGGCGACCACCTCGGGCAGATGTACTTCTTCCGCTACGACGGCACCGTCGTCGAGCACCCGACCGGCTGGAGTGGCAAGGACTTCGACGTCGCCCGGATCAACGCCGCGACGCCCGTCGACGGCATGGTCGAGACGCAGTGGATGAACCACGGGTCCGAGCAGCGGAAGATGCTCCAGAAGATCTACCTCACGCTCCGAGCTCTCGACGTGAACGAGGACGTGGACGAGATCCTCGGGCGGCAAGTTCGATCCGCTTCAGAATCAGCGACCTCTGGGACGCGACGACCGACACGCTGCACCTCTGCACCGTCGAGGTCATGGCCGACCACCGGGACGACGTGCAGGCGCGCGCCGACGTCTCGATCGTGGTCTAGCGACATGCTCTCGCGGTCGCTCGAAGGGAACCGCATGCTCCCGGTGATGCTCTTCACGATCACCCTCGCGTGGCGGGAGAGCGTTCAAGTACCGCTTCAAGACGGCCCTTTCGCCGACCGCTGCCGCAGCGGGGCAGAAGGTGGAGCTCGTTCCGTCTGGTGGACGCGGTGATCGAGTTCGATGTAGAAAGTGACACCCGTGCGGCCGGGGTGACAGGAGGTTCGCCATGATGGGAATGGGGCAGCAGATGCCGATGAGGCGTCCGCCCATGGGACCGTCGCCGATGACCGCCGGGAGGCCCAACCCGATGGCGGGCGGTGGGCAGTGGGCGACGCCCACTGGCATGGGTGGTTCGGCCGCGCGCGCCATGGCCGCACTCGGTGGTGGCGGGCCTCAGCAGCCTCCGCCGTGGGCACAGGCTGGGATGCAGGGCATGGCGCCGTGGATGCGACCGCCTCCGCCGCAGATGCCGGCGGGCGGCGGCGCCGGCATCCAAGTCGCCAACGTCAGCGGTCCTCGACCGACTGGTCCGCAAGGACCAGACCTCGGAGATCCGTGGTTTAGCCAGGGATGCAACCACAGGGTGGCGGTGGGCAATGGGTCGGCGGCGGAGCGCAGGGCGTCGGTCCGAACATGATCATGCCAGGCTACCAGGGCATGAGCGACGCGCAGATGCATCCATTCGCGCCACGCAACCGCGGCCCGCAGGGGTACACGCCACAGGTGATGATGCCCGGCGACGCGGCGATGCATCCGTTCGCGCCACGCAATCGCCCCCAGTTCCCGGGCGCCGCGCAGGGCGGAATAATGGGCGGCATGGGCGGCCAGGGACGGTGGGTCTGATGGCTACCGTACGCAGGCCGACGACGATGCAGCGCCCGGTGCCGGGGCCGGCTCGGCCCGCTGGCGCTCGCGACTACACGCAGCCGCCGCCCGGTGGAACGCATTACCCGTGGGAGCCAGGTGGCGGCAGCAAGGTGCCGGGCGTCCCCGACAACTGGCGCGACTTCTACCCGAACGAGCAGGAGGGCCGTGGCGACGCCTGGATCGGGCCGAAGAAGGCGCAGCTGAACGCCGAGCACCCGCCGAGCTCGTACCAGGGAATGCCTTCTGCGCGCGACCGCTTCGCTGGCGATCCGCAGGGCTTCGCGAAGTGGCAACAGAGCCAACTGCCGCAGGACGCCGCCGCGAAGGCCAACCTCGCCAAGATGCACGACTACTCCGACACGGGGCCGGTCGCGCAGGGCAAGCCCGGCGTCTACGACTGGAAGCGCGGCGGCTGGCCGGCGGGCACCGATCAGACCGCTCTCGCTCTCAAGATGCATGGCGCCAAGCCGGGGCCGCTCACCAACATCGGCGGCGCCCCGGCTCGGGCGGCACATATCAAGGTGGCAACACTATCACTCCGCCGACGAAGCCCGGCGCGAAGCCTGCTGCCGCCCCGACGCAGGATCAGCTCAACAAGCAGTTCGCCGGGATGAAGCCCGGCGCGAAGATCACGGCCGGGGCAAGACCTACTTCAAGAACCAGAACGGCGCGGTGGTAGACGTCACCAACCCCGCGGCGCGCAAGCGCATCACCGACCGTCAAGGCAAGCTCATCGGGCAGGCAGCCGCGCCACCGGCGACTCCGCCCGGGACGACACCGCCGGGAACGCCTGCAGCAACGACTCCACCGGGTCGCGTGCCGATCGGCAACCAGCCTCCGCCGACGACTCCCGGCGGTCCCGTACAGCGGCCGGTCGACACGCCGCCTCCGCAGCAGCAGCCTCCGCCGTATCAGTACCCGCCGACGAATCAGCCGCCGTACCAGTACGACCCGTCCTCCGCTGAACCAGTTCGGCTACCCGCAGAACCAGGGCCAGGCCCCTACGGCTGGAATCCCGGCTACGGCGGGCTCGCCGTTCGACTACTCGAACAGCAACCCCTACTCGAACTTCTCGAACGCCATCATGCAGGGCATGGGCGGCGTACGGCGGCGGGATGGGCGACCAATTTGCCATGGGCTTCAGAGCCGTACCAGCAGCAGATGGGCTGACGGCCTGGGTGGGCGGCGGCTACGGCTGGCCCGAGCAGAACATGCAGCAGTACATGAACGCCATGCCGCAGTTGATGGGCTACGGCGGCGGCTATCGGCATGAGCAGCGGCTTCGACATCGGGCATGTGGAGTGGTGGCGGCGGCTTGACCGCGATCCATGCCGGCTACCAAATGAACCTACTGCACGGGTCCGCAGTGACGGAGGAGACATGAACCCGATCTTCGATCCCGGCACGTCCGGCGCGCCGCAGTTCGTGCCCGGCACAAACCCGCAACTCTTCGACGACAGCCCGCGAGTGCGCGGCGGCGATCCCGGCACTGTCGGTGGCGGTGGCGGGCAGCTCGCGCAGACGCCGGGGACGGGATCTCCACCGGCGACGGCCGGCGGGGAGTCCCGCAGGGTCAGTCGCGAATCAACTGGCGGCGGTGGTTCGCGGCCCGACGCTACGCCTTTCGGGTGGCTAGGCAACGCCAACGCCCAGCACTGGGCGGCACCTTCGTGGTACACGCCTCCGCCTGCGGTGAAGCCGACTGGCTGGGAGGCCTCGAACTACGCTGCGGCGGCAGCCTGGGACCCCGCGATGCACCCGGGCAGGAGTCGCCCGCAGCCGACCCCATATCGCGCGGGCCATGTAACTCCTGCCGGCATGGACTGGACCCGCTACGCCAACGCCGGGAACATGGGCATGTCGGCGCCTGGCAGCAGAACTGCCACGGGGAACCTTGCCAACTATCCAGCGGACACCATGGATATGCCGTGGATGGCTGATCCCTCGGTCCAGTGGGGCGGAGGACAGTACGGCTACTTGCCGATCGGCTACCAGGCGCAGAACTACAACTACTACGCCAACACCCCAAACCTCGCGCCGTGGGAGCAGAAATACTTCCAGGACACCTGGACCCAGAACCTCGACCGCAATCAGCCGGGGTTCGTCAACACCAACAGGCTCGCCAACGACCCGAATTACGGCGCGAACCTGAGAGGCTAGAGCATGCCTTCCGGTGTAGGTCCGAACATAATCATCCCCGCCGGCCAGGGGATGTTCCGAAGGCATCACCGGGAAGAGCGTCTGGGACGCCCAGAACAGCGGCGTGCCGATGTTCGGCACCGACCCCATGGGTGCGGCGAACCGCACCATGGACTACGGCCGCCTCGGCGGATTCACCTCCTACGGCCCGCAGTCGACGCAGTACCAGAAGCCCGGCTTCGCACTCGGCGATCCATCCGGTGCAGGGCTCAACACCGCACTCTTCGGCTCATCGTATAACCCCGCCGCCGGACAGAGCGCCTACGATCGCTTCAACGATGCCGGCGCTTCCTACCTCCGCCGCTACGGCACCGACCTCTACGGGCCGCAGGGGAACATCATCGGGCTCTCGCCCGAGCACAGCGCGGGACTGCGATCGTTTCAGGACCTGGGCGGACGCGACCAGAGCGGAAATCCGCTCTACGGCTCGCAGTACGATACGGCCAAGACCATGTCGGGGCTCGATGCAGCTCCAGCAGGGCGCCAACCCTTGGCTGAACGACCCGCGCATGGCCGCGTCGATGGTCAAGGCTGACGAGGCCGACTCGCCTTCGCTCGAGCGAACCCGAAGCAGTACCTGGCGACGATGCTCGGGGCCGAGGGCACGACTCCGACGACGGCGAGCGTTGCCAACTCGTACGTGAACCCGACTTACGACGCTCGGCGGCCGCGGTGTCTCGCAGATGGGCGGTCTGGTCAACTCCTACGAGCAGTCGCTCATGGACCAGATGCAGCAGCAGGGCTCGAAGGATCTGCTCGCTGGGCCTGCAGGACGCGCAGAACACGCTCTCCTCGATGGGCCTCGGGCGTAGCGGCCAGGCGCAGTCTACGGCTGGCGGGATCTGGGAGAACATCCAGCAGAAGAACGCGCTCGATCGCCAGCAGCTGCATGGCGCAGTTCGCCGAAGCCGGGATGGGACGCCAGGCGCAGGCGATCATGGGTCAGCAGCAGGGCGGCATCCAGCGCGATGCTCGCGGCGCAGCAGGCGGCCGCAGGCGGCGCGGAGTCGCGCCTCGGACGTGCGAACCAAGCTGCGATGGGCGGCATGAACGCCCTGACCGCTTCGCTCGAGGCGTCCCGCGCGGCGCAGCGCGGCGCGACTCACGCGGCGGCATGGCGAACACCGCAGCAGTGGAACACAGGGAATCCAGGGCAACTACTTGAACGCTCTCAATGCGGGCGACACGACATGCACTCGCCCGCATGCAGGCAACGGGGAACCAGCAGTCGCAGGGACTCGCCGACTACATGCGCCTGCAGGCGACCAAGGACTCCATGCGAAGCGACCGGCTGAACGAGATGCTCGGCCTCGAGGACCGCTACCGCACGAGCCAGAACGAAGTGCTCAACCAGATGGCGCAGTACGGGCAGATGCCGATCAACGCCCTGATGCAAATGATCACCGGCATCTCGCCGACAGGTGCGCCCCAGGCGCGGACGTCCCCGTGGGCGAGCGATCGGCGGGCAGCTCGGCGCGGCGGCGATCGGCGCGCTGCCGGGAGCTTACGCCAGCTATCGCGGGCAGTACGATCCCGCCAATCAGAACCAGTAGCGGTGGTAGTGTGCTCATCCGACTCGCAAACGGAGACGACGGCCGCGAAGCTCTGGGCGCTCGTGCGAGGAGTTGCTCGCTAGCTACATCGAAATGGGCGGCCTCGATCACCGGAAGCTTCTCGCCATAGCCATCAAGCACGGCGTAGAGAACGGCGAAGCGATCTTCGTGGCGGACGTCGATGGCGAGCTCGTGGGGTTCGTCGCCTGGACGGGCCTGCCTAACGCTGCGGATGGCGAGGCAGTGGGCTTCGGCACCTACGTCGTTCAGAGTATCGGCGCAGGGGCATATCCAATGCCCTGCGCTGGGCAGCAAGGGAGCACTGCCAGAAGCTCGGGTACAAGTTCGTGACGGGCACGGCGATGACCGGGAACACCGCGGGCCTCCAATCGGTCGAGGCGTTGGGCTTCGAGATCATCGGCTATGAAGTCAGGTTGAAGCTGTGATCTACATCCCCGGCGATTTCCCGTCGCTGCTGCTGCTGCTCACCGGCATCGTCGGTATCTTCGGCATCGGCGCCGGCGCGCTCGCTGGCATCATCGCTGGTGGACTCGCAGCGGCCGGCACCACGGCATACGGCATCAAGACCGGCATCGAGGGCAACTGGCCGTGGACCGACCCCGAGGCGTGGTTCACCGGGTATGCGAAGTCCCTGGTCAGCCCCGTTGGCGAGATCATCGCCGACGCGAAGGGTGAGCCGTCGATTTCGGAGCAACTCAAAGGCGTAGCGGGAGAGATCGCGCGGGGAGGTGGATCGGCGGGCGAGTTGCAGGCTGCGACTGGGAGCTTGCGAAATCAGCTTTCCACCCAAGAGCAGATGGCCCGCGGCGTCACTCCGCCTCCCGACTCCCAGATGCCGAACCCCCAACCGATGGGTGGTCGGAACATGGACGGTGGCGGCGGCGCTTCCCGCTACGACGCGGCAGACGCTGCGGAGCAGCCGCCTTCTCGGGGCAAAGTTCTCGGCGGCGCGTGGAAGAACATCGGCATTCAAGCGGGCATCCAGGCCGCAGCATCGGCGATTCCCTACGTCGGCGGCGCGATTGGCAGCGCAGTAAGTCCAGCCGTCAGCGCCGCAGCCCCTGCAATAGCAACGAGTGCCCTCGGCCTACTCCGCACCGTTCCGCTTACAGCCACCGAAGTCGCGAAGACGGCTGTTCAGACGGCCGTACCTGCGGTCACCAAGGCGGCGACGCAAGCCGCCCCGAGCTTCGCCACGACGGCGCTCGAGCGCCCTGCGGACAGATACCGAGCTTCCTCGGCGACAACGCGAGCGGCATCCTCCAGCAGACCCTGAAGCAGGCAGCCCTCGGCGCCGGCAAGGTGCGCTCTCGAGCCTGGCGAGTGGGCGAAGACCCGGCCGCGGCGCTCTCTTCGGTGCCGCGACGTGGTGGCGCAGGTGGATTCGCCGGCGGCGTCGCCGGATTTGGCGCGCAGCAGTTCGCACCTGTCGCCGGTGCCGACGATCCAGCGCGAACCCGTTCCCCATGCCCGAGATCGGCGCCCCGGACTACGTCGGAGGCATGGCGCCGGAGCTCCGACGCTCGGCTCGTTTGCCGCGTCTCAATTCCCGAAGCTGGCCGGCGCCGGCGCGAGCGGACTCGTCAGCCACCTGATGCAGCCGTCGCAGCCGTCGCAGCCTGGAGCGCCGGTCTACTCCTCGAGGCCGAGCTACTACGACGTCTACGACATCGGCGGGCAGAACGCGACGTATCCCGGCCGGCGGCCGTACTGGGGGTAAGCGATGCCGATGATCAACGGCATGTGGGTAGACGACGCGACCGGTGTTCCAGATCAGGGCATGCCGCCAGGGATGGGCGACCCTACCGGGGGAATCGTCCATCCGCAGGACATGGGCGGCGCAGGCGTGATGGCGCCACAGACGGCGCACCGACGCCCGGCGCTCCTTCAATTTGGCCCGCATGATTCCATCGATGCTGCTGAATCCTGCGGAGGCGAAGATCGCGCCCGAAAGCGGTCAGCCCGCCACTCACCGCGGCTCGATGGTTCAGGGAGCAGTGGAACAAACTCGTCAAGCCGAGATGAGCGGAGGGGACTATCGCCGGGGCGATCTATGAGCTCCCCCTGACCGTGCCCATGGGAATCATCGAGGAGCTGCGAGGACTCTTCGGCGGCTCCAGCATCGAGGGCTGGGGGAATCGAAGCGGAAGCCCGCTACAACAACCCGAACTTCAACGAGAGCAGAGCCTTCGGCGTGCCGGTCGCGAAGGAACCGGCGTTCGGCGACCGCTTCCTCGGCGTGGTCAAGGGCACGGCACAGGACCGCGCAGGGGCTGGCATCGCGCTTCGCAACGAGGTCGGCCGCTACAACAAACAGCGCGGCGTGGAGCTCCAGAACTTCAAGTACGTCGGCGACATCTACGCGCGGGGCGCAAACCCTGCAGAAGAACGAGGAACGAGCTGAACTGGGCGCCCGGGGAGCATGACCTCAAGATGCGCCGGGGCGAGGCTGGAATCCGCGCGAGTGGGGCGGCGACGAACGCGAGCAACGCTGCGGGACGGTACTCTCTGGGCTGCGGGCGGGGAAGATCAGGGACGAGGAGCGGATCGCAAGCAACTCGCCGATGCACTCGTCGCCGACCCCACGCTAGTCAACGACTACGGCCGACTGACGAAGATGGCCGAGGGCAGACTCGACCTCGTCGGTAAGGCGATTCAGAACGAGACGGCGCGGAGATCGATGCCCAACGAGGCGGGTGTCCCGCCGGCCACGCGATACACCACCGAGGCAGGGGCAGCCGTAGGGACCGCGGACCAAGCGGCCCGAGACGCGAAGGCAGAGCAGGACCGTGCAATCGCAGCCGCGAACCTCGAGGCCGCGAACGCACGAGACGGATGCTGCGGCAGCGCAGAAGCGGGCCGGGTGCTGGCGGATCAATTCCGTACCTCGCAGGGCGACCTGGGCAAGGAGGGGCCAGGGATAGGGTCGCAGGATTCTACACGGCGCGGGAGAAGGCGCTCCAGCCCAGGACTTTCTTCGGCAAGACGAAGATGTGCTGAAGCAACGCCAGGATCTGCTCGAGGAGCAGGTCGCGTGCAGGGGTTTCTCCAGAGTGGCGAGCTGCCTCGGAACGATGCGTACGCAATCGCCAGCGGCGACTACAGCGCACTCGCGACGCCGCTCGATCAGCCGACGCCTGCTCCGACCGTCGCTCCACCCACACCTACAGCTCTGGCTACGCCTGTCCCCGAAGGTCTCCCGCTGCGGTCCGCGACCGGGTGCTCAAGGAGAAGATGGCCGAGATCCTCGGCGGAGGCCGTGCGCCCAACTCCCATGGCGACGCCGACCCGCAGCGTCAGCCGCGTCCGTCCATGACGGAGGACGAGCGACGGAAGAATGCCGACAAGTTGTCGCCGGTTCACACAGCAATTCAAATCGCAATGGCAGCGAACGCATCCCGACAAGCCGGTGAACGACCCGCTGTACAAGAGCGAATTCAAGCGGAACGCTGGAGGCAAACGGACTCGTGGTGGAGAGTCTCCAGTAGGTGGACGAGTTCAACATCGATATCGGGAGTGGCGAGCCCCCTCCTGAGTTCAACATCGACATCGCGAAGCCGACGCGCCGACTCCGCAGGCGGACGAGTTCGCGATCGACGTCCACACCGGCAGCGACTCCCGAGCCCAACGCGACGCCGATCCCGCCCGATCAGTACTCCACCCGACGAAGGAGCCGACCGGACTCGCCGCTCTCGGTGGCGAACAGCCCGAATCAACCGTTGACTGGTCGCCGATCAAAGAAGGCTGCCGACGACCCGCTCAAGTTCCTGAACGACCTCATCGCGCCGAAGGAGAAGACCCAGCTCTCGTACCTAGCTGCGCCCGAGGATGCAGGAGCGCCTGACCCAGGTGAAGCAGGAAGCTCCCGTCGTGCTCCCCATTCTCGCCAGCGTCGCGGCGCCGGCGGCCCTCGGCTGGCAGACCGGCGCGGCAAAGTCTGCTCGGCGGTGCTGCAGGGCGCTATACGGCAGGCGAGGACGTTCTCGACCCGAAGCGAATGGCGCTGGATCTGGCCGCGCCCGGCCGGGGTCAACGTCGCTCACGGCGTTTTGTCGGAGCTCGCGCAGCCGCTGATGAAGTACGTCCACCCCGACCTGGCCGAGGCGACCAACGACATCAGGAAGGCTGGGCGAACCTCGGTGAGGTGACTCCCACGGGCGCAGCCACTCAGGAGTTGCCCGACAAGAACAAGGCGCAGGCCGGCATTGACTTCGCGAAGGACGTCATCGGCTCGCCCATCGAGCGCGGCGCGCGGGCTCGAAGGTGCAGGAGCTGAAGGACGTATCGAAGCGTCTCCTTGCCTACGCCCACGGGCGGAACCGCATCGACAGTACATCAGCCCGGCGGGGCAACGAGATCTTCACGCAGCCGAAGGAGGGCTTACTCGGGAAGCTGGGACAACGTACCGAGATCCCGCTCGCCGACCGCGAGGATATGAAGCTCCTGCTCGAGGGGCACAAGACCATCGACCAGGTCTCTCCTCTGGCTGCCGAGCGAGCGCCGCTGCTGAAAGCAGTTCTACGACGAGTTCGGCGAGCTGGGCCAGCAGTTGGGGACTCCTCCACCCCGGCGCCCCGATGGTCCGCAGCCGCTACGGCACTCCCGACCCGGCGTACTCGGGGCCGAACATCCCAAGGACCCGGTCGAGGCCCAGCGCTTCATGGAGGATCTGACCGGGCTCAGCCACGAGGGGAAGCGGACGACCGGCTTCAACGCAGCGCGTCGAGCACAAGTACTTCGAGCCCGAGGTCCACGTCGCCGACGCGCTCGAGGGGTTCAACGCCTACAAGAAGTACGCGCCCGAGCAGTTCGCCAGCGCACTACGCCTTCGGCGCGCCGGGCAGTACACGTCGCTGGCGAAGGCGGCCGAGGGTTCGGCAAGCGTACGCTCGCGCCCGGGCGTCGGTCGCCAAGTCGACCGCGGGGCTGGTCGAGCAACGCATCCCCGGTGCCACGGTCGCCAGAGGGCGGGACGAAGGCGTTCGGCCGCGACGTCAACGAGCTCCTGAACCGCGCCGCGTCGCAGGATCTGGCGCCCCACGAGCGGGCGACCCTGGAGTCGCTGACCGACTCGATCAAGCAGATCTACCACACGGGCGAGCGGTCGCCGGGCGCCGCCCTGCGCTGGGCAAGGCAGTCGGAACGACGCTGCTGCCGCTGTCGTGGAGTGAACCAGTTCGAGCAGACGGCGTGGAACGTCGCGAAGCCTGGGCTGCAGGACTTCACCCGCGGGCTGGTCCGTTACGCTCGCGACCCCGAGTTCCGCGCTCTGATCCAGGCGAGTGGCGGGCGCGGCAGCTCGTACGAGCACCTGTTCAACGCAGATCCGCGGCGAGACGGGCTTCGGCGAGGATGTCCTGCAGCTAGCGAAGGAGCGGCTTCCCGAGCGCATGCAGCCGTGGACTGGACCTGTGGATGCGCAGGGCCGGCGAGTCGCCGATCGGACGGTGGCGTCGAAGGCCACGGGCATGCTCCCCGAGAACACAGTGGGCAGGTGCGATCGGCTGGAGCGAGGGCATGCTCCGCGGTGCCGCTCGGCGCCGGGCACTACGTCCACAACGGGGGCTGATCCAGCAGGCACTCGACGCAGGCGGCTAGCCGGCGGCAGGCTGTCGCGCGGGCTCTCGCGCGAACTACGCGAGGGCGGCATCGACGAGGCCGAGCTGCCTGAGCAACCCTGAGTATGCCAGCTCGGCGCATACCGCTGCGCAACGCAGGCGCCACCTCGACCGGGCGCTACCAGCTGATGTCGGGCGACCCCGGGCACTCGAGCGCACGGATTATCGGCAACCCCGGGGCCGCGTCGCCGCGCAGTTCAAGTCCCTTCCGCTCGGCGCCGCGCGACTCTTCAAGAGCGACGTAGTGGAGCCGCTCAACGTCGGGCGTCGATCAACCGCGACATGTCGGAGCTCTCGCTCGGAGCCGGCTGGCTGGCGCGCCTCGCCGCTGCGGGCACTCGTCTCTACCGACGGCAGCGCAGACGGGAAGGAGATCCTCCAGAGGAAGCTGAACCCCGCCGACTGGGCTTACGATGACGTCCCCAAGCAGGCGCTCAGGAACCATCGTCGGAATGCCGGCGGACCTGGCTGGCGCTCTCGTACAGCGCCAAGGACCCCAAGACGCGGGAGAGTGGGCGCCAGGCGCAGGGCGTGCTGGCACAGGCTGGCCGAGTACATGCTGGCGCCCACCGTGGCGCTGGCGTGACTCCGACCGACCTGGACCAGGCTGGGCCTACTCGCCGCCAACGCGCTCAGTGCCGAAGCTCGGCTGCCGCCACGATGCTGCTCGCCCGCCCACGCGCAAGCCACGAGAAGAAGCAGCTCTCCCCGGTGGAGCGGAAGGCCCTGCGGAACCAGGCCAGATATGATGGACGCTGAGTTCCGGCGACGCCATCCGCTGGGACCGCATCGCGATCACCGGCATCGGCGGTCTTCGTCTTCGCGGTCATGGCCTATCGTCTCCGCTCAGCTCGTCGATCGTGCGGCGAGACATCAGCGACGTCAGGAACGGGGTGGCGTCGATCACCTCGCGCGTGGACTCGATCGACGAGCACGGCACGCGGGCGCTCGCCGAGCACTGAGCTCGAGGCGCACGACCGGGCTAAGTAGGCGAGCCGCATGAGCCGCGCCCAGGTAGGCCGGCGAGGGCACGAGCGGCAGCGCGCGGTCGCGTTGCGAAGGAACAGCACGTCGTTGTCGCCAGGCGCTGAAGCAACTTCCACCCGTCGCCGGCGCGCGCTACTGCCTCCGCGGCGGAAGTCGCCGAACCATCACGTCGCCCTTGTAGCCGGTGGCGAGCGCCGCCGAGTGGCACGCCTGGCGGTGGCTCTCAAGCCTCGCGGCAGAAGTTGACGATTCGCGCTCCAGTCTGCCCTTGGCGCGCGACCTGCTGTTACCCACCCTTCTTGACGCGCCGGTAGCCACACGCATGGGTCGCGCCCCCTTCGCGCGCGCCATCGAGATTCCCATCGCGATCGCTTGCTCTCTCGGGGACTCCCTCAGCGCTGGAGATGACGCGGGTGAATCTTTCTTCGAAACCTGCGATTTGCTATTCCGGCTTCATCGGCTCACCAAGTCAGCTTGAGTGGCGGTATCCACACCCCGTGGCAGCTCCAGCGCCTGCATCACTCATCCCTTTGCTGCGTGGTCCAGGGGCGTTCAAGCCTCCGCGTGCGGGTCCCCCCGCATATGTTGAGTGTGGCCGTTTTCGGCACGTCCCCGAGAGGCTTCCGCTGCTGCCATGGGGCGTCCTCTTCCCCCTTCTACGGCAGTGGGCAGTGGCCCACGCGACATCCCGGCAGATCGCGCGCTACCGTGCTGCCGAAGTAGTGCGCGAACACGCTCTGTCAGAGCTGCGCCGCGATCGTGGTGTGGATCTCTTGGGCATCCTAATACTTCCGGAGTCGAGCAGCGCGCGTTGCGGCGACGTCCCTCGGCCGAGCACTTTCACCGGATCCTCGGCGGTGCGCCAGATGATTTCGTCCAGAGCGATTCAGGACTTGAGCTTCAGCCCTCCGCCGTCGCCACCGCCACCTTGTCGCCTTTGGCAGAGACCCTCACCCTTCGTTTCCAGGGGTCGCGAGGATCAGTCCGGCGTTTCTCCACCACGCCTCCTTCACTTCGTCGCGTAGCGCTCGATCCTTCGCCAGACGGCTAACTGGGTACCTCGCGAAATTCACGTTCACTGCACAGCCTCGATCGCGGGTTCGACGCATCCGGGCATTGGTGGCATTTTCGCTGCTGTCAGTAAGGGCGAGGCTTCAGCTCGTCCTCGTCCTTGGGCCAGGTGAGATCGGCGATGCGTTGCTGCTTCTCGGGTGTAAAGGTCACCATGTTCTGCCGATGATCTGGGTCACGCCGTGGTGACAGCGAGCATCCACACCTCAAGACTTCCTTCTCCACCACGATCAAGTCGTCGTTGCACGGACTCTGGTCGGCAGCTCATCCTGAACTTCGCCACGATGATGGCGTGATTTTTGGGGCCACGTCCGGATCTTGCAGGGAACGGGTAGCGCTGACGTAATGCCTCCAGCGTGGCCGGCAAACCTGCGGGCACCCGCTTCAGACTTTGCGAGCACGGGATCGAGTCGAATCTGGCTTGGATGGCCAGCCACGCTTGCCGGCACATTTTGCGTACTGCTGTGCGCGCCGAATTCTCCTCGTCCCCCTGCTCTTCTTCCGCCTGCTCCGTCTTTTAGCTTGCAATTCATGAGTCGTCTCACCGACCGTTCGTAAGGGGTGAATCGCTCACGTCGCTCGATGTTTCTCATCCTGCTCGCAGTCGCGGAGTTCCGGAATCCATCAGCACCGATGACGATCGCCGGAATAACCTTCTGCTTCCCAGCAAAGCGATAGGCTTCAAGCCGTCCTTCGCTGACCTGCCACCAACTCGAAGCGGCCCTCCTCGCTCTTTCGGCCTAACCGTGATGGGATGGAGTAGTCCGACTTCCTTGACGGCTCCTGACGAATGACTTGCTGGTGATGCCCCAGTTTCTTTCGTCACGCCGTTCTCCGACGTCGATTCGTGAGATGAGAACTTCCTCGACCCCTGCCTTGTCGAGTGCATTCACGGCTGAGCCTCCGTAGTCGCTTCCCCGATGTACTTCTCCCCCAGTCCATCAGCCATCACGATATGATGCTGCGATCCGAGCCGGCGGATGCGGAGTCGGCCGCGCGTCGCTTCCAGCCGGGAGGAACGAAACGCTCGGAGCCGTGGGATCGTGCCAACTCACTGAGCCGCCATGCGCGGCGGGGTGCTTCATGGGCGTCGTTCCTCCTTGAGCGCGCGCTAATACCACGAAGCGCCAGAACGGACGCAAGAGGGCGCTACTACTCATGGCCTCCCTGATTAAGGCCGCCTGCTTGCGCCTGCGCTTCCTTCCCACTCGCAGAGGATCTTCGCGAACTCGTCGATCAGCTTCGGATCGTTGTAGCCGACCATCAGGCACTCGCGGTCGGGCCAGACGTAGACGCACCCCTGCCAGTTGACGGTCAAGTAGGGCGAGCGCTGCTGCACGGCGACGGTCTGCGCCGCGGCGGCGAGGCCGTGCTGCAGGCGCTCCTTGTCGTTCGGCGGACGCCCGACCTTGGACTTCGTCTTGATGTCGACGACGGCGACGCGGCCGTCGCGCTTGAGCACGCGGTCGGGCTTGACCAGGTAGGGGATGTCGCAGAGGACGCCGTAGAGGGGCCGCTCGATCATGATGCCACGCGTCGTCTGGACGGCTGCCACTGCTGCCACAGTGGCGATGTATTCCTGCGATCTCGCTGCCGCTTGATCGACGGCAAGGTGGAGGTCGTCCTCGTCGAAGAACTCGAGCGCGCGGTGGATCTTGCTGCCGCGGTCCATGGCGATCTGGATGCTCGGAATCTCTGGCGGGCCGCCGTACTTCCAGGCGATGATCTGCGAGACCGACGGGACCTTGTTTCGATCGCCGAAGTCGGGGAGCTCGTCGGCGTAGATCGCCCACGGCCTTACGATGTTCGGGTACCTCGGGTCATCTACTTCGCATCTGGCACGGCGTCTTCTTCAGCGTCGGGGATATGAGTTCCGTACCGTCGACCCGCTGCGTGAGTGCCAGAACCCGTTCGGTCCAACTTCGGGCAGCGACTCGAGCGAAGTCGCCAACGTGGCCGTTTGATGGTCGAGCAGGATCTACGCGGAGCGCACCCTAGCCACACCAGCGAGTGCTTCTCGCTCAGAAGCACCGCGTCTCTTCGCGTGCGTCATAGCGGCATCGGGTCGCGCAGGCGCGCGCAGATGACCGTCAGCCAGTCCTTGTGGATCTCGGAGGTCGACGAGATGCCGTAGCTCTCCTGGAGCCACGCCTTCGTCGAGTCCTTGGGGTGGTGTCCCTCCTCGCGGCAGACGTGGAAGTAGCGGCGGTCCTTCTCGTTGATCAAGACCGGCTCGTCCACGAACTCCTCGGCGAGGTCGTCGAGAGAGTAGTGAGGGCGCCGCCCCATCCTCAGACACAACGTCCGAGGATCTGGGGAGATTCGCATCGACAACCGACGCGGGGGCGGCACTCCTCCTGAGCGACCGCTAGGGATGCCACTAGCGCCGCCTGCAGGTCCTTATCGGAGGTGCCCTCGTCGAGCACCTCGCCCGTCTCGAGGTCGACCGTCGGCTCGGCGGCCTGGGCGCTTGCCCGCTCGGCCCACGGGAGGTCCGAGGTGGGCTTAGCCTCCTTGGCCTGCTCGTCCTCGGGCGGGTAGTCGACGGCCTCCTCGCGGGAGATCACGCCCTGAGCACGTCGGGAAAAGCCGCGCGCATGCAGGCGGATCTCGCCCTCGCGACCAGCATCACGTCGGGGTAGCCCTTCCAGACGTTCCTACCCCAGAGCCCGGCCCGCTTCGCATCGGCGATCGAGAACTTCTTCGAGATACGGCGTGGCGCGGCCCCGCCGGATCATCCGGCAGTAGCCGTACCGCTCGTCGCCCTCGCCGGTGACGTCCTCCTCGTGGTCCTCGAGCAGCCCGGAGGCCTGGACCAGGGCGATGGCACCGTCGCCCCAGACGCTGACGGCTTGCCGTTGATCACCGAGATCGACTGGAGTGCGGAGAGGGGCGAGAGCCCGAGCTCGGCGCCCATCTGCAGGCAGACGAGGATGTCGCCGGGCTTCCCCCGGTACTCCTGCGGCACGAAGGAGCTGTTGGCGATGAGCTTCGAGAACTCCATCGCCTCGGCCAGGGTCGTCGGCGCGAGTGAGACGGGTCGCTGCGCCGCCAGGTTCGTGGCGACGTTCGAGCGGATCGTCGCGGTAGCGACCTCGGTGTTCACGCTTCACCTCCCGGCCAGCACTTCAGGCACCACCGGCCGCCCTCGGAGTCTACCATCCAGCGGTCGCCCTCGTAGATCGGCACGCAGCACTCGGCGCACTCGCCGAGCGGGCGCGGGCACTCGCAGACCTCGCGTCCGCAGACCTCGCACTCCGCCATCCGGCTGCACCTCGGTCAGATGACCGAATCCGCATCCTACCATGTCGGGTTTTCATGTACGAATCTCCCTTCGAGGGGATTGTAATGCAAACCGATGGCGCGTGTCAACAGCGGATCTTATGCGCCGGGCTACCAGTCGATCAGCGTGCGTTTCAGGATCTCGCGGACGATCGAGGAAATCGTGCGGTTTTCGAGCTTCGACTTCTCTTCGAGACGCTGGCGTACGCCGTGAACGTCATCGCCGAAATCGACGACGATGTGGTTGCGTTCCGAGGCCGGATGGTGCTGGATCGGCGGACCCCGGGCGGGGACGGCTGCTTCACGCGACGCTTCAGGCGTTCGTTCATACCCGTGCGGGCCTTGGGCTTCCGAGTTCCCAGATTGCATTACAATCCTCCGCTGATACCGCAAGGGCACCGCAACGTCGCGACGGCTACCTTGAAGCCGACGCTCCAACTCCGCGAGGTGACAGAGGAATGAAAAAAGGAATGGCGGGAATGAAAAGTCCCGTTGACATCGCTGCCAGGCGGGAGGAAGAAGGCCGTCCCCGCCTGCTCCCAGCACCATCCACCGCCGCCCGCCACCGCCACGAAGCACTCTGGCCGTAGTGCATTCGAAGCCCCGAGGAGGGCATGTGGCTGCTTTCGAGATCGAACGTCTCGGCAAGGTCCGAAACTTCGCTTTCACGGTCTACGATCTGCTCGGCCTGGTCCTCAGGGACTACGAGGTGGCGAAGAAGCGGTCGGTCAGAACCCTGAAGTACCGGCTCGCGAACCTCGACGAGTTCTTCGGCCGGGAGAAGCTCGCCCGGAACGTCACGGCCGAGGACGTCGAGAACTACGTGCTCCTGCGCCGCACCCAGCAGCGTCCCGGCAACAAGGAGCCCACGGCCGAGGCGACGATCAGGGTCGAGCTCGCGGCGCTCAAGCGCGGCTTCAACCTGGCCGCGAGGCTTCGCCGCGGGTTCACCCTGGACAACATCCCCCGTTCCCCGTGATCCCCAACGAGAGCCTGAACGTACGCCACGGGTTCCTCCGCACCGGCGAGGTCCACCGGGTGATGAGGCTTCCTCGACGGGGATCTGGCCGACCTGGTCGAGTTCCTGTTCGCCACGGCCTGGCGGTTCAGCGAGGCGGCCGAGCGCCTCAAGTGGCAGAACGTCGAGGACGACCGTCTCTGGATCGCGACGTCGAAGTCCGGGCATCCGCGCACGATCCCGATCGCCGGCGACCTGATCCCGATCATGCAGCGGCGCCTGCGCCGGAAGAACGGCGACTACGTCTTCCACCACGAGGGGAAGAAGATCGTGAGCTTCCAGTGGCACTGGAAGCGGGCGAACGCCCGGGCCGGGTACGAGGACAAGCACTGGGTGGTCCACGACCTCAGGCGCTCGGCGATCGTTCGGATGATCGAGGCGGGGATCGACCAGAAGACGGTGATGCAGTGGTCCGGGCACCGGACCGATTCGGTGTTTCGGCGCTACATGATCGTGACCATGGACCGGATGGTCCAGGCGGCGGAGAGGGTGTCCGACCTCGAGCGCCAGCGGGCTGCTCATCCGAGGCATCTCGATGGCCGGGGAGAGCGGGAATACCGGTGGCAGAGGCGCTGATGAACCCGCCGGCGAGCGTCGGCGCCGGGGGCGGTTCAGTGAACTCGTCTTCCGTGAACCCGAAGTCGACTGCTGCCCGGTCAGTGAACCTGAATTTGGCGCCTGTGGAGATTATCGAGCGACTACGTGGACTTACCCGGCAGTATTTAGATTGACGAAAATTTTACTGAAGGAGCGAGAGAATAACTTTTGCGAGGGAGGGGCGTTTCGTGGAGCCAGTTCGATCGATCAAAGCGGTGCTTGAGGACCCTCGGTATCAGGCAGCGCCGGCACGAGGTAAAGGCGTTTTATTGAGTGCGGTCGGTGCTCCTCTGGGAGGGGGCCGAACGCACGGGCAAGGGACCCGGTTGAAACGCGGTCTCGTCCCCCGGGCGCCGCGTGCGCTGCATCGACTAGGGGCTCGCCTTGGAGGTCGACGGCGAGGTCGAGATCGGGTGGATCTCACGGAGGCTTGGCGACGAGAGCCTCGGTGCGTCGCCCACGGTAGCGCCGCCGGGCGGCTGGCGAGCGCCTGGCGCGGCCGGGCGAGCTGAAGCATCGCTCGAGCGATCGCCTCCGAGCGATCATGCCCGGAAGCCCGGCGTTCGTTCACGAGCGATGCCAGGATTCGCCCGCCTGTCAATTTCGCGAAGCCTACGCCATGTCCTGGCACTGATCCAGCAGCTCTATGCTCTTCTCTCCTGAAAGACCAGAGCATGAACGCGACTTCAGCGGAAAGAAGAAGAGCCACTTCAGAACGAGCTACTCGGGTTCACGCGCTTCTGGCGACGTATTGATCCGCAGCTCACCGGAGAAGCCCAGCCGCGCTTCGCAAGGGCGTGGCAGAAGCTAGGGCTGCAGTGCATTCGTTCGACCTGGTCGTGGCGACGGTCGAGCACTGCAGCGCGGGGACGCCCAGCTGGCAGCGCGGGTTCATCACAGCACGCCGCGACGCTGGCTGCACGGCGCGCGGCTGGGACGACGAGCCCGTGCCACCGACGCACCCAGGCCACCGCGTCGCGCATCGACCGCGCGACCGGTCGCCAGATGCAGGCTGATTCGCCGGTACCGATGAGCTCTTCGAGCGGCTCATCCGAGGAGGAGGGCGATTGGACGCTGTGGGAAGCCAAAGCGCGTCACGCAACAGCCTGGCTGCGCGGTGCAGTCGACCGCCTCGGGCGGAGGCGCAGGTCGCCTTGTTCACCACTGACCTGCTGGCATCGACGCATCGGGAACCTGCCGTTCGACGTGGTCGTCGACAGCACTCCGCCGCCTCGGCGCGCCGAGGTGGACCCGACGCGCGTGACACCTCGCGCAGGCTGATCGAGGCGGTGAAGACCAAGCCGTGCCACCCGAGACCGGTACTTCCTGCCACCGGACTGGACGACCGTGTCGATCCGACGGCGTACCGGCCCTGCCGCTCGAGGCGCGCTGGGCGAAGCGCCACAAGATCGCCGCCGGCGGAGTCTCGCCCAGCCGACGGTGCGGGCGAGCTCACGCGACGATCCTCCGGCGCCTCGAGCGCAGCGGATGAGCTTCCAGCTGCATGGGAGTGCCACGGGGCTTTCCGCCGACTCGACGTCGACGCCTACGTGCTGCGGCTGATGGACGCCGGGCGGGCTGGCGAGCACCGAGCCACTGCGGTGGTGCGCGAAGTGCACTCCAGTTGTGCGACGGTCACCGGAGAGCGACGATGCGGTCCCATTTAGCCGCAGCGACGGCCGCTGCTTCGACGCGCCCGATCAGGGCAGCAGGGAGAATATCGCGCAGGTTCGCTCGCGGATCGGCGAAAGCCAGTTCGGACCTTCGTCCTGGCGAAGATGCGAAGAGCAGACCGGCGAAGCTTCCACGCCGAGGCTCCGTGGCTGCGAGCGGTGGACGCCTGGTGGCACCGGTGCGTCACCCCGACCGGATTCTGCGCGACCTTCGGCAGCTGGCGGGTTCATCGCACTACGCGGTGGTCGAGACCGGGCGGCGTGCAGTCTGGCGACGTCGCGCTGCGCGTTGCACAAACAAAGTGGCGTTATGAACGCGATCGGAGGGCTTTATCGCCGCGATTCAGTGGCCGGGCGTGGTGATCGTGCTCTGTTCGGGATCCTACTGGAATCACGAAATGACAAATTTTCGCGCTTGCAACGAACTTCGGGTTCGTGATACGCAGCGATTCGCGGCGTCGGACATCGAGGGTAGCTATGCGTGTCGCTGCGCTGGGGCTGTGCCTTGCTCTCGTGGGCACCGCTCACGCCCAAACGCCGGTATCGGAGGTGCTATCAGCGGCGGCGCTGGTCGCGCCGTTCGACCAGAGCGAGGACGGCCACACGACACTACCTGACTGCCCACGGCGGCGGCGCGCTTCTCGCCGCTGACCGGCGTGCCAGCGGTGATCACGCACTGGACGTTCTGGTCGGAGACCTGCGAGCTACCTGGCGAACTTCAACGTCTGCTTGACGCAGGACGACTGCGGTGGTGATCGACCTGTCGCGACATGGGCGCGATCGGCCCCGACAACGAGCGGCTCGACAGCCGCTTCGATCTGCACGGGCTTCACCGCGGCGCTGGTGACCGTCCACACGCGTACCAGACCGACGCCAGATGCACGACACCCGGCGACCTAGGCTTTCCAGCTCCTCGACCGGGCGATCTGGGGACACGTGGTCGATCGCCAACACGCCGCAGCAACGCTGCCGCGGGCGACCGCATGCAGTCGCTGAACCTCGGCGACGACGGCGCGGTTGCGGTACCGGACGAGCGCTTCGGGGCGCTCGACGTGGCGTTCTTCAACCCGGAGTCGCTGACCTCGAGCGAGGTGGTGTTCCTCGTGGTGGTCGAGGCGGTTCGGGGACTACGTGGGCAAGCTCGGGCCGCCGCAGGAGCCGGGTGATCGTGGGCACGCAGGTGCAAGCGTGCGACGTGCAGGAGCAACTGCCTGTCGCTACCCGATCTGCGATCTCGTGCGCCCTGTTCATCGACGCTCATCCCCAGCGCCTGGGGCGATCATCCCGGAGACGCTGATGCCGCAAGGTAGTGGATTTCTCAGGCTTTCCTCGCCGCGGTTCGTGAAGGAGGACCCGGCGATCACGGGCGGGGATCTCTGGCTCTACGCCTGGCACCTGCAGCAGCTCGGGCCATTTCGGGACTGGAGCGCGGAGGCACCTACCTCGACCCGATCGAGTTTCACGACGTCGCGCCTGCGCCCTCGGCTACGCCCACGTCCTCGCCTACGCCTGAGGTGACGCCTAAACGCTGGCGTACGGCGACGCCGGGAATTTCGCCCTACCCCTCGGAACGCCGAGTTGACCGCCACGCCCGCGTTGACCCTGACCCCTTCTCTGGTGCAGCTCCCCACCCCATCGCGTCTCCACCTCACGGGCACGCAGGCACACCTCAACGGGCACTCACGAGCGACAGCTGCCGCCGCGAGCCCAGCGGCGACCGCCAGGCCGATTTCGAGCTCGACGCCACCTGCTGCGGGTGAGACCCCACGCGCGACCGTCGTTCAGCCATTAAACCAGAAGAAGCGTCGCCGATGGTCGCGCTGAAACATGCGTCAGGCAGCCTCGGCGTTGGATCGGGCCTACTTCGAGGAAAGTCGAGAAGAGACGATGCCTGTTCGCCCGGCGATCCCGTTCGGTTCTCGCCGATGCTGAAGCTCCGCTTAAAAACTCCGGATGGCGATGGCGCTGATGGTGAGCGTGGCGTCTATGAGGCCGGGGCTACGGACGCAGCAGCCGTACTGCTGGGTGATGGGACGAAACGCAAGCGATCGCCTGATCTACGCCGTGATCTTCATCGCCGCCTGGATCGTGCTGATTACTGCTTTAGTCAGCCCTTCTGATGGGGCCGTTAACCCGAATCGTGCGAGTGTCTGCGAGGAGCTATCGGACACGACTTCTGAACACTGGGAAATTATCTCGGCAGAGGCGAGCAATCTACATCGCGGCGAAGCATCTCAGCGCAGGCATCAGAGCGTTGCGCAGGATGTCCCTGCCCCTACGGCCCGCGAGGAATCTTCTGAGTGGAGGAGAGCCCTGATGGACGTTGAGGAATCCTGGTGGCCAGCGCAGACTTACGCGAGGGCTGCAGAAAACCGGCGCCGCTGGGCAGAGCGGTCTCTGCTTCTGCCGCGAATGCGGGATGGCGTGGACCGGAGGAAGCGTCGACTTTGGCGACCGGGTGGCGCGGGCGCTGGTTGCAGAGCCTCACACGACGCCGGATACGAGCAGAACACCGCCGAAGTGAACGTGGCCGACGGGCTCTTCGCCATCGCGCTCGCCATCGAAGGGCTCTGGGCGCGCAATCAGGCGCTGGGTGAGCAGGCTCTCAGTCGTTGCGGCGAAGTGAGATCTGCGTCGCGACAGCGTACGTTTGAGCTGCGCCAACAACTGCGGCGCTACGCATCAGCGTTGCACCAGCGTCCCGGCGGCCCCGCAGTCAGCGAGCTCGCGGAGCTGCTGATCCTCAGCGGGCGGCGGCACGTACCCACAAGGGCTTTAACGCCGCGAGACCGTTCGCCGTACGCGCTGTGGCGGAAGCCCATCACGAGCCTTGCTTTGGCAGACAGCGCAGTGCTGCATCGCCAGATTGCAGCGAGCATCCACTTCATTAAGCTTGATGTCCTCTCCACACTCGCCGCTGATCATTGCGCTTCCACTGCTTCTACCGCAGCTTCCGCGCTAAATCGTCGACCGCTCCTGCACCGCCATGAACGCCGGTGAGCTTCTCCACCATCAGTGGCATTGTCGCGAATCTCCCATCGTCCAGCGCCACGGCGAAACCACCATGGCGCCATCGCAGTAATAGATCGTCAACGCTTTCGTCGTGGCAATTGATCGTGCACACGCCGTTGCTAGCAGCGCGTCGATGCCACGTGCCGATGCGTACCAATCGGCTCAGTTAAGCAACGTCGGCGTCGCCAGATTCAGTATCTGCGCCAGTTATCTCAGTGGTCCCTGGTGGCGCTGGCGCTCACCAGGCCCCGCCATGACGGATTCCGCGATGCTCACCATCGGCGTCGCGAAACGCCGCAGAATTCGGCGTCGATGCGCTCGGCGTTCTGCTCCCATCACTCGACCATACCATTAAACAAAATCATCAATGCTCTCATCCAACCGGCGATCGCCTCACGGGTCGAGGAGTCTCGCCGCCCTCGTAGCCTTCCCGCAAATCATGATGCATCATGGTTCGAATCCCCAATTCTTCGCGGCTTCAATACTTACTTTTTCTTTGTCTACCACAACCACGCGAATAGCATGGCTGGAATCTGATGTCTCTCGCTCGAAAAATCGAAAGAAGAGCCAGCGCACGCGAAAATAGTCGGCAGGTGTGTACGCCTCAACCTGCTGTATAAGTCCTGCGTCCCAATTCACGCGCAACACCTCGTCGTTAATTTTACCGACCTCAACGCCAGATCATCGAGACCTTCGCGTCCAGCGGTTCCTACGGGACCGCCGGAAGGCCTTCGGTATCCACGACGACAGTTGCCGCCGCGTCGTCAGTCACCTCGCGGCACCGCCGCTTCGCCTCGGCAGCTCCTGAGAGAACGAGCTCGTGCCACGCCTCAAACTCGGCGCTCCGCAAGCAAGCCTATCACGACGAGGTTCGAAACCGCTCTGTATTTAACGAACGCGTCTCAGCAGCAACAATCGCTTCGACGATCCCGCCACGTCTTTCCTCGGACGGTATCGCGATCTCACCAACCTCGTCTCAGCAGATGACTCACCGCCAACCTTTCGCTCGACGACCCTCTCCCTCGACATTAACCGACGTCTCTCACGGGCTCCACCGCCCAGAACCTCTCTCACCTCAAGGGCTCGTCGCCGGAAGAACGCCGCTTGCTGTGACGGTGAACGCTCCGCTGGGACGCTCCACCCGTCGAAGCATCTCAAGTCTACGCCACGGTCGCGTAGGCTCCTGCGGTGCGTCAAATCTACAGACCATCATTCTCCACTCACCTGATCAGCATAGGTTTCAATATCATCGAGTGGAGTGGCACGGCGTTCCGGTACTCAGCAGAAACTTCGCTTGTGTGCCGCCATTACAGGAGCGCCGCTCACCAGGAGCCAGGCATCAGCCACTACTACCCACCCGTCGCGCGATCGCCTGTAC
>ERZ1370068.4812-contig-3868_pt1 | contig 31083 bp, 51 predicted proteins | sample MGYA00561227_ERZ1370068 | MGnify/ENA primary metagenome ERZ1370068 (study PRJEB38410, sample SAMEA6850437) | metagenome | study: Metagenomic assessment of the ecological functions of the soil: analysis of the soil microbiota associated with the...
ATTGTACTTCGTTCAGTTACGTATTGCTTGGTCGTTACCATCCCGAGAAGCCAGAGCGCGACAAGCAGAACCACAAGAAACATCAACATGGGCTTTCCCTCGATCTGGGACGTGCCACAAGCGGTGCCCAGCGGCTCAGCCAATGACGTCCCTACGCAGAAACGACCCGGTTCCGGAGGACCCCTGTTCCACTCAACCTCTGTTTTCCATTTTTGATCGCCGACTTTGAGCAGGCCATTCCTGCGGTGTGCGTCCCATTCCGACATGCCCTCGGGCGTGCCCGTCGAGATGATGTCACCCGGCTCGAGCGTGCAGCCGAGTGACGAAGCTCGGATTGTCTGGTCGATCGGGAAGATCATGTCGGCGGTCGCTGCCGTTCTGTTTTTCGACCCCGTTGACGCGGAGCACCGACACGTTTGTCTGCTGGGGATCGCCGCATGCTCGTCGGCCGTGACGACGACCGGCTACCGCATCGGGCAGAAGCGTATCCGGGCTCTTGCCCGTTGAAGAACTGCACGTGCGCTCTGCTGGGTCTCGCGCTGACATCGTTGACGACAGTATGCCCGAACACATGGCATCGCGGCGCTGCGGCTGAGTGTTCCGGCCGCCGCGACCCCGATGATCACGTCAGCTCGGCCTCCCAATCCACCTGCTGCGTCACCCGCTGATCCCAGACGATGTCGTAGCGTTGCGGCGCGATCACGGCGGTCGGCGCCTTCGTGAAAAAGACGGGATGCGTCGGCGGCTTGAATTCCTGGCCGCGCGCCTTTGCCGCTTCCTTTACGGCGGTATCGGCGCGTAGTTACGGCCCAGACAGAAGACATTCTTCGACGGCCGCGGAGATCGGCGCATGCCAGCGCACGTCTTTTGCCAAAGTGGCTCTGTCGCGCGGGAGACATCGGAGGCGCGATCCGCCAGGCGTAGCCATTCCTCCGGCCCGCGTTGAATGAGCTCCAGGAGGCTCCGGGGCGGACTCTTCCGGGTCCGCGGGGAGCGATCGTCGCATCCACGATCCTGTCGCCGCTGACGATGCCGAGCCAGGAGTCGTGTCGCCCGGCAGTGAAAATGTGCGCATCTCGCCAGAAAAATATCAACCGCGAAGGGCGCGAAGGTATCGTGTCCTTCGATGGTTGAGCTGAAGCTACTGCTCGGCGGTCTATGCGACTTTGTCGATTTGGAGAGAAAACCGCCTGGGAGTGAGATGGATTGGGGATCGAGGTCCGCGGTGGCGACTGCTGCGCTCGAGGGTTGCGGCACTATCGCTATCCGTTCCCCGCTGGCGACATGCTGATGGCCCGATCTGGAGAAGGTGGCGGCACGAGCCCGTGCGTTGGCTACGAACAGCGCGCCGATGCCGCTCGATAACCTCACGCTTCAAGTCCTGTCGCGAATCCCAACAAGATCATCGGCGCACCAGTCAGCTACCCAAGGGGGCGAAGACGATGCGGCAATCGCGGCGGCGATGTCGGTTGGTCTGTTCCTCAAGGCGAACAGCTCGCTGGCGGGGCCGAGCGACGGCATCGCGTTGCGCATGATGGAACGCCAGATCGACTACGAGGTCGAGCTGGCGGTCATTGTCGGCAAAGCAGGGCCTCAACATCCGGCGTGACGACGCGTTGAAGCATCGGCGGCTATGCCGTGGCGCTCGATATAACCCGCACTGGCAGGAGGGCGCAGCCTTCAGCAAGTCGTGCGAGACCTAGTTCGGTGATCGGTCCCTGGCTCGTGACGGCGGACGAAATACGCAGATCGGCGGATCTCAATCTCCACCTCGAGGTGAACGGGGGCGACGTCAGGACGGTAATACGGCAGATGATCCGTGGCGTCGCGGCGCTCATTGAATATGCCTCGTCTTTCTACGCGCTATGCCGGGCGACATCTTTCTCAGCGGCACGCCGGCCGGCGTCGGGCCGCTGCGTCCTGGCGATGCGCTCACGGCGTCGATGAGAAAATTGGAACGATGCGGGTCAAAGTGCGCGCCGCATAGGAGACAGAGACGGTGCGGCGCTCATGTCCGAACGATGTCCGCATCGCGTGATTCCCGGTCCGGTTCCCCGAGGCTGGTCGCAGGCAGGGGAATCCGCGTGCACAGGCCCGAGCCGCCCGCTCAGGGAAACGCCTGACAACGAACTCTGCGCCTCGATTCGGTCCGTCGCTGTGCGTTTCAATGGTCCCGCCGTGCGCTTCCACCAGGTGTCGAACAATCGCAAGGCCCACTCCAATGCCCGCGTGGGCTCGCGTCGTCGAGCGCCATCCGCCTGACGGAAACGGTCGAGCTACGTGCGGGAGAAAGTCTGGATCGATACCCGCTCCGGTATCGCGCACCGACATCCGCAATTGTTCGGCCTCGCACGTGACGTTCAGCCAGACGTCCCCGCCTGGAGGGTGAGACTTGATGGCATTTGAGAGGAGGTTGGAAACGATCTGCTCGAACCGCCCCGGATCCGCCGAGATCGTCGCACAACCGAGATCGCGCAGCTTCGGTCCATGAAGGTGTATCCCCTTACGCGTCGGCTGTTTGGTCGCAGTGAATCCAGTGCGGCCGGGACAGCTGACACGATCGGCAACGGACGCATGTCTGCCCGCATCTTTCCATGAGAATGCGGGAGGTGTCGAAGGTCCTCGATGAGCTGCGCCTGGGCCGCGCGCGTTGCGCTCCACGACCTCCAGGGCGTGCTCGCGCCGTCGTCACGCACGGCACCGGTTCGCAGCATGGTCACCCATCCGAGTGCGCATTCGGGGAGTGCGTAACTCGTGAGACAGCGTTGCGAGGAACTGATCCTTTGCCCGATCCGCCGCGCGCAGTTCAGCCCCGTGACGGGCCGACGCTTCCCACGCACGAATCTGGGCCCGCATGAGGGGCGAAGAGCAGGAGCGATAACGGCGCCCCGGCCACGAGTTCTCTGCGCCTCGAGCGGAAAGAGTCCTGCGGACGACTCCCGCGATCTCGCGGCCTAACAGCCACCGGCGCCCGGCGATTTGAACGGCGTAGGTGGAGCGGAATCGAGGCTCGCCGTTGTCGATCACCGATCGATACAGCAGCTTCCTGGGGTCCATTTCGGTGTCGTATGCATCGACGCCCAGCGAAGCTATGCCGATGCCGCCACGCTCCTGCTGAAGCGGTAAGCTCCGGGTCGGAATGTGACGACACCGAACCCCACAAGAGCCCTCCGCCGGTTCTCAACGGTTCGGAGGACGCGCCGACACGATACACCGGCACCGTAGAGGACGGCCCGGGTCCGTTCACCGGCGTCTGAAAGGCGCGACTGAAAACCGCTCGCTGACCGCTGGCTTTCCAGAGTCTCGAGCGCGTTCCATCGCGACGAACAGCGTCGCGTTCGTCGCCATGTCGAGATCCGATCGCAGGAGGTGTTCCGCGGATCGCCAGGTTCCAGGAACAGGATCGTGTGATATTCGCTCCTGGGACCTGCAGGCCACACATCCAGCGCCGGCACACCGTCCAGGTGTATCTGTCACCGAGAAGGTGCGAAGATCCTGCCGCCGGATGCGCTGCGAGAACCCGATGCCGTCGACGGCGGGATACCGCTCGCGGAGCTGGGTCCACGCACGAAGGAACGGAACTCGACGTAGTTGATCTCTGGCTCACGGCCAGGAGCGCCGTCGACACACGAGCGACTTCGACAAGGCGCTCGAGGCCGCGGGAGTTCACGTTGTGCCAGGTTTCGAGCGTGTCACTCTCGAGACGCGGCCCTCGCCCGAACCTCTTCCGTAAGGGAGAGAGAAATCACGGTGACCGCGGTCAGCGTGCCCCCAGCGCGAGCACGGCAGACGGGACCCAGCGCCGGAGCGACAACCTGCGCCGGATCGTCGGCTTGTTTCACTTCTTTCAGCACGGCCCTGCTACGGTCCTACCGGAGCTCAGCTGACAGGATCGGGACCTGAAACGGGGAGGGGTGCTTTCGTTATCGGCTGCGGCTGGGGAGTTCGCTAGGCGTGGGCGGATTCCTGGACTGCGAGCCGAGGCGTTGGCTGTCGTTTTGGCGATCCTTCGGGCGCCGCGCGTGAATACTGCGCGGGCCACGGGGCGTGACGCCAAGCTCCTGTGCGGCATGCATCGGCCAATACGGATCGCGCAGCATCTGGCGCGCGAGCAGCACGCGGTCCGCCTGTCCGTTGCGGATGATCTCATCGGCCTGCGTTGCCGATGTTATCGAGACCCGACGGCGCCTGTTGCGATCCGCGCCTCGCGTCTGATGCGTTCGGCGAACGGCACCTGGTAGCCTGGCCCGATCGCGATCTTCTGCGACATCGGGAGTCCGCCCGACGAGCAGTCGACCAGATCGATGCCGCGATCCCGCGCACGTCTTGCCAGCTCCACGGCTTCGTCGATGTCCCATCCGCCAGGCACCCAGTCGGTCGCCGAGATACGCAGCCACACCGGCAATCGCTCCGGCCAGACCTGCCTGACCGCGTCCACGACCTCGAGGCACAGAGCGAATCCGGTTATCGAACGATCCGCCGTATCGATCCGTCCGCGTGTTGGTCAGCGGCGACAGAGAACTCGTGAATGCAGGGTAGCCGTGAGCGGCGTTGAGCTCCAGCACGTCGAAGCCGGCGGCCGATGCGCGCTTCGCCGCCGTGACCGAAACGCGTCGACAATGGCCGGAATCTCGTCGGTTGCAAGCGGCCGCGGCACCGGAAAGCGTTTCGGAGAATGGTTCGCTCGGTCGGGCCGACGGGCTGCCAGCCGCCTTCCTCGGCGCGGGACGGCGCCGTGGCCATCCACGGCCGCGGCGTGCTGCCTTTGCGGCCTGCATGCGCGAGTTGCATCCCCGCGGCGCTGCCTTGCGCGTGGACGAACCGGACGATGCGCGCGAGCATCTCGACGTGTGCGTCCAGGTAGATGCCCAGGTCCTGCGGGCTGATACGACCCTCGGCGGTCACTGCCGGTCGCCTCGGTCATCACGAGCGCGGCGCCGCCGACGGCGCGCGATCCGAGATGCACGAGATGCCAGTCGGTGGCGAAGCCATCGAGTGCTCGAGTGCTGGCACATCGGCGACACGACGATGCGGTGGGAAAGCGTGAGGTCGCGGCTCGAAAACGGGTCGAACAAGTGAGGGCATTTGTGATTGGCGATTGTGATCGGTGATTCTTGTTGGGATTTGGGATTTTGGGATTTGGGATTTGGGATTTTGGCTTTACCAGTCGGCACCGGCTCCGTGCCGATGGCCTTCAGCGGTCGGGACCGAGCGTCGCGCGATATGTCCGAAGCTGCGGTGTGGACACCGCGATCCACGCGCACGCGATCAGGCATCCGATTCCGCCCGTGATGACCGAGAACGGCGCCCCGAACCAGTTGGCGACGGCGCCGGCCTCCATCTCGCCCGAGCTGCGGGCCGCCTGACGAAGAAGATCATGTTCACGCCGACCATGCGGCCGCGCAGGCGATCGGGCGTTTCGAGCTGCCGGATGATGTTGCGGAACACCATGCTGATCGTGTCGGCGACGCCGGTCAGCGGCGAGGCACGCGAAGCGTGATCCAGAACGAGCGCGACAGGCCGAAGCCGACGGTCGCCGCTCCGTAGAGCACCGACCGCCCACGAGCAGCACCGGACCGCGCCGTTCGATGCGGCTCGTCAGGAACACCATCGCCGCGCTCATCATCGTCGCGCCGACCGCGGGCGCGGCATAGCAGCCAGCCGTAGCCGCTCGCGGCCGACCTGCAGGATGTCCTGCGCGAAGATCGGCAGCAGGGCGGTCGCCGACGAGAAGAACGTCGCGAAGAAATCGAGCAGCATCGTCGAGCGGATGAGCGGCGAGCGGAAGACGAAGCGCAAGCCCTCGCGGCGCCGGCGCGCCACGAGACGTCGTCGCTTCGACGTCGACTTCGTCGGCGCGGGTTGGCACGCCGCGCATCATCAGCAGCGCGGCGATGACCGCGGCGATGAAGGAAATCGCGTTGATGACGTATGCCCAGCCGACGTGTCGTCGGAGGCGATCACGATGCCCGCCGAGCGCCGGCCCAAGCACCTGCGCCGTCTGCTGCATGATCGTGTTGAGGCTGATGGCGTTCGGCAGGTCTTCGCGAGGGACGAGGCTGGGCACGAGCGACTGCCGCGCAGGCAGGTCGAACGCGCCAGACGGCCGAGCTCAAGCGCCGCCAGGGCATACACCGGCCACACGCGCCGTGGATCCGCTGAACGCCAGTAGGGCGAGTCCGATCGCGACGATCGCGGAGCCGGTCTGCGTCATCAGCATCAGCCGGCGCCGGTCCCAGGCGTCGGCGACGACGCCGCTGATCATCGAGAAGACGATGATCGGGAACGACCCTGACGAGGCCGACCGCGCCGAGCGCGAGGCCCTTCTGGCCGGGCTCGACGAGCAGCGACACGTGCCACAGCAGCGCCGCGTTCTGCATGAACGAGCCGGTGAACGACAGCGAGCAGGCCGACCCAGATCAGGCGGAAGTTGCGGTGACGGAGCGCGGTCAGCGCCGGATGGAGGTGCGCAAGCCTTCTATTGTATCGACACAGTCGCAGGGCCGACCTTACGAGTCGGCCTTGACGCGAGGTGCAGTTGCTGCGCCTTCTGTTTGAAGTCGCGATCTTCGGCAGCCCAGTCGGGATCGATCGGTGCGGCGATTACCTTCTGCAGCTCCTCGCGTGCCTCGCGCATCGCGGTCCATGTCGAAGAGCGTCTCGGCGAGAAAGTAATGCGACGCGGTGCTGTTTCGGAGCGTAGGTCGAGCGACTTGCGAAGGTGTTCCTCCGATTTCTTCTTGCTGCCGCCGAACAGCCCCGGCACCTGAAGCTACCAGCGGCCGAGCGCGCGGTCCGCCGATCCGTTCTGAAACGCGGGATCGATCCGCAGTACGGTCTCGAGCGCGTCCTTGATCGCGCCACGATACTTCGATGCCCTGACGCAGGCCGAACGACTCGGCGAGCGTGCCCATGTTGGCCGCCATCCAGAAGAAGCCTTCCGGCCGCGACGGCTCGATCGTGCCGTCGCGCGGCGTCCGGCATCGGTGCCGCGCTCGAGCGCAGCGCGCCGCTCTCCGCATGGGGCCCTGCGTGCCGAGCCAGTACGTGCGCCCGCGCCAGCTTCCACGCCGATTCGAAATCGCGTGGATTCGCCGCCAGCGCGCGCGGCCCAGATGTCGGCAGCCTGCTGCGCCTCGGCCGGGATCCGAGCGCGTCTCGGTAGAGCGCATCCGGATCGTCTTGCGGCGCAGCTTGCGCAGGCGATCCTCCCTGAAACCACGAAGCATACGAAGAAGCGCAGGCGAGAGGCGGAAATAGCGCGATGTAGAATACGAGCGTGGACCAACTGATCAGGCGGCTGCTCGTCGAGCTGGGCGAAGATCCCGACCGCGAGGGGCTTGCCAGCGACGCCCGCGCGGGTCGAGAGACGCATTGCAAGTTCCTGACGAGCGGGTACGGCGCAAACATCGATGAGGTCCTGAACGATGCGCTGTTCACCGTCGATTATAACGAGATGGTGATCGTCAAGGACATCGACTTCTACTCGCTCTGCGAGCATCACCTGCTGCCGTTCTTCGGCAAATGCCACGTCGCCTACATTCCGCGCAAGCGCGGTCATCGGCCTCAGCAAGATCCCGCGCCTCGTCGACGTGTTCGCCCGCCGTCTGCAGATCCAGGAACGGCTGACGAACCAGATCGCCGAAACGATCCGCGAGAAGATCGACCCGCTCGGCGTCGCGGTCGTCTGCGAGGGCACGCACCTCTGCATGTCGATGCGCGGCGTCGAGAAGCAGAATTCGTTCGCCGATCACGAGCGCCATGCTCGGCGTCGTTCCGCGACAACGCACGCACGCGGATGGAGTTCCTCGAGCTGATCACAGGTACCGCGGGCTCACGCCGATGTCCACCGCACCGGCCGGCCTTGCGTGCGTGAGCGACTGACGTGCACTGCTTCCGTGCCGTGATCGCGCTCGCCGCTCCTCTGGACGCCCGGAGCGATCGCGGCCCGTGCGGAGCCTGGTATGCAGGCGCGCCCGCCCGCCCGTCGGCCAGCGGCGCCAGCCGCCGCCGGTGACGCGAAGACCGAGCCGGCGGCCATCACGTGTCCCAATCCGCTCGGCGAGGGCGTGCAGACGAAGCAAAGCTACTGCGACGTGCTGACCGGCCGCGAACCGGCCGACGGTATCATCGTCGACCTTCCACCTCACGTCGGGCCCGTGACGCTCACGTTCGATCTGCACAATCGGCACATGTACTCCGAGGAGCTCGTGAAGACGAACCGCGGATACCGTCGATACACCGCGACGATCGGCGTCCTGACGATGGACAACACGCTGCTTTCGCGTGCCATCGTTCAGAACGAGTTCCGCACGGCCGGCGACCTCGTCGATCGGATCGGCGGCGGCGCGGGACCGGGCGGGTGAAAGCGGTCGCGCCGACAGGCGTGGAGCCGATCGTGATCACCATCCCCGCTGACGAGCAGAGCGTCAGCATCCTCGGCGAGAAAGTCTCGGTTGTCCGTCTCGATGGCGTTGACAACTTCACGCTGCCGGGCCAGCCGGTGGCGATCATCAGCAACGTGATGGTTGAATACCGGCCCGCGCCACCCAAGCGGACACCGGCACCCAGATGACGACGGTGAGCAGTCGCGCCGAGCTGCTTTCGATCATCGTTCCGGTCTACAACGAAGTTCGAACCGTCCGCGCGGTCATCGATCGCCTCCTGGCGATCGACCTGCCGGTCCCCGCGAAATTCTTGTCGTTGACGACGGATCGACAGACGGCACACGGGATGTGCTGGCGACACTCGGGAGTCGGGAGCCGGGATTCGGGATTCGGGATTCGGAAATTTCGGGTTCGGCAGTTCGAATCCTGACTCCCGACTCCCGACTCCCGGCTCCAGGGTCCCGGCTCATCGTCATCCACGCAGAGCGAAACGCCGGCAAAGGCGCCGCGATCCGGCTTGGCCTCAACTCGGCCCGCGGCACGATCGTCGCGATTCAGGACGCCGATCTCGAGCTCGATCCCCAGCAGATCGCGGCGCTTGTTTCGCCGATTGTCCGTGGGGATGCCGACGTCGTGTACGGCTCACGGTTTCTTGCGGGACGTCCGCCCGCCCCGTGGATCACGATCGCCGCGAATCGCGTGCTGACCGGCGCCACCAACCTGCTGTTCGGCGGGTCGCTGACCGACATGGAGACCTGCTACAAGATCATGCGCGCGGACGTGGCCCGGTCCCTGAAGCTGGATGCGAACCGCTTTGATATCGAGCCGCAGATCACCGCCCGTCTGCTCCGCGCGGGACACCGGATTCACGAGTTGCCAGTCAAGTCTCGATCCTCGCTCGCGAGCGCAGGGGAAGAAGATCGGGTGGCGTGACGGAGTACGGGCCGTGCAGGTTCTCTTCGCAGAAAGATTCCGGCCCGAAAATCCCAACTCCCAACTCCCAAACCCCAATTCCCAATGAGGATCGCGGTCGCGACGCTCATGGCCGCGATCGTTGCCGCAGGGCTGCGCTGGGGACGTTCGCGGTCGGCGGCTCGGACTCGTATTGCTACGTGCACCAAGCGCAGGGCTGGGCGACCGGCCGGCTGCAGGTGATCGAGCCGCTTGCGCTGGACGCGCCGTGGCCTGACGCGCCGCGGACGTTTGCACCGGCCGGGCACGTGCCGTCGCCAACCGTGCCCGGCGCGGCCGTTCCCATGTGCCCCGCCGGGCTGTCGATCGCGATGGCGCCATTCATGTTTATCGACCGCAACCTCTCGGACGTGGGGCCGGCTCCGGCCGGCCCGTCACCCTCTTCTCGTGGTTCCACTCTTTGGCGCCCTCCTGGTGTGGTCGGTCTATGTGCTCGGATCGCGGTTCGCGCGCCGCGTTGGTCTCGCCTCGGCGCTGCTGGTCACGTGCAGCCCGGCGTTTCTGTTCCAGCTCATGCAGCCGATGAGTGATGTGCCGGCGGCCGCCCCTGTGGGTGCTCGCCCTGGCGTGCGCGACCAGCTCGCGTCCGCATGCGCCGGCGATGGCAGTGATTCGCGACGAGCGCCGCGATCCTGATGCGCCCGAACTTGCTGCCGCTCGGTATCGTCCTGGGTCCTGTTCATCCTCGCGCGGCCGCAGCGCACGACACGCGAACGTATGCGAGGTGCCGCGCTCTTCGCGGCGGCATCGGCACCTGGATGCCTGGCCGTCGCAATGATCCAGCAGACGCTGTACGGTTCGCCGCTGCGGTCGGGATACGGATCGCTCGATACGCTGTTCGAGCACCGCCAACATTGCACCCAACGCCGCTCGCTATTTTCAGTGGATGTGGCAGTCGCACACGCCCGCATGGCTGCTCGCGTTGGCCGCGCCCCTTGTTCTGCCAGGGTGGCTGACGGGCCTGCTCCTGACGTTCGCCATCGTCAACGTCGCCTGCCTTATCTGCCATATGTGGTCTTCAACGACTGGTGGTATCTCCGGTTCATGCTGCCGGCGATCGCGGTATTGCTCGTGCTGACGGCAGCTACCATCAGATCGATTGCGGCTCTGCGCCCTCTGGGCCCGCGATACTCGTTCTTCGCGGACCCACAGGGTCCGCGCCGCACTCTCGGTCCGTGCCGCCACTGTCGGTCCGCGCCGCACTGTCGAGTGTTCTCACCGTTGCGCTGTGTTTCTTTTCATCCCGCGAGGCACGCGCGCGGAGCGGTGTTCGACCTCCAGCGCCTCGAGTCGCGCTACGAGCGGGCCGGCGAGCATACGTTGCTCGGCGTCTTCCGGAGAACGCGCTCGTCATCACGAGCTGGGAGAGCGGCAGCGTCCGCTTCTATTCGAATCGCAAGACGCTGGTCTGGGACGCGCTCGATCCCGCGTGGCTGGATCCCGCCATTGCGTTCAGCCGCGCACGCGGCCTCGAACCATATCTGCTGTTCGAGCGGTGGGAAGAGCCGTTGTTCCGCCAGCGGTTTGCCGGCAGTCGTGTTGCCGCGCGCTCGACTGGCCGCCGGCCGCAGAGATCGCGGGACAGGTTCGAATCTATCGTCCTGAGGATCGCGACCGGCAGCTGAGGGGTGAAGGCGCGCCGACGGAGTATTCGCGGTAGGGATCCGGGGTCCTAACCCCTAACCTTAACCCCTCATGTTTCACGAAACGCATTCGTGAGCGGATAGCGTCCGGTCGCGGCCGAAGCTCTTGCGCGTAATCTTTCACCCCGGGCGGCGCCTGCCGCCGTTTGTATTCCGCCGAGTAGAGCAACCGCTGCACGCGCGTGACGGTGTCGCGCGGGAGGCCGCGCGCCGACGATGTCGGCCGACGCTCAGCTCTCTCTTCGACCAGCGCCCGTAGAATCGCGTCGAGCTCGTCGTACGGTGGAAGCGAGTCCTGGTCGGTCTGGTTCGGCCGCAGCTCCGCGGTCGGCGCCTTGGTGATGGACCGCTCCGGGATGACGCGGCCGCGCGGGCCCGCACGCCCCCTCGGGCGGGTGCTCGTTCCGCCATTGTGACAGCGCGTACACCTCGGTTTTGTAGATGTCCTTGAGCACGGAGTAGCCGCCGCACATGTCGCCGTAGAGCGTCGCGTAGCCAACCGACATCTCCGACTTGTTGCCGGTCGTGACGAGGAGCTCGCCGAACTTGTTCGAGATCGCCATGAGCAGCACGCCGCGGATGCGCGCCTGGATGTTTTCCTCGGTCACGTCGCGCTGGCGTCCCTCGAACAGCGGCGCCAGCACGCCTTCGCTGGCGGCGACAGGGGCTTCAATCGGTATCGTGTCGAGCTGCATGCCCATCAGCGTCGCCGATTCCTTCGGCATCGTCCAGGCTCTCGGGGCTCGTGAAGCGCGAAGGCAGGCGAACGCCGCGGACGCGGCTCCGCGCCAAGCGCGTCGACCGCCACGGCGGCCGTCAGTGCGCGAATCGATTCCGCCCGACATGCCGAGCACGATGCCTGGAAAATGATTCTTGCGAACGTAGTCGCGCAGACCGAGCACCATCGCGCAGTAGATCGATTCGAGCCGCGGCTGCGCCGACCGTTGCGTGCCGCCCTCGCACCGGAAGCGGTTGGCCTCCTCGTGCCAACGGGTGAGCGCCATCGATTCGCGCCAGAAGGGAAGGAGGCATGCGAGGGCGCGCCGTCGCGGTTCATGACGAACGACCCGCCATCGAAGACCAGCTCGTCCTGTCCGCCGATCTGATTCACGTACGCGAGCGGCATGCCGGCTTCGGCCGCGCGCATGCGTGCGAGCTCGAGGACGATGCGCGAACTTGTCGACTTCGAAGGGCGAGCCGTTGGGGACGCAGCAGCAGTTGTGCGCCGCGCTGCGCCAGGTGTGTAGTGACCGCGTCGAACCAGATGTCTTCGCAGATCGGGAGACCCAGGCGGGTGTTCCGGAACTTCACCGGCTCAGGCAGCGGCCCGGCCTCGAAGATGCGCTTCTCATCGAAGACGCCATAGTTCGGCAGCTCGTGCTTGAAGCGCAATTCAGAGCGTCCGTCCGCGACCAGTGCAACAGCGTTGTGCAGACGTCCCCGTTCTTTCCACGGAAGCGTCACCACGATGCCGGGGACGCCGGCGGACGCGCTTTCGCGCTCCAGTTCGCGGAGCTCTTGCGCGACGGCCTCGAGCAGCGCGGGACGCAGCACGAGATCCTCGGGTGGGTAGCCCGACCAGGACGAGCTCGGAAAAGACGACGAGGTCGGCGCCCCTGTGCGGCCGCCTCATCACGCGTGCGCCGCACGAGCGCGGCGTTTCCGCTCACATCTCCTACGGTGGGGTTGACCTGCGCGAACGCAATCGTCAGCGTCATGGGTAGAGCGCCCGCTCCACGAGGTGACAGATCAGATGCTCGACAGCCAGGTGCACCTGCTGGATGACCTGCGTGTCGTTCGTCGTGCACCCGGATCGCCACGTCGGCCGTCGTGGCGGAGCGGTCCGTCTTCGCCGAGCAGCCCAATGTGGTGGACAGAGCCCTTGCCGCGCGGGCTTCTTCAACCGCGGTCAGCATGTTCCGCGAGCGGCCGCTGGTGCTGATCGCGATCAGGATATCGCCTGGTGAGCGCCAGCGCCTGGACCTGCCGCGCGAATACGCCGCGTCGAAGCCGACATCATTCGAGTACGCGGTGAGGGAACGAGGTGTCGGTGGTCAACGGCAATCGCCGGGAGTCCAGGGCGGTCGCTTCTCGTGTGCGTCAATCGTCCGACAAGTTCCGCCGCCATATGCTGGCAATCCGCCGCGCTTCCGCCGTTGCCGCAGAGGAGCACTTTGCCGTTGCTGCGGAAGCAATTGGCGATGAGGTCGGCGGCCGCCGCGATGGATGCCGCTCCCGATTCCGCCATCGCGTCGTTCACCGAGGCGGCGAGGCGCAGGGCGTTCTCCGATCGTCGTGATAGCGCGCTGATCATGCGCCTCTCGCGGCAAGAGTAGCAGCACTTCAGTTAGAATCGCGGAACGCCATCACATATGAGTTTCTGGAGTCAGCAGCGGGTGCTCGTCACCGGCGGCAGCGGTTTCCTCGGCGGCCATCTCGTGAAGCGGCTGAACGCTAGAAGCGATGCGAGCAGGTCGCGGCACCTCAAGTAGTGATGCATGACCTGCGCGACCACGCCGACATCGTCAGATGATATGCGTGACACAACGCCCACACTGGTTATTCACCTTTGCCGCGGTTGTCGGCGGCATCGGCGCCAACCGCGAGCAGCCCGGCGAGTTCTTCTACGACAACCTGATGATGGGCGCGCAGCTCCTTCGACGAGGCGCGGAAGGCCGGTGTCCCGAAGTTCGTTGGTATCGGCACCGTCTGCGCGTATCCCGAAGTTCGCGCCCGTGCCGTTCCAGGAAGATGACCTCTGGAACGGATACCCGGAGGAAACCAACGCGCCGTACGGGCTCGCGAAGAAGATGCTGCTCGTGCAGTCGCAGGCGTATCGCGCATCAGTACGGCTATCAACTCGATCTTCCTGCTGCCCGTGAATCTGTACGGCCCGGGAGACAACTTCGATCCTCGTGTCGTCGCACGTGATCCCGGCGCTGATCCGGAAGTGCGTCGACGCCGTCGAGCGCGGCGCGGATCAGATTGAAGTGTGTGGGGCGACGGCTCCGCGACGCGCGAGTTCCTCTACGTGGACGACGCGGCGGAGGGCATCATGCTGGCGAGCGAGCGGTACAGCAGCAGCGACCCGTAAACCTCGGGTCGGGAACCGAGATCTCCATCAAGGACCTGGTCGATAAAGTCGCTGCGGCCGTTGGATTCAAAGGGCGACATCGTCTGGGACGTCACGAAACCGAATGGTCAGCCCCGACGGAAGCTCGACACGCGAAGGGCGGAGGAACGTTTTGGCTTCCGATCAAGAACCGAGTTCCGATGACGGACTCCGAGGGACAGCTGAGTGGTATCGCACGTCAAGCGCCCAGGCGGTAGGATCAACGGTGTAGTTCGGTCACCAGGGTTCGTGAGCGCCTCGATCGTTTGACAGGAGGCCACCGCGACCCACCACGATGCTGTCAACCCGCGACGACGATCCCGATAACACTGTGTACCAGAAGAGCTGCGGGTGGTCTCTTTTTTGTTCAACACAAAGCGCCCTCCGAAATGGAGCGCAATCGGCGCGACTCAGTATGGCTTTCCGGGGTAAGACCCTGCCGCTCTGCGGTCCGAATTTTGGCCGCTTCTGGAGACTCGTTGACCTGGAGTCGAGATGAATGCGAATCGGGATCGAACGGCGGCTCGATGGGTGAATCTTGCAGTTCACGGAACCGCCGCCACCGCATCTGCGGCAGAGTCAGCACGACGAGTGTGTCCGGTGTGTGAGGGACGGGTAGCGGTATTGTCGGGCAGCGATCCAAAGATGCTTTCTGATTCCCGCATTCTCATAACCGGCGGAACGGAGTTCCGTTCGGGCAGACCTTCGTGCCCGTTGACTCTCCCCTTGAAGCCACAGCCCCCGGCGCACTGGTCATCTACTGCGCGATTTGCGGTGTGTAGCCAAATGGCGATGAATGGCGAAGCTGTATCGCAGACGATGATCGCGTGCGCACAGCTTCCCCTATTGGCAGTGTGCGCGACCAGTGCCCGCCTGTCACGGGCGCTGGACGGCATCGACCCACGTTGTCCACTGGCGGCGACAGACGACTGCATCGCCGGCGTAACCCGATTCTGGTGTTGCACAAGACGAACGTCATCGGCGCCACGAGACCTGATCGATGCTTGCGGTGACCGCGCGGCACGTCAAGCGTGTTGTGGCCCACGTCCACCGACAAGGCCAGCAGTCCTGCCAATCTGTATGGCGCGACGAAGCTCGCCGCGAGACAAGCTCTCATTGGCGTAACGCCTATTCGGGCGGCGTCGGCACTCGATTCGCCGTGGTGCGTTACGGCGAACGTCGATGGACTCCCGCGGTCTCCGTCATTCCGCTCTTCCTGTCGCTCGCAGGCACCGGTGTGCTCCCAATCAACGAGCGAGCATGACCCGGTTCATGATCACGCTCGAGCAGGGCGTCAATCTCGTCTGGCACGCTGTGACGACATGGTCGGCGGCGAGATCTACGTGAGGAAGATCCCCTCGATGAAGATCACCGGCGATCGCGCAAGCCGTCGCCCCCGAGGCGTCACGAGATTATCGGGATACGTCCCGGCGAGAAGCTACACGAGCAGATGATCAGGATCGAGGATGCGCCCTACACGGCCGAGCACGCCGGATTGCAAGATCCCTCCGGCGATTCACAATTGGAGCGCGACCGCCAGAATCAACACGACGGCGAGCGCAGTGCCGTCGGACTTCACGTATCGTTCTGACAACAACCCCGCGTGGATGACGATTCCGGCGCTGCGTGGCATGGATTGACGAGAACCGCCACACGATCGACCTGCGGGGAAGCCGGATCGGACACGACCCGCACAGCGGATCGCAACACCTTACGGTCACGATCCAGCACGCGGTCGCCACGATGTCACCGAAGACGGGACCGAGGCGGTGGTTGCGGTTCTGCGCTCGGACTTTCACCCAGGGGCCGGCAGTTCCTGCCTTCGAGCAGGGCTGTCGCCGGCTACCGTCACGCCGGTCACGCTATCGCGGCGAACAGCGCCACCAGCGCGCCTGCATCTCGCCCGCCTGGCGCTGGGCGTCGGTCCGGTGCGACCAGTCCGGACCAGCCCTGTCACGCTTGTCGCGCTACCGCGAACTGTGCGTTGTATTGCGGGGCGCGCGTAGATTTCCGTCGATATCGATCCCCGCACGCATGCGCCTCAGCGTCGATGCGCTCTCGGAGAAGCTCGCGAACGCGGAGCAGGCGCGCTGTCTGCCGAAAGTCGTCATCCCAGTGCGCACTTCGTGGTGGCCAGCCGTGTGACATGGCGGCGATCCATGCATTGGGCCGGCGGTACGGTTCGGGATCATCGAGGACGCCTCGCACGCGATTGGGAGCAAGCATAGGGGCGAGCCTGTCGGGAACCGCCGGGCGACAGCGTGGCGGTGTTCAGCTTTCACCCGGTCAAGATCATCACCAGCGGCGAAGGCGGCATGGCGGTCACCAACGAGTCGGCTCCTCGGCCGCGCGGATGCGGCTCCTCCGCAGCCACGGCATTACGCGGACGCGGCCGACATGACGCACGATCCCGACGGCCCGTGTGACTACCAGCAGATCGACCTTGGGTTCAACTATCGGATGACTCGCGCGGCTACAGGCCGCGCTCAGTATGAGTCAGCTCGGGCGTCTGGATGAATTCGTCGCAACCCGCCACGCGATTGCGCGACGATACGACGACGCGTTCGAGGGTCTGCCATTGCTCACACCGTGGCAGCATCCGGACACCTTTCGGCCCTGCATCTCTACGTGATCCGGTTGAAGCTTGATGCGCTCCGACGACACACCGGCATCGTCTTCGAGTCACTTCGCGCCGCCTGTGTCGGTGTGAACCTGCATTACATCCCGGAGTACCGCCAGCCGTATTACGAGCGAATGGGTTCGCGCCCGGCCGTTGTCGGGAAGCGGAGCGGCATCATGCCGAAGCCATAAGCCTGCCGATGTTTCCGCGTTTGACCAGCGGGGAGCAGGACCACGTGATCCGCTGTGTGAAGCGACGCGGCGCCGCTTGAAGATCGCGGTGATTCCGGCTCGCGGTGGCAGTCAACGCATTCCTCGCCAAGAACGTCAGGGTCTTCTGTGGCAAGCCGATGATTGCCTGGTCCATCGAGGCTGCGACGGCTTCCGGGCTTCGATCACGTCATCGTCTCCACCGACGATGCCGAAATTGCCGACGTCGCGCGAACAGCGGGCGCCGAGCTGCCGTTCGGCAGCGTCCCGAACGGCGCTCTCGAGACGCGACACGGGGACCACTGAGGGTCGTGGCACGCGCGACGCGGTGGCCCGGCGAAGAGGTGGCCGCTAGAAGCGGTGTGCTGTATCTACGCGACGGCGCCCTTCATCGAGCCTCGACGCACCTGAAGCGGGCCTCGAAGCGCTGAACGGGTGACTGGTCCTACGCATTTGCCGCCACCGATTTTCTCGGCTCCGATTTTTCGATCGTTCAAGCAGCGTGAGGACGGTGCGATTTGAACTGTTCTTTCCGTGGACCTTCGCGGTCCGTTCGCGGCGGACCCGCCGAAGGCGCTCCACGATGCCGCGGACAGTTCTATTGTGGTGGCGCCCGCTCTGGCGTGGATGGACGGCCGGCGAACCTTCGGGGACCGGCGCGTTTTCTGGTCGCGTGCTCAGTACCGCGATGGCAAGGTGCACATCGACAATACCGACGAGTTCCGTTTTGATCGCCCCGGGTACGGCGCTCGTATGATGTTTCATGGTTTGCTTCATAGCGCTGGCGTGAAAACGACGCTGCCATCGATGAGCGCTTGATCTGAGCTATTCGCATCGCCGCCGCAGCTCCGCGGTGGAGTGGAATTCTGGGCCGGGAATCTGGCGAGCCGCCTGGCAGCGAATCGGTGAAACGCGGTGGGAACGGCCCCCTCGCGTCGAACCTCCATTTCTTCTCTCGCGCTCAAACGCGCGGGACCGAGATCGTCGTGCCTGGAGCTGGAGTGCGAATATCGGCGACAGAAACCTGCGTGGCGCTTGTGTCAATGCGGTGACCCGGCGGCCGCGCTGGAAGGCGGCCGAAATCAACTCCCATGCGGCCACGCTGCTCTGGTAAGACTCCATCGGGCCGCAGAATCGCGTTCACCGGTCCGTCGCTATTGGACTATCCGGATCGCGGAAACGTTCGACCCGTGGTATGCCGGTCAAAGCGCGTGTTGATCCACATCAATCCCGACACGCCGGCGGCGGTGACTATTGCGCTCCATCGCCCGTCACGCGCCGCCTGATTCTCGTGTGCGAGTTACTTCAACTCCTCGCCCGTGGCTAACATCCCCTATCGAGGTCACGCTGACCGCCTTGTTCGAGCGTGGACTTCGCGGGCGAAATCCTGGACACGCACCCGACCTGGTGCTGCTCGACTACGGCTCGCGTACCGACGCGACCCCGCTTTTCCACAGGACGACGTGACGCGTGCCCTTGATGGAGCAGGAGGCGCCGAGGTGCGGAACCTTACTGCACTCCGGTGCGTGATGCCGAGCACGAAGCCCGGGATCCGCATCTCAACGAACAGGGCGTCTGCATCGCGTGTGGCGCGCACGAGCAGCGGAAGGAGGTCGACGGGGACGCACGGCGCTCCGAGCCCTCCAGCTTCGCTGAGCGTTACCGCCGCGACGGCGAGACGTGGGACGGCACTGTTCCGGTGAGCGGTGGCAAGGACATGCGATGTATCAGGTCGTGCGCACGTTGCAGCTGGGTCGAATCCGCTGGTGTCGGGCAAAGGCGACCGCCATGCGACCTTTCCCTGACATCGGGCGTCGAAACATCGAGCGAGACGCCGACAACGCCTCGGTGTCGACTACGTGTCGAGAGGCTTTCGCCCAACCCCATCGTGCGTGGCGCGGCTGAACCGGATTGGTCTCACGGAGGCTGGGCGCACAATCTCCGGCCCGAGCGCTGTGGGGATCTCTCACCGATCCCAATCCGTGCCGCCGTGCAGTTCAACGTGCCTCTTGTCGTGTGGGGCGAGAATTCCCAGGAACGAGTATGGCGGTCCGGCGGCACGCCGCCGGAAACGCTCACCTTTGAGCGCGGCGGTGGCTTGAAGAATCTCGAGTGTGGGGCTGCATGGGGCCTTCGGGTCAGCGATTTGAGCACCACGCACGGCATCGAACCGAAGTCGCGCCGCCGTGCTCACCAGTATCCGGAGCGACGAGGTGTTGCAGCGCGGGTGGGCGTGACCGGCTCATTTCAGGTCACTGCTACGCCGTGGGATGGCTCCTGGCTCGAACGCACTCATTGCCCAGGCGCACGGCTTCTCGACATCTCGATCGAGCTGTCGAGGGATCGATAGTGAATTACGAGAACCTGGATAATCACCAGACGGGCATTCATGATTATTTCAAGTTCCTGAAATTCGGATTTGCCCGTGCCACTGATATCGCGTGCCTGCACGTCCGGCGGGACGGATGACTCGCGCCGATGCCATCGAGATCGTCAAGGCAGCACGCGACGGAGCCTTCCCGTGGACTTACCTCGGCAAACCGCTGAAAGACATCCTGGAACCGCTCGACATGTCGGTCGATGAATTCAGGACCGTTTGCGTGATCGCTTCACGAACAGGAAGATCTTCAAGCGGACGGTTCCGGGGCGTTCGTCGAGATCGTCACGATAATCTGGAGAAGACGAATTACGACAATCCATGAGAGTCGCCGTCGTCAACTACGGCATGGGCAACCCGGCTCGGTGCGCCGAGCGCTGGAAGATCTCGCGGTGGAGGTCGCGGTTGCCGAGCACCCGGCCGCGCTTGTTCGACGCCAATCGCGTCATCCTGCCGGGGTCGGCGCGTTTGGAGAGGGGATGGCGCGGTTGCGGGCTGCCGGCTGGGTGGACGCGCTGCAGCGGGTCGTGCTCGACTCCGGCAAGCCGTTGCTGGGCATTTGTCTCCGGCATGCAGATGCCTGGCGAACGCGGAGCGAGGAGAATGGCGTCAACAGGGCTGAATCTCATTCCGGGACGCGTCCGTCGCCTCGATGCCCTCGGCTGCTCGCTCCGAATACCACACGTCGGGTGGAATGAGGTCCGCCACCGGAATGGCACGCCGCTGTTCGCACAGATACCGCAAGGGATGGATTTCTACTTCGTCCACAGCTACGCCCTTCGACGTCGACGATCCGGACGATATCGCCGCAACGACGGAGTACGGCGTGCCGATGACGGCCGCCGTTCGCAGGGTCATGTGTTCGGCATCGCAGTTTCATCCCGAAGAGAGGTCAGCGCGACGTGCGGGCCGACAAGCGCTGAGGAACCTCCCTTGACGTTGTCGCACGCTGAAGGTGCGCTGGCCATCCCGGACGCTGCTGTGGACGGGCTCGGTCTGGTCAGCGGAGTGGGCTTCGACAGCTGGCGACGGGTCGTGTCCAGGTGCTGCCGGCGATCAAGGTCTACAACTCTCGCGAGGAGGACGCCTCAGGCTGCTGATATCACGGCCTGTCGAGGTCAGCCTGACCATGAATCGGCCAGCGAGCCGGCCGATGGTGTTTCGTCCCATGACCGCTGGAGGCAAATCGCAGACTCTCCGCAACGTGTCGTTGCCGTAATGCAGGGCCGACGGTGACGTTGAATTCATCGTTGTTCTCGACGATCCCGATCCGGTCGATGCCGGCCGCGCCGGTTGCGCGGGCCCAACGCAGTGGTGGCTGAGCGTGGATCGTCCACCGGCTGGCGGTGGCGGCCGATTCATCGCGCTCAGTCATGGCCTGGATCAGCGCGACGCGCACCGCGAGCGCGCGGATGGGTGGGCCAAAGAGCTCGCCGATCGCAGGCGCCGGTGAGATCCTCCTCACCTCGGTCGATCGCTGTTGACAGCGGCTTACGATGCGCGGGCACGACCTGGAGTCGATACCTTGGAGCGTGCTCGCCGCAGCGGTGCAGGTTCCCGGCCATCGCCTCGGGTGGGAGCCGAAAGCAGCCATCGGGTGACCTGGATCGACGCGATCGAGAAGCGCAGGTGCGGCAGAAATCTGCGGTCGCGGCCCCGCCGGCATCTCTTCATTTCACCGAGCAGTAGACGCCTGGCGGGCGCAGAAGCGGCGGCGATGCAGGCCGCCGGGATCCCCGTGCGCCAGAGCTTTGTCAGCGCGCAATCGGCATGGAATGTCGCGTTTCGTTGCGCCGACGCGTCGGCGGGCCATCGGGAGCGGGCACTCTTCATGCGCTTTGCCCATCTCGCCGAACGGACTGCGGGAGCGCGGAGCGGATGATCTCGTTTGCGTAAGCCGGAGCCCCGCCGGAGCAGATTCTAGCGCCACAGCGCTGGATGAAGCGAGCGCATTAGCCTCGCTACTCCCTCAGATCATGACGTCCGCCCGTGGCGGCACTGGCGAAGTCGGCGGCCGATGCGGATGCCTCCACCTGGATGCGGATGTCGCGCAGCGAATGGGACTGGGTGGTGGGTCGATCACTATCGCGCTGGACGCGCGCGCTGGGAAGAAGAAGACGACGCGGCAGTTAGCCAGACGCGATGCCCTTGGTCATCGATCGATCTCGCCGCTGGATCGTGCTCCCTGCGTGCGGCGGATTGCGCGATCAGACGTTTTCGACGGAACTCCGGATATGGATCTCGACGATGACCGGGTAAGTGCCCGCGCTGCGTCAGCCGATCTGCTGCTCCGCGTCCACGTTCACTGGTGCAGCGAAGCGATTGGGCAGACGGCTGCGCGGCCGCGTGACGCCAGCGCGGCGGGGTCTGTGCAACCGGGATTCTGGGGTCTTCTTCCTGGCGGCGGAGACGCCAGAGGAAACGCCACGAGCCTGGCGATTCGCGCGCTGACGAACCAGGACGAGCGGTAGGGCGTGCAACGCGGATGTCGCGTCATCGGGCACAGCGCATCCTGCACCGCGAAAACATCGAACCCGCGTGTGTCGCGAGCAGGGGTTTTCCTGGCGCGTTGGGGAAACGACCGAAACGGCTGAACTGATGCCAGGATCGGATCCCGCGATAGCTGGGCCGGCAGCGCTGCAACCCGGAGCGCCGCTGCATTGCGGCGCGCCCGCATTGGCGTTCTCCGTGGCCGGCAAACCAGCGGCGAGTGCGCTGGAGGATGCGCCTGCGCTTCATGGCGCCACTGCTGCGCGCCGACCTCGGCACCGGATTTCGCGCGTGGCGTCGATTGAGCGTCACGGCCGACCGCGTTGCTTGCCCGGACAACCCGCACTTGCTGGCGGATGACGTCAGCTGAAGGGCGGCGGAGGCGCGTCGACGAGGTTGGGCGTGTCCATCGGGTCGTTCGCGCGCCTCACTTTTGGCGACTCGATTTGATTCGTGAAGCTGGACCACGGAGGGATGCCGAGGCTCACGGAAGCTCAAGCGGCTGCAACGCTGAGTCGGCGCGGTCGGTAAAGCCGCGGGGACCCTCGGCCGGACTGAATGGCTGCGTGGAACTGGCTTCCGAGGCTGCGTGGCCCGCCGGTGTGATGGCGAGATCCCGCGGCGGATGCTGGGTGATTGGCGAATGCGCGGGCGCTCCGGTTGGCGTCGTGCGACCTCGATGTGACGGGTGATGATGAGGCGGAGGTTCTGATCGCAGAACACATCTCGTGCTGGGTTCCGCCGGTTTCTCGGTCTCGGGTCAGCGTCTGCTGCTGGCTGCGTGAATCGTGGCTCGTGGCGCGTCAGTGCAGGGCGATGGTCGTTCGATGGCGGCCGTAAACGCAGTCGAGACGATGGGCCGTCCACGAAGTCGAGCCCAGTTTGCGGCACGGCGCGCTGGCGCGTATCGACGCTGCCGCAAAGAAGGCGCTGGCCTGAGCGTAGGGCGCCGGTCAGTACGTGCGGCCAGTCTGCACTGGGCGTGACAATACGCTGCCCGAATGATCGACCGTGATGGCCATCAGGGCGACCCAGCTGATCGCGGATGCAGCCTGGAACGCGCGCTGAGAACCGTTGAAGCCGGCGCATGTCTGGCGCTCAGCACGGCCCACAGATCCAGTGACCTGCGCCGGACACGATGACGCTCGACACCCCGTGCAGCAGCGCGAGGCGTCTCGTATGTTGGCGATCCTCGATCAGGCACCTCGCTCTGGGCGGACTCGGTATCGCGATTGAAGCCGCGTCCACGCCCCGGCGTACGGCAGATCTTCGACCGGGCGCGAACGCTGGCGGCTTGGGGACTGGTTGCGATCCAGCACGCGCAGCCTGGATCGTACCATCCGCGCGGCGCGCCTGGAAGACCTGGACGTGCCGTGCTGCCAAGATCGCGTCCTTCGAGAACACCTGGACGGACCATGCCGCTGATCTCGTCTCCGTGCAGGCTGCCACTTCGGCAAACCGCTGCTGATGTCCACGGGTACGGCCACGGTGACCGAACCTGGACGCGAGAGCGCCGCAGCCAGCCCGGGATGCGGGGTGCTCGGATCGACGATCCCGGCTCAGGTCGCTACAGCCACGCCACCCGGCGCGCCAAGCCGAGCACAACCAGCCTCTCTGAGGTTCCGCACATGCGCGATCTGTTTGGCTGGGCAGAGAGTGGGGCTCTCCAGGGCACCATTCAGATGAGGCAATCTCGAGCGCTCGTGGGCTGAGGCGGAGCGTGTGGGCAAGCCGGGGCCAGCTGTTTGGTGGGGAGGCTAAAAAACTTCGCCTCCGATCGCGGCGACCGGCGGCGTCGACCGCAGTGCATTCTCGACGCGATCCGGCCGGAGATGCGGCACAACTGGCGGTCAGAGACGGAATTCGGGCGCGGCAGGCATTGGGACACTGAGCTATGGTCCGACAGCGGCCGAGATGCCGTCGCTCCTCCAGTTCCGTCGATCAAGCTGCACGCCGCCGAGCGATCCCAAGGTCGAGCGACGCGACGTTGACTCCTCAGAATGATGCGTGCAGATCCGCCCGGACCGGGACTCTCACCGGAAGTTTCTCGCTCATGGCCTGGGCCGTCGTGGCGGCAGTCGACGTCGCCAAGGACGCACGTATCACGCCCGGGACGAAAGTCACAGCCGATGGGCGCGTCGCAGCCCGCCGTCGTGCCAACTCCTCGGCGGGGCGATAGCTCGGCGCCACCCCGGCGATCCTCGACGGCGCGAGGTCGCCCAGGAAGTCGTGGCGGGGGCCGCGCGGCAGATCGCCGGCCCCTGGGTCTCGCGACGCGGAAGATGGCGACATTTCAACGAACGGTCACCATCCCCGGGCACGTGCCGCAAAGGACATATCACTCGAGATCGCAGCGGCGGGAGTGTCGTCTGGCTCGACGCGGCGCGCCGGGATCGGCAAGAGCCAGTTTTCCTCTAGATTCCTGCGCGGCATCACTGGTGATTCCCACGGACCGGCCGCGCCGTGGCTGCGGGCAGCGTAAGCAGCCTGATCGACCTGGGCGGCCAGCCTCGACGGTCGGCCTGACGGGTCACGAAAACATCGAGAACTATCGGCACCCTGCGCGGTCTCCCCCGACGCCGCGGTACAATGCCGATGACGTGATCGACTTCGCGGAGCTCTCCGCGGTCCCGAGGCGTTGCCAGGTGCGCCGCCAACCTACTCAAAGGCTGTGGCGGCTGCCTGACTGCCGCGGCTTTCTGCGTTCTCGACCGGCGCCGTCACCGATTCCGCGCCTCGACGACGCCGCCGCCGTGGGCGAAGCGATCGGGTCCCAGCAGAAATGTGTCGAGCGCCTTTCGCACGGCGCTGGCTGACGTCGGGGCCACGATCGCTCGCCGCCCTGATGGCGACGGTGGAGCCGGTCGCGCAAGGCCGCTTCCCGTGCGGATTACGCCTCAGCGGTGGTATCGCGTCGTCGATGACGCGTTGCCGAAGCCATGGCGCACGGCCGCGCGCCTGACCGGCGTCGCGCAGCGTCGATTGGGATGGATTTCGGCCAATCTGCCTGGGGAGACGACGTCATAGCGCTTCGGCCGCTGTCGCTCGAGGGAGGTCCAGCGACGGCATCTGGCGCGGCCTCTGTAAGTCTCTCTCAGCCGACCTGAAACTCGAAGGTGGGCCGCAGACGCGACGCCGGCCCGTCGATCTTCCTCGTGCGCGACAAGACCGTGATCTGCCGAAGTCTTTACCCGGACGGCTGGCTTCGACCTTGACGCGGCAAGCCGGTTAATGCCGACGGTGCGTGATCCGACGCACCATGGCGTTGCGCTGGCAGCGACGGCGTTCCGCTGCGGATCGGGCCAGCAGCAGCGATGAACACGGTGTGTGCACAAACAGACCAACCACCATCGCCGAAGGCTGTCATCGCGGTGGCGCTGATGGCGCGACGGAGATGGGCATCCCGACGACGAGCCGACGGCACAGCCGCGTGCTGACGATGGCTGCACGCTTTGGGAGAAATCGATGGCTGGCGATCGCGCCCGATCGGCCACGACGAACGACGTCAGGATCTCCGAAGTCTTTCGCGGCCTGCCGGAAACGCATTCCGCGCCGGGACGGCGGCGGCGAGTGAAGGGCGTCGCGACGGATGGGCCCGCCGCTCTCGGGCATCTGATCCGACAGGCGCTGTGGTCCACGCGCTGGAAGCGGAGGCTCCGGCCTCCCGACGACATGCGACTTCGTTCATGCGCCGCCTGCGGACGTGAGCTTCGGGACGCCGGTGCGGGCGAGGTGCTGGCGTCATCGGTCGTAACGGCGCGGGCAAGATCCACGCTCCTGGCAGATATTGGCGCGGGCAGCATCACGATCCGAGCGCCGGTCGGGTGGTGAATTCCCGTGGCCGTGTGGTGTCGATCGCTCGATCGCCGGCACCGGTCTGGCGCGCCTGATCTGGCGCGCCCGTGAGAATATCATCCAGATCCAGGGCCAGCCTCGCCGGGATCCGAGGCAGGCGGACTCGATGAGGCGGAGAGCGGAATTCTCGAGTCTCGCAGCGGCTGACCGAGCACCGCGATAAAAGTTCCGCCGGGCGCGTGTGCAGGCGGGAGCGCCGTTCAACCTGGTGGTTTGCGGCGATGGTGCTCTCTCGGCGGATCGTCATTCTTGGCCGATGAGTGCGCTCGTGGTCGGCGACTCGACGTCCCGCCGCGCCTAGCGGAGCGTGGGTCCGCGCTGCCGGGCAGTCGGGCGAATCCGGTGCTCGTTCGTGTCGCGCGACATGAACGCGATTCGCCACGCATCTGCGCACGCGGGTGATGTGGATCGACCGCGGCCGGTCGTCCAGACCGGTGCGAACCGGAAGACGTAGTGCGGGCGCACGCCAGGCTTCGCAGCCGGGCAGCTCCTGCCTCCCATCACCGTGGGAGGGACTGGCCGCCAGCTGCGCTGCCGCTCGAGCTTGCGTTTGCTCGATGACGAGCATGCTCCAGGTCGCGGCGCCAGCGCAGCTGGACCGAACTCCGGCCGCGCCGATTGCCTGCGCCTGCATCTCTTTGCGCACCTGAACGTCGCGGTCAGCGATAGAGGATCGAGCTGTAGTAGCCAGGCAAAGCACTCATATCCTCACGGCGGCGTGAGCCCCCGCGCGATCGTGGCTAAGGAGACAGCGGCATTTCGCGCGGGAATCAGGATCCCGGCGCACTTTCTGAACGAGGTGGAGCACTGCGGCGCGCTGCCGGTTGCGCGTCGCCAGCATCGCTGACCCCGGCCTCGGGTCCGTGGTCGCGGCCGACGCGCGGCCGGATGTTGCCGTCATGAATCCTCATCCCCGGCGTCGGTCTGGAACGACTGGCCGTGGGGTCGTCCGGGCCTCGTCAGCCCACGGTTGTCGTGGACCGGCACGTCCGAACCGTTGCGGCCTCCACGCCCTCACGGACGCCCGGTTGAAAAGGCATTGATCACGTGAGACCTGACATCGCCCGTGCGGCGCGACTGTTGACTGATGCATCGCCCGCCGCGGAGCTGGACACGCGCGCGCGTCAGAGTGATTCTCGACGCCGCGGTTTGAGCTGAGGAACCGTGGACGCGGTCGTCCGTGACTCGTCGTGCTGCTGATCACAGTGCCCGACGTCTATCACCGGAGGAATTTTCAACATGGGTGCACCAGCGTCTCATACGCGACATCCGTTGCTCAAGTCCGCGTGCAAAGCTCACAAGAAGCTGCGACGCCGTACTTCACGATCAGATTGAGCACGTAGCATATCGTTACAACCCTGTCCCGCAGATACCGCCAGGCGCGTCGGACGTTCAACACCGCCGATGCGAGGTTCGACGCTGCACCTCCGGGACCAGCCCAGCGAGACGCCGCAGCTGAAGCGGCGTCTGTTCGGACGTCCGTGCGGTTCGATGTGATCCCGCTCATCGACATGCTGGCGACGCGATACGACTTCGCCGCCGGAGCGCGTTCTGCCTGCGTCGGCTGTCGTAACGATGACGAGATCCGCTATTTTCGCACGCGCGGAGCCGGACGCGTCGTCGGCATCGATCGGTACGAGGCGGGACCCGACATAGTGATATGATATGCGACCTCAAGTTCCGTGATTCGACGCTGGACGTGGTCGGGCGGCCGTCATCTTCGTCACGGAGCGCCGCCGAGCTTACGTCGCGCGTGCGGCGATGGAGTTCAACGTGGTGTGCCGAAGCCGGACGGCGTCGCCGTCGCACCGGCGCGCCTGGCAAGCTAACATGGGGTGGCGCGACGGGCGACCACTTCACCGGCGTCGATGATGGCGTCCTCGGCAGGCATTCGAGCCACACATCGGAGAGCCGCCGTGGAGGAGTATACGCGCAAGGAGGAGCAGTAACTCCGACCAAACTCTCGCCGACATCATCCCGCGTCATGTTCCGCGTGCAGCGTTGTGAGCGGCAAAGCATGGAACCCACGACGCTGACGGACGGGAAATACGAGCATACAGGTTCGTGTGTCGCACGCAGAAGGTGGCAGAACCGCGCGAGGCCGGCTCTTCGAAAGAGAAGGGCACCATTGACCCGGATCGATCGCCACCTCGCGCCCGGATGGCGTGTTCTACGACGTCGGCGCAGAACATCGGCGGTTTCCACGATCTTCGCCGGGCACAGGCTTGGCGACCGTGGCCAGGTGTTTGCCTTCGAACCGCACATACCGAACGCCAACAGCCCAGACTGGCGAGTTCCGTGCGGTTCTCAACGGGCTTTCAGAAAGCGACGGCGCGTCCTGTGACCGCAGCGCGTTGACGAACCGCGGGGGCAACGGCAGTCTGAACCACCACTCAGATGCATGCCGCCGCATCGACCAGCCAGTATGGCCGGAACTCCCACGAGGGAGAGGTGCCCGGATCCGATGTTCATCGGAATCAGGCTACCCCGGATGCACCCTGGATGCGCTCTGTGGTCTGGAGTCTGATCCCGGCAACCTGGATATGGTGGTCGCGATCGACGTCGACCCGGTCTGGAACTTCGAGGTGCTCGAAGAGGCATGCGTGGGCTGAGCGTCGATCACCGCCCGCGGACCACGGAACGGCTCCAGATAGAGCTTGCGATCCACGAGTTCGACCGCCAAAATCGCAGAGGCTGTGCGAGTGGTGCTGGCTACGTGCTGAAGGGAAGGCAGCACCGGTCTTCACGGCCGGATCTCGACTGCATCGCGCAGGGGAATGCTCCCGGAGGCGATGATCCACATCTATGGCATCTTCTGCACCATCGAGGTGACCACCGGTAAGCCGGCCGCTGCACGGCGGGCGATGGGGTCGTGCGGCACGGAGTTTCCTGCAGCACTGGATCGCCACACGACGCTTGCCTTCCTTAACACATGGCGCGCGTCGTACGCCGCGCTTTTCACCAACGAACGGATCTGTGTTCTTCAGAAGTCCCTGGTCCGGGCGATGTTAACATCCAGGCGCTCTCTGGGAAGCAAATGGCCGCGCCCGATCCCCTCACCGCAGCAGGAGAGAGGGCGTCGTGAGCTGATCCCCAGCGCCAACGGTGTTGCGTATCGCTCGAGCTTAAAGCTGGAGTTCTTTGAGTCTCGCTTTTCGAGACTGATTCAGGGCATGCTTCAGGGAATGATCCCTCAACGAGCTCAACCGCGGTAGAAAAACGAAGCCCGGAAAAGTGGAAGGAAGTATTCCTGGAGCTGGCTGATTCCGCGTTGACGCATATCGCCTTCGATTCCCGACGATCCGGTCTGGAGCCATCTCGCGGCGCCAGTCTTGCGCGGCGTCCGGGCAGCGAGATGGGGATGGTACCTTTGCGGCCTGGTTCGTGGGCCTGCTCTGGCGTGACGCGAGTCCGCCACCGGGCAGATGAGAGGTTGTATTCGCAGCAGTGGCATCGTGACGGCTAACGACTGCCGTCGGAAGTGGCGCCGCCAGCTTCTGACTGACGGGCGTGAGGGACACGCGCTTGAGTATTCGCTGGTCCACGGCGGTGCGTGGCGCACTGGCGGCAGCATTTATCCCATCGGCCTGACGGCTTCCGGCGCTCACCGGATGCGTCCGCGGCCTGACCTTACGCCACGCCGCCTGTTTACTGGCCTGGACATTATCAGCCGACGGACGAGACGCGCGGCATGATGGTACTCCTCCATGGAACGGCGAGCCGTCCGCCGATCCCAGGCCTCGCGCCCAGGGCGATCGCTGGGATTTTGTGATACTGGCCGTGTCTCTCGCGGTGGGCCGTCCGCTCCAAAGAATGGCGACAGCGATCGCGATTTGACGTACTGACTTAATTTTGACCGCGGCAACAAGCCGCATTTGGTAAGATTTGAGCCGTGTTTGCAGAGCTCGAGGAAGTCCGTTCGCGCGGTGTTGCCCGGTCTTCAGAGAGATGATGAGCCAGCGAATGCCCTGACATGGCTCTCGCAACGCGCCGCGTCACAGCTGAGGCGCCAGGCGGCCGTCCCGTCCTGCTAATATTCCTTCCGAACACCAACGAACCGCAGCATTCATCTGGTCCGGGGCTTCGACTTGTAGCCTGCAAAAGCGCACAATGAGCCAGCACTCACGCCGTCCTGCCGGCCGAAGACAGCCGTACAATGGCATTTGGCGAAAGGCGGCGCTCCTTCCTCGGACCCTCCGAACACGTCCTGAACTCCTGCATCCCCGCCGGTCGCTTCGAGAAGTGCGCAAGAGGTATTCGAGACGGCGTGGCGTGCACTACGCGGATTTGCCGCGCCGTCTCGCGGCCATTCGCGCGGGCCTTTGAAAGCGCGCGGCCTGATTTCCGCTTCGGCGACGATGCCGGTGGATGCCCGCCTGGAATGGTCGACAAGCGCCTACGACGCATCCGTAGATCGGCGCACTTCTGAGTGGGATTGAGTCCGTCTGCTGGAGCACCGCGTCGACCTTCTGAAGCGATTCGGATCCGCGGTACTGCAGTCGTGCCGACGTCGTTGCTTGATCGTTTTTGCAATGATTGCCGTGCGTATGGGCGTGTGACGCCGAAGAGGTGAGTTGTCGTCCGTCTCGGCGGCTGGGCTGGGGACAACATGGTAGCTCAGCAAAAAGCGCATCCCGCACAGGCAGATCGCCGTGGGTGGGGTGCTGGGGTCCGCAACTCGGAGACGGCACGCCGAGAGTAATCCACCCGCGACGCTCGAAACTGGGTTCACGTGGCGGCCTGGGTGCTCCGCACGGCTGAGTTCCTTGAAGCCGGGCACCGGCCGCCGACATCGATCTCCATGCGCGCGGAGGCTTGGCGTGAGCGCCCTCCGATCGCCTCGGTCCCGTTCCGCGGCGGATCATGGTCGCCAGCTCGACGGAACCGGCGTCCTTCGCAGGCCTCGCAGCGATCGTGGCAACCCGAACAGGGGGCAGCCTCCGCCGGCTCAAGATCGTGTATCGACCTCTTCACCCCCGGCGCGCCGCACGCGAACAACGAGGTAGTAGATCACCTTCGCCAGCCACTGGAATGGAACCCACGCTTGTGAGCCTGATCCCGACAGGCGCGAGCGTGGATTGAGCGCGATCAGGCCGAGGCCGGCTGCATCAAGCGCAACGCGCACAACGTTCGACATGAGTACCTTCACGCCCGCCAGGTCCGCTGTGGACGCCGTTATCTCTCCCATGTCGACGCCCTCATCGAGGCGCGATTCCGAGAAGCCGACGATGGCCACCGCCTCTCAGCGAGGCACCATAGTTGAAGATCTGAGCGCCGCTGCGAATAACTTCCGGATAATTTCACATTTCATCGATGTTTCGGCGGTCCGGCGCGCTCTCTTCTGGTGGCAATGGCTGATCAGACCTTCATGTGCATTGAATGCAAAGGCAACATGAATCGAACGAAGCGCCACCTGAA
>ERZ1370068.10269-contig-8982_pt1 | contig 31081 bp, 52 predicted proteins | sample MGYA00561227_ERZ1370068 | MGnify/ENA primary metagenome ERZ1370068 (study PRJEB38410, sample SAMEA6850437) | metagenome | study: Metagenomic assessment of the ecological functions of the soil: analysis of the soil microbiota associated with the...
GCGCGTACTTCGTTCCAGTTACGTATTGCTGCCAGCGCCGCCGTCGCGGGCCAGCCGCGGAAGAGCCACTTTCGTTCGGCGTCGCGGAAACCGTCGAAGTGCACGTGCACGGTAGACACCGGCCTTGAGAGCAGAGTGAACACGCCGCTCTGGTCGGTGGTCGTCGACGCGGGCGTCGCATCCACCCGGCGGCCGCGGCGGTGACCTGTGGCGAATCGGCACTCCCATCGCGTCGACGACGATGCAGCGGGACGACCAGGGCGGGCGGCTGGGACTGCGCATCGAGCGCGATCGCCGCGGGGAACAAGAAGGCCACAACCAGGAACAACCACAACGCCGGGCGCATACGACTCTCTCCGTTAGTGGTCACGTCGGACCCACAGGTGGGGGCTTCCACGGCTCAGCCGTGTCGAACAACCCGATCTTGAGATTGAGACGAGTCTCAATTTCAGTTTGAGTGTATATCCGACCAAGTTGGTCGGTCAAGATCCCCACCAGCCCCGTCATGGCGTCCGCGGCGGCGAGTCGGCGAAACCGGGATGCAGCAGCCGTTCATCGTGGCGTCATGGATTTGCGGGCTACCCTTTTTCTCCATGATGCGAACACTCATCGCTGTGCCCCGCTTTGACCACTCCTGCTGGCTCCGCCGCGACCGGCTATCACGTCGTCGGCGAGGTCAAAATCGGCGGCGAAGGCGGCTGGGACTACCTGACCGTGGACAGCGCCGCCCGCGACGGCTCTATTGCCCCACGCCACCCACGTCGCCGTCATCGATCTCGACACCGAGCAAGGTCGTCGGCGACATTCCCGACACGCCCGGCGTGCACGGCATCGCGATCGCGCCCGAGCTGAACCGCGGCTTCATCAGCAACGGCCGCGGCAACAACGTGACGATCTTCGACCTCAAGACGCTGAAGACGATCGGCACGGCCGCGACCGGCGAGAACCCCGATTCGATCCGCTACGACGCCGGTCTCGGAGCGCGTGTTCGCCTTCAACGGCCGCTCGCAGAGCGCGACCGCGATCGACGCGAAGACGGGCACCGTGGCCGGCGACGATTCCGCTGCCCGGCAAGCCGGAGTTCTCGCGTGGCCGACGGCACAGGGCAAGATCTACGTCAACATCGAGGACACGAGCGAGATCGTCGGAGATCGACGCCGCCAAGGCGACCGTCACTGAAGAGATTACGCGCTCACCGGATGCGAGGGCCGTCGGGCCTCGCGATCGACGCGAAGAACCGCCGCGCTGTTCTCGGTCTGCGGCAACCGCGTGATGGCGATGTCCGATCCCGACGCCGGCAAGGTGATCGCGACGCCGGCCATCGGCGCCGGGCTCGGACGGCGCGGCGTTCGATCCCGGCACCGGCTACGCGTTCAGCTCGAACGGCGACGGCACGCTGACGGTCGTCCAGCAGAGCGGCGGCAAGTGGGACGTTCTCGAGAACATCGCGACCGGAGCGCGGCGCGCGGACGATCGCGCTCGACGAGAAGACGCACAAGGTCTACATCTGCCGACGGCGAAGACCGGTGCCGTGCCAGGGCGGTGGGCGCGCGGCCGTACCTCCCGGACTCGTTCAAAGTGCTGGTGGTCGGCAAATGAGGACGAATCGCGATTCGTGATCGGCCTGCGCTGGCGATCGTCGGCGTCGCGACGCGCGGGCGCAGGAGCGCACCAGCTACGCCGCCGCTGGCGCTCGTCCATCCCGATGCAGCCGGCGGCGCCGCCGCTCGTGATCACGCTCGCAGGACGCGCTGCAGCGCGCGCAGCGAACGACGCTGCACGTTCCAGTCAAGCGTAGCCGACGCGGCCGAGTCGCGCGTGAAGATCCGCGTGCAGGCGCAAGGCCGGCCTGCTGCCGGCGTTCAGCGCGACGACGCAGTACATCGGCAACCAGGCGAACGGCGTCAACGCCGAACGGGCGGTTCGTCTCGCATGGACGGCGTCAACATGTACCGCGCGTGGGGCAGTCTGCGCCAGGAAGATCTCCGCCGACACACGTTCGCTGCGACGCCGCTGCACAGGGCGCGAGGCGGCGGAGGCGCCGGCGCTGGCCAGGCTCGAGATCGCGCAGCGCGGTCTCGCGGTCACGGTCACGCGCAACTACTACGCGCTCGTCGCCGCCGCAGCGCAAGTACGCCACGGCGCAGCAGGCCGCGCAGCAGGCCGCGCCGGTTCTTCGAGATCGCCAGCAGCAGGAGCGGCTCGGGCCAGGTCGCGCGCAGCGACGTCGTCAAGGCGGAGATTCCAGCATCGGCAGCAGCAGCAGGGCGTTCAGCGAGGCGACGCTGGCGATGGACAACGCCGCGGCTGACGCTCGCCGTGCTGCTGTTTCCCGACGCTCGACGAAAACTTCTCCGTCGTGGACGACCTGCACGACGGCCCCGGCGCTGCCGCCGTTCGCGGACGTCCGCGGCGATGGCGGAGCGCGAGCAACCCGGATCTGCGCGCCGCCGGACGAGGCGCTGCGAGCGGCGGGCGAGGACGTCCGCGGCCGCGAAGAACGCCTTCTGTCCCAGCCTCGTCGTCGACGCGGTATGACGGCATCGAGGCGAACGAGTTCGCGCTGCACAGCGCGCATCGCCGCCCAGCCCGAGCTCGGCGTCCTGCCGAATCTCGGATATTTCGTCACGCGTCAACCTCACGGTCCCGGTCTGGGACTGGGGCGCGCTGCGGAGCAAGCTGCATCAGAGCGAGACGCGCGAGCGCCAGGCGCAGGTGACGCTCAGCCAGACGCAGCGGCAGCTGGTGAGCAACCTGTATTCGATGTACAACGAGGCGCTCGACGGCCAGAGCCGCGCGTCGACAACCTTCGACGCGTCGCGGAGCTGGCGGCCGAGAGCCTGCGGCTGACGATCCTGCGCTACCAGGCCGGCGAATCGACGGCGCTCGAAGTCGTCGACGCGCAGAACACCGCTCGTCGCAGGCGCGCAACGCGCCGACGATGCCGAGGCGCGGTATCGCGTGGCGCTCGCGGAGCTGCAGACGCTCACGGGCAGTTTCTGATGACGCATGCAGGGCCGCAGCCATGCGTCAGCCTGATCGCTCGCGCTCGCGCTGCTGTCGCGAGCTGCGGCGGCAAGAAGGAAGAAGAGAGCCGCGCCCGTCGTCACCGTCGACGTCGCGCCGTGTGCTCGTCGCAGATTCAGCGCACGATCCGCGCCGACGGGCTGCTCTATCCCGCGCCAGCAGGCCGCGATCGTCCCGAAGATCATCGGCGCCCGTGAAGAAAGCTGCACGTGCAGCGCGGGCGCGCGCGTCCGCGCGGGCCAGCTCCTGCGTCGAGCTGGAGAACCAGGATCTCGCGGGCGCGGCGGCCGAGAGCCGCGCCGTCGCTGAATCACGCCGAGGCCACGTTCGAGACGACCGTCGAGAGCCACGGTGCCGCAGGAGCTGCAGAAGGCGGAGCTCGACGCTCGCGCCGCCAAGGACGCGCTCGACGCCGCAGCAGTCGGTCTTCGACAACCGGCAGCGTCTCTATCAGGAGGGCGCGATCGCGCAGAAGGACGTCAACGACGCGCAGGTCGCTCTGAGCCAGGCGCGCACCAGTACGAGACGGCGAAGAAACGCCTCGAGGACCTGCAGGGCGTTTGCCCGCGATCAGGCAGCTCAAGGCCGCGGCGGCGCAGCGCGATGCCGCGAAGGGCCGCAACGACGCCGGCGCAGGCGCAGCTTGGCTACTCGCGCATCACGAGTCCCGATCGACGGCGTCGTCACCGATCTGCCGCTCTATCCCGGCGAAACGGCGCCGAGCGGCGCGCCCGTCGTCACGGTCATGGACCTCTCGCAGCGTGATCGCGCGCACCCACGTCTCGCCAGTCCGACGCGGCGGAGCTCGCGGTCGGCAACGACGCCGAACCTCATCGGGCCCGGCGGCGCGCCGATCCCGGCAAAGGTCACGCTCATCAGCCCGGCGCTCGACGCCGCGAGCACGACCGTCGAAGTGTGGGTGCGAGGCCGACAACGCGGACGGCAAGCTGCGGCCGGGCGCCGAGCCTCCGGGTCGAAATGATCGCGAGGACGGTGCCGAACGCGCTCGTCATTCCGCAGAGCGCCGTGCTGACCAGCCCGTCGGGCGCGACCTTCGCGATCGTCATCGACAACGACAACAAGCCGCACCTGCGCAAGATCGCCGTCGGCATCCGCGACAGCGGGCATGGCGCAGGTCACCGACGGCCTCGAGAGCGGCCAGCGCGTGGCGACCACCGGCGCCTTCGAGCTGTTCAAGCTCGATCCCGAGGTCCTGGCGAAGACGAAGGTGCAGATCGCGCCGGCGAAGGAAGAAGAAGAGCCGGAGGAGTCGTAGACGGCCGCAGCTTCGCTATGCCACAGCCCACCGACGAACGCGCCGACCGCTACTGGTTCGCCCGCCATTCGAAGTCGATCATCTTCCTGATCTGCATCCTGACCGTCGTCGGCGTGTACGAGGCGCTGACGCTGCCGGTGGCCGTCTTTCCGACGACCGAACTTCCCGCGCATCATCATCGGCGTCGACAACGGCGTGATGCCGATCGAGCAGATGGAGGTCGTCGATCACGCGGCCGCTCGAGGAAGCCGTTCGCGTCGGTGCCCGGCCTCGAGGACGTCCGCTCGGTGTACGAGCCGCGGCTCGGCCGAAATCAACCTGTTCTTCAACTGGAACGTCGACATGCTCGGAGACGCTCCAGCTGGTCGACGCCGCGGTCTCGCGCGTGCAGAGCAGCCTGCCCGCGACGGCGCAGATCCAGACGCACCGGCTCGGATTTCTCGAGCTTTCCCGATCATCGGCTACAGCCTGACGTCCGACACGGTGCCGCAGAAGGATCTGTGGGAGCTGGCGACCTACGAGATCAAGCCGCGGCTGAACAGCCTTCCCGGCGTCGCGAGCGTGCTCATTCAGGGCGGCCAGCGGCCGGAGTTTCACGTCGTCGTCGATCCGCCGCGGATGCTGCGCGCGAAGACGTCGATCGCCGACATCGTCAGCGCCGATCAACCGCACGCAACGTCATCGACTCGCCGGGCCTGCTCAACCGCAACCACCAGCTGTTCCTCGGCCTCGATCACCGGCGCAGGTGCACAGCCCGGAGGACATCGGCGACATCGTCGTCAAGCACGTGAACAACGTGCCGGTGCACGTCCAGGACGTCGGCGACCGTCGCGCCCGGCGTCGAACCCGTCTACACCGTCCGTCAGCGCGAACGGCAAGCCGGCGCTGCTCGCTGAGCGTCAACCGGCAGCCCGACAGCAACACCGTGCAGGTCGCCGACGAAGTGCACCAGGAGATGGCCGCGATCCGGCCGACGCTGCCGGCCGGCGTCGAGATGCGGCCGTTCTACGACCAGTCGAACATCGTCCAGGAGTCGATCGCGAGCGTGCGCGACGCGATCGTCATCGGCCTGTTCCTGGCCGGTCTGATCATCTGGCTGTTCCTGCGCGACTGGGGCACCGCCGTGATGACCGGGCCTCGTCGTGCCGGTGACGATGGTGGTCACGTTCATCGCGATGAAGATGCTCGGCCAGAGCTTCAACCTGATGACGCTGGGCGGGCTCGCGGCGGCCGTCGGCCTCGTGATCGACGACAAGATCGTCGTCGTCGAGAACATCGTGCTGCACCGCGACAGCGGCGAAGGGCCGCTGCAGGCGACGGCCAGCGCGCTCGAAGGAGCTCACGGTCCCGCTGATCGGATCGACGCTCACGCCGATCGTCGTGTTCCTGCCGCTCATCACGATCACCGGCGTGACGGGGACGTTCTTCAGCGCGCTGGCGATCGCGATGAGCGTGTCGCTGCTGACGTCGCTCGTGCTCGCGCTGGTCTGGACGAGCAACCTGAGCACGCATCTGATCCGGCGCGGGCAGGCGTCGCATGACCGGCCGCCGTCCGGCACGACGCGGCGCACCGCTGCCAGCGGGCTTCGACACCGACCCGCGCGCGCCGAGCTGCGGCGGCTGATGGCGGCCGAGGATGCGTCGATGACGGCGGGCCTTCGGCCGCGTCCTCAGTTCTACGAGCGATCGATGCGCCGCGCGCTGCAGCATCCGCTGGCGCTCGGCGTGTTGTGCGCCGTGCTGATCGTCGCGTCGTACGCGTGCTACCGGGCGCTCGGCAGCGACCTGCTGCCGGCGTTCGACGAAGGCGGGTTCGTGCTCGACTACGTGATGCCGCCGGGCAGCTCGCTGCAGGAGACCGAACCGCGTGATGCGGCCGCATCGAGGCGATCCTGCGCGCGACGCCGGAAGTCGAGAGCACGTCGCGGCGCACGGGCCTGGAGCTGGGCCTCGCGGCCGTGACCGAGCCGAACACCGGCGACATCGCCGTCAAGCTGAAGGCCGACGCGCAGCCGCGGCGTCGACGAGGTGATCAGCGACGTCGCGCGCGAAGGTCGCGAGCGTCGAGCCCGGCCTCGACGTCGAGTTCATCCAGGTGCTGCAGGACATGATCGGCGATCTGACCGGCGCGCCGGAGCCGGTGGTCGTGAAGCTGTTCTCGCCGGATCCCGAACTGCTGGCGACGTGGGCGCCGCAGGTGGCCGACGCGCTCGAGAAGGTGAAGATCGGCGGCACGACGCCGATCGTCGACGTCGAGGACGGCATCGAGAACACGACGAGCGGCCCGGCGGTGCGTTTCACCGTCAATCCCGAGGCCGCCGACCGCGCCGGGTTCACGCGCCGAGGAGCTCGGGCACGATCGGCGTGGCGATGGTCGAGGGCGAGCCCGCGCCGCGCCCGTGCTCATCAACGACCGTCCGTATCCGCTGCGCGTGCGGTTCCCGCCGTCGGCGCGCGCGTCGCTCGAAGCGATGAGCAACACGATGCTCGTCAGCTCGATCGGGATCGACCGCGACGCTCGGATCGCTCGACGACGATCGACGAGCTGCCCGGGCCAGACCGAGATCCGCCGCGAGAACCTGCAGCGCCTGGTCGAAGTGACGGCGCGGCTCGAAGGCGTCGACATGGGCACCGGGCATCGCCGCCGTGCAGAAGACCGTCGCCGACCTGAAGCTGCCGCCGTCGATTCGCGTCGAGTACGGCGGCACGTACAGGAGCAGCAGAAGTCGTTCCGCGATCTGACGACCGTGCTCGGTGCTGGCGATCGTGCTGATCTTCCTCGTGCTGCTGTTCGAGTTCCGATCGTTCACGCGCGCCGGTCGCGATCCTCTCGTCGGCGATCCTGTCGACGTCGGGCGTGCTTCTTCGCGCTGCTCGTCACGCGGACGACGTTCAACGTGTCGTCGTTCATGGGCCTGATCATGGTCGATCGGCATCGTCGCCAAGAACGGCATCCTGCTGCTCGACGCCAACGAGAAGTTCCGGTCGATCGGCTTCTCGCCGGAGGAAGCGATCGTTCAGGCCGGGCGCCGGCGGCTGCGGCCGATCGTCGATGACGGCGCTGGCCGCCGTCGCCGGCATGCTGCCGCTGGCGCTCGCGCATCGGCGCCGGATCGCAGATGCTGCAGCCGCTGGCCATCGCCGTCATCGGCGGCATCCTGATCTCGATGGTGCTGTCGCTGATCGTGACGCCGGCGATTCAGTATTTTCTGACGAGCGATACCCCGCGCGCCGGGCTGCAGGCGGACGGTCGTGGCATAGTGGCGATCGCCATGCGCATCCTGCTGGTCGAAGACGAACCGAGCGCCGCGCACGTGCTGGCGAAGGGCCTGCGCGAGCAGGCGTATGCCGTCGATCGTCGCGGCCGACGGCGAGACGGCGCTCTTTCAGGTCGGCGACGACCGACTACGACGCCGTCGATCCTCGACGTGATGCTGCCGCGTGCAGGACGGCTTGGCGGTCTGCCGCGCGATCCGCGCAGTCGGGCTGCGCCGTGCCGATTCTGATGGTGACGGCGCGCGACGCGGTCGAGGCGCGCATCGAGGGTCTCGACAGCGGCGCCGACGACTACCTGGTCAAGCCGTTCGACTTCGGCGAGCTGCTCGCGCGCGCCTGCGCGCGCTGATCCGGCGCGGCCGCCAGCCGCTCCTGCCCGAGCGGCTCACGCGTCGGTCCGCTGACGCTCGATACCCGCAGCCGGCGCGTCGCGACTGCGCAGACGCGACGTGCCGCTGACCGCCAAGGAATACGCGCTGCTCGAGTATCTGGTCCGCCGCGCCGGCGACGTCGTCAGCCGCGCCGACATCGCCGAGCACGTCTGGGACGAGCACTACGATCCGCTGTCGAACGTCGTCGACGTCTACGTGCAGCGGCTGCGGCGCAAGCTCGATCGGCCGGGTCGCGATTCGTTGATTCGCACGCGCCGCGGCGAAGGCTACCAGCTGCGTGACCGGAAGGCGCGGCACGGTGACGGCGCTGTCGCTGCGCGCGCGGCTGACGGTGTGGTATTCGCTCGCGCTGCTGGTCGTGCTGTGCCTGTTCGGCGCTCGAGCGTGCGTGTGGCAGCAGGAACGCATCGGCCTGCGGCGCGTCGACCGCGAGCTCGGCGATCTCACGGGCACGCTGGCCAGCGTGTTGCAGGACGAAGTCCGCGAGACAGTGCGCCGACCCCGGCGCAGGAGAGCCATCGACGACGCTGGGATCGCACGGCCATGCGATCGCCATCCTCGACGCGACGGGCCGACCGCTGGCCGCATCCTGGAGCGGCCTGTCGCTGTCGTCGCGCGATCCGCCGACGTCAGCGCCGGCGATCAAACCTGGACGGCGGCGCACCGCTGGCGGTGCGTGGCGCTGTACGCCGACCGCGGCGCATCGCGGTGCAACCTCTACATCCTCCTCGCCGGCACGCCCTTCACCAACGTGCTGCGCGAACAGCATGAAGTCAGGAGGCGATGGCGTCGGCGATTCCCGTGGTCCGCTGCTGCTCGCCGCGCTCGGCGGGCTCTGGCTCGCGTCGGTGGGTCTGCGGCCGATTACCGTGATGGCGGCCCGAGCGGCGCGATCGCGCCGCACGGCATGGACGATCTCGGCGAATCCGCACCGCGACGACGAGCTCGGTCAGCTGACGCGCGCGTTCAACGGGCTGGTGGCGCGGCTGCGCGAGACGCTGCAGACCCAGCGTCAGTTCATGGCCGACGCGTCGCACGAGTTGCGCACGCCGGTGTCGGTCATTCGATCCGGCGGCCGACGTGACGCTGACCCGGGAGCACCGCGACGAACCGGAGTATCGAGAGGCGCTGTCGATCGTCGCCGATCAGAGCCGCCGGCGGCTGACGCGCCTGGTCGACGACATGCTGGCCGCTGGCCCGCGCCGACGCCGGCGGCTACCCGCTCCAGCGCGAGCGCGTCGACCTGGACGAGGTCGTCGCCGATTGCCTGCGCACGCATCGCGGTGCTGGCGGCCGACCGCCAGGCCGCCATTCGCACTATCGCCGCCAAGCGAGCTGTCGCTTCGACGGCGACGAGGAGCTGCTGCGCCGCATGCTCCTCAACGTCGTTCAGAACGCGGTCCAGCACACGCAGCCGGGAGGTCGGTGATCAGTCAGCCATCGCGGACCGGACGCCTCATCGTCATCGACGTGATGAACGAGGGCCTGGCGATTCCTGCCGCGGATCGAGAGCGCATCTTCGATCGATTCGTGCAGCTCGATCCGGCCCGTCGTGCGAGCGGGTCGGGCCTGGGACTGCCGATCGCCCGCTGGATTGCGCAGGCGCACGGCGGCACGCTGGCGCTGAAGGACGGCCGCGCGCAGACGACCTTCAGCATCTCGCTGCCGCTGTCGTCGTAGACGCGCCGCCGGGGCGTCCCCGCCTCGCTGCAACCGCGCGGCTATCATCGGCACATATCGATCAAGGAGCACACCTTGACTCGATCACGACTTGCCGCGCTGCTGTGCCGCCTTCGCGTGCAGCGGCGCCGTCACCATCGCATCCCCGACCCCAGCCGCCGATGCCGCGGCGACGGTTGCCGCCCTCGACACCGCCTATCAGGCGGCCGTGAAGAGCAACGACGCCGACGGGATGGCCCGGATCCTCGCGGACGACTTCGTCCTGGTCACCGGACGCGGACAGACGTCCACCAAGGACGACCTGCTGCGCGACGCGCGGACCAGGGCCGCGGTCTATGAGCACCAGGAAGACACCGAGCAGAAAGTCCGGGTGTGGGGCGACACGGCGGTCGTCACCGCGCTGCTGTGGATGAGAGGCACGCGCCAGGGCGCTGCATTCGATCGGAAACTGTGGTTCAGCGACACCTACGTGCGCACACCCGCCGGCTGGCGCTATGTGTTCGGTCAGGCCTCGCTGGCGCTGCCGCAGCCGCTCTAGGACGTCAGAGCGGCGAGCTGCGCCGCCCTTCCCGCGAACTGACTGTGATACAGCTCGGCGTAGCGGCCCTTCGCCTCGAGCAGTTCGTGATGCGTGCCCTGCTCGACGATCCGGCCGTGCTCCATCATCAGGATCACGTCGGCGTTGCGAATCGTCGACAGCCGGTGCGCGATGACGAAGGTCGTCCGGCCGCGCATCAGCTCGGCCATCGCGCGCTGAATCAGGACCTCGGTGCGCGTGTCGACGCTGCTGGTGGCTTCGTCGAGAATCAGGATCGCCGGGTCGGCGAGGAACGCGCGCGCAATCGTCAGCAGCTGCTTCTGGCCCTGCGACAGGTTGCTCGCCTCTTCGTTGATCGGCGTGCTCGTAGTTCTCCGGCAGCGTCCGGATGAAGTGATCCGCCTGCGCCGCCTTCGCGGCGTTCACGATCGCTTCCGTCGCTGGCGTTCTCGCGGCCGTAGCGCGATGTTCTCGCGGATGGTGCCGGAGAACAGCCACGTGTCCTGCAGCACCATGCCGAACGTGCGGCGCAGCGCGCCGCGCTTCAGCTGGCGGATGTCGACGCCGTCGACGCGAATGGCGCCGCTGTCGACGTCGTAGAAGCGCATCAGCAGGTTGACGAGCGTCGTCTTGCCGGCGCCGGTCGGGCCGACGATCGCGATCATCCGTCCCGGCGCGATGTCCAGCGACATGTCGTCGATGAGCGGCACCGCCTCCTTGTAGCTGAAGCTCGACGTCGTCGAACTGCACGGCGCCGCGCGGGCGGCGATCACCGTCGCGGTCGCGGCATCCGGCGTCTCTTCCGGCTCGTCCAGCAGCTCGAACACCGCGCTCGGCCGACACGATCGTCAGCTGAATCGTGTTGGCGATGCCGCTCAGCTGCGTGATCGGCATCGAGAACTGGCGGCCGTACTGAATGAACGCCTGGACGTCGCCGATCGACAATCGACCGCGCGCGTCACGAGCACGCCGCCGATCACCGCGACCAGCACGTAACCGACGTTGCCGACGAACATCATCGTCGGCATGATGATGCCGCTGACGAACTGCGCCCGCCACGCGCCGTCGTAGTAGTTCTCGTTCAGCTCGTCGAAGGTCGCGACCGACTTGCTGCTCGTGGCCGAAGGCGGTGACGATGGTGTGGCCGCCGTACATCTCGGCGACGTGACCGTTGAGCGCCCCCAGCGCCATCTGCTGCTTCATGAAGAACTTCTGCGATCGCTTCGCGATCGCGCGCGACGACGACGATGCTGAGCGGCAGGGTCAGGACGATCACGAGCGTCAGAATCCAGCTGATCGTCAGCATCATGACGATGACGCCGATCAGCGTCAGCGACCGACGTCAGCAGCTGCGTCAGGTTCTGCTGCAGCGTGCCGCTGATGCTGTCGAGGTCGTTGACGGCGCGGCTCATCACCTCGCCGCGCGTCCGCGAATCGAAGAACTTCAGCGGCAGCCGGTCGAACTTCGCCTCGACGTCGCGGCGCATCGCGTAGACGGTTTGCTGCGCGACATTCGCCATCAGGTACTGCATCAGGTACTGGAAGCCGTTGGCGACGATGTAGAGGCCGATCAGGCCGAGCAGGATGCGGCCGACGTAGTCGAAGTCGACGGCGGCGCCAGGCACGCCGCGCGGCCTTCGCGACGAACCCCTCGAAAATCCTTGGTCGTCGCCAGGCCGAGAATCTTCGGGCCGAGCACGCTGAACACGGTGCCGATCGCGCCCGCCAGCGATGACGACGACCAGACCGCGCCCGATGCGGACGCAGGTAGCCGAGCAGGCGACGCGAGCGTGCCCTTGAAGTTCTTCGCCTTCTGCGTCGGGCATGCCGAGACCGCCGATCGGCGCGGCCGCCGAACATGTCCGCGCGGCGGCGGCGCGGCTGGGCCCTGGCAGCCTGGGGCCGGATGCCGGCGACCATGCTGGTCGCTCATGCGACCTCCTCGAGCGACACCTGCGACGCCACGATCTCGCGGTAGATCTCGCTGTTCTCGAGCAGCTCGGCGTGGGTGCCGATGCCGGCCAGCCGGCCGTTGTCGAGGACGACGATGCGGTCGGCGCTGAGGACGGTGCTGATGCGCTGGGCGACGACGAAGACGGTGGCGTTGGCGGTCTCGCTCTTGAGCGCGGCGCGCAGCCTGGCGTCGGTGGCGTAGTCGAGCGCCGAGAAGCTGTCGTCGAAGACGTAGACGTCGGGCTGCCGCGCGATCGCGCGCGCGATCGCGAGCCGCTGCTTCTGTCCGCCCGAGAGGTTGCCGCCGCCCTGCGAGACCGGCGACGCGAACTTCTCCGGCATCGCGTCCGACGAACTCGATGGCCTGCGCCACGGTTGCGGCGTGGCGGACCTCCTCGTCCGACGCGTCCTCGCGGCCGTAGCGGATGTTCGCGGCGACGGTGCCGGTGAAGAGCACCGCCTTCTGCGGCACGAAGCCGATCCGCGCGCGCAGGTCCGCCTGCGGCATCTCGCGGACGTCGACGCCGTCCACCAGCACCCGCCCCTGGTTGACGTCGTAGAAGCGCGGAATCAGCCCGGCGAGCGTCGACTTGCCCGGATCCGGTGCCGCCGATGATCGCGGTCACCTCGCCGGGACGCGCCGTGAACGACACGCCGGTCGAGCGCCGGCTCCTCGGCGCCCGGATACTGAAAGGTGACGTCCTGGAATTCGACGTGGCCGCGCTGGCGCGACGCCGGCGGCGGTGGCGCCGGCCGCGCCGGATCGACGATTTCCGAGCGCGACGTCCAGCACTTCGTTGATGCGCGCCGCCGACGCCGAGGCGCGCGGCAGCATCACGAACATGGCGGTGACCATGAACACGGCGAACAGAATCTGCATCGCGTACTGCAGCGACGCGATCATCGCGCCGACCTGCATCGTGCCGGCGTCGATCCGGTGGCTGCCGAACCAGATGATCGCGACGCTCGTGAGGTTGAGCATCAGGATCAGCGCCGGCATCAGGAACGCGATCAGGCGGTTCACCGCGATCGCGGTGTTGGTCAGGTCGAGATTCGCCTGATCGAACCGCTCGCGCTGATGCGCGCCGCGGTCGAACGCGCGGATCACGCGCACGCCGCTCAGGCCTTCGCCGAGCACCAGGTTCAGGCGGTCGATCTTCGTCTGCATCGCCTGCGACAGCGGCATCGCGCCGCGCATGATCACGGCCGAAGACCAGCGCCATCACCGGCATCACCGCGATCAGCACCCACGCCAGCTCGGCGTCCTGCGACAGCGCCAGGATGACGCCGCCGATCGCCATCATCGGCGCGGTGATCACCATGGTCAGCATCATGATCAGCATCTGCTGCACCTGGGTCGTGTCGTTGGTCGTGCGCGTCACCAGCGACGCGCGAGCCGAAGCGATCGAACTGGTGGATCGAGAAGTGCTCGACGCGCGCGAAGATCGCGCCGCGCAGGATCCGGCCGAATCCGGTCGCCACCTTCGACGAGTAGATAGCTGCCGGCGATGGCGCAGAGCGTGCCGACGCTGGACATCAGCAGCATCAGGCCGCCGGTCTCGAAGATGGCGCGCTGATCGCCCTTGACGATGCCCTTGTCGACGATGTCCGACATCAGCCGCGGCAGGAGCAGGAAGCCGATCGACTGGGCAAGCGCCAGCACCAGCACGATCGCGACGTATCCCCGATAGGTTTGAGGAGACGAAACAGCTTCAACATGGTGGGTAGCGGGGCAATGTAGCGAAAGACCGCCGGCATTACCAGTCTCGTCAAATGCGGCCGGGGTTTGAGTACAATCAAGACGCCCGAGAGAATCCGCCGCAGAAGCCTTTCCGCGCGTAAGTCCTTTCAATCGACCGCTTCGACGCGTTCCAATCATCTCCCACGCCGGTGCGTCGCCCGTGCCGAAAGTGCATAGACCAGCCGGGTCCCTGTCCTTACACTTCAATTTGGATGATGGTGTTCGATCTCGAATGCCAGAATGGAGCGACACGATGAGGCGCCTGGTTACAGCACTTTCCACCGGTTTCGTCGCCGCCGCGATGCTGGCATGGCTATCGACCACAACACTCGACGCACAAACCAAACCGGCCGCCAAACCTGCGCCAGCGGCCAAGAAAGCCGGACCGGTCGAGCATGCGTTGGAAGGAACGGTCGATAGCGTCGATTCGGCCGCGAAGACGGTCGGCATCAAGACCGCCGACGGCACCGTCACAGTGGTCAAGGTCACCGATCACACGACGGTCAGCGGCCTGAAGGCCGGGGCCGACGACACCGACCTCGCCGCGGAAAAGGGGATCCCACGTCGTCGTGCGCTACAGCGAAGAGGGGTCGGTCAAGACCGCTCACGGCATTAGCGACTTCGGCAAGGGCACCAAGAAGGTCGCCGAGGGAACGGTGGTCGCCGTGGACAAGGCCGCGAAGACCGTCACGATCAAGACCGCTCAAGGCAGCGACGAAGTGTTCCATGTGTCGGAACACACGACCGTCGAAACCGGCAAGGGCGTCGCCAAGGGGCACCGGAGAAGGGCGCGAAAGTGACCGTCTACTACACGGAAGACGCCGGCAAGAAGGTCGCGCACTTCTTCAAGCATCTCTAGGGATTCGCGCGCCCCGCGCTCGGTCGGGTTTCTGGTTCGCGTGGCTCGTCGTCGACCGGACGACGAGCCCGGCAAAGCCGCATCTATTCTTCCGCCTCGCCTTCCCTCGCTCCGCCAGACATTTCGATCCAGTCCAGCTCCTCTTCCATTTGATGAAAGGCGTCGTCGCCGATCTCGTCGCTCGCACGCATGGCGAGCACCGTCCGGCGCGCCGCCTGGATGGCGCCGGCCGTGAATGTCGCGGTGGGCGAACCGCCTGCGCTTCGCCTTCTTGCAGGATCTGGCTTCGACCGATCCCAGGTGCGCGAGTGAATTCCTGCCTGACCGCTTCCGCGACCAGCGACCGGTCGTTCTCGAGTCCGGCCAGGCTGGCCCGCAACGCGCGTTCGCGCGCCGCGGCGACTTCATGTCCCACCGGATCGTCGTCGCGCAAGTCGAGCGCGCGCAGCAGCGGCCCGAGCGTGAGCCCCTGGATCGCGAGCGTGCCGAGCACGACCGCGAAGGCGGTCAGCACGATCAGGTCGCGAAACGGAAACGCCGCCGGCAGAGCGCCAGCGCCGCCGCCAGCGTGACGATGCCGCGCATGCCGGACCACGAGATGACCAGGCCGCTCCCGACCGTCGGGCGCAGCATCGGGCGCGGTGGATGAAAGCCGACGCCGACGCTGCCGCCATCTGATGACCGCGTTGAAGGACATGCACCAGGCGATTCGCACGACGATCACGGTCACCAGCACGGCAGGCAGCGACGAGGAAATACCGCCCGCGCGCCGCCGGCTCGAGGCTCGCCAGGATCGGGCGAATCTGCAGGCCGATGAAGACGAACGCCAGCACGTTCAGCAGGAACACCGCCGTCTCCCACACCGCGTACGACGGGATGCGGATTCGCGCCGGCGTGCGCTCGGGCGCGGTTCGCGCGACCGTAATCGCGTAGCACACCATGGTCAGCACACCCGACAGGCCGATCCGATCGGCCAGTATCCAGACCCCGAACGTGGTGACGAACTGAAGAATGATCGCGGTCGGCACGTCCTTCACGCGGACGGTCCAGCCGCAGCGTGAGCCACCCGAGCGCCGGACCGACGACGACGCTGCCGGCGACGGCGAGCAGAAAGGTCGGCGCCACGGCGCCGAGTGAGAAGCCGCCGGCGGCGACGGCGCCGACCGCGAGGCGATAGATCAGCAGCGCGCTCGCGTCGTTCAGCAGGCTCTCGCCTTCGAGGATCGGTGAGGATGCGCTGCGGCGGCCGCAGCTGGCGCAGCACGGCGGTCGCTGCCGCCGCGGCGTCGGGTGGCGCGACGACGGCGCCGAGCACGATCGCCGGCGCCCACGGCATCGCCGGCATCAGCCAGCGCGCCACGACGGCGACGGCGACCGTGGTGAGGCCGACCGCGACGACGACGAGACCGGTGACCGGCGCCCAGTTGTCCCTGAGATCTCGCGGCGACGCGTCGTATGCCGCGTCGAGCAGGATGGGCGCGACGAACAGCGCCAGCGCGAGCTCGGGCAGGACGGTGAACGTCGGCGCGCCCGGCACGAACGCGAGGAGCGCGCCGCCGAGCGCGAGGAACACCGGATACGGCGCGCCAACGCGGCGGGCCGCGGCGGCCAAGCAGGGTGGCGGCGAGGATGAGGCCAACGAGGACTTCGAGCTCCCTCATGTCACGTCGGCGCGATTCTAGCCGACGCGGAGCGAGCTGGAAGAACTGACAGTCGCCCGATTCGCCCTTCCAGCCCCGCGCGAGAAGTGGCACTCTACGGCGCATGAAGAAGCTGGCGACAGTTCCTTGCAAGCGCCCTGGTCGGAGGGCCTCCTCGTCCTCGCCCCGCTATAGCTTCGCAGTCCTGCTGCTGCTCAAGGCCATGAAATCGATCGAGGGGCTTTGTCCGGCCGTTGAGCCGGCTCCTTCCCGCCTGGTTCCCGGCGGAAAACGTCTTGTCGCTGCTGCTCGTCCTGATCATCTGTTTCCTCGTCGGCCTCCTGGTGCACACGCCGATCGGAGAGGCGGTCCGCAGTCAGATCGAGAAGTCGGTATTCGAGAAGATCCCTGGATACAGCCTGATTCGCAGCCTGATGCGGCAGGTGGCCGGCGAGAGTCGGGAGAACGTGTGGAAGCCGGCGCTCGCCGAGATCGAAGAAGCACTCGTTCCCGCTTTCGTCATCGAGGAGCTCGAGGATGGGCGCTTCACCGTTTTCGTTCCGTCCGTCCCCACGCCGTTCGCCGGAGCCGTGTATATTCTCAGCCGGGAGCGGGTGCATCTCCTCGACGTTCCGTTCAAGCAGGCGGTTCAGACCGTGACGAAGTGGGGCTCGGGTTCGAAGGAGCTCGTTGCCGCGATGAAGAAGCAGTCATCCTGACCTGCCGTCATCGGAGCCCGCGATCCTCCTATGCTAAGGTGCAGGATATGACGCTGACGCGTGCGCTTCCCGCTGCTCTTGCCCTGACCACTGATGGCCGCGTGCGCGAGCAGCGGAACGACCGCGACGACATCCGGCCGTCCCGCCTCGGGGAAGGACGATTCGTCTGGCAGGATCTCGTGACCACCGACGCGGCCGCGGCGCGCACGTTCTACAGCGGCATTCTCGGCTGGGAATTCGCCCAGACGACCCGTGGCCGGACGGCCGTACTCGATCGCGCGCACCGCTGCCGGACCGGTTGGCGGAATCGTCGATGTCCGCGACATCAAGGACGCCGCGTCGCAATGGGTCAGCTACGTTGCCGTCGACGACTTGACCGGACGATCGACCAGGTGCGGTCGGGCGGCGGCCGGATCATCGTGCCGCCGACGTCGACGAGCGTCGGCCGGGTGAGTGTCGTCGGCGATCCACAAGGCGCCGCACTGGGACTGCTGAAGCCGTCCAAGGAACCGCCGTCCGATCCAGCCAAACCAGCAGCGGGCCACTTCTTCTGGCGCGAGTATCTCGCCCGGACCGAAACCGCGCCCTGGAGTTCTACAAGGGTCTGCTGCGATACGACGCGGCGAACACCGACGCACAATTGGGCGTCGAGTATTTCGTGCTGCGCCGCGACGTGGCGCGTGCGGGCCTCTTCCAGATTCCGGCCGGGACGACCAACGTCCGCCCGAACTGGCTGCCCTACGTCCTCGTCGACAATCCAACTGCTGTGGCAACGAAGGCAGCCACACTCGGTGGACGCGTCCTCCTCGAGCCTTCGGCCAATCGCCGAAACGGGACGCTCGCCATCGTCGCCGACCCGACTGGGGGCGTCGTGGCGCTACAGAAGTTCCCGATGTGATCCGTTGACCCAGATGCCCTGGCGTTCATCGTTGTCGAGGAGTGTTCCGATGCGAACCCGTCTTTCCCGCGTGCTGCTCGTGATTGGTCTCGTGGCTGCTGCAATCGGCGCCTCGAGCTGCGAAACCTCCGTCGGCGTCGGCGTCGGTTATGGCTACCCCGGGCACTGGGGCGGGCCTTGGGCTGGACCGTACTACGGTGGTCCCATCTACTATCGCTGATCCTCTCCGGCCGCGGATCACTTCACGGCGGCCGCGCTGGACGCAGCCGTCGCGGACGCCGCCGTTGCCGGGCGATAGGAGTAAACGAACGCCTTGAATTCGGGGTGCAGGAAATCCGCCCCGGAAGTTGTATCTGCTTCATCTCGCGAAACGCCTGGTCCGACGTCCACCCTTCCTGGGTCATCCGGTAGGCCGCGGTCATCACTCCCGTCCGATGGCGGCCGCCAACGCAATGAACGTAGACGGGCTGGCTTGCCGGGTCGTTGACGATTCGCAGGAACGACGCGAGTTGTTCAGCCGTCGGCGCGGTGTGGGTGCTCATCGGAATCTGGACGTACGCGATGCCCGCCTGCTCGGCCATCGTCTGCTCTGCGGGATCGGCGTCGTCACTCGTGAGGTTGATGATCGTCTTGATCCCCAGCGCCTTGAGATCGGCGTAATCTCGTCCATCAGGCTGCGCGCCGCGATAGAACGTCGGCGCCACACGTCCGAAATTGTCGATGTTGATTGCCGAGGCTTCGACGCCAGTATTCCTGGCGCGCGAGTTGCCCTGATGCGTCCACGGCGGCAGGGGCGAGCACGGTTGCGAGAAGGAAAGCAGCGGCAGTGGCATGGACCAGTCCAGCTCGGGTATGCATTTGGGTTCTCCGATACCTCTTTTCGCAGGTGCTGTGCCACCCGGGAGACGCGGATAGGCAAGTGAATACATGGTTCAGGTGTCCCAGAATAGCGACGAGATGCGCACTTCCCGACGACCGGGTACGTCGACAGTTATCAACGCCGGGCCTAGCTCGACCGCGCGGTCGCGGCTTCCGACTCGGCATTACCGTACCCGCGATGGAAACACGACGCCTTCCCGGGAAACAGCGAGATGGCGCGCCGGATGCGCGAGTTCGACTGGTCGAAGACCTCCTCGGTCCGGTCGAGCGTTGGCCTCAGCCGCTCCGCACCTCGGTCAGCACCTGTCTCGATTGCGCGTTCCCAATAGTGCTCTGGTGGGGACCAGACCTCGCGATCCTCTACAACGACGAATACGGTCAAATCCTCGGGGCCAAGCACCCTGCAGCGCTGGGCCGAGCGGGGCGCCGACGTCTGGGTCGGAAATCTGGGACGTCATCGGGCCGATGCTGTCGCATGTCTACGAGCACGCCGAAGCGACCCGCTCGCGGGACCTGCTGCTGCACATCGATCGCGGCTATGTCGAGGAAGCCTATTTCTCGTTCTCGCTACAGCCCGATTCACTCGGATGGCGGGAAGGTCGGCGGGATTTTCTGTCCGGTCATCGAAACGACCGAAAAGGTCGATCGGCGAACGGCGACTTCGGACTCTGCGTGACCTGGCGGCCCGGTGCAAGGGCGCCGCCAGTGAAGACGCGGTCTATGCCGCGGCCGCCGCGGTTCTCGCCGCCAATCCTCACGACGTCCCCTTCGCGCTGATCTACCGCGTCGACGAGCGATCGGTCGGGCGCGCGCCTGGAGGCGGTTGCCGGAATCGAAAGCGGCACGGCTGCCTCGCCGACATCCGTGATGTTCGATAGCTCGGCGCCCGATCCTGGTCGCTATCCGCCGTGGCCGAGTCCGAGCCGGGCCAACGACGGTGACTGAGCTGGCGCGGCGTTTCGACGTCCTGCCGCACGGGCGCCTGGAAGACGGCGCCGCAGAGCGCGATGGCCTTACCCGTCCTGCTGCCGGGGCAGGAGCAGCCGCGGGCCATCCTCGTCGCCGCGGTGAGCCCGATGCGCGCGCTCGACGACGACTATCGAGACGTTCTTCGAGTTGGTCGCCACGCAGATCTCGTCAGCGCTGGCCAGACGCGGACGCGCTCGAGGAAGAGCGCCGCCGCGCCGAAGCGCTCGCCGAGCTCGATCGCGCCAAGACGGCGTTCTTCTCGAACGTCTCGCACGAGTTCCGCACGCCGCTGACGTTGATGGTCGGGCCCGCTCGAGGACCTGCTCGCGACGGCGCCGGCGACGGCCTGCCGGCCGAGCGCCGCCGCTCGCGGTGGATGTCGCCCATCGCAACGGCCTGCGGCTGCTGAAGCTCGGTCAACACGCTGCTGGACTTCTCACGCATCGAGGCGGGCCGCATCGACGCCAGCTACGAGCCGACCGACCTCGCCGCGTTCACGACCGAGCTCGGCGAGCGTGTTCCGGTCGGCCATCGAGAAGGCCGGCCTCGAGCTCGTCGTCGACTGCGATCCGCTGCCGGAGCCGGTCTACGTCGACCGCGACATGTGGGAGAAGATCGTCCTGAATCTGCTCTCGAACGCGTTCAAGTTCACGTTCGAGGGCGAGATCGCGGTCGCGCTGCTGTGGCGCGGCGATCGCGTCGAGCTGCGCGTCGGCGACACCGGCGTCGGCATTCCGGCCGCCGATCTTCCGCGCATGTTCGAGCGCTTCCACCGCGTGACGAGCGCACGGGCCCGCACGCACGAAGGCACCGGCATCGGCCTGGCGCTCGTGCAGGAGCTGGCCCGGTCTGCATGGCGGCGCGCGTCACGGTCGCGAGCGAGGAAGGCCGCGGCACGACGTTCACGGTGAGCGTTCGCACGGGCACGGCGCATCTGCCGCCGAACGCATTGCCGCGTCGCCGGCGGCTGACATCGACGAGCGTCGGCGCGATGCCGTACGTGGAAGAAGCGCTTCGCTGGCTGCCCGCGACGGACGATGCGTCTCAGGCAGACCCGGCGACGGCAGTCGACGAAGTGCCGCTCGCTCGCGGCACCAGCGTCGAGCGCCGCTCGCGTGTGCTGGTCGCCGACGACAACGCCGACATGCGCGACTATCTCGCGCCGCATTCTCGGCCAGCACTATCGCGTCGAGGTCGGTCGGCGACGGCCAGGCCGCTCTGGAGCGGATTCGGATCAGCCGCTCCGGATCTCGTCCTCGCCGACGTGATGATGCCGGCGCTCGACGGCTTCGGCCTGCTGGCCGCGATTCGCGCCGACGAGCGCAGCCGCTCGATTCCGGTGATTCTGCTGTCGGCGCGGGCGGGTGAAGAAGCGCGCATCGAAGGTCTTGCAGCGCCGGCGCCGACGAGTATCTGGTCAAGCCGTTCAGCGCGCGCGAACTGCTCGCGTGCGTCGCGTCGCAGCTGCAGCTGGCGCGTCTGCGGCGGGAGATCGGAGCGCGCGCTCCGCTACCGCAGCGAGCAGCACCAGACGCTGCTGAATCAGGCGCCGCTCGGCGTGTATCGTCGTCGACGCGGATTTCCGCATTCGCGAAGTCAATCCGGTCGCGCTGCCGCTGTTTCAGCGACATTCCCGGCGGCGTGCATCGGACGGGACTTCGGCGAGATCGTCCACGTGCTGTGGAAGGCGGACGACGCGGACGAACTGATCCGGATGTTCCGGCACACGCTCGACACCGGCGAAGCCGTACGTCACGCGACCGAGCGTCCGAGTTCCGGGCTGATCGCGGCGTCACCGAGTACTACGAGTGGCGACGTGGACCGCATCACGCTGCCGGATGGGCGCTTCGGCCTGGTCTGCTACTTCCGCGACATCTCCGAGCAGAGACAGGCACCTCGCGGCGAAGGCCTACCTGGCCGCCATCGTCGATTCGGCGGACGACGCCATCATCTCCAAGGACCTCAACGGCATCATTCAGTCGTGCAACGCCGCCGCCGAGCGCCTGTTCGGCTATCCGTCCGACGAACTGGTCGGACGCCCGGTGCGCATGCTGATTCCGCCGGAGCGGCAGTCGGAGGAAGACGACATTCTGTCGCGGCTGCGGCAGCGGCGAACGCGTCGATCACTTCGAGACGGTCCGCATGACGAAGGACGGACGCCGGCTCGATGTCGCGTTGACCATCTCGCCGGTGCGCGATGACGGCGGCGCCGATCATCGGCGCGTCCAAGATCGTCCGTGACATCACGGCGCTGAAGCGAGCGGAGGCCGAACGGATGCGTCTGCTGCAGGAAACGGCGGCCGTCACCGAGACGCTGAACAACGTCGGCGCCATCGTCGCGTCCGATCTCGACCGGACAACGTCGGTCCAGGCGGTGACGGATGCGGCGACCGAGTTGACGACGGCCGAATTCGGCGCGTTCTTCTACAACGTCGGTCAACGAGCACGGCGAGTCGTACACGCTCTACACGATTTCCGGCGTGCCGCGGGAGGCGTTTTCGAAGTTCCCGATGCCGCGCAATACCGAAGTGTTCGCGCCGACGTTCAAGGGCACCGGCGTGGTTCGCAGCGCGGACATCACCAAGGATCCGCGCTACGGCCACAACGCGCCCCATCACGGCATGCCGGCTGGCCACCTGCCGGTGCGGAGTTACCTGGCCGTGCCGGTGAAGGGCCGGTCGGGTGACGTCGATCGGCGGGCTGTTCTTCGGCCACTCCGGAGTTGGCCGCTTCACCGAGCACCACGAACGGCTGGCGGTGGGCGTCGCGTCGTGGGCGTCGGTCGCGCTCGAAAACGCCCGGATGCACATGAGCGTGCAGGAGGCCAGCCGCATCAAGGACGACTTTCTGGCGAGCCTGTCGCACGAACTGCGGACGCCGCTGAATGCGATCCTCGGTTACGCGCGGATGCTGCGCTCCGGGCATCGTGCGCGCCGGAGCAAGCAGCAGAAGGCGATCGAGACGATCGAGCGGAACGCGACGTCGCTGACGCAGATCGTCGAGGACGTGCTCGACATCTCGCGCATCGTCTCGGGCAAGATTCGACTGAACGTTCAGCCGGTCGAGTTTCCCGAGATTGTCCGGAGCGCCGATCGACGCGATCAGCGCCGGCGGCCGAGGCCAAGGGCGTGCGCATCGAGACGGTGCTCGATCCGCAGGCCGCGCCCGATCTCCGGGGATCCGGAGCGCCTGCAGCAGGTGCTGTGGAATCTCCTGTCGAACGCCGTCAAGTTCACGAACCGCGGCGGCAGGGTACAGGTGCGCCTCGAGCGCGTGAACTCGCACGTCGAAGTCGCCGTCAGCGACACCGGCATCGGCATCGCGCCGGAGTTCCTGCCGCACGTGTTCGAGCGCTTCCGTCAGGCCGACTGCAGGCATCTGCCCGCGAACGGGGCGGGCTCGGTCTCGGGCCTCTCGATCGCCCGCCAGCTGACCGAAATGCACGGCGGCACGATCGAAGCGTTCAGCGCCGGCACCGATCAGGGCGACGACGTTCCGGCTCAGGATCCCCTTGATGATCGTGCACGCAACGCGGGACGAGCCCGCACGTGACCATCCGCGGTCGAGATCCGCGCTCACGGAGATTCCACGAGCGATCTTCGCCACGTCCACGTCCTCGCCGTCGATGACGAGCGGGACGCGCTCGCCCTGGTGACCGAGGTGCTCGAAGCCGCTGGCGCACGGTGACCACCGCGCAGTCGGCCGAGGAGGCGATGGCGCGGCTGGATGCCGAAGCGCCCGACGTCGTCGTCGCCGACCTGGCATGCCTCATCTGGACGGCTTCCACCGTTCATCGATCATCGGTTGCGGCGGCATCCCAATCCCCGGGTCCGGAGAGTTGCCGGCGGGCAGCGCTTGACGGCGTCGCGCGCTCGAGGATCGCACGAGAGGCCCTGCGGGCAGGATTTCAGATCCATCTCGCGAAGCCGATCGACCCGGCGGAACTGGTGAGGCGACGATCGCGGCTCTCGCCAGACGCTTCGTCACCCGGAGCGCAGACGCGGCCCCGGCGATACAGGCGCGGCTCCGGAACCCGGCGACAAGTCAAACACGCAGCAGTGCTGGCGCCAGCGCAGAATCTGAGCGGCCCCGACGATGTCCACTCGCAGCGCGATCGGCTGCGCGGTCGATCGATCAGGCGCTCTGTCTCTGCTCTCTCGCCGTCGTCACCGGTGCTCGTCTCACGCGAACAGCCTGTCGGCGCTGTTCGTCTACGACGACTCGCCGCCAGTACGCGACAACCCACCATCCGTGATCTGTGGCCGCTGACTCGGCCCGCTGTCTCCGCCGGCATCGGGACAACCCCGACTCTCCGGCCGGCCGCTGGTCAACCTGTCGCTGGCGGTCAATTACGCCGTCGGCGGACTGAGCTGCGCGCTATCAGCGTCGCGAACCTTAAGCCATCCACGCTGGCTGCGCGCTGCCCCTGTTCGCGGCATCATCTGGCGCACCTTGCGCCCCATCGTCGGAGATCCCGCCGCGATCTCGCGCGATCGCGCAGTGGTGGCGGCGGCGCTCGGCCGTGCATCCTTATGAACAGCGAGCCGGTCAATCAACATCACCGCGCGACCGAGTCAATGATGGCGTTCTGCTATCGCTGGTGCGTATGCGGGGATCCGGGCCGGCCGATCGAAGTCGTCGCTGTGGCCGGTCGTGCGTCGCGGCCCGCGCCGCCGCGCATGGCGTGCAAGGAATCGATGGTCACCTGCGCCGATCCTGCTAAGCGCGCACGACCGTGTCTTTGGCGGTCGGACGCGGGGCGATACCGTCCGCGCCCGTCGATGGGCTCTGCGGAGGCCTGGCGGCGTCGTGGATCGTGTTTGCTCGGCTGAACGCCGCGGACCGCGCGGACACGCTGCCGCGCGGCCTGACGGCCGATTCCGCTTTGCTGACGCCGGTTTCGCCCGATCTACCTACCTGCTGAATCAGGCGCGTGCCGTTGATGACCCGCTACTTGCGGCTCGCCGTGTGGCCGGCGGACCTGGTGCTCGACTACGGGCTGGTTCGGCCGCTCGACGACGGAGGTGCGGGCACTCGGGCTGGCGATCCTGCTGTTGCTGGTCCTGACCGCCGTCCTGTTGCTCACCAGACCCCAGTGGGGATTCCTCGGCGCCTGGTTCTTTGGTCACGCTGGCAATACCGCCTCGAGCCTGGTGCCGGTCTTTACCGAGGTCGGTGCCGAGCGGCGCAGTATTGCTGCCGATGATGGCGATCGCCGTCGCCGCCGTCCTCGGCGCGTGATGGCGCGCAGCTGCCGCAGGTGGCAGCGACCACACGCGTCCGCTGCGTCGGCGACGGATCGCCATCGCATCATCGCGGCGCTTGGCGCCGTCACCGTCAGGAGGAATGCCGAATACACGTCCAACCTCTCGCTGTGGCGGACGGTCGTCGATCGCTGGCCGCACGGGCGCGCCCGCCACAACCTGGCGATGGCACTGGAAGGCCGCGGGCAGGTCGATGACGTGATGGGCCGAATTGCGTCTGGCTACGGTCGACTATCCTGACGCGCGGTCCGTCCTCGGCGTCGAACTCCTGACCAGGCATGCGGAAGAGGGCATCGCCGAGCTCCAGGCGTTCATCCGCGAGCGCCCTGAGCACGTCAACGTGATCATCGCGCACGGTCGCATCGCCGACGCGGCGCCTTGCCCAGGGTCGCCACCAGGCAGCCGTCCCCGACACTGGGGCCCACTTGGCAGTGGCCGCAGTTGTCATTCCGTGGACCAACCTGGGGATCTCACTCGCGGCCACCGCGGATCCCCGACGCCGTCGAGGGCGTTCGATCGGCGCTGGTGGCGATCGAGCCGCCCAACAGCGGCGCACGCTCGCAACCCTCGCCAACGCGCCCTCGAGACGATGACTACCGGCTGCCGCGCACGAGCAAGCTCGAGAGGCGCTGCGGCTTCGGCGCCGCGAGACGCCGTCGCCCGGGGATTCTCTCGCTCGCGCTGGCCGGCAGGGCGCGGTAACCTCGGCGCCGCTCGTGGCACATTGCCTTCACGGCACGAGGAACAGATCCTCAGGAGAAGCAGATGAACCATCGACGCGCCGGGCCTGGCACTGAGTTGATTTCGCCGGCGTTGCTCCTGGTTGCCCCGGCCGATTCACGGCCAGGCGGGACAGGCGCCCGATTCGATGAAGGAAATCGGGTACTCCTTGCATCAGAGCGTCCAACAAGAACCTGCTCGACATTTGGCCGGGGACTTCCCGGCATGCGAGAAAAGCCGGGCTCGAGCTTTCGGAAGCCGGATGACGATCGTTCCGGCGAGAGTGATCGTCCATGGCTGCCTCTCCGGCACCGCCTACGCGGTGCGAAGGCGGGCCGCGGGAAGCTGGCGAAGTGGAGCGAGCCTCGACCCGAAGAGCTACGCTGCCGACAAGGCGGCCATCGTCGCCGGGACTGCCAGAAGGCGATTGCCGAGGCTGGATGCTGACGATCGCAGCCGACGCCGCCGGGCCGAGTTTTTTCCACCTCGACCGAGCCGTGGCCGTCGGTCATCGAACATTCCGCTGAGCGAACTCTACGGATTGCTGGTCGCGCACCACCGTCTGAACAACCGTCGCGCCGCCGGCGTCAGTGTCCCGAAGAAGTAGCGCTGGCTGGTCCAGAGGCGGCGGTTTTCCGGCGAGTTACCAGCGACAATCGCTGGCAAGTTGGTGCCAATGACCCCGGGGCCAGTACCGCCAGCCGGGAGGCCACGCCGCGCGACGCTCGGTTGGCGCCGGGGGCGGCGGCGAGCGTCGCGGCGAGCAGCGCGTCCGTCGAAGCGAATGTCGGCGATCGCGGGAGCGATCCGCGCCGGACTGCCTCGCTCACTCGGAACGCCTCGCCGATCCGCCCGTTGCGCCCGGTCGGCGGGTCCCGAGAATCGTCGACGGATGGCCAGGCACGGCACCACGACGTCGAACGCGCCATCGTCGGCGAAGGGAAGCCGGCGCATGTCACCGGTCTCGACGACGTCACGCGATCCCCTGGGTGACGCTTTCGGCGCGGGCGATCGGGCGGCGTCGCTTCCACGGAGTTGCCGGACTGATTCTGGGGATCAGGCAGCTGGCAGAGACTCGACGCCGGTGGCCGTGCCGGTCGTCAGCCGCTCCGGCGGCGGCGTTGAGAACGCCGCCCCCTGCCCGCACCCCATGTCTCGGGGACAGCGCGCTCGTCGCGCGCTTCAGGCCGAGGCCGTCGAGAATGCCTGCGCCACGCCAGAAACTTTCCATGGGCGCGTCGTGTGAAGAAGCTTGCACGCGTTTGGCCGAAAGAACGAACCCGCATCCGACGCCGGCGTCCGGCAGGAGTCCGGAATTTCGGTCCGGTCTCGACCAGCCGATCGACAGCGACGATGGACGCGACGACCGCGATTCCGGCGAAGCTGGCGGTGCCGTACGGCGCGTCGGGGAGCGGTAGTCGCCAGGTGGCGCTGCGGTCACCCCGGACTCGCTGGTCCGTTCTCGCAGGGCGATGATAGCTGAGCTGGCGGCAGGGTTGACGCTGCGAGCTAGTCGTGTGCTAACTCATTGCCACGATATGGCGACGCTTCCTGCTCATATGTGTGACGAAGACGACCCCGCGGCCAAGCGGCCGAGGTCCTCCCGTGCCGCGATGACGCTCTTCAGCCGATAGCATGGGCTCGCTTGGCGGCAGAGCATTCGCGACACTCAGCCCGTGCAGAGCGTGGCAGCACCAACCCTGCAGCTTTACCAAACATTTCGCCAGCAACGGAGGGACTGGCCCTGCATTTGTTCGAAACTCCGCCATCGCCAAGCCTCTAACCAGGGCGCGCCGGTGCAGCGCGCGGCGGTCACGCATCGGGGGAAGAACTTCGACGAGAAGCTGGGCGGCTACGTCGAGCGGGAGTTTCGAAGGCTTTCGCCGACCGAGCACCCGGAGGCTCGGCGCTCGCGTTTCTATCCGACAGCGCCCGTGTGCTGCGGCCGACAGCGGGCGCGACCGTTCCGCCGCCAGGCGATGATCGGCCTGGCGCGGTCGCTCATCGAGCCAGGCGCCATGGCCGGCTGTCGCCGATCGGCGACCAGTGACACCGACCTCACGGCCACCAGCCTGCAGGGCACCCTCGCCAGCTAATCCGCATGCGCCACCAGGTCAGGAGTCATGACTGGACCCGCGGTCCGATGGAAGGCGAACTCGTCAGGTTGTTCCGGGAACCTCGCGACGTAATTTTTACCACTCTGGTTGCCTGCTAACTCAGATCTACCAGAGGAGGGGCACCATGTTTGCCGTCGACCACGCCGCTGCCGCTGCTCGCTCAAGCGCCGCTGCCCGTCGGTGCCGGTGGTGCGCCCGTTACTCCCCTCCGTCCGGGCGATGGAGCTGCGCACATACGCTGGGTCGGGCCTCAACTTACGTGGGCATCCGACGCGCTCCGGGGCCTCAGCCGCGGTTCGCAGCGTTGCCGATATCCGCATAACCTCGCCATGCCTCTACTCGCACTCGGTTGCCACTGCACCGTCGGCGCCGCCGTGCTGGCGAAAACGGCTATCATCGACAGGGTTCGGCAGGCGGCGGCACGGGCCGCGCTGTCGGACTGGGCGCATCGCGCGTCGCCTCGTCCTCAGGCACCTGGCTTTACGGCTCGCGCTTCACGACGTCGCGCTGCCAAGCTGGACGATCAGTCCGGTCAAGGCTGGGCCACGCAAAGTTCTCTACGAAGCAAGCGCCGTTTACGCGCGTTCGTCGTCGAGAATTCCTGTGAAGCCTCTCGCCTGCTGGTATTTGCCGTCTATCGGGGGTCCATACGCCATGCTCGCGTTCATCGGCTTCGGCAGCCTGGCCAGCCTGTCGTTTCTGTCGCCGGCCGTGCCGGCCCCGGGCAGTATCTCGCTGAGCCGACCGATGCTCGTGGTGATGGCGGTCATCCCTGGAGGCGCCGATCGCTGTACCCTGACCCTCGTCGGCGTCGCTGTTGCGACCGACGCCGCGGCGGATCGACTGGCGGTTGCGGCGGCGCGCATCACTGAACGATCACGGACTCAGGAGGAGGCGCGGCCGCCAGACCCGGATAGCTGACCGCCGCTCTGGCGTTTGCGGCGCTCCTGGTATCGCCGCCGCAATTGCTGCTACCCACTGCCTTCGATTCGGGCGGCAGCGTCTGAACGTGCTGGCCAGCACGATGGCGCCGGGCTGGCGGGCATCCGGCATCACCAGCAGAACCGCGCCGAGCCACCAGGCCATGTGCCCGCAACGCGGCGACGACGCCGGCCAGGGTGCGACGCGACGCTCAGCCCGCCGGGGATTCCGATCGCAAACAGGGCAGGCGCGCGCGATCGTCTCTCGTCGCTGCGACTCCCGCACGATTCTCGAGGAAGCGGGAGTGCGTCCGATCCTGACGTCCTTGACCGAAAGCCGCAACAGGACGAGTCCCGCTTCACGTTCGCGGCGGAAGCGAAAGGCAGGCGAGAGCGAGTGGTGGCGGCACAGAATCAGGGAGGATCGACGAGGGCCGATGGTCAAGGGCGAAGGATTCAGCTCTCTCCCTTGACCGTTCACTGGCCGGAGAACACCTGCCGCTTCGTCGCTTCTGCTGTCGCCGAGAGCGACCTGGCGGAGTTCGGCCTCCCCTTCCTCAAGTCGCTCACGCATAGCGCGCGAACACCGGTGCGAAAGTCGGGCGGCGAGCGCCAGCTTTGACCAGCGGCAACATCAATCCAGAAAAACGAAACGTTTCCTCTCATCCAGCGATCAAAATCCGTCGAGCCGTCCCTGGCGTTGCTGCAACGCGAACTGCTGCACGCCCTTGAAGAGTGGGGCGAATCCGCCGGTCCAGGTCATGCGCGCCCGGGGACGACGATCGAAACCCTGGGTGTGAAGGTGCGGTCGGTGCCGGGCACGCGTGTAGCCCAGAAGTCGCTCCCCTTCCCGAATCTGCCTCCGGTCGCTCGGCCGTGACGGTGGGGTTCCAGCGCGGGAAGTCCTTCACGCATCGGTCAGGAGCGCCCACACGGTCTCGACGTCACGCATGAATGTTCTGCTCACGGTGCAGGTCATCGAAAATGCGCGCCGCTCGCCTGGGTGAAAGCTGGTTCGTTCATTCGTCCGCGCCTGTTTCATAGCGCTCTCTTCCGATCTCATTTTATTCGCCGGGATCGTGACGCGCCCGGATGGAAGCGATCGACGGCAAGCAAATCGCGCAGCAAACTGGAGAGGCTTGGTGTAATGTGGCCTGGCTACCTGGATCAGCTGGCGGCCCACACAAAGAGCGATTACCCTATGTGCGGCGTTGAGCGACTCCCCACGCATTCTGCATTCGCGACGCGCTCAGCGGCATGCGGTGGTCGTGGCGCGCTCGCTGCCGGCCTGATCCACGTTGTCGCGCGCGGATGGATTCCGCACGACGAGGGCATGATCGGCCAGTCGGCCGGATCGCGTCCACAGGGCCCTGCCGACGTCGACTACGAGGCCGCATCACCGGAGGACGACTTACCTCTGCACGCGGCGCTGGTTCCGGCTCGCCGGCGTCGATCTGGGTCAAGCCTTCGGTGGCTTGCTCTTCGCCGCGGCTGCCAGCGCGATGTGGCTGACCTACCGCGGTGACCCGTCGCCACCCGCCGCCGCTCGGCTGCGGGCCTGGCGACGTGGGTGGCCGCAACCTGAGCTTTCAACTACTTTGCCGGCCTGCCGTCGTGGTGGATGCTGCTCTGCGCGCTGCTGCAGCTGTGGGCGATGATCCGCGCGGTCGAGACCGATCGCGCCCGGCACGTCGTGCTCGCGGCTGCTGCCGCCAGTACCGCGCTCGCGATCAAACAAACCGGTGCCTACCTGGTCCGTGGCACTGGTGCTCTGGGCGATCTACGACGGCGGCGTCATCGCACGCGGCACTCGCCGCCGCGGGAACGTGTCGAACTGGTGTCGCGCTGGGTTGCAGGCGCGGCGGCTCTCGCCTGCCGGTCGGTCGGTCGCTCGCCTGACGGATGCCGACGGCCTTTATCTGTTCGCCCCGGCCGCTTGCGACGGCGGCCGCGTCTTCTTCGAGTGACCCCGCGCCGCCGACACCTTGCCAGCCGGCCTCACTCTCCGAACCGCCACGCTGGCCGTCAGCGTCGCGACCGTTCCGATCCTGCTTCTGTTGGCGCCGTGCGCGTTCAGCCGGCGTCTCGCGGAGTTTAGTCGACGGCGCGCTTGATCCTTCCGCAGAAGAGACCGGCGTTCGCCTCCACGGGCATGGCCAGCGCCTGTGTGGCTGCTCGCCGCGGAGTGCCGCTGATTGGCGGCGCGGTTCTGG
>ERZ1370068.1-contig-1_pt1 | contig 31072 bp, 54 predicted proteins | sample MGYA00561227_ERZ1370068 | MGnify/ENA primary metagenome ERZ1370068 (study PRJEB38410, sample SAMEA6850437) | metagenome | study: Metagenomic assessment of the ecological functions of the soil: analysis of the soil microbiota associated with the...
GATGTGCTTCGTTCGGTTACGTATTTTATAAAAAGAAGTGCGGCACGGCAGAATCAGTGCTCATTCTCGACCGGAACATTCCCTGTTGCGCGTCTGGAGCCGATTGCCGCCAGGGAAGCAGTGAGGCGGATGACGCGCGGCTGGCGGAACTGGAACGGCAGGGCGTGCTAAAGCGCGGCGCGGGCAAAAGTTGCCAGAAGGATTTTTGGACGCACCAGGCCCGCGACCCGAAGCTCAAAGGAAGCGCGGTCGAGGCTGTGCTCGAAGAACGGAAAAGAAGCGCGGATGGTGACCTACTGGGACGCCTCCGCGTTGGTTCCGCTTCGTGGTCAGAGAAGCTAACGACTAAAGTTTCTATACCAAGATTCCGCGGACGGAGACGGGAATTGTCACCTGGTGGAAGCTACCTCGAGTGCACGTCCGCCATCGCGCGACTCGCTCGGCGAAGTAGTGCCCCGACCCAAGCGGCCGGAGTCTCATCGGATGCTGGAACAGCTTGCCGGAGCATGGGGAGAAATCGGTGTGAGCGAAAAATTACCGCCGCGCTGCTTTCGCGCAGAGCATCCTCAAGACACATGGCCTGCGCACAAGCGATGCGCTTCAACTTGGTGCTGCAATCGTCGCCCGGTGGTTGGTTGAGCCACGCACGATCCGGTTTGCTGGCTGAAGACAAACGTCTTCGCCAGGCAGCAGAAGCGGGAAGAGCTTCGAATGGTTCACTAGCTACGGTAATCTGCCGTGCTGAGGCCAACGATTGCAGGTTTTTCGGCTTCGCGGTATCACTCTTAGCTGCCCTCTTCTGCTGCGGGCAAAGTCATTTTGGCGTTGGCAAGTAAGCGTCACGGTGCATTTGGGATTGCAAAACGAACAAGCTAGCCGCACGGCGCTGCTCATTGCCGCGAGCCTGGTTCTTCTGCATCGCGATCCAAAACACTCGGGCCTCGTCTCGAAGACGTCGGCAGATTTATGCGCTCACGTGCTCGAGACGTATCTCGTCGCAAACGCGTTTGTTTTTGAAAATTGTTCGACAGGGCTGGTTTCGACCGATCGCAAAGTTGATCGAGCGCATCACGATCCCAGGAATTTTGCTGCATTACGCCCTGCGAAAGAAATGTATCGCCGGGCTTGCGCGCTCAGCGCTCATCAATGGAGCTACACAAGTCGTCGTCGTTGGCGCTGGCTTTGATCCGCTTAGCTTGGAATTGCATCTGGATTTTCCGGCTGCGCAATTTTGGGAGATCGATCATCCGGCAACGCAGCGTCACAAAGTGCGCGCGTTGCCCAAGATTGGCGCTGAACGATTGCATTTCGTCGCAGTTGATTTGAGTGCCACCGCTCTCGATAGAGAGGCGCTGATCAAGAGCAGCTTTGATCCGACTCAACGCACATTCTGGATCGCCGAAGGTCTGCTTGATGTATCTGCGGCCAGAGAAGGTTTCGTCGTTGATGAGAACATTGAAGTAGTCTGAGTGCGCCCGGTAGCCAGGTTGCATTTACGTTCATGGAAAAACAGAGCGACGGCCGGATTCGTTTCGATTCGCAAAGCAAACTCGTTGATTGGTGGTTGCATAGACGCGGCGAACCATTCGTCTGGGGGACTACACGAAGTGAACTTGTTGAACCTGGTACGCCCGTGGCGCGTTGATCCGATTTTTCGATCACGATGATTTGCGCCAAACTGGAATCCGGGCTAGCCGATGAACGCTATCGCCAGAGGCGAAGTAATTTGCCTGGCTGAGATTTAACTGGTTCGATTAGACTTTCGCATGCTGACGCGGCGCGAATTCATACGCACCGCGGCGCTTTTCGCGCTTGCGCCGCGCATTCTAGCAGAACGCGAGCGAGAGATTTGGGTCAATGACGTTCATTCGCAGCTCAATCGCACCCGCGTTCGCGAGCTTCTGACGCCGCGTACCAGAGACGAACTTGCGGAGATTGTGCGTTCTGCGCGTCGCGAAAAGGCTTTGCCCATCTCCGTTTCGGGCTGCCGTCATTCGATGGGTGGCCAGCAATTTGCCACAGACAGCATTTGCATCGACACGCGCTCGCTCGATCGCGTGATTTCTTTCGATCAGGAGCGCGGTTTGATCGAAGCGGAAGCGGGCATCCAATGGCCGAAATTGATTCGCACTTATCTGGACGCTCAAGCGGGCAAGCGCAAAGCAATGGGGTATCGCTCAAAAGCAAACCGGCGCCGACACATTCACGCTGGGCGGAAGTCTCTCGTCGAACGTGCACGGACGCGGATTGGCGATGAAGCCGCTGATTTCCAATGTCGAATCATTCACCCTGATCAACGCCGATGGAAAATCGATTCGCTGTTCGCGCGATGAAAACAACGAATTGTTCCGACTGGCAATCGGTGGCTACGGGCTGTTTCGGATTAATCGAGCAGCGTAACGCTTCGGCTTGTTCCCGCGGCAAAAATTGCGACGTGTAGTCGAGATAATTCACGCAGACGATCTGCCCAAGCGCTTTGAAGAACGGATAGCGCAAAAGTTTCTTTACGGGGATTTTCAGTTTTCAGTCGATGAGAAATCGCCGGACTTTCCTCCAGCGCGGAGTGTTTTCTTGTTACGAGCCTATCGACGAACACGAACCGGTTGTCGCCGCAAAGGAGCTACGCGATGATGACTGGCTGGAGCTCTTGCAGCTTGCCTACACCGACCGCGGAAAGGCTTTCAAGCGCTACAGCGATTACTATTTCTCGACAAACGGACAGACTTATTGGTCCGACACAAATCAACTTAGCGCCTATCTGCCGAATTATGCGCAGAAGATTCGTGAGCAAATCGGAGGCGAGGAATCGAGCCTTATCATCACCGAGATTTACGTTCCGCGACCGGATCTTCCCGACTTTCTAGCGCACGCCGGCAGAACTGTTGCGCTCGAATCGCACAATCGTCATCTACGGCACAGTCCGACTGATCGAAAAAGACGATGAGAGCTTTCTGGCCTGGGCCAAAGAACCTTATGCGTGCATCATCTTTAATCTGCTCACGCTTCACACACCGGCAGGCATCGAAGCGTCGGCGCACGCTCTTTCGCGGCTTGATTGATTTGGCGATCGCTCGCGGCGGAAGTTATTATCTGACGTACCATAAATTCGCGAAACCAGAGCAGGTCATGGCGTGCTACCCGCAGTTCAAAGCAATTTCTCGAGTCTGAAAACAAAGTACGATCCGGCTGAACGCTTTCAGAGCGATTGGTATCGATACTATCGGAAGCTATTCAGCGAGCTGATGTTCGGAGGAGCATTAAGCTGGATTCTTTCATGCAGCCGTTCGCCATCATTGCCCTGGTTTTAATTCTCGCGCGCGCCGTCAGCTGAACTGTGGCTGAGCCGACTGAACCAACGTCACGTGCGCGCACACGCGAATGAAGTGCCGCCTGCATTTCGCGGAATCATTGACGAGCGCGACGTATCGCCGTTCGGTTGATTACACGCTGGCCAAGAGCCGCTTTGGAGATATCGCCAACGTGTTTGATGCCGTGGTGCTCATCGCAGTGCTTTTCAGCGGCGTGTTGCCATGGGCGTTTGGAAGATTCAGCGCGAGCTTTCGGCAGTTCGATCTGGGCGATGGCTGGTTTCCTCTTCGTCATAGGCATCGCGTTGAGCATCCTCGGATTGCCGTTCGCCTGGGTACGCGCAATTCAAACTCGAAGAGCGATTCGGTTTCAACACCACAACGCATGAAGACGTGGATCGTTCGATCGTGTGAAAGGATTGCTGCTCGCGCGTGCTGCTTGGCTATCCCGTTGCTTGCGCTGGTGTTGAAACTGATCGAGTGGACCGGCGCAAACTGGTGGCTTTGGGCTGCGGCAGTTGTTGTCGCGTTTCAATTGCTTGCTGCTGCTCATCGCGCCGGCGATCATCATGCCGCTCTTCAACAAGTTCACGCCGCTGCCGGAAGGAACATTGCGCGAGCGCCTGTTTGCACTGGCGCAGCGCACCGGTTTTCCCACGCGCAGCATCGAGGTGATGGACGGCAGCAAACGCTCGCGCCACTCCAACGCCTTCTTCACCGGGTTCGGACGTTTTCGAAAAATCGTTCTGTTCGACACACTGATCGCGCAGCTCACCGAGCCGGAACTGGAATCCGTGCTCGCGCATGAAATTGGCCATTACAAAAGCGCCACGTAGCTGAAATTGCTCGGCGTTTCCATCGCCGGCGTGTGTTGTCGCGTTCGCCGCGATCGCGTGGCTGGCGCGTCAGCAATGGTTTTATCGCGCGTTTGGTTTCGAGTATCAGGCAGGCTTTGCCGCTGCGAATGTCGTTCCTGCGATGCTGCTGTTTGCGCTGCTGGCGGGGACGATAAGCTTTCTGGCTTTCGCCGTTCATTCACATCTGGTCGCGCCGTTTCGAATATGAGGCGGACGCATTCGCGCGTGCGACAATGGGAGAGCCGCAGTCGATCGATTCAAGCGCTGCGCAAATTGAGCGAAAAAAATCTGAGCAATCTCACGCCGCACCCGCTCTACAGCGGCTTTTATTACTCACATCCGACTCTGCTCGAACGGGAACGCGCGCTGCGCGCACAGCTAGCGCCAGCGCTTAGCGCTCGAGCCGACGCTACTTCGTGGTCAGCGCTAAGCGGATGCGCTGCAACGGAATGCGGCACGAGGCCAGGCTTTGCAAACATCTCGATTATGTCCCGTGGCGCGAGTCACTGGCACACGGAATGATCAGCGATTCTTCCGATCCCGCGGCTGCGTGATCAGAAGCTGGCTACGATGCGCTGTCGTAGCATGTCGAGAGTCATCGTTGTTGGCGCGGGAATTAACGGCGTTACCGCCGCGATCGAACTAAAGAAACGCGGTCACGAAGTCGTTCTGGTCGATCCGGGACCGCTGCCGCATCCGCTCGCGGCGTCCACCGATATCAGCAAGGCCGTGCGCGCGAGCTTACGGCGCGGATGAAGATTACACCAGCGCTCGCCGAACGCTCGATTAAACTCTGGCGCAAATGGAATCAGGAATTCGGTATCGAATTGTACCACGAAGTCGGCGTGATGTTCGTGCGCCAGCGGGAAATGAAGCCGGGCGATTTCGAATACGAGAGTTTCAAACTACTGCGAACAGCGCGGACACAAGATCGAGCGCATGAACTCAGCCGCAACTGTGGAAACGATTTCCAGCATGGAATCCGGAACTTTATCAGAGATGGCGTTCTTGAGTTCGAGGCCGGCTATGCGGAAAGCGGTCGCGTCGTTGCAACGTTAATTGAGCGCGCGAAATCTGCCTGGGCGTCGAACTGCGCGAAGGAGTCAGACTTTTCGCGACTTAGACGAAAGCGACGATCGCGTGAACGGCATCGTGCTCGATAATGGACGAGCGCAATCGCCGCGCGACATATGTCGTCATGGCGGTCGGCGCGTGGACGCCGTATCTGCTGCCTTTCACAAAAAATTTTTCGCGCCAGCGGGCAGCCGGTGTTTCACCTGAAGCCTCGGCAGCCTGAGCTCTTTGCAGCTCGAGCGCTTTCCCGGTCTTCGGCGCGGACATTACGACGACCGGTTACTACGGATTTCCACTCAATCGCGACGGCGTGGTGAAGATCGCAAACCACGGTCCCGGGCGCGAGATGTCGCCCGAATCTGCCAAACGCGCCGTCACTGCCGAGGATGAAAAGAACCTGCGCGAGTTTTTAGCATCGACGTTTCCCGGCGCTGGCCGATGCGCCGATTGTTTACTCGCGCGTCTGCATGTATTGCGACACGCACGATGGACATTTCTGGATCGCACGCGATCCGGAGCGCGAAGGATTAGTAATCGCTGCGGGTGATTGCGGACACGGATTTAAATTCGCGCCCGTGCTTGGCGAAATCATTGCCGACGCCGTTGAGGAAAAACCGAATCCGATTCTGCAAAAAGTTCCGCTGGCGACCGGAGGTGCGCGCGGGAAGCGGGACAGACGTAGCACGCGCTAAGGACTGTAGGCGTCGCGCCTGTGGTCGCCGACGGAGGATGCGCGATCCAAGTTCGGCGCTCACGAGCGGCTGCAGCAAAATTCGACAGCTAGGAAGCCGCCGTGCGCTGTGCGCCGTCTCTCTCTTTGGCTGGCGTTTCAGCAGCGTGATTTGCTTGATGCGCGCCGAATCGGACGGACTCCACGTTGCAACGTCGGGATCATCCTTGAAAGCGTTGTGGACGAGACGGCGCTCGTAGGAATTCATCGGTTCAAGCTGAAGCGAACGACCGGTGATGCGCACGCGGTCAGCGAATTCTCGACACGCGCTGCACGATGCGATCTTCGCGCATGGAACGGTAGTGTTCGCAATCGACGATGACTTTCTCAGCGTCTTTGTCCCTGGCTTGCAGCAGCCGATTAAGCAAAAACTGGATTGCTTCGAGCGTCTCGCCATCGCGTCCAATCAAGCGCCGGCTCTCCTCGGTATAAATCTGCAGCGTCGGATTGCCGCCTTCATTCGTGGTCTCCCTCGATTTGCACAACGAAACCGAGATAACCGAGCATGGTGTCGAGCAGATCTTTCGGCGTCATCATCGTTTTCGCTTTCCGGCAGGCGCAACTTTTCGAGCGTCGGCATCGGTTGTCGTTTGTTCTGATAAAATTGCAAAATGCTGAAGAGATTTTGTGCAGTGTAATATAATGCCAGAGCCGCGGCAAAATTGTAGCAGATAAATAGAAAGATCAGCGGCATGAACATGGCGACTCGCCGCTGCGTGGGATCGCCCGTCTTTGGCGTCATCGCCATGAGCCAAACCTGCGTCGCAGCCATGCAGAGCGGAATGATGTTGATCGGCCAACCAAGCAGCAGGCAGATGCGCTGACGGTGTCCGGCTGAGACAGATCCTTTACCCAAAGAAACTTTGCGTTTCGCAATTCCACCGCCTGGCCGAGCATTTTGAAGAGACCGAAGAAGATCGGGATTTGAATCATCATCGGCAAACAGCCGCCGACCGGATTGATGCCGTATTGCTTGTACAGCTTCATCACCTCCTGATTCATCCGCGTCGGATCGTCTTTGTATTTGTCGCGCAGCTCCTGCATTTTGGGCGCGAGCGCAGCCATCTGGCGCATGGAGCGGTTGGCTTTGTTTTGAATTGGCCAAAGCGTGAGTTTGATGATGGTGGTGAGGGCCAGAATCGCCAGGCCGTAGTCGTGCAACCAGCTGTGCAGCAGGTTCATGAAGTTGAGCAGCAACTGGCAGACGATCTTGAACATCCCGAAGTCCATCACCTCGGCTTCGTTGTGCGGGAGTTGCGCGAGACGATGGTAAAGCTTCGGGCCAGCGTAGATTTCGAAACGCGCGCTGTATGTCTGTCCGGGCTGCAACTGAAATCCCGGCATGCCAAGCGCACCCTCGATAGCGAGCAGCTTTTGGTCCGGCGAGCGCCTCGATGTCGAAACGCCGGCCCCATACGCCGGTGGCCTTGGCGGTGAGCGGCGCCATTAGCGTGGTGAAAAACTGGTTGCTCACCGCAACCCATTCCGCGCCGGCGACGTTCTCCTGATAATACGGCCGGGCAGCGCGCTGCCCCACGCCAAGAAAACCGCCACTGGCTTCCGAACCAGCCGACATCAATTCCCTTTGGCTCTTCCGTCGACGCACCAGACCAGACGCGTGATGAAGGATAATCCTTCGGATGAATTGGAGCCGCCGACCCAAGCGCCACAAAGTAACCGCCGTTTTGATACGGCTTGTCTCCACGGTTCTCGAGGTCAACATCCATTTCGATCACGTAGTTGTCCTTGTTCTCTGGAGATTTTTCGAAGAAGAACTTTTTCCGAATGACGACTCTGCTCAGGGGTCGTGCGCTCAAATTGCACAGCAGAATCCGATTCGACGCGGATGCGGTAAACTCGGCAAGCGTTGGCGATGGACGGTTGCTCGATGATTGCGCCGATCGGTGCGCTCTGATCTGAATTCAGCACAACGCGCTGCCCTTTTTCCGCTACTTGCTTGAGCAGGACCGCTTCCTTGATTCCACCACCGCGATTTGTCAGACGCAGCTCGACGTCTGAATTGCGCAAGCGTTTCGATCTTCTCGGCGAAGCTCGAAGCCGACTCGCCACTGCCTGGTGTAGCTTCCGCGACGGGAGTCGGCGAAGGCGTCGAGAATTGCCGGAGTTGCCGTGGAGAAGCTCTGTCCGGTCGCAACACCGACTGGAGCGGGTCTCGGCGGCGTCTGTTTTGCCAGATAAATTTCCCACACGACGAGCCCGACCACGCAAAGGGCGACGACAATCCAGGCAGTTCGATCCATAAATCGTAAATCGCGCTCGCGGCCTATTCAGCGCGCTGGCTCCGAACCGTAAATCCCGATGCCAGACGTTCTATGCTGGATGCCGGAGTTTTCCGTATCCGGCACCGGATCACATCCGGAGCCACCCCACGGCTGGCATCGAGCGAGGCGCTTCAATCCCAGCCAGCTTCCGTGAAGAACGCCGTGCGCCTCAACCGCTTCCAAAAAATATGCTGAACAGGTCGGCGTAAATCGGCAGCCGGAATTAGGACCGCAACAGCAAACGAAGGAACGGCGAGAGCGTCCACTGATAAATGCGAATAAAAAACGAACCAATCGGAGCATCAAAGCAGAATAGAAGCGCGCTTTGCGAGACGCAACCATTCATGTTCCAGCGCGCGATAGTTCGCGTTCGCGGCATCCGCGTCTGGCGACGAGCACAATCCAAAGACCTTCTCGCAATTCGTGCTGGTGCTGGCGCACAATTTCTCGCAGACGGCGCCGAACACGATTGCGAACAACTGCGCCTCCGATGCGACGTGAAGTGATGAAGCCTGCGCGGCACGGGACCAGAATTCTCTACCGCCACGACATTGAGCATTAGACAGTTTGCCGCGTCGCGTAAAGTCCGTCCGGTTTCACGCGCTCATATTCTGAGGCGTTGCGTCAGCCGCCGGCTTTTGGAAAGGAGAAGGAACCGTTGGCGCCATGTCGTTGTCGATGCTGCTCATAGGCAGCGCCACTCAGAGTGGCGTAGCATACAGAAGTCTTCCCCCGAGGCGACCGGAAGAAGACTTCGCAAGAAGAAGGACTGCGCCAGACTTTACTGAACTGGGCGGTGACTGGCTGGAGATTCGCGTTGTTGCGGCGGGAGATTCAGCGGCTGCAGCCGGACTGCTGACTCCAGTTGCCGCGGACGGCGGAGTGTGGGCGTCGGAGTTGCCGCCGGCTCGGTTGTCTCGGTCTTTTGCTCGCACGCCGCGAGGAGTGCGGCACTGGCCAGAATGCAGATGTATTTTTCATAGTGCTAGTTCGAAACGGCACATTGCTGCAATTGAATAATCGGAGCAAGGCGGTTTTTGGACGCGGCATCTGCGAATGTGATCTTTCAGCGCCACGCTGCCTTGATGCGCCGATTGGCGTTAGAGCGGCGGCTCGTATTTGAGACCATGCGCTTCCGCTACCGCCTGGCAAGTGAGCCGCCCATCGCGGGTGTTGATGCCGCCAATCAGCGCCGGTTGTTTTTTGCATGCGCCCTCGAGGCCGAGGTCAGCGAGTAATTCCACATAGCGGTAGGTCACGTTCGTAAGCGCCTGTGTAGCGGTGCGCGCATACGCTGCCGGGCATGTTCGCCACGCAATAATGCGTAACGCCTTCCTCGACGTAAACCGGATCGAGATGCGTCGTTGGTCGCGATGTCTCCGCGCAGCCGCCTTGATCGATTGAGATATCCACGAGCACGCTGCCGCGGTTTCATTTTTCGCAACATCGCGCGCGTGATTAGCTTTGGCGCTTTCGCTCCCGGCAATAGCACAGCGCCAATCAGCAAATCGCAATCCGGCATCAACTCCATGCAGGTTCGCCTCGCTCGAATAAAGCGTGTTCGCAAATTGTCCATTGCCAGATCGAGAAAGCGCAAGCGCTCAACATCGACATCGAGAATCGTTACATCGGCGCCGCAGACCGGTTGCCATGCGCGCGGCGTTCACGCCCGAGGTCCCACCTCCAACTACAACGACGCGTCCAGGCAAAACTCCCGGCACGCCGCCGAGCAACACTCCGCTGCCACCATTGTATTTCGCCAGAAAATTCGCGCCCATCACCACCGACATCCGGCCGGCGATCTCGCTCATCGGTTCGAGCAGCGGCAAGCGATTGTTGACCTGGATCGTTTCATAGGCAATCCGCGGTCACGCCCGATTTCAGCAACGCTTCGGTGAGAGGTTTGCTCGCGGCCAGATGCAAATAGGTGAAAAGAATCTGGCCTTTGCGCAACAGCGGAAACTCCGCCTTCGAGCGGCTCCTTTACTTTCACAATCATGTCGGCGCGCGCGAAAAACCTCTTTCGCTTGATCGAACAATCTCTGCGCCGGCTTTGGCGTATTCCTCGTCCGGATAACCGGAGCCGATGCCGGCATTTTTTTCCACGAGCACCGAATGACCACGACGCGATGAGCTGATTCGCGCGCCGACGGCAGCAAGGCGACGCGTTGCTCCTGTTCCTTAATTTCTTTCGGGACGCCGATGATCATACGAAGAGTGAGAAGTGATTAGTGATTAGTGAGAGGTTAGAATCAAGCTAAATCACTTTACTCTTACGTCTCACTTCTCACGCCTCACGATTCAGTTGAGCGACGGATCGTCGGGTGCCGCCGCGAGCATTTTATACCACGGTCCCAGGCTGCGCATGATGTCGAACCAGAGGTTTGGCAGGCGATCGAGTCTTGAGCAGCGAAGGATTGGCTTTTGAAGCAGCCACGCTTTCTGCTTCATCTCGGTTTCGAGCTGACCGGCTCCCCAGCCTGCGTAACCGACGAACGCACAAATTGTAACCAGCTTTTCTCTCCAGCCGCGGCGCGTGGCTTATTCCAAAGCGACGTTGTGACTAAGTTTAACTCCTTCGCCCTTCTTCCATTCAAACGCTGCAAACATCAGTTGATTTTTCCAACCGGCCCGCCGAGGAACACAGGCACGTCGGCGAGGCCTGCCGGTGGCGTGTCCGCTCACGCAGATCGGCCACTTGTCTGTCGAGCGGACGATTGATAATCACGCCCAGGGCACCTTCGTTCGGGTCATGCTCGGAAATGAAAAGCACGGTGCGGCGGAAATTTGGATCGAGCATGTTGGGGTGAGCGACCAGCAACGAACCGGCAAGGCTGCGCGAGGAAGGTTCGTCATCCAAATTACGCATGTGAAACTAGAAACCGCGGCGCGACGCTCGTGCAACCCGTCTCGCTGCGCTTTCGCCGTCGCCACGCCTCCTGCCTTCTGACTTCATTGTTGATTTTTTCGAGATTGATTTCTTGTGTTTGACGTACCTTGACAATGCGCGAGAAAGTTCGATGCAAAAATTTGTTGCCATCGGCGCGAAGCTCGTTTAGTAGCGTCGAAGTTTTCGACGATTGTTCTGGGGGAACAGCCGCCCTTCACGCCCATCGGGCGTGGGGGGCGGTAATTTTTGATAGACGCGAGTCTGCGTCGCTTACTGCTTGCTCGATATAGAGTTTGCGCCGGACAGAAAACGCTCAACGCTCCAACGTCTCAATGTCGAAATCAGCAGTCGCGAGCCGAATGTCCTGGCCACTTGCGTTCACGCTGATCGCGCTGCTCATCGTCGCAGTCGTCGTTGATCATCTTTTGCGCCTGGAAAGCTGGCCGGCGCGCGCACGGCACGGCAAAGCACCGCCGAACTCGAACGGCTTGGGGAAAGATTTGCGCGCTGCGTTCATCGATATCGCGCACTTGCAGCCGCGCATCACCGATCAACAACCGCGTCTACATGGAACAAACCACGCCGGTAAGCGAGCTGGTCGTCCTGTCACAGACGGCATCGAAGTCGAACACGAACTTGCTCCATACCTGGGTCGGGCAGCTCGAAGCGCGTGAAACTGCATGGCACATTCGTCGCCAAAGCCGGCTTCGATCTGCAGCAGGATCTCTCAATCGATATTCGCCCCGACGAAATCATTGTTCAGCTCCCACACGCTCAAATTCTCGGTGTCGAGCAGGAGCAGGTGGACGTCCTCGCGTTTGAAAATGGATTGTGGAATCGAATTTCCGGGCAGGATCTTCAAGGCGAATTGTCGATGCTGCCCCAGCTCGCCTCGGAAAAAGCAGCTGAAAGCGGGTTGCCCGCTGAAGCCGAGCGCACATTGCAGCGACAACTCGAGGAACGGGTTCACACGCCAACAGCCACTGCATTTGATCTTCAAAGACGAACAAAAGACTGAATAGTGGTCGGAACGGTGACCAGCGCTTGATCGGAGCACGCATTTGATCCGATCACCGATCACTGATCGCTGATCACATGCCTTTGTTCCAGCCGATGCCGTTGAAGAATCGCTTGTTTCTCGTCAGCCTGCTCGTGTTGCTCCTGGCGGTTTTGGCGGATCGCGTTTGCGCCATTCGCCGTTTCCAATGGCGTCCGCTTGTGGGTCTCGTGGAAAGCCCGGCAGGAGGGCTTCGTTGCTACCATCGACCAGATCGACGCGCCATTTCTACGTCCGGTTGTAATTCGGCAGCTTCACTTGAAAAGCATGCGTGATGAATGCGCTTCCGCGTCGATCTCACGTGCACACGGACGTGAGCGTTGGTTTGAATTTCAAACACATCCTCCTGCACATGCGCGGCCGCATCATTCGCAATCTTTCGATTCGAGGAATTGCATGGCGAACTGCGCCGCAGCAATCCGCTGAGCATGCGAGCCATAACCCGGCGCGGCTGGGCGACGCTGCAGCGATTGCTGCCAGAAGATCTGAGCATTGCCAACTCAGAGATGCGCGTTGAAGAACGGCCCGACGTTGATTTTGCTGCGACGCGGCTTCCTGTCCGCAAGCGAAACTGAAGCCGGCCGGTTCAGCGCTGCCGAGGTCATGATTGCGTCGCCGTGGTTGCGCCAAACCTTTTCGCAATTGCGCGGGCGCAACTCACTGGCAAGCCAATCGCCTGACGCTCGGCCGGACTCACCCTGAGCCGCGGTCTCGACCTGCAGTCCGTCACAGCGGACTTCTCGCGGTCTTGGCGAACAACGTGTCGGAGTGCAGTTCGATCGTTGACGCTTTCGGCGGAAAAATTCGCGGAAACATTTCGCATGAATGGCGCTCTCAGCATTCCAACTGGAAAATTGCCGGCGGCGGCCAGCTGACATTTCTCTGGCGCCAAACGTCAGAACGCATTCGGATTCGCCGATCGCGTCGATGGTTTGCTTCACGCCGGCAACTTCACTTTTCGCGGAAACCTCGCTGAGCCGGACCACGTAACAGCGTCGCTCTGGAGTGAATTGACCGGGCTCACCTGGCGCAATCGCACGGCCGAAGCGATCATGCTTGGCGCCGCGGCTTTACAATCGGCAGATTCAGCTTCAGCAGCTCTATATCAGACAGAAAACAAACCAGTTCACCTTGAGCGGCGAAGCCGCATTCCCCACTAACTCATCCGGCTGGCTCAGCCCGGATTTTCGCGGCAACATTTCCGCATCGATCAATCAGCTTGGCGATTTCGCGCTCTATTTGGCGCAAACCCGGCGATTTGCAGGGAAGATCACGCATCGAGGGAGCGATGGACACGCGCGATCGCAAATTTGGCGGACATCTCATGGTTGAGGGCGCCTCGCTGACACTCTTCAAAACCGCTATCGACAGCCTGAGCGCGAAGTTGAATCTGCAAACCAACCGAGCTGGAGATCGAACAATTGGAGGTGAAACGCAAGAACGATTTCCTCAGCGGACAAGGCAAGATCGACATGTCGCGACGAGCACAACTACTCAGGAACGCTCGAAGCCCGGCCGATAATCTAGTCGATTATCTTTCCAGCTTTCCGCGGACCTGCGGAGAAAACGCGAAACCATGTCCACGGCAGATGTTCAGGCAACCATCGACTCCAGCAAGTGGGATGCGCCGCGGCGCGATCCGTGTGCCAGATTCGAGCCCGATCAGTTTCACAGCGAATTTTCCTTGCGCATTGGAACCGACTGGAACGCCTTCCTGTTGGTCTCCGCTCAACTGTGACGCTCGATTTTCCGTCAATCTTCCTGGCAAAGGCGCCCCAGCTCTTTCATCCAGAAATTTTCCGAGACGGCATTCTGAGCGGAAACATTTCTCTTTCCGGAAACGTTGCAACATCCGCGCATCGACGGCGATGTGCAGCTCGTGAACGGAAAGCTGTCAGGCGACAGCTGGACTTCCTTCGACTCTCACTGAAGCGAGCGGCCGCATCGCTTTTGCAGGCAATCGCGCGTCAGCTGGAGTTTCTCAATGCCGCGACGAAGGATGTCGGATCTTTCACTTCGTGGCGAAATTGATTTTCAGGATATCAAGCGATGTGACGATCAAGATAATGCGGCGCGACACCAATTTTCGATCTAACGATCGCACCCGATCGATTGCGTGAAGCAAAATCGAGATTGCGCCGGTCGCGCTATGCTCGCGCCCGCTGTAGCAGAGTTGGAGTTGCGTGGCGGCTTTTCAATCCGACTGGACGATCGAGTTTGAAAGAACCGCCAAGCCCTCAGTCGTTCGCCGCTTGAATCTGATCCGGACGACGCTGCTCGCAAATTTCCGCTCTGTCTTTCGAGTAGCAGTCCGGACGAAAAAACATTGTTGCTCAGGGCTCTCGCGCGGCCCGGAAGCAGCAGCGCGACACGCTCCGCCCGAAAAGCGGAACAAGAGAAGCGGCGAATAGCGCCGCCGTGGCTAGCCGCTTGTATCCAGCAGCGGTATCTGACGCGTTTGCAGCCGGTCACGAGCCAGCGCGAAAGCTTTTCCTCCAGATCGCGGGTAAGATTCACGCGAAACTCCGTGCCTGCATCCAGACGCAACGAGTTGCCGTTTGCGCGATCAAACAGCAACTGAACCGGCCGCGCGGCCCGGTGAGCTGGCCAGAATCTCGCGCACCTGGCGCAGTTCATCGCCCGTTGCGGCGCGGAAAATTGCAGAAGCACGGCCGAGTTCCTGGCACGTATCGCGTCGATTCTTCAGTTCGCCCCATTGGTCTTTCCAGGCGCAAGCGATCTTGATTTCCTGCGCGATGGCGCGAAGGAGCTCCTCGCGTTTATCCAGCGTTCCTCTTATCTCGACAACGCGCCCCGCAGCGAGCGCATCCGAGACTTTCAGATAAACTTCATTCCACACGACGACCTCGAGCATGTCCGTCAGGTCTTCGACCCAAACGACCGCGAATGGTTTGCCCTCTTTTCTGGTAAACTTTTTTCCACCTGCACAATCGCGCCGGCGATCTTGAACGGCGCGCGATCGTCGAGCTTCGCCTAACGAGGCAATCGACCGATAATTTTTCGCTGCAAAAATATCCTGCATACGCATCGAGTGGATGCCCGCTGACGTAAAAACCGAGAAGCTCTTTCTCGTAGGAAAGCTTTTCATGGTCGCTCCACGCGGCTAGCAAGTCTCTTCCTGGACGTCGTCGGAGCAGTTGCCTCATCAAAAAGCGAAACCTGACCAGCCAGCCGGTCCCGCTGCGCTGCAACGGATGCACTCACTGCATCGTCAATGCAGCCAAAAAGTTCGGCGCGGTCGCGGCCAACAAAATCAAACGCGCCCGGCTTTGATCAGGCTTTCCAGCATCTTCCGATTGGCAATACGCGGAGTCCAGACGCGCTGCAGAAATCCTCCAGTGAAGTGAAATCGCCTCGCTGCTTCGCGCTCGCGAATTACGGCTTCCATTGCGGTTTCGCCCACGTGTTTGATCGCGGCGAGGCCGTAGCGAATGGCTTTGTAGCCGGGCACCCTGCCTGCGTCAGTTGGGTCGGCCGGCATCCCGATCCGGCTACAGTTTCCGGCATAAACTTCAATCCGCTCTTGTTGATGTCCGGTGGCAGAATGGAAATGCCCATCCGTTTGCATTCGCCAACGAAAACCGAAATCTTTTCCGTGTTATTGATTTCGTTGCTCAGCAAACCCGCCATGAATTCCACCGGGTAATGCGCTTTTAGGTATGCGGTTTGATAACTGATCACGCCATAGGCCGCGCTGTGGCTCTTGTTGAATCCGTAACCTGCAAATTTTTCCAGCAAATCGAAAATCGCGTTCGCCTTTTCTCCGGGATTTTGTTCGTGCGCGCGCAGCCTTCGATGAAATTCTTTCTCTCCTTCGCCATCTTCTCCTTGTCCTTCTTGCCCATGGCGCGGCGGAGAAGATCGGCCTGCGCGAGTGAATAGCCGGCAAGTTTGCTCGCCGCAGCCATCACCTGTTCCTGGTAAATCATCACGCCGTAGGTATCGGCGCAGATGTCTTCCAGCAGCGGATGCAGATATTTGATCGGCGTGATGCCCTTCTTCGCTTTCACGTATTCGGGGATGAGCTCCATCGGGCCCGGCCGGTAAAGCGCGATCAACGCGATGATGTCGTCGAGCTTCTTTACATCGAATTGCTTGGACAAACTCGTCATCCCGCCGGATTCCATCTGGAAAAGGCCGATCGTTTCGCCGCGGTTATAGAGCGCGAACGCAGCTGGATCATCGAGCGGAATATTCTTCAGCGAAAAGTCTGGGTCCCGTTTGTGAATGAGGGCCAGCGTGTCCTCGATCACGGTCAGCGTTTTCAATCCGAGGAAATCCATTTTCAGCAGGCCGAGATCGTTGAGCGGTCCCATCGGATACTGGCTGATCACGTCGTTGCCTTTCACGTCGCGGCAAAGCGGGATGTAATCGGACAGGTCGCGATCCGCGATCACCACGCCGGCGGCGTGCACACCCGCATTGCGCGATAAACCTTCGAGAATTTTCGCGTAATCGAAAAGCTGCCGGGTCGCCGGCTCTGTGGCGACCGCTCGTTTCAGTTCGGGATTTTTTTCCACGGCTGAATCGAGTGTGATGTTCAGCTCATTTGGGATCATCTTCGCGATGCGATCGGCATCGCGATAGCTCAAGCCCATCACGCGACCGACGTCGCGGACGACGCTTTTCGCCTTGAGTTTGCCAAAAGTGATGATCTGCGCGACGCGGCGTTCACCATACTTCTGCCGCACGTATTCGAGAACTTCGCCGCGGCGCGCTTCGCAAAAATCAACATCGATATCCGGCGGCGAAACCCGGTCCGGATTCAAGAACCGCTCGAAAAGCAGTCCGTATTGCAGCGGGTCGATGTCGGTAATTCCGAGAACGTAGGCGACCATCGAACCCGCAGCCGAACCGCGCCCGGGCCCGACAGGAATGCCTCTCTCTTTGGCAAAATGAATGAAAGTCCCAAACAATGAGCAGATAACTGACGAAGCCAGTCTTTTCGAGAACGCCCAGCTCATAATCGAGTCGCCGGATTAACTCAGGGTCGCTCGCTGCGCGTTCGCCGTAGCGCTTCCGCAAACCGCTGATAACAAAGCTCGCGCAAATAACCTTCGCGCGTTTTGCCGGCCGGCACCGGATATTCCGGATACTTGGAGCGTCCAAATTCAAGATCGAGATGGCAGCGTTCGCCAATTTCAAGCGTGTTCTCAATCGCCTCGGGAAAATCGCGGAACACCTCGCGCATTTCAGCCGGCGATTTGAAATACAATTCCGGCAAGTAGCGCATCCGAGTTTTCGTCCTGGACCATTTTGCCTGTGCCGATGCAAAGCATCACGTCGTGCGCCTGGTGATCGCTCCGGCGCAAAAATGCACATCGTTTGCCGCCACTAATCCGATGCCGAGGTCTCGCGCGATCTGCGGCAATGCGCTGTTGCACTTGCGCTGCTCCTCCATTCCGTGGTCGTGCAGTTCGATGAAAAAGTTTTCCGCCCCGAGAATGTCTCGATATTCGGCGGCGCTCTGTTTCGCCTTCTCGATGTTGTTTGCCTGAATCGCGCTGTTGACTTCGCCCGCGAGACAACCGCTCAGCCCAATCAAACCTGCCGAGCGCGCTGCGAGCATCTCTTTATCGATCCTGCGGCGCGTAATGAAAACCATCCAGATGCGCAGTCGTAAGCAGCTTGACGAGATTTCGATAGCCGGTCTCGTTTTCAGCCAATAGCGTGAAATGATATGCGGCATCGCGCCGCGATGCCGGCCGATCCTTGTGCGATCCGCGAGCGACGTAGGCTTCGCACCCAATGATCGGCTTGACGCCGGCGCGCTGCGCTTCCTGGTAAAATTCAATCGCACCAAACAAATTGCCGTGATCCGTCATCGCGACGGCGGGCATCTTGAATTCAGCCGCCTTTTTCATCAGCTCTTTCATCCGGATACTGCCGTCCAGGAGCGAGTATTCAGTGTGCAGATGCAGATGAACGAAAGAGTCGCGGGCCATCAGTTTGCAATGTAAGCGTCAAAATTGCAGTATAAGCGTCAAAAAATTTGGCAAATTTGCCTGCGTGTGCAGTAGCGTGAAGCGTTAAAGAGTTGAAGCGTTGAAGCGCAATTGTGACGTGGACTTCAGCCGCTTCAACGTTTCGACGCTTCAACGATTTTAACGACAGAAAACGGTGCTTGCATTCGCATCGCGGCATTGCTAAGAGAGCGCGTGCATGCGCTTAGCTTTCGAATTGCAAGGCACCGCGCGATGCTGAGTTTACTTCGACATGAAAAAACTGGAAGCCATCATCAAACCGTTCAAGCTCGAAGAGGTCAAAGAGGCGCTGGCCGAGCTTGGCATCGAAGGGATGACCGTCACCGAAGTCAAAGGGTTTGGCCGGCAAAAAGGACACACCGAAATTTACCGCGGGAGCGAGTATACGGTGGATTTTCTGCCGAAAGTGAAAGTGGAAGTCGTGATGGCGGACGACATGGTGGAAAAGGCGGTCAGCGTCGTGGTTGCCGCGGCCAAGACGGGCAAGATCGGCGATGGAAAAGTATTCGTTCTTCCAGTGGAACACGCGAGTGCGCATCCGCACGGAAGAGATCGGCGAAAAAGCCGTTTGAATTTAATGACGAAAATCGAATGGCGAATGACGAAATAATGACGGACTTCGAATGACGAAATTCAGCTGACTGCGCATTTCGTCATTTAGTCATGCTTTACGGAAATCATCATTCGGATTTCGTCATTTCGCTATTTCCATCAACTCTCAACTATCAACTAACAACTCCTGAATATGGCCAAAGACAAAACTCCATCCGACGTCAGCAAAATGATCAAAGACCGCGAGCGTGAAACTCGATGGACTTCAAATTCACCGATCTGCCCGGCACGTGGCAGCATTTCACCACCACGCTCACGCGAATATAGCGACGATATTTTCACCGATGGACTCGGGTTCGACGGTTCGAGCATCCGCGGCTGGAAAGTGATCAACGCCTCGGACATGCTCGTCATTCCCGATCCGACGACGGCGTGGATCGATATCTTCAACGCCGAACCGACGCTGAGTTTGATTTGCACGATCGTCGATCCGATCACGCGCGAACCATGCGATCGCGACCCGCGCGGCGTAGCCGAAAAAGCGGAAGCTTATCTGAAGAGCACCGGCATCGCCGATACGGCGTTCTTCGGACCGGAAGCCGAGTTTTTCATTTTCGACGATGTGCGATTCAGTTACTCGGGAATTCACTCATTCATACATCGTCGATAGCGTCGAAGGACATTGGAACAGCGCGCGCGAAGAATTTCCAAACCTCGGTTACAAGATTCGGCCGAAGGAAGGCTACTTCCCGGTCTCGCCGATGGACACGTTGCAGGATATTCGCAACGAAATGTGCTCTGGAGCTGGAGAAAGCGGGCGTTCCCGATCGACAAACAACATCACGAAGTGGCCACCGCCGGCCAGGCCGAGATCGATGTCCGCTTCGCGCCGCTCAAAGCAGATGGGCGACTCGATGCAGTATTACAAATACATCATTCGCAACGTCGCCAAGAAGGCACAACAAGACCGTCACGTTCATGCCGAAGCCGCTCTTCGCCGATAACGGCTCCGGCATGCACACGCACATCTCGCTTTGGAAAGACGGCAAACCGCTCTTCGCCGGAAACGGTTACGCGGGCTTGAGCGAGATGGCGCTCTTTTTCATCGGCGGAATCTTGAAACACGCGCCCGCGCTCACCTGCTTTACGAATCCAACCACCAACAGTTTCAAGCGTCTCGTGCCGGGATTCGAAGCGCCGGTAAACTCTGGCCTATTCGGCGCGCAATCGTTCCGCTGCGATTCGTATTCCAACCTATTCCGCCAAGTCCAAAAGCGAAAGCGCCTCGAATTCCGCACACCGGACGCCGCTGCGAATCCATACATCGCCTTCTCCGCGATGCTGCTCGCCGGCCTCGATGGAATCCAAAACCGCATCGACCCCGGCGATCCGCTCGACAAAAATCTCTACGAACTGCCGCCGGAAGAACTCGCGCAGGTCGCCAGCGTCCCCGATTCACTCCGCGGCGCAATCGAAGCGCTCCAAGCCGATCATTCCTTCCTGTTGCGCGGCGACGTCTTCAACGAAGACTTCATCGCCAACTGGATCGACATGAAACAAAAGAATACGACGCGCTCCGTCTTCGCCCACATCCGATGCGAGTTCGCGATGTACTTATGACGTGTGATGACCTGATGTCATTCCGAGCGGAGTCGAGGAATCTCTCGATACAACTCAGAGAAGCGATGTTTGAAGAAGTTGGGAATCCAAGAACATTGCCGAATGAAAAGACTACAACGCGTATCGTGGTTAATCGCGGTCAGCTTGCTTGCCGCGAGCCAATTCGCTCTCGCCGCTGATCCTGCCCATCCGGAGCAGCCGACTGTAGCTCCGGCCGAGGCAGTCTCAAGCTCAAGGAAGGTAATGGACGCTACACTAAGTGGTAACCTCGCAGCATCCAGGTCAGACGACGGAGCGGCGCGCGGAACTGGCAAAGACCAGCATCCGTTCGCGGTTATCCTCAGTTGCTCCGATTCACGTGTGCCGCCGGAGATCGTGTTCGACCAGGGGCTCGGGGATTTATTCGTGGTCAGAGTGGCAGGCAACGTGATCGACGATCATGGCTTGGGTAGCATCGAGTACGCCGTCGATCATTTGGGAGCGCGCCTGATTGTCGTGCTCGGCCATCAGAGTTGCGGCGCCGTGAAAGCGGCAAAAGAAACCATCGCTGCCAAAGGCAAAGCGCCTGGGCATATCAATCGCTCGTCACCGCCATTAAGCCCGTGGTCGAAGCCACAGCGAAGGACGATCTCGACGACGACAGTAAAAGCAAACGTGAAACACGTTGTGCAAGCGCTGCGTTCGTCCACGCCCATTCTCAAAGCTAAGGTTGATTCCGGTGAAGTCCAGGTAATCGGTGGCTATTACAGCCTCGACACCGGCGCTGTCTCTTTACTCGACGAGAAGTAGGAATTTCAGCTCACCACGCACTTTGAGTTTTAGAAATTCCGAGTAGCGCCTTGGTTTCTCCAGTCAACGTTCGTATCTTGTCGCTCGCTTCATCGGAAATCGAAGCGGAGGAGAACATGGCCAAGCCTGAGCAGACAAACTCAAACACCAATCTCACCTCCGCCCAGGAAACTCTATGTCAGCTCTGGGAGGAGCATGTGCAGCTATGAGTTTTCCACGCGTAACACCGAGGACACGCTCGCCACGATGGTCGAAGACGCGTACGTCAATCATATTCCGGTGCTTGACCGGCGGCGTGGGCCGGGACGAGTTGCGCGAGTTCTATTCGAAACGGTTCATTCCGCAGATGCCGCCGGATACGGAAATGACGCCAGTCTCGCGAACGATCGGCGAAGACCAGCTGGTGGACGAAATGGTTTTCAAGTTCACTCACACGATCTCGATGGATTGGATGTTGCCGGGCGTTCGCTCCCACGGGAAAGCGCGTGGAAGTTCCGTTAGTCGCAATCGTTCGATTTAGAGATGGCAAGCTGGCTCACGAACACATTTACTGGGACCAGGCGTCGGTGCTCGTTCAGGTCGGATTGATCGACGCTGCGAAGCTGCCCGTGGTCGGTGTTGAGAGCGCTCGCAAAGTTCTCGATCCCCAGTTTGCCAGCAAACGCGCTGATGCGCCGTGCCGATCTAAACCAGTAGTTGTTTAACCGGCCCTGAGCTGTTAACACACCTTAGGAGCGACGTATGTCAGCACAACCAACGCAGCCGTCCCTCTACGAACGCCTCGGCGGAATTTACAGCATTGCGTGCGTCGTTGACGATCTCATTGACCGCGTCATGACTGACCCCCGGCTGAACGCCAACCCAGCTGTGAACGAAGCTCACCACAAAGTCCCGCCACCTGGTTTCAAGTATCTCGTCACCGAGATGGTTGGCTGGGCGACAGCGGCGGACCGCAGAAGTACTACCGGCCGACCGATGCGCGAGTCTCACGACCACCTGAACATCACGCCAAAAGAATGGGAGGCGTTCATGGATGATTTTCAGCAATCACTCGACACCAGTTCAGCGTGCCTGCCGCTGAGCAAGCGGAGTTGAAGGCTATCGTCAACAGCACCTACGGCGATATCGTCATTGGCGAATCGTAATCGGGCTGACTGCCGACGCATATCAGGAAGAAACTCACGCATGAGCATCATCTGGAAAAGTGGACAGCCTCTGGCGTTATCCCGTCAAGAGCATGCGCGGCGAAGAGCTGGATGAAGCGTTTGCAGGTTTCTCAGGGGTCTATGGCGATCGCCTCTTCGCGTTCAGAAGTTCGGCGAGCCCAAAGGATTCCCATACTGCACAGCTCGGGAGCAGCGAAGACTTCTGCAATATCGTCCGCGCTTCCGTTATCCGGACAAAGCAGCGCGGCCGATTAATTTGACGGAAGCAGAGAGCATGGGCGCGAATCCTGTCTCGGCCGATCCTTGCAGAGTTAATGATCGATGTTGAGACTCCGGATGGAAAAATGGCTCGGCGATCGATGATCCCGCTCTGATCGACATGCTCGCGACGGACATCGATCAAAAGCATCAGCTCACATTGATGCGATCAGAGCGCGCCATGACCGATTGCCGTCCCGTATCGATCTTTAGTTTGCAATCGGCGCGGCAATTGGCCGAAGAGACAGGAAAGCCAATCGACAAGCGGCGTTTCCGCGCAAACGTTTACGTGGACTTAACCTCCGGTGGCGGATTCGCCGAAAATGATTTTGTCGGTCGATCGCTGCGGATCGGGCCGAAAGTCGTCGTGACGGTTCTGGAGCGCGATGCACGTTGCATGATGATCACACTCGATCCCGACACTGGAGAAAAACGCCGGCGATACTGAAGAAAGTAGCGCAAGCTCACGAGGGCATGGCAGGCGTTTACGGTGCTGTCATGGTGGAAGGCGTGCTGCACAAAGGGCGATCCGGTTGAAGTGCTGGACTTTTAGTGCGACGTCGCTGCAGGAAGGATGCGCAGCTTGCGTCGTTTCCCTCGCCGAAAATTGCAACCAAGTTGGACGAAGAAATGTTCCCCTCTTAATTACGACCTTTCGTCTAATTCTCGTTAGGCCACTTTCACGCTCATGCCACTCAGCAGCATTGTTGTTATTGTCATTCGCCTGTTCGCATTGAACTGGCTTTTAAGCGCCGTCCCACTATTGCTTTCAGCCGCAACGACTCCGCTGCGCCATGAACGTCGCCTGTCCGCTGCTCTGATGCCGTATGCTCCCGCTGTGCCTCTTGCTCATTTTCGCAGCGGGACTCTGGATTCTGACACCCGCCATTGCCCGGTTTGTCAGCCGGGGCGTGGATACCACGCGTGAGCATGGGCAGTCTTTCGCGCTCCGATCTCTACAGCTTTGCCTTCGTGTTCTTGGGCCTGTTTTCATGCTGTCCTCGTTTGCAGATGTCATCAACTGGATTCACTATTTCGCCACCGTTTCCAACCCAGGACTCCACGCGCCCGTGTCCAGAACCTCTACCAACTTACTCGGTCCATGTCTGACGTTTATTGCCGGATTAATTTCGCTGCTCGGTGCACGCCACTGGACGAAGAAACTTGTGGCCTACGATGACAGAACTCACGCGGCCTAATCAGGCGATCGAGCGAACGGCCGTCCGCCGTGCGCTTACGTTTTTCTGGCTCGAACACGTTCACTGCGATCCGTGCGGCGCTCTCGGCAGCGGTCGCTCATCTTATTCTCGTTAGGTCTATGCCACGCCCTGAGCGCCACCGAATAAATCCGTGGGTCTTGGTCGGTATCGCCGTGGGGCTCATCGCAGCTGCCTTCTTCTTCTACACGGGACATCCAGTGCGCGACTCGAATCTCTACTCTCCGTCGGTCCCTGGGTGGATTTTCGTTCGTCGCGTTCGTTCTGATGGGCGTGCTCCTTCGGGCTATTGATATTCGTGATCGGAGGCGCGAGGCAGAAAGAAAAAGCGTGATGACACCACGCAAACACCTAACCAATCGCTGCAGCGAACGGCGAGGCCGGTGTTATAATTAGCTTTCTCATGACTTCGTTTCCTTCATTCGCAGCGACGTGCCGCTCCTGCTCGCGGCGGCTTATCTTGGTCTCGTTAGATTTACTTTCCGACGGTGAAACTTCGCACATTTGGGTTTCTTGCCGTTGTCCTGGTGGGGCTTCTCTTTTCTTCCTGTGCGGCGGCATCCCCGACGCGGCGCCATCAGCGGCCCGGCTGCCGCCGGTGCAGCCGAATTGAAAATCACGCAGAGCATCATCCCCCAGGGAAATGCGGACGTCCCTTGCATCGGCCGATGCGTCCGACATTTATCACTATTCATTCGACCGACAATACGTCTCGTAGCGCCGACGCATTGCATCACGCGCTCGCCATGAACAAGGGGCTCCGAGGCCGTCACAATCGCACTGGATTTCTCACCTGGCATTTCACTGTGGACGATCATTCCATTTACCAAACCCTCCCGACTAACGAAACCGGAGAGCATGCTGATTACGAAGGCCAGGGAAACAGGTCGTCCATCGGGATCGAAATGTGTGTAAACCGGGGCAACAATCTTGACATCACCATCGACCGCACCGCGCAACTCACAGCCAGACTGATGCGTCAATATGATATCCCTCTCGATCATGTTGTCCCGCACATGCACTGGCGCATGATCCGTTACAGTGACGGCCGCGATTTGGGGTTCAAAAAATGCCCGAGAATCCTGCTCGATGGCGGTCGTCTTGGTCCAAAATGGAGTGCATTCATGGCCAAAGTCTCATTTTATGCACGATGAAGTCGGCAACGACGTCAGCTCCGGCCCTTCATTTGGGCACGATGATCCTGTTTTGCAAAGAGATCTAACCAAATGATGCAGCCGACGGCTTATTGGCAAAATAAATTGACTCATTCACTCACGCTCTTTCGGCCTTCGGCAATTTCCATCTATGCCGCACCGCTTCCCGCTGGCTCCATTTCAGCGTGTTTGCAGCGATGCCCTGCCGTGGCTTATCTCTTTCTCGTTAGCTAACCACAGCGTCTTTTAGCTAAAGTAAGGAGCACCAGCAGATGGCGACCAATCCACCCAAACGGCAAGCCCCGAAGCTACAGAGATCGGTCATACGGTGGCTGCTTGATTCTGACCCTTCGATCCGCTGGCAGGTGATGCGGGACCTGATCGGTGCGCCCGCGGACGAGGTCGCGGCCGAGCGCGCGCGGGTCGCCACCGAGGGCGCGGGCGCGCGGCTGCTCGCCCTCCAGGGAGCCGACGGGCGGTGGGGCGGCGCGGCGTGGAACCGCGGGTGGAACTCCACCATGCACGTCCTGATGCTGCTGCGGGACATGGGTCTCGATCCCGCGAGCGACCAGGCGCGCCGCGCGGTGGGCCTCGTCCGCGACCGCGTGACGTGGCAGGGTTGCGGTCCGCAGGAGTGCGACGGCAACCCCTTCTTCGCCGGCGAGGTGGAGCCCTGCATCAACGGGCAGGTCGGGGCGGTCGGCGCCTACTTCGGCCAGGACGTCCGGGGCATCGTCGACCGGCTGCTCGCCGAGCAGCTGTCCGACGGCGGCTGGAACTGCGAGGCCGCCAACGGCTCGACGCGGTCGTCGTTCAACACCACGATCTGCGTGCTCGAGGCTCTGCTCGAGCACGAACGGGCCGTAGGAGGCAGCCCGGAGGTGACCGCGGCCCGTCTCCGCGGGCAGGAGTATCCTCCTCGAGCGCCGCCTCTTCCGCCGGCGGTCGACCGGCGAGGTGATCGAGCGAGATCGCAAGGGCGGCGCCGCGTGGACGCGCTTCGCCTTCCCGACGTGGTGGCACTACGACGTGCTGCGGGGGCTCGAGTACCTGCGCCGCGCCGGCGTCGCGCCCGACGAGCGCGTGGCCGAGGCGATCGACCTGGTCGCGTCCAAGCGCGACGGCGACGGCCGGTGGCCGCTCGAGACCCGGTACCCCGGCGAGATGCCGGTCGAGACGGACGAGGGCGAGGGCCGGCCGAGCCGGTGGAACACGCTGCGCGCCTTACGAGTGTTGAACTGGTATTCAACAATCGCTGGAGCGTAACCGCTGGCCGGTGCGATGACTAGCTCACAACACGTTTACGAAGTCCGGCCCCGCGAAGAAATCTTCGTGATCTTACGAAGATTCGTCCAATCATGGTTGAGCGTCACGCTCGCGCGCATGAGATCCCCGCTGCTTGCATCCAGCGTTATTCTAGCAGTCTGCACAACAGTGTGCGGCCAGCAGCAAGACCAAAGCGTCGAGAAGCGGCTCAGCGATCTCGAAAAGGCGTAACCGCACTTGAGAAGGATTCGCCGCTTCGTCGCCCCTGAACGCCGCGTCACCAACGCCAGCCTATAGCGACCAAATCGCCCGTTGAACTTGTAGCGTGGGACTCTCGTCTCGTTCGCGGAGAAGACTCCTATTACAAAGTACGAGATTTCTCTGACGCTAAAGAACAACTCGAGACAAAGACATTATAAGTTTATCGATGCCACAGTCCAGTTCACAGACTTACCCGGCTCGCACATCTACGACATTAAGATCAATCCGGATCATCTCTATCCCGCCGGACAGAGCATCACGGCCACTGGTCAGTATCCTATCAACCAGTTAATGCCAGAGCAGGCCCGTCTCAGCGCAGATGAAGAAAAGAAGACGTCAAAGCCACGTTGGTCGTGTCGAAGCTTGTATTCACGGACAACAGTATTGGTGAGTATGCAACCATGAGACCTAACCAATCGCTCCGCCAACCACTGGCCGCTCCGATGACTAGCTCACAACACGCTTACGAAGTCCGCCCGCGCAAAGATCATCGCGGCGTCGATCTGATTTCCGATGTGCTGCCATTCGGTCGGCTGTGGTATGAACAAGCCTCGGACGCAGTCGAGTAGGCAAAGTTTTATAGCCGGTCACATGACGGTGATGCTCACTGGCAGCAAAAATGCCCCGTTACGAAGCGCGCCACCGTGCAGCGGCGCAAATGTCTAGCTCAACGACATTGACAGTCGGATGCCAGTGCGTCAGGCTTCAATCGATTTACAAGGACGCGCTGCAATGCCCACAACGGACGCGATTGGAGAACAAGTTATAGAAGCAGTTGTAGCCGGACCAGATGGAGCAAATCGACTCTTCACCGTTATTGGAGCAGCCAACGTCTGTATCCAGGCGACGCGTCAGCAGCGTGCCACCGAGACATGGACTTTCTTGGTGGGACCAACTCTTACGCGCTTGCAGTTTCATCGGGCGATCGGCACGGCTTCAGTAGCTTCGCAGATCGTAAGCGTACAAACCGCGCCGCGGGAGTTCACGGTCAATGTCCACTCCGTCGAGGCCGACTGGGACGATGAAAATCAAAGGGTCAAAGTGCGGGTTGAAATCGGTGTCATATCGAATGGGGCCACCGTGGAGATTACCCAAATTCGCTATTGGGTCGCGATTCTGGCACAGATGTGAATGGGAAGGTATCCCCCCGCTCCAGCTATGCGAAATCTCTACCGCGGCTCACACGATGCCGTGATTCGCGTTTGGGGATGCTGCCGCTCACTTTCTGGATTTGCGTAGCGAGCTTGCAGCGCGAGGTCGATCTTGTCGGTTTCTCAATTTTTTCTTGTCCACTGCGCCCCTGGACGGCTTATCCTCTGGTTCACCGGTCGCAATTCTTCAGGAGTGTCCAAATGGCATCCAGACATCTTTGCAAAAGATTGGGGATATCAAAGGGGAATCGCTCGACTCAAAGCATAAAGACGAAATCGAGGTGCTTTCGTTTTCATGGGGTGTGACGAGCACTTTTGCTGCACGCAGTCCGGTGGTGGAGGGAGGTAGCGGCAAGGCGACGTTCCAGGATCTCTCCCTCGTCCACAAGATCGACAAAAGCCTCGCCGCTGCTCATGCGGGCGTGCGTGATAGGTGAGCACCTCAAAGAAGCGACGATCACTCACCGCAAGGCGAGGCAAGGACCAGCAGGATTACCTCATCGTCAAGATGAATGACGTCATCATCACCGCGCGTTACAGATGGCGACGCCAGCGGTCAAGCGGGATCGGAGACGGTTAGCTTAGCGTTTGCGAAGATCGACCTTGAATACAAGTCGCAAAAGGCTGATGGCTCGCTCGATACAAGGGGATTCATTTCAAGTTCGACCTCAAAACCAACAAAGAAGGCTAGGAACCGTCCCGGTCGGCCGGGAAGGAGGAGCTGCCTGGGAAGCTCGTGGAGCGATCAGAAACACGCGCAGTTGACGGTCGAGGAGGCGCTCGACGCTCGCCATTCTGCTGCAGAAAAATGAGCAGCTCGCGGCGGCCCACGAAGTTGTATCGCCGCGTTATCGAGGTGGCCCCAAATCATCCTCGCGCCCTGCACTATGCCGGTGTATCGCGCATCAACAGGGGCGCAGCGACGAAGCGGTCGCGCTCATCGAGCGAAGCCTTGCCTCAGTGCCGGATCAGGCGGATTGGTACAGCAATCTCGGCATCATCTTCAATCAGGTGGTCGGTTGGAAGCGGCGATGGACGCCTATCGGCGTGCGATCGCCATCGACCCGGGCCACGCGAATGCCTACAGCAATCTTGGCGTTCTGTTGCGGGCGACCGGAAAACCGTCTGAAGCGGAAGCAGCGTATCGCACTGCTATTCGACTGAATCCAGATCATATCGACGCGTACACTCAACCTCGGCATTCTGCTGAATGGGTTTGAAACGAACCGAGGAAGCGGCGGCATGCTTCTGCAAAGTGATCCACGCTCAGGCCCGAAGCACCGCGAAGCACGAAGCTGCTGGCGCTTGCACACTGCACGCTGGGCGAGATCGGCGAGGCCGTGAACATCTTCAAGAATGGCTCGAAGGACAGCCGAGGATCCGATTGCGCTGCACATGCTGGCGGCATGCACTGGTCGAGGATGTGCCAAAGCGCGCGTCGAACGGATTCGTTGAAAGGACCTTCGACAGTTTTGCCTCCAGCTTTGAAGCCAAACTTCAGCGACTATCGTATCGCGCCCCGGCGCTCGTGGCGGCAATGCTTGGAGAGACTGCCCGCCTTGAGCCGTTGAAGCGCCTGGATGTGCTGGACGCCGGCTGCGGAACTGGACTTTGCGGGCCGCTTGTGGCGCCCTATGCGCGCCGACTTGATAGGCGTTGACCTCTCCGAGGGGATGTTAGTTCACGCGAAGGAAAGAATGTCTACGACGCAGCTGGTGAAAGTCGAGTTGACCGACTACCTGCGCGACAACAGCGAAGCGCTTCGATCTGATCGTGTGCGGCCGACACGCTTGTGTATTTCGGCGATTTGGAAGGTGTCCTCGCTGCCGCAGCGCGGGCGCTGCGGCCAGAATGGGCTGTTGGTATTCACGCTCGAGCACGACGGTCGAAGGCGAAACGGATGTCAATCTATCGCTCGGAGTTGCACGGCCGCTATAGTCACGCGGCCGTCTACGTCCGAGCGAGTGCTCGCCTTCGCGGGGCTGCAGCCGGAGATCGCCCATGCCGAATTGCGCATGGAGTCAGGCGCACCGGTGGCGGGGTTGGTGATTCGAGCCACGAAGTCTGTCCCAGCTCGTCGTTGATGCAAAGCTTTTTCAGCACACCGTTCGATAGGCAAGCTCCATCACTCTTTCAGATCGCCTATTGCTCGTGTGTCTCGGTCACATTGGCTTCTTCATTAAACACGCGGATGATCGCCCGGTGCGAGCGAGAGCGAGAGCGGTACTTCGCGTGCGCGACCGCGCGGCGGACTGCGTCGGGTCCTGCATACCAGATTGGGCCGTCTCGCAGCCGATCGCCGATCAGGATCAAAGCCGTCCCGGTCCTCGCGGGGACGGATCTCGTAAACGTCCTGGGCGGCGGTGGCGGACATTTCCATCCGGCTGTTTGCGCTGCCCCAGAGCTTGTCTGGTGGCCTCGAGCAACCCAAGGCTGTTGTGTTCGGTGCGATGTTGGCTTCCACGTATTGCATCCTTAAGCCGACTGGAGCGCAGCCGCGAAGGCTGACAGGAGGAAGATCAGCCGGAGCTTGCGCTCAGGACACGCACAGAGTCCGTTAGCAACCTGAGTTTGGTTAGTAGGTTTTTCGATTGTTTCATGATTGCTCAATTGCCCTTGCACTATTTTGGCCTTCTTTGGAAGCCTCATCGTGAAGAGTCGTTTTCTGTGGCGTTCACTGAGGCGGTGCGTAAAATGCCGGGCGGGGTTACGCGGAAACGTGCATGGCGACAGCACCTGCCGACTGCAACTGTCTACCTCCAGCGGACTCGGCTCGGCGGGGGCGTTAGGCGAACGCGCGCTGCGGTCTCAAGCCCAAAGCATAGGGCGGTAAGAATTTGTAAGTGCTAAAGCGTTTATTGAAAAAGATCTGCCTTTGCGAGGCCTCCCGCACTCTTCCGCGGCAAAACCCGTAAGCGGAATACGGCGGTGGCTCGTAAAGTGAAGGCGCCTCTGGCGTAAAGTGCGCGCAGGCGGCAGGCTGCCGAACCGGGTGGCCGTTCGGCCCGTCATCGCGCCAGGCGTATTGCTGCCGTGAAAGAATTTGAACTACGTCGACCTGGCCGACAAAACGTGCTGGCTCCTGCATTGCCGGGAATCTTGAACTGCGCCATCGAGTCGCGACAGCGCGCCCGGGATGTTGTGCGGTAATTACAAGCCAAAGCCCATTGCTCATCCGGTCGATCGCACACGGCATAGGCTGTGACCGTAGATAATGAACTTGGCGACCCTCTGTTTTATGGGTTACGGGAAAGATGTCATGCGTTTCATTTGTTGGCTCCACGTCCATTCTTTCGTGATGAAGGCTGAGAGCGGGTATAGTAACCACCTGACAGCCGATTCAGTTCGTCCTTCTTTGAGCAAGTATCAGCAAATTGCCCCAGGAACATTGAGCTCGTCCTGGAATAGTTTTACGACCAGTAAAGCAATGCGTAG
>ERZ1370068.10067-contig-8797_pt1 | contig 31060 bp, 47 predicted proteins | sample MGYA00561227_ERZ1370068 | MGnify/ENA primary metagenome ERZ1370068 (study PRJEB38410, sample SAMEA6850437) | metagenome | study: Metagenomic assessment of the ecological functions of the soil: analysis of the soil microbiota associated with the...
TGGCGATCCTCGCCGCGATTGCCGGGGGCGCTGCTTGCTGCTGTTCATTCGTCTCGGCGCCTATCCGTTCCTCGACCCCGACGAGGCCCGGCTTCTGCGCGAACTCGGTCGAGATGATGCGCGAGCGGCGACTACGTCGTGCCGACGTTCGAAGGCGAGCCGCGCCTCGGTCAAGCCGCCGTTGCTGCACTGGGTGCAGTCCGCGCTGTTCGCGCTCGGGCGTCCGAACGAGATGCTGGCGCGCCTGCCTGCCGCAGCCTCGACGTTCATGTCCTTGCTGCTGGTCGCCTGGATCGGATGGCGCCGCTTCGGCGTCGAAGGCTCCGCGTGGTGCGCGGTCACGTTCCTCACCTTCCCTCTCGTCGTGTTGGTCGCACGCGTCGGCACGCTGGACGCGCTCTTGTCCGTCCACGTGCTCGCCATCTTGGCGCTGGACCTCGTGCAACACGACCACAAGGAGCTCGAGCGCAGCGGAGTCATCGGGTTGCTCCTAGGGCTCGCGTTCCTCGTCAAAGGGCCGGTCGGCGTGGTGCTCCCGCTCCGGCATGATCTCGCGGGGCGCACGGCGAGCGGTCGCGAGGTGATGCCCGCGATGCAGACGGTCGCCACGGCGACGCTCTCGCGATGCGTCGCGGTCATCATGCCCTGGGGCTGGTGTTCGTCCGGCGCATCGGCATCGGCAACGTGGTCCACGTCCTGCGGCACGAGACCGTCGATCGCGCCGTCACCGGAACGGCGCACGTCGAGCCGTGGTGGTACTACCTCGCCGTGTGCCTCGTCGCGTTCCTTCCGTGGGCGGGCCCGCTCTTTCTCGGCACGATCCGGGGCTGACCGCGCTGGCGTGACCCGAGTCGGCCGACCGGGCCCTACGCGGCCGCCGCGTTCACCGCGGGCCTCGTCTTCTTCTCGCTCAGCAAGAGGAAGCTGCCGAACTTACATCCTGCCGCTGGCGCCGCTCGCCGCGCTCGTCGTGACCTTCGAGCTGGGCCAGGAGCTCGTCAGCCCGCGACACGCCGTCGCGTGGCGTCGAGCTCTCGTCACGATGACGTTGGTCGCCGCTGTCGTTCGGACTCGGCGTCGGCGCCGCGACCGTCGCTGCAGAACACGCGCCCGGGGACTCGCCATCGTCGGAGCGCGGCGGCCTTCGGCGTCGCGGCGATCGTCGCGCTGGTACGGCTTGCTCAGGAGCGCGGCCGCGATCGTGTACGGCGCCGCGGCGGTGGCGTCGTACACGTTCCTGATCGCGGTCGTCGTCGGCGCGCCTTCGGTGCTCGCCGCGACGCGCAGCGCGGCGCCGCTGGTCGAGGCCGTCCCCGCGCTCCGGTCGGCGCGCCCGCTCGTCGTCGTCGACATCAACCTTCCGAGCCTGACCTACTACGCCGACCGCGTGCCCGAGAGAGATCGCGGGCGACCAGCTCGCGGAACGGCTCGACCGCGGCGACGCGCCGCTCGATCGTTCTCGCCGACGATGTGACCTCGACAGGCTGCCCGATCGACGTGCGTAGGCGTCTGCGGGAGCTGGCGCGCTCGGGAAAACTGCGCGTTTTCGAACCCGTCGGGGCCGCCTTGACGCCCGCGGGAAGCCGCTGGTAGGTTCCCCGTCATGGCGTGGTTCAAGAAGGAGAAAGACACCCAAGCTCCCGGCGGGCGAGCCGGAAGTTCACGATCCCCGAAGGGCCTCTGGGTCAAGTGCGACAACTGCAAGGAGATCATCTACAAGAAGGAAGTCGCGCGGAACGCCAACGTCTGCCCGAAGTGCAACTACCACTTCCGGATCAGCGCGCGCGAGCGTCTCGACACGATGTACGACGACGGCCGCTACCGGGAGTTCGACGCCGAGATCGCGCCCGTCGACGCGCTGGGCTTCGTCGACACGAAGCCTTACGCCGCGCGGCTCGACGAGCTATCAGAAAGCGACCGGGCTCAAGGACGCGCATCATCGCGAGCGAAGGGCTGATGGGCGCGATGCCGGTGGTCATCGCCGCGATGGAGTACGGCTTCATGGGCGGCTCGATGGGCAGCGTCGTCGGCGAGAAGATCACGCGGGCCGCCGAGCGCGCGTACGACGCGCGTGCCCGCTGATCGTCATCTCGTGCTCCGGCGGGGCGCGCATGCAGGAGGGCGCGCTGTCGCTGATGCAGATGGCGAAGATCTCGGCGGCGCTCGCGCGGCTCGACGAGAAGGGGATCCCCTACATCTCCGTGCTGACCGATCCGACGACGGGCGGCGTCACCGCGTCGTTCGCGATGTTGGGCGATCTCATCGTCGCCGAGCCCAAGGCGCTCGATCGGATTCGCCGGGCCCGCGCGTCATCGAGCAGACGATCCGCCAGAAGCTCCCGGTCGGGTTCCAGCGGTCCGAGTTCCTGCTCGAGCACGGGATGATCGACATCATCGTGGATCGCGCGCAGACTGCGCGACACGCTGATCCAGTGCCTTCAGTTCATGGTCGGGGCCGCGAAGCCCGTCGAGTGACGCCCTGCGGCGCAGCCACCTTTTCGCCGCAAGCGGCTATCCGGCCGGCGCTGCGAGAAAAGGGGGCTGCGCCAGATCACAGCCGGGAGTTCCACGTGACGTCGCCGACTCCGCGATGGCGGTTTTCCCAGCGCGCCATCACGAACAGCGTGTCCGAGAGCCGGTTCAAGTAGGCGATCACGAACGCGCCGATCGCCTCCTCGCGGGCCAGCGCGACGGCCAAGCGCTCGGCGCGGCGGCAGACGGTGCGCGCGACGTGCAGGTGCGCGGCGCCGGTCGCAGCCGCCGGGCAGGATGAAGTTCGTCAGCGGCCCGAGCGACTCCGTCATGCGGTCCATCGCCGCCTCGAGCGCATCGACGTGCTTCTCCTCGATGCGCGGCACCGGGCGCGGCGGCCTTGTCCGACTCTCGAGGACGCACAGGTCGCTCCCCAGGTGGAACAGCTCGTTCTGCACGCGCGTCAGCTCGGCCGCGAGCGAGGGTTCGAGGCCGCGGCGCCAGAGCCACGCCGAGCTGCGCGTTCAGCTCGTCGACGGTCCCGTAACGTCTCGATGCGGAGCGCATCCTTCGGGACGCGCTGGCCGCCGCCCAGCCCCGTCGTCCCATCGTCGCCGGTCTTCGTGTAGATCTTCGTGAGGCGCGGCATCGTGGCTCCGTTGTCGGCGTTCACATCCGCCAGGTCACGCCGGCAAGATAACGCCGCCCCGGCGCGGGTGTCACGAAAACCGCGGACGAGGAGAATCGAGGCGTAGATTCCGCGCGTGGCGTAGATCTCGTCGAAGAGGTTCTCGGCGGCGACGAACAGGCCGCAGCAGGCCCTTGCGGCCGCTCGCCGACGCACCCGCCGCGTGCTCCCAGGCCGCCTTGCAGATTGACGACCGTGTACGCCGCCAGCCTCTGCTGGGCGTTCGCCGGATCGTTGTCCAGAACTTGCGAGCCGACGTACAACGCGTCGGCGCGCAGGCCGAAGCCGCGCGGAAGCGCTGCGTCGAGCCCCGCGGCGAGGCGCCACTTCGGGACGAGCGGCACCTCGTCGCCGTCGTTCGGTGCCGCTCGTGAAGGCCGAGTCCGTGTAGGTCACGTTCGCGAACGTCGCCAGGCCTCGGGCGAGGTTGCCGCGGGCGGCCAGGCTCGACGCCGCGCCGCGCGCGTCGTGCCGGCGTTGACGTTGCGTCCGAACGGGTCGGTGGCGGTCGGCGTCGGATCGAAGACGATCTCGTTGTTCGTGTCGGTCACGAAGATCGCGGCGTCGAGCGACCCGAGGCGTCCGTGGCTCCGAAGCCCGAATTCGTAGGCCTTGCGCGTCTTCCGGCTGGAGGTCCGGATTGCTCCCGAAGCTCGGGAACGCGTAGAGCTGCTCGGGGGACGGCGGGAGAAACCCGTCGCCGTAGCGAGACGTACAGGTCGAACGCTCGCTCGCGTCGCATCGTCGCCCCCGCGTGCAGCGAAATCTGGGAGAAGGTCTCTGTCGCCGGTCGTCGGTGCGGGGACAGTCTCGACGTAGCTCGTGCGACTCCGGTCGGCCGCACGCCCGCCGAAACGCGCCCACCGCGGCGAGATCGTCCACGTGTCCTGCGCGAAGAGTCCGGCGTTGGTCGCGCCGGCATCGTTGTGCGAGGACGGAGCCGCCGGGTCGTACGATCCGGGTGACGACGGCGACGTGAAATAGCCGAGAGCTGTCGGTCGAGCCGTCCTGGGCTTCGAGCCCGAAGGCGAGAAGGTGCGATCCGTGACTTCGAGCCGATCTCCCGCGCGGCCTGGCGCGACGCCGCTCCAGGTGCCGCCGCTCGCATCCAGGAAGAACCCTCCGATCACCGCCGCCGAACGCCCGGTCGTGAGCGTCTGCGCCGTCGTCCGAGCGGTAGGCGAGCGTGGCGGCCAGCGAGAAGCCGCCGCCGACCGGCCCCTGGAACGTCAGCGACGCCTGTCGCTGGACCATGTTCGAGCCGTCGAGCAGGTTGTACCCGTTCTGCCACGGATCGGCATCGAACTCGGCCAACGTCAGCGCGCCCGGTGCGCCGTAGTCGAGACTCGACGACAGGAGGACGAGCCCGAGCCGGCGTCCACTCCGAGGTCGACTCCGCCCGACACGTCGAACCGCTTCTGGTCGCCTCCGGAGTTGGGACGAAAGCCGTCGGTCGTCGTGTCGTAGGCGCCCGACGACGAACAGATCGTACTCGGCCGAACTGCGCGCCGTACGGTGGCGTCAGTCGCGCCGTGTCCCAGGTGCCGCCCGACGCCGACACCGAGGCCGTGGGCTGCGTCCCTCGCCGCGTGATGACGCGGATCACGCCGGCTTCGGCGCCGCCGCCGGCCAGCGCGGCCGACGGTCCGCGGATCACCTCGACCCGCTCGACCGCGTCGAGCGGAACCTGCTCGAGGGAGGCCAGATTGTTCCGCGGGTCGTTGATGCGTGTGCCGTCGACGAAGACGGCGACCCCTTCGCCGCCGGAGAAGCCGCGCAGGTCCAGAGACTTCTGCACGTTGTTGCCGACCTGGTCGATCAGCACGACGCCGGTTTTCTCGGACAACAGGTCCTGGAGATTGCGCGCACCGCTCGCTGCGATTTGCTCGCGATCCACGATGGTCACGTGTGCGGCGACTTCGCTTTCGGCACCGACCTTGTCGGCGAGGCGTGTCGCTGTGACGAGCACCTGTTCGTTGACCGCCTCGTCGTCGACCTTGGCCTCGTCGGCTTTTTCGTCGTCCGCGGCGACCGCGGTGGGCACACGCCCGCCACGATGAGAAGGAGCACGAACCACGAAGTGAGGAAACCGGAACCAGGACGCCGCATGCGAACCTCCCGTTCGACTGGCGCGACAGCGCGATGGACGCTCGTCCGGTCTCCTGGCTCACGGATCGTCCGCCTTCGGGCTCCTTCCCAAACGCCCGACCCCATTCAGGATCTACTGGCGTTCAGTGGATGCTGCCCGAGGCGTCCCCGTTGACAGTGGCGGGGGCCGCGCGGGATTCTCACCCGCTTCCCTCGACGAGCGCAGTATTGAAAAGAGCGAAGCGAAAACGCACGCACGTTACGCGCGTCCCGGTAGGACTGTCAACCGGCGACGCGACCCGCGTCCATGCGAAGCGTTCGCGTCACCTTGCCTTCGAAGGCCGCGATCTCGTGCGTCGACACGAGGACCACCGCGCCGCGCTCCACGGCGGAATCGATCCAGCGCAAGGAGCGAGACCCGCATCTCCGCGTCGAGCGACTCTAACGGTTCATCGAGGAGAAGACGCCGGGGACCCCGATCATCGCCGCGGCCAAGACGGCCCGCCGGCGTTGGCCCTGGGACAGCTCACGGATCGTCCGAGCGGCGAGCGACGCCAAGCCCGCGGCGGCGAGCGCCGCCTCCGCCGAACCGGCGGGCTCACCCGCAGTCGCGCGACCAAGGAGAGGATCTCGGCAATCGTGGCGTAGGGCGTCAGGTCCGGCTGCTCGGGAACATAGGCGATCGGTTTTCGGGCGCGCGCTTCCTCGACCCAGAGGTCGCGACCGTCGATCGCGATCGTTCCCGCGTCCGGCCGCTCGACACCGGCCGCCAGGCGCAAGAGCGTGGTCTTGCCGGCGCCGTTCGCGCCGCGCAGCAGCGTCAGCCCGGGACCGATCTCCAACTCCGGGACGTCGAGTACCGTGACGCCGGCCTGGTAGGCGAAGCGGACCCCGCGGAAGGAGATCCTCAGTCGGTCCACGAGAGGGTGTCTCCGGCGGCGAGGTGGTGAAGCTCGCTCCATCGCGTGACCTTGAGCGCGCGCTCGCGCTCTACGGCGGCGCGAAGCCCGAGCGGAACGACGGACAGCGCGACGAGCCCGAGCCACGGGAGGAGCGCGACGAGCCCGCGCACGAACGCGCCCTCGACGAACACCGGACCCGACGCGGCGGAACGGGAATCTCCGCCGCGGCGCATCGCCGCCGCCGCGCGCAACAGCGAGGAGCGGGGTCGCCGCCGTCACCACCGCCCCGCCCGCACGTCGAGGAGGTCGTCGCGACGAGGAACGGAAGGCCAACGACGACGAGCACAACTGCATCCTGGAGCACGCGGCGTCGCGAGGTCACGGGCAACGAGCGCGCCCAAGGCCACGACGGTCGTCGCATGGCGAGCGCGTCGGCGAGCCCGGCCATCGCGAACGTGGTCGCAAGGGTTCCGCCGAGGCGGATTGCCAAGCGGGCCTCGTGAGGAGGGAGGGCGTTGTTCGTCACGAACAGAAGGGTTGCCCCCAAGGGGATCGCACCGGAAAGCCAAGCCGCAAATACGCGCGACCCCACGGCGCGCGTCGCGACGCGAACGTAGAGGGGGCCACCGGTGAATCTCCACCGTCGATGGAGGCCGCGGCGCCGATCGGGACGCAGCGCGATGGCCAGCGCGCCGGTCGCGACGGCGACGACGGGCGGTAGGAAGAAACCCGGCCAGACGATGCGTCCGCTTCGCCAGCTCGATAGGACAGCGCAACAGAGCGCCGCGACGACGAGCGGCGCCTCGGCGCACGCGGTGGCGAGAACGAGCGCGAGGACGATGCTGGCGCCGCGACAAGGGCAGATGCCGAATCCAACCGTCGCTCCCCAACGTCAGGCGCGGAACCGCCCACGATGCGAGACTCAGCGCCACGAGCGCCAGGGCCGCTACGGCGCCGGCAGACGGCGACGGTCCGGCGATCGACGCCGCCAACTGCTCGAGAACGGCCGCTGGGTTTTCTTGCAGGCCGAGACAAACTACGGCGATTCCGGCCAGCGGCACCGCCGCCGACAGCGCGACGCGCGCGCCGGAGGCGAGGTAGAACCCGCAGCAGCGCGATCACGCGGTCTCTCCGGTGCCAACGGGATGACGAACGGACGGCCGGACGACGGGTCGGTACCCACCTCGACGTCCACTTCGTACACGGCGCGAATCGGATCGGGGCGGAGCACCTCGGCTGGAGCCTCCGTCGGCCGCGATCGCGCCACATCGCAGCAACACCAGGCGGTCGCAATAGCGCGCCGCCAAGTTGATGTCGTGGCTCACCACGACGACGGTGAGGCCGTTGTCCCGATGGAGCTTTCCGAGCAGCGCGTAGACGGCGAGCCGATGCTTGAGGTCGAGAAACGCCGTCGGCTCGTCGAGGAGCAGCAGGCGCGCCTCTTGCGTCAGCGCGCGCGCGCGAGCATCACCCGTTGTCGCTCGCCTCCCGAGAGTGCGCCGAAACGAGCGCGCGGCGAGTCTGCGCCACCTCGCAACGCTCCATCGCCTCGCGCGCGACGGCGCGATCGCGCGGCCCCTCGAAGCCGAGCAGGCCCAAGTGGGGTGCGCGCCCCATGCGCACGATCTCCTCCACGGTGAAGTCGAAGACCGGGTAGGTCTCCTGCGGGACGACCGCGACCCGGCGCGCTCGCTCGCGGCTCGAAAGCGAGGCGAGATCGTCGCCAGGCTGGCGCAGGATCCCGCCCGGCTGGGGCATCGTCGCGCTCGATCCGAAGACGCCTGAGCGCCAGGATTGGTTTTCGCCGGGTCCGACGCCGTTCACCGCGTCTCCCGTCGCCTTCAACTACAAAGGCAAGGACCTGATCGTCGCGGCGAACGCCGACGGCAGGTTAGCGCGTGCTGGATACCGGATCGCTGGGAGGCGCGGATCATCGGACACCGTTGGCGAAGACCGCACCGTATTCGGCAGGCCCAGGCGATTTCTTGGCGGGTGCGCTGGCGACCTCGGAGAACGCCGACGGGTCGCGCTGGGTGTTCGCCGCGGCCGCCGGACCACCGGGTCAGGCACGGGCTTCGGCTCGACCAACGGCCCGGTCACCAACGGGGCCATCGTCGCCTGCAAGCTCGTCGATCAGAACGGGAACGATGGCGTCTGCAGGCTGCCTGGGCGTCGCGCGACATGCTGGTTCGCCGGCGCCGCCGACGCGTCGTCAACGGCGTCGTGTTCGCCATCTCGACCGGCGAATTTCGATCCGGCGACTTCGCAACTCACCGCGGCGCAGCGGCACAGCGCGGCAAGGCGGCTGTCCTGTGGGCGCTCGATGCGGCGTCGGGCAAAGAGCTGTGGTCGAGCGGCAACACTATCTCTTCGTTCGTGCGTGGCGTGGGACCGTCGGCAGGCGATGGACAGGTCTACGTCGTGACGTGTGCGACGGCACCGTCTACGCATTCGGTATCCCGCTCGAGCACTTAGAGGCCTCCCACGTAAAGCAATCGCCTACGCTGCTTCGCTGACGTTGTTGTGCTGCGGTGTCTTCTGCAGGCGGCGGCTCGCCCGTCCGAAGGCGCAGTCCGGTCGAGGGGCGCCGATCGACTGGGTGACCGACGGCAACGACAACCAGCGCACCGGCTGGCAGCGCGAACGAGACGATCCTCACTGAAGAAGAACGTCAAGAACCTGAAGTTGCTCTGGAAGATTCAGACGGGCAACCAGGTGCAGGGCGCTGCACTCGCTGATGCCGGTCTTGATCATCGGGCAGCCTGAACACGGCGAACGGCCCGCGTGAGGTCGGCATTGTCAACGGCATCTCCGACAACCTCTATGCCTTCGACGTCGAGTCCGGCACGATCCTGTGGCAGAAGCACTGGGACTATGCCGCCGCCGGCGTGGCGAGGCCGGCGCAGACCGGCGGCACCAATCCCGATCCGGCGCATCTCGGCTTCCTTCGGCCGGGCGGAAGCAGCGATACGCCGGTCATCGGTCCGGCGGACGCGCAGGGGCGACGGCCCGGTGTACTTCGTGACCGGCGACGGCATGCTCCACACCATCAACGCCGCTGACGGCGCAGACCTGGTGCCGCCGTATCCGTTCCACATCGGCAAAGGCTGGTCGCTGAACCTGGTCGGCAACGTGCTCTGGATGGCGAACACCTACGCCGGGCATCAGCATCGCGGCCGTGCAGCGTCGACGATCCGCAGCACAAGGTGATGACCTTCAACGCCGGAAGCGGCGGCGCGTGGGGCCGCCGCGGCGCCGACGATCGACTCGAGCGGCACGGCGTGGTCCACGACCGGCGACGGCGTCTACGACCCGACGTGCGATCCACCGCGCTACGGCAACAGCGTGGTCGGCGTGCACATGGTCGGCGACGAGCTGAAGTTGAAGAGACTACTTCACGCCAACGAACTGGGAATGGCTGCGCAAACGCGATCTCGATCCGAACAACACGCCGACCATCGTTCACCTACAAGGGCCGCGAGCTGATTGCCGCGTCCGGCAAGGAGTGCCGCGATGTTCCTGCTCGATCCGCAAGTCGGCCGGCGGCGCCGACAACCAGACGCCGCTCTACAAGAGCGACGCTGTTCTGCAACGAGGAGGTCGACTTCCAGGACGCCGGCAGCTGGGGCGCGCTGTCGACGTGGGAGGACCCGGTCGGCAACGCGCTGGATCCTCGGCGCCGTTCTGGGGCCCGTGCACTCGAAGTTCAAGTTCGAGGTCACGCACGGTCCCGTCGATGGCGGGCGGCGTCGGCGGCTTCAAGGCTGCGCGACGCGAACGGCAAGCTACGATCTGGCGCCGGTCTGGGTGTCCGCGCGACATGAAGCGCGGCGAGCCGGTCGTGATCGCCAACGGCATGGTGTTCGGCTACGGCAGCGGCGAGGAAACCAAGCAGTCGTGGCCCGACATCGGGCTGCAACTTCGACTCGTCGATCCGCGCCGCGAAGTCGCACGCACGCCACGCTCTACGTCGCTCGACGCGCCAGACCGGGCGACGAGCTGTGCGTCGAGCGGCGAGCAGATCACCTCGTTCAATCACTTCTCCGGGCTCACCGTCGTGAACGGCCGCGTCTACCTCGGGACCTACGACGGCACGCTGTATTGCTTCGGGCTCGGATGAGTCGCAGCCGGACGCAATAGCGGTGAATTCCGTTGCGTGTTCGTGCTCGGCATCGTCACGACGTGCGAATGCGCGGCTGCGTCCAACGGGTTGGATGTGCGATTTTCAACAGAATTGTCGCCAAGTTCCGCGATCTTCCACGTTTGTCGCGCGTTTCGCAGCGCCAAACACGTCAGACATCCAGCGAAAATGTTTTGACTGCGATCCGGCTGGAGGCTTACAAGTGCGCTCACATGCGTGCATTCTAACAGGAGGCACTATGACGCGCAGGCTGGGAAGCGATCGCTCTCATCGCCTTGTTGTTCCTGTCGACCGGACTGCGGGCGCAGGAGTCCGCCTCGTCCGGAATCGTCGGTCAGGTCGTCGATACGCACCAAGGGCGCGATGCCCGGCGCGACCGTCACCGTCATCAACACGGGCACCAACGCGCAGCGCGTGGTGAACACTGACGGCGAAGGCCGTTTCTCGGTTCCCGAACCTGCCGCCGGCGACCTACACCGTTCGCGTGGAGCTGTCAGGCTTCGCGACGACGGAAGTCAAGGGGCTGATGCTGCGCAACGGCGAGAGTCGGCCCGGCCGACGATCACGCTTGGGCCTGGCCAACGTCGCCGAAAACGTCACCGTCGTCGGCATGTCCCCGCTGCTGCAGACGACCAACGCGTCGGTGAGCCAGACCATCAGCCAGAAGCAGATCGAGGACCTGCCGGTCGCCGGACGAAGCCTGCTGTCGTTCGCGTCGCTGTCGGCGGGCGTGACGCCGCAGTCCTTCAACCGCGGCACGCAGTTTGGCGCGGCGGGCAGCAGCCGCAGCCAGTATGTGACCGTCGAGGGCGGCCGCGACAGTTCCACGAACTACGCCATCGACGGCGTCTACGTGCCGCTCGCTGCGATTCAACAACCTGTCGCTGAACCCGCCGCTCGACGCGGTGCAGGAAGTGAACGTGCTGCGGAACTCGTTCACCACCGAGTACGGCCAGGGGCAGGCCGTCGTTTCGATCGTGACCAAGTCAGGTTCGAACCGGTTCAAGCGGCTCCGCCTACGACTACGTGCGTAACACGGGCACCGAGTCGGCCAACTACTTCGGTCAGAAACCGGGCGATCGCACGCAGGCTGGCGCCACCGGCGGCGGGCCGCTGATGCAAGATCAAGTTCTTCGTCTTTGGCGGCTATGAGGGGCTGGAGCGACGGCGGGAAAGACGTTGTTCGCGATTGTGCCGAACCCGACAGCAGCTGGCCGGCAACTTCTCCGGGCTCGCGGCGATCACCGATCCGCTGACCGGCCTGCCGTTTCCGGGAACGTCATTCCTTCAAGCCGCTTCTCGAAGTTTGCCTCGACGCTGGCGCCGACCGTCCCGGCGCCGAACATCACCGGCGCGAACAACTATCGGGCGGTCAACGACTTCAGCGACGATGCCGACACGGCAACGATTCGTGCCGACCAGGTGCTGCCCAACCACAACCTGTTTCAGCGCTTCATGTACTACAAGGGCTCGCAGTTGAATCCGAGCGTGTTCAGCTACACGAACCTGCCGCAGGAGGGACGCAATTTCGCCGCCGGCGACACCGTGGGTGCTCTCGCCGAGTTTCGTCAACGAAATCAGAGTTGGCTACAACTACGCCTACCATCTGAATTCGCCGATCAGCCTCGAACGACCGCAACTGGGTCGGCGACATCGGCCTGCAGCAACCTGGCAGGCGGGACCGATCCGATCGACTACGGGCGTCCCGGCTTCACGATGACCGGCTTCACGGGCAATGGCGAAGGCGGCATCACTCAGGGCGCGACCGAGAACATCTTCAGCGTGTCCAACGCCACCAGCTGGGTGAAGGGCCATCACAACGTGCGCTTCGGCATCCAGGCGCAGTTCCGCAAAGTACGATCAGCTGACCGAGGTGCCGCCGCGCGGCGGCTTCACCTTCAACGGACAGTTCACCGGGAACCCGGTCGCCGACTTCCTGCTGGGATACTGCTCGACCTGCACCGGCGCGTTCGGCAGCTCACGCTCGAACTACAGCTCGCCGACCTTCGCGCCGTTCATCGACGACAACTGGCAGGTCTCGTCGCGCCTGACGTTGCAGATGGGGCTGCGCTGGAGAGTACTCGGGCCGTGGCACGAGAAGAACAACCAGGAAGGCTCGTTCGATCCGGTCAGCGGCAAGATTGCGTTCCACGTTGTGCCCACCAACCTGCCGGCGAGCCTGGTCCCGTTGATCATCAACCAGGACGACTTCTTTCCTTCGGGCATCCTGAAGAAGGATCTCAACAACTTCGGTCCGCGCGTCGGCGTGGTCTACAGCGCCAACGACACGACGGTGGTGCGCACGCGGCTTCGGCGTCTACTACGACAATCTCAACCTGAACGAGCTGCAGTTCTCGCGGCTCGTGCCGCCGTTCTACGGACAGTATTCGCTGCAGCCGGTCAGGACCGACCTCGAGCTTCAACGCCGACACGCTGTTTCCGGACCTGAACAACATCCCGGTGTTCCCGGCGCCGTTCTCGATGAATCCCGACAATCGCACCGCCTACACGTTCCAATGGAACGGCAACGTGCAGCACACCTTCGCCAAGAGTTACCTGTTCGAGGTGGCGTACACCGGCAGCCACAGCTACAACGAGCACAAGCGCTACAACATCAACCAGGCGACGCCCGGGCACCACGCCGATCGTGACGCGCGTGCCGTACCCCGGCGTTCCAGTCGGCGATTCTCTACTCGTCCGACGCCGGGTGGGCCGAGTTCAACGGGCTGACGTTCCGCGTCGACAAGCGCTACGCGGACGGGCTGTTCTTCCTCGGCAGCTATCAGCTGTCGAAGAGCACCGACAACGGATCCGGCGAAATCGAAGCGAACGACACGGCGTTCGCGACGAATCTGAACGCCGACCAGGGCTACGCCCGCTACGATCAGCGTCACCGCGTCTCGGCGAGCTTCGGCTACGAATTGCCGTTCGGGCCGGGCAAGCCGATGGCTGTCGAGCGGCGGCGCGGCCGCCTACGTGTTCGGCGGCTGGCAGGTGCAGGGTATCCTCCGGCTGGCATCGGGATTCCCGTTCACCGTCACGTCGACCAACGTCTGCCAGTGCGGATCGTTCGTGCCGCAGCGCGTGAATCGTCGTGACGGCCGGCAACCTCGGACAGCTCGACAACCCGACGGTCGATCACTGGTTCGATCCGAAGGCCTACGCCGTGCCGGCGCTCGGCACGCAGGGCACTGCAGGCCGCAACACCGTTCGTGGACCCGGCACGCAGCTGGTCAACCTCTCGTTGAGCAAGCGATTCCCGATCAGCCGCGCCCGGCGTCGAGTTCAGGGCCGAGATTTTCAACCTGCTCAACCACGACAACTTCGGCACGCCGGACGGCAATATTTCGAACGCGACCGCCGGCGTCATCACCACGGCCGACGACGGGCGCGCCACGCAGTTCGGGCTGCGATTCGCCTGGTAGCGCACGCTGCACGTCTCCGACGAGCGCAGGCGTTCGACGCGAGACCCGCGCGTGACTCGCGGCCTTGCGTCCGACGTGGCTGCGCACCGTGCGGCCTCCGAATTCCGCTATCATCCAGCCGCCTTGTAACCGTGCTCCTCTCCGCGTCGTCCATCTCCAAGTCGTTCGAGGGCGTCCGCGCGCTTCGCGACGTGTCGTTCGACCTGCGAGCAGGAGAGGTGCACGCGCTCGTCGGGGAGAACGGCGCCGGAAAATCGACGCTGATCAAGATCATGACCGGCGCCGAGCAGCCCGACGCAGGCACGCTCGCCGTGGCCGGACGAACCGTGCCGCACATGACGCCGGCCCTTGCGCGCTCGCTGGGGATCGCCGCCATCTACCAGCAGCCGTCGCTGTTTCCGCACCTCACCGTCGCCGAAAACCTCGCGCTGGCGCTCGAGACGGGAAGCGTCTGGCGCCGCGTGGACTGGGCCGCGCGGCATCGGCGCCGGGCGCTGGAGCTGCTCGAGGACGCCGGCGCGGCCATCGATCCGGAGCGGCTCGCCGCGCACGCTCAGCATGCCCGAGCAGCAGATGGTCGGAGATCGCCAAGGCGATCGGCGCCGACGCGAAGGTCGTCATCATGGACGAGCCGACGGCGTCGCTGATGGACGCACGAGGTCGAGCGCCTGTTCAGCGTCATCGGCAGGCTGCGCGCGCAAGGCGGCGGCATCGTCTACATTTCCCACCGTCTCGAGGAGGTGTTCGCCGTGAGCGATCGGATCACCGTGCTCCGCGACGGCGAAACGGTCGCCACGCGCGACACCGCGGCCATCGATCGATCCGACGCTCATTCAGACGATGGTCGGCCGCGCGCTGACCGACGTCTTTCCCAAGCGCGCCGTCGCGCCTGGGGACGTGGCGCTCGAGCTTCGGCGCCTGTCGAATCGCGCGCTGGGCATCCACGACGTGTCGCTGAGCGTGAGACGCGGCGAAGTGCTCGGCGTCGCCGGTCTCGTCGGATCGGGACGGACGGAGCTGGCGGAAACGCTGTTCGGCCTGGTGCCGGCCGACGAGCGGTGAGATTCTGCGTGCACGGCGCGCCGGTTCGCATCGAGTCGCCGTCGCAGGCGATCCGGCTCGGCATCGGCTACGTACCCGAGGACCGCCGCCAGCACGGCGTGGTGCTGGAGATGCCGATCGCGTCGAACGCCAGCCTGGCAAGCCTGGACTGCGCGTCTCGTCGCGCGGCCTGATCGACCGCGCCGCCGAACGGCGATCGGCAGAGGGCTACGTCGAACGCCTGCGCATCAAGACGCCGTCGGTGTCGACCGACGGTCGGCGCGCTCTCCGGCGGGAATCAGCAGAAGGTCGCGCTGGCACGGTGGTTGTCGATCGGTCCGGGCATCCTGATCCTCGACGAGCCGACCCAGGGCGTGGACGTCGGCGCGAAGGCAGAAATCCACGCGCTGATCCAGGAGCTGGCCGAGCGCGGGCTCGCGATCATCATGATCTCGTCCGAGCTGCCGGAGAGTCCTGGGCATGAGCGATCGCGTCGCCGTGATGCACGCGGGCACCGTCAGCGGCGTGCTGTCGCGCGCCGAGGCGACACAGGACAAGATCTTCGCGCTGGCGCTCGAGCGACGGCCTCGAGCGATGCCGGTCCAGTGTCCACGTTGCAGACGGAGAGCACTCACGCGTCGAGAAACGTCGGTCGCCGCGCGCGATCGTCGCGCTGGCGCTCGTCCTCGCCGTCGCCGCGCCGGGATATTTTTCGGCGGAGAACCTGAGCGATCTGTTCCTGGCCAACCTGCCGGTGCTGCTCGTCGCGATCGGCATGACGCTGGTCATCATCACCGGAGAGATCGACATCTCGGTCGGGTCGATGTTCGCCATCTGCGCCGTTGTCGCCGGGGATCCTCGCGAAGGCCGGTGCTGCCGGTCTGGCTCGCGGGCGCCGCCGCCTGTCGTGCTCGGGCGCAGCGTTCGGCTCGCTGAACGGCGCGCTCGTGGCCTACGTCGGCATCCCATCGATCGTCGTGACGCTGGCGACGATGACGCGCGCTGCGCGACGGCCTGCGCTGGGCGACAGAGGGCGCCTGGGTGCAGGATCTTGCCGCCGGCGTTTCAATGGCTGGGGCTTGACACAGCGCAGTTCCCGTTCGTCGCGACGGCGGTCACCGTGCTGCTGACGACGGCGTTCGCGTGGGGACTGCGGCTACGTCGCCGCCGGTCGAGCCGTCTATGCGACCGGGTCGAACCCGGCGCCGCCAGCGCTGGCTGGCCTGAACACGTCGGCGGTGAAGTGGATGGCGTTCGCCGTGCTCGGCACGCTCACCGGGCTCGCCGCCGTGCTCAACGCGGTGCGCTTCAACCAGATTCCGAGCAACGCCGGCATCGGTCTGGAGATGAAGGTGATTGCGTCGGTCGTGGTCGGCGGCGCCTCGGTCGCCGGCGGAACCGGCAGCGTCATGGGCACCGTGCTCGGCGTCGTCCTGCTGGCGGCCATCGGGCCGGCGCTCACGTTTCTCGGCGTGAGCGCGTATTGGGAGCGTGCGATCCAGGGCGGGATCATCCTGGTCGGCTGTCGCGGCCGACGGCATCCGTCATCCGCTTCGCATGACCGCCGCGCGCCGTCGGGCGGTCGGTCGCGACCGCGCGCGGGGCGCGGCGTAGCGTGCATGTCGTGGCGACGGCGATGGTTCCCGAACGGCGAATGGGTGCTGCTGCTGGTGCTCGCCGCGCGAGATCGCGTTCTTCTCGGCGATCGCGCCGAGCTTTCTTCACCGTCGGGAACTTCTTCGAGATCACCAGGTTCAGCGTCGGAGCTCGGCCTCGCTCGCGGTCGCGTTGACGCCCGTCATCGTCGCCGGCGGCATCGACCTGTCGGTCGGTTCCGATGATGGGGCTCGCCGCGGTCAGCTTCGGCGCCGCGTATCACGCGTGGCATCTGCCGCTGCCGCTGGCGGCGGCGTGTCGCGCTCCTGGTCGGCTGCGCCGGAGGCGCGCTGAATGCGCTGCTGATTGCGCGGCTCGAGCTTCCGGCGTTGATCGTGACGCTGGGGACGTTCTCGCTGTTTCGCGGCGTGGCCGAGGGGATGACGCAAGGCGGCCATCAACTACACCGGATTTCCTTCCAGGTTTCTGTTTCTTGGCCAGGGTTACCTGGGAGGCGTGATCCCGGCGCAGCTGCCGGTGTTCGTCGCTGATCGTGGCCGGGCTATGTCGTGCTGCTGCACCGGTCGGTGATCGGTCGGGCGCTGTACGCGATCGGGTTCACGGCGCAGGGGCGCGCTACGCGGCGCTCCCGGTGGCCAGGCGCGTCGGTCTCGTCTACGTGCTGTCCGGGACTGATGGCGAGCGTCGCCGCGATCATCTACGTCGCGCATCTGGGGCAGGCGCGGATCGGACGCGGGCACCGGCTACGAGCTCGATGCGATCACCGCCGTGGTGCTCGGCGGCACGTCGGTCTTCGGTGGACGGGGCACGATCTGGGGGACGCTGCTGGGACTCTTCGCGCTCGCGGTGCTGCAGACCGGGCTGCACCTCGCCGCGTGGCCGTCAGAGCTGCACCGGTGTCCTGACCGGCGTGCTGCTGCTCGCCACGATTGCCGCCGATCGTCACATCCGCCGGCGCGCGGCGTCGCGTGCGGCGGCGGCGGAGGAGCTTGCAGGTGAAGAACAGTCAGGTTGCGATCCTCTGCGGCAGCGATCCTCGCCGGCTCGCTGATCGTCGCCGGCACCAACGTCTGGCTCATTCGCGCGGTGGGCGCCGGCGCTGCGAACGCCGACGGACGTCCGTCGCCATGCCGCCGCACCGCGCCGGACCGTCATCGCCGTCATGCCGAAGGCGAAGGGCGATCCCTACTTCGTCAGCTGCCGCGCCGGTGCGGAAGAAGCGGCGCGCGAGCTCGACGTCGATCTGGTGTGGGACGGACCGACCGGCCTCGACGCCGCGAAACAGAACGAGCTCGTCGAGAACTGGATCACGCGAAAGGTGGACGCCATTGCGGTCGCCGTCGAGAACAGGGCGGCATCTCCACCGTGCTGCGCAAGGCGCGCGAACGCGGCATCCGCGTCGCTGACCTGGGACGCCGACGCCGAGCCCGACGCCCGCGATTTCTTCGTCAATCAGGCGACCGCCGAAGGCATCGCCAACGCGCTGACCGACGAGGCGTCGCGGCTGCTGGGCGGCAACAGGCGAGTTCGCGATCATCACCGGTGCGCTCAGCGCCGCGAACCAGAACGAGTGGATCGCGCTTCATCAGGAAGCGGCTCGCCGGACAAACATCCCGGGCTTGAAGCTGGCGACGATCCGCCCGAGCGACGACGACCGCGACAAGGCGTTCGCGGAGACGCAGACGCTGCTGAAGGTGTATCCATCGGTGAAGCTGATGATGGCGATTTCCGCGCCGGCGGTGCCCGGCGCGGCCGAGGCGGTGCGGCAGGCAGGCCGCAAGGACGTCAGCGTGATCGGCCTGTCGCTGCCCGAACATCAACAAGCCGTACGTCCACGACGGCGTGGTGCAGACGGTGGTCCTCTGGAACACGCGCGATCTGGGATACCTGGCCGTCTACGCGAGCGCCCTCGTCACGCAGAACAAACTCGCGCCCGGCGCGCGCGCGCTTCAGGCCGGACGGCTGGGACAGATTGAGGTTCGCGACAGCGAGATCATCCTGGGCGCGCCGATGCTGTTCAATCAGGAGCAACATCGATCGGTTCGATTTTTAGAGCCTAGGTTCGTAGTCTACGGTTCAGGTTCGACGGATCGAGTCACGAAGGACGCGAATGATCGGAGAACTGGAACTTACTCGAATCCTGGAACCTGCGAACTCGTGACCTGAAGTCCGAACCTAGAACCGCAGAGGTACATGACGACTCAGTCCATCGAAGCCGCCTACGTCCTCGCGAGACAGCGCTATGCCGACGTCGGCGTCGACACCGAGGCGGCACTCCGGCGGCTCGCGGACGGTCTCCATCTCGCTCCACTGCTGGCAGGGAGACGACGTCGGCGGTTCGAGCAGCCGGACGGTCAAGCTCGGCGGAGGGATCTGCCGCGACCGGCAACTATCCTGGCAAGGCGCGCACGCCCGACGAGCTCCGCCGCGACGCTGCCAAGGCCTTGTCGCTCATTCCCGGGCACCCATCGCTTCAACCTGCACGCGTTCTACGGAGAGTTCGGCACGCGGCGCGTCGATCGCGATGCGATCGGCGCCGAGCATTTCGCCGGCTGGATCGACTGGGCGAAGTCGCTCGGGATCGGGCTCGACTTCAACCCGACCTGCTTCTCCCATCCGAAGGCGGCGGACAATTTCACGCTCTCGCATCCCGACAAGGCGATCCGGTCGTTCTGGATCCGGCACGCGGCCGCGTGCCGCCGAATCGGCGCCGAGATGGGCAAGGCGCTCGGCACGCCGTGCGTGACCAACCTGTGGATCCCTGACGGGATGAAGGACACGCCGGTCGATCGCGTCGGCCCGACGGAGCGGCTGACGGAATCGCTGGACGCCGTGTTCGAAGAGGCGACTCGACCCGGCCTTCAACCTGGATTCGGTGGAAGGCAAAGCTGTTCGGCCTCGGCGTGCGAGAGCTACACCGTCGGGCTCTCACGAGTTCTATCTCGCCTACGCGCTGTCGCGCCGGATTCTCTACACGCTCGACACCGGCCACTATCATCCGACGGAAACCATCACGGACAAGATCAGCGCGGTCCTGATGTTCCTTCCGGAAATCCTCCTTCACGTCAGCCGCGGCGTGCGCTGGGACAGCGACCACGTCGTGGTCCTCGGCGACGATCTGGAAGCCATCGCGCAGGAGCTGGTCCGCGGCGGCTTCCTGTCGCAGAACGCACATCGGGCTGGACTACTTCGACGCGAGCATCAATCGCGTGGCCGCGTGGGTGATCGGGACGCGCAACACGCTCAAGGCGCTGCTCAAGGCGCTGGTCGAGCCGATCGCCCGTCTTCGCGAGTGCGAGGCGGCGGCCGACTACACCGCGCGGCTCGCGCTGCAGGAGGAGATCAAGGGGCTGCCATGGGGCGCCGTCTGGGATCACTACTGCGCCACGTCGAGCGTCGGCGTCGGGCACGGCGTGGCTCGATCAGGTGCGAGACTACGAGAACCACGTGCTGTCGGTGCGCGCGTGAGCCGGATCGTCAGGCGCTGGGCGCCGGCGTTGCTGGTTGCGCTGATGATCCTCTGGCGCGGCGGCGTCCAGCTTCGGACAGCGTCCGATCGCATCGGCGTTCAGCCGCGTTCCAATGGCAGCGCTATCGCCGACGTCCAGCGGCTCTTCGCCGAGCCACCGGACGACAGCCGCATCATGATGCGGTGGTGGTGGTTCGGTCCTTCGGCGACCCGCGAGGAGCTCGACGCGCGAGATGCGCCGCATGAAGGAGGGCGGCATCGGCGGCTTCGAGGTTGCCGCCGTTTACCCGCTGGCGCGTGGACGATCCCGCGCGCGGCTTTCACAACTACCCGTATCTCTCGGCCGGAGTTCCTCGATCGCGATCGCGTTCACCGTCGCGCAGACGCTCGCGAGCTCGGACTGCGGATGGATCTCACGATCGGCAGCGGCTGGTCCTACGGCGGTCCGTACATCACGCCCGGGCTGGCAGCGAGCGCGGCTGCGGCTCCGAACGGCGCGAGCTCGCGCCCGGATGTCACGAGCATCGAGCGACCGGCGCCGTTCGAGCACGATCGGCTGATCGCCGCGTTCATCGCCCCAGGCTCCGTGCAGGAGGCCGATCCGGCATCCTTTCGCGAGCTGACGATACCGGAGACGGGACGGATCGCCGCTGCCGCCGGGACGCGGTCCGCGCGTCGTGCTGTTCTACTTTGCCGGCCAGACCGGCCAGATCGTGAAGCGCGCCGCGCTGGGCGCGGAAGGCTACGTGCTCGATCACTACAGCCGCGCGGCGATCGAGACGCATCTGCGCGAGGCGGGCGACAAGATGCTCGCGGCGGCCGATCCGGGCAGCATCAACTCCGATCTTCTGCGACAGCCTCGAGGTCTACGACGGCGACTGGACGGCCGATCTGTTCGATGAATTCCAGACGCGCCGCGGATACGACCTGCGGCCGCTGCTCCCGCTCGCAGAACTCGGCGCCGGCGACGCGGCGCCGGCTGGTGCGGCGCGACTACGGGCAGCACGCTCACCGAGCTGTTCGAGAGAGCGCTTTCTCGTTGCCGGTGCACGAGTGGGCCGCGAAGCACGGCGTGCGTTTCCGGATCCAGAACTACGGCATGCCGCCGGCGTCGCTGGCCAGCTATCGTCACGCCGACATCTTCGACGGCGAAGGATTCGAGTGGCGCACGCTGTCCGCCATCGCGCTGGGCCTCGTCGGCGTCGCACCTCTTCGGCAGACCCGTCACTTCGTCGGAAACATGGACGTGGCTGCACTCGCCCGCGTTCCGCGCGACGCCGCTCGATCTGCAAGGCGGAGGCCGACCAGCACTTTCTCTCCGGCATCAACCAGCTCATCGGCCACGGCTGGCCGTACTCGCCGCCAGAGGCGGCGTCGCCCGGCTGGATGTTCTATGCCGCCGGCGCCTACACCGACAAGAATCCCGTGGTGGCCGGTGATGCCCGACACTGCGCGCGTATCTGCAGCGCGTCGAGCTTTCGTGCTGCGCCAGGGCGAGCCGGTTGCGGACGTCGCCCTCTACGCGCCGACCGACGATGCGTGGTCGCAGTTCAGGCCGGGGAACGCACGCGTTTCTGAACCTCTTCAACGAGCATTCACGATCTGTTGGCGACAGAAGATCGTCCCGGCGATCCTCGACGCCGGGCACGCGTTCGATCTGATCGACGACGGCAGCATGGCGGAGGCACGGCGCGCGACGCTATCGGCTGATCCTGCTGCCGGCCGTGAAGAGGATGCCGGACGCCACGAAGCGCGCACTCGTCGATGACTCGGCCGGAGGAGAAAGCTTCGCGCGACGGCGGCGCAAGCCCGATGGCGACTGGCCGTCGCTCGACACGGTGAGCGACGACGAGCTGCTGCACCCGACGAGCACCGCGCTGCCGCCGGACGTGTCGTTCTCGCCGGCGACGCCCGCGATCGGATTCGTCCATCGGCGTCTGCTCGACGCGGACATGTATTTCCTCGCGAACACGAGCAATGTGGGTCGAACCGTCCGCGCGCGGTTCAGCAGTCGATCGCCGCACGCTGAACTGTGGGATCCGATGACGGGTGCAGTCGAGCGGCTCGATCAGGCAGGTGCGAGCCTTCTCGCTGACATTCGAGCCGCATGGCTCGAGCGTGGTCGTCTCCAGAAAGGAGGCGGCGCGGCGCCTGCCGCGGCGCCGGTTCGGCATGCGCGCGCGATCGCTCGAGCTGAAATCGGGCTGGACGTTGTCAGATCGGCTGACGAAGCGCGAGGGCCGATCGATCTGCCTCACTCGTGGGCCGATGACGCGTCAACGCGCTACTTCTCCGGCGCTGCGACTGTCACCGGCGATCGGTGGATGTTCCGGCCGACTTTCCGCGTGCCGGGCGCGCGAGTGTTGGTGGACTTCGGGCGAGGTCAGCGCCGTGGAGCGCGAGCACTGCCGGGCGGCACGATGCGGGGCAATCCGTTTGCGGCGCTCATCGCGCCGCCGATCCGTGAGGCCGCGACCGTGTTCGTGAACGATCGGCGCGCCGGAAGCATCTGGGCGCCGCCGTACCGGGTTGACGTGACCGATCTGGCTGCGCGCCGGCGCGAACGAGCTCCGGATCGAGTGTGCTAACACCGGCGATCAATCAGCTCGCCGGGGAGGTGACGGCTGCCGGACGTCGGCCGCGGTGGCGGAGCGCTACGGTCAGCGATTCCGGCTGCAGGACGTCGACACGCTGCGACCGATTCCGTCGGGCATCCTCACCGTTCCCCATTTGATCTCCGGAGCGGTGAGGCACAGGCGAGGAGGCGCGAACTGAACGCTACTGGAACCTGGTTCGCAGGAAGGCGATCGCCAGCGGCAGTCTCGGTCTTGAGATCCTTCGTCGACGCTTCCACGCTGATACGCCCGTCGTAGCCGATTGTCCGAACGCGGCGAAGAACGGCGCGTAGTCGCATCTCGTCCGGCGACGTGGGAACACGCGTCCTTCGGGGCTGGCCATGTGGAGGTGCCGGATGGGATCCTCGGCCCGCACGATGATCGCGGGATCCTCCTTCTCACGCTGGCGAGATGATGAGAAGTCCACCATCAGCTGAAAGTTGGGATCGTGCGATCGGCGTTCACGAGCGCGAGCCCCTCGGCCGCCGAGTTGATGATGTTGGTTTCCTGCGTGCCGCAACGGCTCGATCGGCGGCCACGGTGATGCCATGCGCCCTCGCCTCGGGCGCGATGCGGCGGCCGAAGTCGACGAGCTGCTGAAACGCCTGATCCTTCGCAAATCCCTCCGGCACCCGTCGCGCACCGCCGCTGCCGAAGACGACGATGTGCGTGCCGATCCGCTCGAGGCGTGCGAACGCCTTCTTCACGTACGCCATCTGCTGATCGCCGATCGGCGGCAGGCCCCGTCACCTTCAGCGTCGCCGGCAGGAACAGGTTCGTCGCCGGCACGGCGACTCCGGCCTCGCGGATTCGTCCGAAGCGCCTCGTCGAACGTCGGCGTCCGACAGCGCGGCGATTTCCGACGTGCCCAGCTCGACGTAGTCGAATCCGGCGGCCTTCGCGGCGGCGAGGTTGGCCAGCGTCGCGCAGAAGCCGACCTGAACCCGGCCGGTTCTGAGCCGTGCCGTGGATGGCCAGTGCCGCGACGAGGCCGACCGCGAGGAGGTTGTGCGTCTTCATCAACGGCTGATAGGGTAGCATCCCGCGCATGCGCAATCTCGTGTTTGGCGTGCTCGCGTTCATGGCGCCCGTGACGGCACGGGCGCAAACCGTCTCTTACACCGTCTCGGTCCCCAAGCCCACGTCCAGCCTGCTTCACGTCGTGATGGAGATTCGCGGCGCGCCAGGGCGCGAGCGCCGACATCGCGATGCCGGCCTGGTCGCCCGGCTCTTACGGCCTGCACTGGGCCGCGAAGAACGTGCAGGCGTCTCGCGGCGCAGCGACGGCATCCGGCCGCGCGCTCGATGCGGCGATGGTCGGACACGACGCGTCTGGCGGATCAAGCCGGTTGCGCCGGCGATGCGCGTGGCCTACGACGTCTACATGGGCGACCTCGTCGGTCAACGACACGCACGCGACGATCACCGGCACGCGCGCGCTGATGTACTTGATCGGCCGCGCGCCGTATCCGGCGCCGGGCGCGCTGACGGTCGACGGTCGACGCGCCGCCGAACTGGAAGCTCGGCAACCGGTCTCGACGCGGTGCGCCCCGGCGTCTTCACCGCGCCCGACTACGACACGCTTGTCGACGCGCCGATCGAAGCGAGCCCCGAGCTCGAAATCATCACCTTCGAGCACGACAAGGTGCCGTACGAGATCGTCATCCACGCGCGGCACAACTACGACACCGCGCGGCTGAGAGACGATGTCCGGAAGATCGTCGCCGAGGAAGCGCGGCTGATGGGCGGCGCGCCGTCCAAGCGCTACGTCTTCTTCTTCCACGGCACCAACGGCGGCAGCGGCGGCCTCGAGCATCTCAACTCGACGTCGATCACCTTCGGCCGCTACGCGCAGGACAACAAGAGCGCCTATCAGCGATTCCAGTTCGTGATCGCCCACGAGTTCTTCCATCTGTGGAACGTCAAGCGCATCCGCCCGGAGATTCTCGGCCCGTTCGACTACTCTCGGCCGCAGCACACTCGCAACCTCTACGTCTCGGAAGGGATGACCAGCTACTTCGCGGCGCTCGCGCTGGTTCGATCGGGCGTGTGGGATCGGCAGACGTTCTACGACGATCTCGCGACCAACATCCAGGAGCTGCAGACGCAGCCCGGTCATCTGGTCACGTCGGCGGAGATGTCGAGCTGGCTGACCTGGAACCGCCAGGACAACGCCGCGAACGTGACGATCTCGTACTACACGAAAGGCCAGATTCTCGGCACGCTCCTCGATCTCGATATGCGGGCGCGCACCGGCAACAAGAAGTCGCTCGGACGATGTGTTCCGGCAGTTGCTGGCGGAGCATGGGCTGCCCAAGCCGGGGTTCGCGGAGGACGGAGGATTTCGCGGCGCGGTGGAGAAGACGGCGGCGAGCGGTGCGGCCAAGGGCGACTTCGGCGAGTTCTTTCAGCGCTACGTGTCGGGCCTCGACGAACTGCCGTACGACTCGATGCTGACCGCAGCCGGTTTGAAGCTCGACGATCTCGCGCGCGCCGGCGGCTCGATCGATCGGCGTGCCGACCCGCACCGACGCCGATCGCCTCGTCGTCGACAGCGTGCCGCCGTCCGGAGCCGCCTACGATGCGGGGCTGATGCCGAACGACGTGCTGCTCGCGCTCGACGACGAGCGTGTCGTGCCCGGCACGTTCGCCGCCCGGCTGAACGATCGACGCGCCGACGCCGCGGTCAGGCTGCAGGTGATGCGCGATCGGCCTGCTCACCGTGACGGTGACACTGCAGGAGGATCGAAAGGCCACGGCACAAGATCGTCGAAGATCCAAACGCGCCGGCCGCTGCCTCGCGACGCTTCGCGACAGCTGGCTTCCGGCCCGGCCCGTAACAGGAAGGAGCAGGTGCGATCATGAGAAGAGGATGCGTTGCGTGCCTCGCGGTCTTGCGTTCTTCGTCGTCGCTCCTTCGCCGCCGACGACCCGAAGCCGAAACGCGTGCAACCGCGCGATCGAGCTGCTCGACAGCGGCAGCCGATCTACTACACCGGCTCGCACGAGGGGACCGACGGCAGCTTCGAGCAGGGCGTCAAGGACGCGCAGACCTACGCCGACTACATCAGCTACGACATGGAGCACGCGCCGTTCGACGTCAAGGGGCTCGTCCGACTACATGCAGCGGGCTGGTCGAAGGGCGGGCCGACGAAGAGCGGCCACACGCACGCCGGCGGTGATCGTCAACGTGCCGGTCAACGGCACCGACGAGAACACGGTGCGCGCGAACGCGTGGATGTTCCAGCAGGTGCTCGCGACCGGCGTGCACGGCATCCTGCTCTGTCACGCCGACACGCCCGGCGCGGTCCGCGCGTTCGTCGAAGCGGTGCGCTTCCCGGCCTACGGCGGACGCCGCGGCGTGCACGGCAACTCGACGGCGTCGCGCATCTGGGGCATCACCGCCGACGAGTACGGCGAGCAGCGCCGACGCGTGGCCGCTCAACCCGAAGGGCGAACTGCTGCTCGGCCTGAAGCTCGAGGACAAGTACGCGCTCGAGAACGCCGAGACCAACACCAAGGTGCCGGGCGTCGCGTTCGCGGAGTGGGGACCGGGCGACATGGCGTTCTCACTCGGCGTGAAGAGCGGTCCGGGTCAGCAGAACGCCGCCGCTGATGCAGGCCGCGCGCGCGAAGGTGCTTCGCGGCGACCAAGGCGAGCAAGATCTTCTTCCTCAACACCGATGAACGCCGACAACGTCGTCGACATGATCAAGGAAGGCGTGATGATCGGCCCGGCCAGCCAGCAGGCCGCGGAGATCGGCCGCAAGTTCACCAAGCGCACGATGCCGTGGTAGGCGCGGAACGGGCAGGACAGGGCGGGAAGGGCGGGAGCGGAAGGGCGGGGAGTGCGGGATGGGGACGGTCAGCTCGTGGCGCAGCGCGTGATCGATCGGAAACGGCTGGCCGGACCAGGCCTTCACCGATGTCCAGGGCTGCGGTGGTGCTGACCAGAAACGGGATCGCTCGCGGGCAGGCCGAGCGGGAGGAAGGCGACCGAGCAGAGATACAGGCTGCCGGTCGAGATGTAGGTCTCGCCGACGCCGCGGCTGGTGGCCGCAGAAGCCGATCCGCAGCCAGCCGTCCGCGTCGAACGTGTCCGGCGCGTCGAGCGTGCGCGTGATGACGGCGCGTCAGCGCGCCGCGCACCTGCGCGGGCGACACGCCGTCGGGCAGCCGGCGCGCGAAGCGCGCGTCTGCGCGAGCAGATGGAAGGCGCCGCAGCGGTACGCGAGCGAGCGGCCGATCGGCGGGAAGCTGCCGTCCGGCGCCGATCAGCCGCTCCTGGACCGCCGCGTAGCGCTGCGCGCGCCGCGTCGACGCGCGGCGGCGATCTCCTTCCACGCCGGCGTCTCGTCGCTTGCAGCGCGTCGAGCGACGTCGAGCAGCATCGGGTGAATGACGAAGCTGTTGTAGTAGTCCCAGTGGAACTCCGGGCCGTCGCCGTAGGCGCCGTCGCCCTTATCCCACTGCTCGTGCTGGCGCAGCGCGTAGTCGACGCGCAGTGCGATCCCAGCTCGCCCCGAGCGATTTCAGTCCCGGCCTCGACCGTCGCCGAAAACAGCAGCCAGTTGTTGAAGCCGCGGCGACGATCGGTCGCGTCGACTCGAGCGCCGCGATCGAGCTGCCGCTTCGTCGCCGTCGTCGAGCGCGTCGCGCGAGCGCGCGCGGCGCGCGCAGGACGCCCTGCGCGAGAAACGCGCGCATCGACGAGCGGCTGGCGATCGCGCGTGAAGTTCAGGAAGTCCGGCGACGCGGGATCGACGGCGCGGCGATGGCGCGCCGGGCGAGCTCGGCGTAGTCGGCGCGCAGGCGGCCCTTCGGCGCGTGGCGTCGGCCGGCGAGCTCGATCCACGGCGCGATGCCCGCGACCAGCCGGCCCAGCGCTTCGAGGTGCGTCACCGACCGGCGATCGGCGCCCGCGCGCCTGTTCGACCGGCATCCGCGCCTTCAGCGTGCCGTTCGCCAGGTTCGTCAGCACCGGATCGGCGAGCCGCCGCATCACGCGCGATCCACGTCTCGCGATCGCTCGGCGGCAGGCTGCCAGTCGCCTGATGCGAGTGCCGTGCCGACGCAGCAGCAGCTCGCAGTCGAACGTCGCGGCGATCCACCATCCTGCCGCATCCCGCCGTCTTCCTGAAGCAACATCGCCGTCGCTGCCATCGTCACGTATCGCGGCGGGATGATCGAGGCGACGACGGACGAATACCACTCGCCTTGATTGGCCAGGTAGGCGCCGCGCATCCACACGATGGCCGTCCGCGGATCCTTCCAGTTCGGGATCAGCGGACGCAGGTTGTCGTAGGTCGAGTTGCGCGTGAACGGCGTGAACGTCCACTTGCCGTTCGCGCCGCGCTCGCCGCGAAACAGCTCGTAATGCCGCTTTGCCGTCGGCGGCTGCTGATGAGCGGCGTGCCCGTCACCGGATCCGCGTCGGTTGAAATGTAGAGGACGTCCGGGTTGTTCGGGTCGAGCGCGCCGAGGCCCGGAGTAGTCGTCTTCGGTCGCGATACAGGCGCGTGCCGGCGTAGGCGATCTCCTCGTGATGCCAGCCGTCGGCCGTCGAGCCGCGCGTAGTGATAGCGCAGATCCATGCCGCCCTGGCCGCGCGGCAGTCCGCGGCCGTCGCTCTGCGTCGAGAACAGCACATGCGGCCGATCGCTCGCATCGAGCTCGACGTCCACCATCCACGCGACGCTGTCCGGCGTGCCCTGATAGACCTTCGTGAAAGTCCCACGTCGCGTTGGTGGCTTCGGTCGTCGTGCTCAAGCGCATTGACCCTGGTGCCGTCGGTCTGATACATGACGCCGTCGCGCACGTAGCCGTGATAGAGGCTGTTGTCGAAGTTGCGCGGATGATCCTCGGTGGCGATGAAGTGGATCGTGCCTTTGCCGTCGTCCGCGTATTTCAGGTACGGGCTGTAGCCGCCCTTGCCGTGCAGCCAGTGCCCGCCGTAGGTCCACGTGCTGCCGTCGTCGTCCGAATACATGTAGTTGGGGTCGTGATGGAAGGCGCGGATGAAGTTGTAGATGCGGCCGTCCGGCATGCGGAACAGGTTGGCGTAGGTGCGTTGTTGCCCTGCACCGGCGCGTCGTCGCCGGGCGTTTCGGCGATCATCGCCGGCCCCCACACGAGCGGATTGTGCGGCTCCGAGATCCGGTAATACATCCGGCGCTCTTTGGTGTGCTTGCTGTAGACGGCCGAGATAGCGGCCGTCCTTGCGCACGAGAAACGCCGGGCGCGTCGTGATCGTCCTGCTCGAGATGCGGATGCAGCGACGGTGTTCTCGACCTTGGCGGTCGCGAGGTCGTAGACCGAGATCTCGACGTTGCCCCATCTCGGGTCGGTGACGTTCGCCTGATTGCTGCCGATCGCGCGCACCGATCCGACGATCAGCTTGCCGTCGTTGACGATCACGCGCGGGTCCATGAACCACGACCACGCGCCGTTGTCGTTCAGTCGCACCAGCGTCGCGCCGACGTAGTTGGTCGGATAGCCGTCCTGCCGCTGGCCCGGGACCGCAACGACGCAGCAGACAGACGCAAGCACGCGGTGAAGCAGACGCGTTTCATCGCGTCACCCCAAACGTGAAGACGGTTTTCGATCGTAGGTCGTCGCGCCGGGCCGCAGGATCGTCGACGGGAAGTTCGGATGGTTCGGCGAATCGGGGAAGTGCTGCGTCTCCGAGGCAGAAGCCGTGCGCGGGCCGTAGACGTGGCCGCCTTTGCCGGTCGCCGGTCGAGGTGGTTGCCGGAGTAGAACTGCACGCCGGGCTCGGTCGTCGCGACGTCGAGCGTGCGGCCGCTCGACGGCTCGACGACGCGCGCGGCGATGACGCAGGCCAGACAGCGACGCCGGCGCCGCGCACGTTCAGCACGAAGTTGTGGTCGTAGCCGTTGCCGCGGCGCAGTCTGTTCGTCGTCGGCATCGATGCGCGCGCCGATCGCGGTCGGCCGTGCGAAAGTCGAACGGCGTGCCGTCGACCGGCGCGATCTCGCCGGTCGGGATCAGCGTCTCGTCGACCGGCGTGAAGCGATCGGCGTCGAGCGTCAGCTGATGCGCGCAGGATGTCGCCGCGTCCCTCGCCCGCCAGGTTGAAGTAGCTGTGGTTGCGTCAGGTTGATCGGCGTCGGCCTTGTCGGTCGTCGCGTCGTAGCTCGAGCGACCAGCTCGTTGCGCGGCGTCAGCGTGTAGGTCACGCGTCGCGTGCAGCGTGCCGGGATAGCCCTCCTCGCCGTCGGCGCTCGTATAGGTGAAGCGTGACGCCGCGTGCGCCGTCGCGCTCGAACGGCTCGCCGCTCCACACCACTTTGTCGAAGCCGCTGACGCCGCCGTGCAGGTGGTTCGCGCCGTTGTTGGTGGCGAGCTGGAACGTCTGGCCGTCGAGCGTGAAGCGCCCGTTGGCGATCCGGTTGCCGTAGCGGCCGACGACGGCGCCGAAGTAGCGCGACTTGGTGAGGTAGTCGTCGAGATGCGTCGAAGCCGAGCACGATGTCGTCGAACCGGCCGCCGCGATCCGGCGTGCGCGATCGAGACGACCGTAGTGATCGCCCGATTCGACGCCATGCGCGCGGAGCGCTTCGACGGCCGTGCGTCGGTTGCGTCAGACGATGAGCGATCACGGTCGCGACTCGTGCCGCGCGATCGAGCGCGCCGGCCAGCAGGCCGAACGGCGACCGCGCAGCGATTCGCAGCGTCAGATGCGGACGAGGTCCGCGATCTTGATCGGCCGCTTCTGGTCGATGCTGTTCCGAATCGCGATGCCGGTGAGGCACGACATCGCGCCCGGCGCGCGAATCGGGCAGCTTCATGTATTCCGGCGCATCGGTCTTTCTGAAGATCAGATCGCGCATGCGATCGTCGCCGCCGCCGTGCCCTCGGTCATCTTCGGCATCGGCACCTTGCGTCCGCTTGCCGAAGCTCTTGGTGACGTAGATCTCGTGGCTGTCGGCGACCTCCCACGGCTGGCGCTCGAACGACTGCACGTCGAGCCGCCCCTTCTCGCCGTTGAACGCGACGCGGTAGCCCTCGTACGGCATGTAGGCGTTCAGCGCGTAGCTCATCGTCGCGCCGTTCGAGTAGCTTCACGATCGCCTGCATGTTGTCGAAGATGTCGATGTCCTCGCGGAAGACGCAGCCGTCGCGGTAGTAGCCGTCGGCGTCTTCGCACGCGGCGTAGAGATCCATCCGCCGCTTGTCCTTCGTCATGTCGTAGTAGAAGCGGCACTCCTTCGTGTGCGAGCAGTTGCGGCAGTTGTCGGCAGGCGGCTTCGCGCGGAACGTGCCGTTCTTGCCGTAGATGCCGAGGCCGCCGTAGCCCGGAGACCTCGACCGGATCGGCGCCGAGCCACCAGTTCATCAGATCGAAGTGATGGCTCGCCTTGTGGACCAGCAGCGAGCCGCTGTTCTTGCCGCAGCCGGTGCCAGCGGCGGAAGTAGTCGGCGCCGTGGATGACGTCGAGATACCAGCTGAAGTCCACCGAGACGATCTTGCCGATCTCGCTCGGACAGCAGGATCTCCTTCATCTGCTGGTGGGCCGGCGCGTAGCGATAGTTGAAGGTGACGACGATCTCCAGCAATACGTACGGAACGCGAAGTACAA